>Ga0224505_10000872_pt1 | contig 20292 bp, 13 predicted proteins | sample SF_Jan12_sed_USG_FD_169102 | JGI IMG/M metagenome (GOLD analysis project Ga0224505, IMG submission 169102) | Sediment microbial communities from San Francisco Bay, California, United States - SF_Jan12_sed_USGS_4_1 | ecosystem: Environmental > Aquatic > Marine > Sediment | place: USA: California... | reverse complement strand
GGCGTCGAAGTCATCACTGCCCGCGTCATAGACCAGGCCCGGCGCCACGGCGCGATTCGGCACCACGTGACCACCCCCGAAATCGAAGGGATCGGCCGGCGTGCTGCCATCTTCCTTGTGGACGTCCTGCCGTGCGGTGGTGACGAGGGCGGATTTCAGTGCGGCCGGATTCCAGTCGGGGTGGGCTTCCCTAAGCAGGGCGGCGATGCCGGCGACGTGCGGGACGGCCATGGATGTTCCCGACAAGTACTGGAAGCGCTCGCCCCGGACATTGTTGGCGACATCCGGCGTGTGCCCGCCGAGGATGTCCACGCCTGGCGCGGTCACGTCGGGCTTCAGTACGCCGGGTTCCCACTTGCTGGGGCCGCGGCCCGAAAAGCCCTGCATCTCGTTGCCCTGGTCGCGGAGAGTCAGGAAGATCTTCTTGTCCAGTGTGACTTCCACCGGATCCTCGTCGACGAGCCGCTCGAGGAGAAGCTGACCATCCGCCTGGCCGATCATGAGCGCGGGAATGCGGACCGAGTTCCGGATACCGGTCATCAGGATAGGCTCGCCCTGGTCGTTGAACACCACCGCGGCCTTCGCCCCGGCCGTCTGGGCGTTGCGGATCTTGGTTTCGAAGGTGCAGCCGCCCCGCTGCAGCAGTGCGACCTGGTTGTTGATCTCGTCGGTATTGACGATGGTTTCGCAGCCGTCGAAGGTCGTGCCCGTACCGTCGTCGAAGTTGCCGATGATGCCGTCGTCCACCAGGATCAGCCGCAGCGTCAGCGGCCCGACGTCCCGCAGCCGCGGCGTAAAGCCGGCCTCCGTCGCCGGGTAATCGTCTTTCACGGACGCCGGGCTGTTCACGCGGATGGCCTCGCGAAAATGATCGCCGCGCCGGCTCGAGGCGCCCACGGCCAGCACCCACGGCGCGGCCGCTGGCGACAGCACTGATTCCGGCGCCGGTCCCTCATTGCCGGCGGCCGCGACCGTCAGCACGCCGGCGTCGGCGGCGGCCAGCAGGGCGAGATCGTCGGCGTCGTTGATGTCGTCGTCGCTGCCCACCGAGTAATTGATGATGTCCACGCCGTCGGCCACCGCACCGTCGATGGCCCGGGCCAGGTCAGCGGTGCTGCAGGTGCCGCGCAGCTGCCCGGGCTCCAGCCAGCAGGCCTTGTAGACCGCCACCCGGGCCCGGGGCGCGATACCGTTGATCTTGGCCACGAACGTGCCCGCGAGCGCCGCTTCGACAAAATTGCCGGCCGCTATCGTGGCGATATGGGTACCGTGTCCATCCGCATCCCGAGGCGATATGAACTCGTTTTCGTCGAGAGCGTACTGCTCCAGGAAGCCGTCGATGTAGTACCGGGCACCAATCAGCTTGTTGTTGCAGTAGGTGGCCAGAAAACGCTCGCCGGTTTCGCACTCGCCCTGCCAGCCGGGGAGCGGGCTGTAAACCAGGACGTCCGGGCGCTTCTTGAAGCGGTAGCAGAGCCAGCGGCCGAGCAGGGAGGATTGAGCCCACTCCGACCGGCACAGGCGGGGCCGCTTAGCGGGCTGCTTGTCGCTGAGGCTTGGATGACCGGGCGCGACGCCGCTGTCGATCACGCCGATGACAATGTCTTCGCCCCGCAGCCCGAGATCCCGCCGCAGGCCGCCTTTGGCCGAGGTGAGGCCGAGAAAGCCGGAACTTGCATTGGTTTCGACGTATTTCGGCCTGTCCTCCCAGAGGTTACGAACGTCCTTGCGGGCGCGGAGCTTGCGGGCCTGAACCGGGTTGAGGCGGACTGCAACACCGTTCAGCACGTAGCGGTAGCTGTACAGCTTGTCGTTGCCGGCACCCACGGTAGCGAGAACCGCGTCGTGCTGAACCTCAAGGCGCTCGGCGTAGCGCCGGACCGCGGGAGCACCGGCATCGAAGCGGCGTTTGCGAACCCCCGCGACCCCTCGTCTTTGCTTTCGCAGCGCCGCCCGGGGATCGCCGCTGGCGGCCCTGTCGTCGACCCGCAGGCCCGGCTCCGCAACTGCTGGCGGGGCCCGGAACTGGACGATGTAAACGCGGGGTTCAGAGTCGTCTGTAGTGGCCTCGATAGCCTTGAGGCGGGTCCCTTCGACGGCTCGAGTATCGGCGGCCCGGATCGGGCCATGGGCCAGGGACAGCATCAGGAGCAGGCAGCTTGTGTACAGGGGACGCACGGTCAGGCTCAAGGTTTCTTTATGCCCGGCAGAGGTTTAGCCGTTGTTGTTAACTGGGGAGGCTAACACAGGAGGCCAGTCACGCAGAGTTGCCGGTTAAATGGCAGTAAGTCGACAGTAAGTCAGCACTTCAGGTGATTCAGGGACTCCGTGACCGGCCGGAACGCTCAATCCGCGGTGGGCTCTGCGCCATCGTCGGTGGCCAGCTTCGCCTTGCCCGCTGCCTTTTTTGCGGCCGTTCTGGCGGACTTTTTCATGATCTTCTTGCGCTTCTTCCTGGAACTCCGGGCCTTGCCGGCAGCCGGTGCAGCAGCGCCATTGCCACTCGTGGCGGCTGCCGTCTTCCTGGTAGCGGCCGTTCCTGCGGCCTTCTTTGTGACCTTCTTCTTGGCAGCCGGCCGGCCCCACCGGCGCTTGGGCAGGGGCGCATTCGCGATCAGTTGCCGGGCCTCGTCAAGGGTCAGGCTGTCCGGTTCGCGATCTTTCGGCAGCCGGGCATTCTTCTCGCCGTCGGTCAGATACGGACCCCAGCGCCCGTCCAGGATGCGCAGGTTATCGATGCCAAAATCCTTGATGAGCTTGTTGGCGTCCGCCAGCTGTTTGGCGCGAATCACCTCGATAGCCTCTTCAAGGGTGATCTTGAGGGGCTCGTGTTCCCGCAGGGAGACGTATTTCTTTTTCACCTCGCCCGTGGCCGGATCCACGGTTTCGTACTGGACGTAGGGTCCGAACTGGCCGGTGTTGGCGCTGACGGGCTCACCGGTGGGCATGTGGCCCAGCTTGCGCGGCAGCCTGAACAGCTCCAGGGAATCGGGCAGCTGGATCGTGAACATGCTCTGGCCGGGCTGCAGCCCCTTCCACTTGGGCTTTTCTTCATCCTCGCGCCTGCCAATCTGGATAAACGAGCCGTAACGGCCAAAGCGCGCCGAAACGGGACGCCCGGACTTCGGATCCGTACCGAGTTCACGCACCTGCACAGCCTCCTCGCGGGTTACCGACTTCTCCTTCTCCTTGAGCAGGACGGCGAAGGGCTTCCAGAACTCGTCGAGCACCGGCACCCAGTCGCGCTCACCGCGGGAGACCTCATCGAGTTCATCTTCCATGTGGGCGGTGAAGTCGTAGTCCACGTAGCGAGTGAAGTGTGCGGTCAGGAAGCCGCCCACGACGCGGCCGCCGTCGGTGGGCTTGAGGGCACGGCCCTTCAGTTCGGCGTAATTGCGGTTCAACAGGGTAGAAATGATCGTTGCATAAGTGGAAGGCCGGCCAATGCCCCGTTCCTCGAGCGCTTTCACGAGGCTGGCCTCGGTATAGCGGGCGGGCGGCTCGGTGAAGTGCTGGGTCGGCTTTATTGCTTCCAGAGGCAGCAGGTCGCCCTGCTGCACGGCGGGCAATTTCACGTCGGTGTCGTCATCGCCCTCCTCGTCGCGGCCTTCCAGATAGACCGCGATAAATCCGGGCCTGACCAGCGTGGAACCCGTGGCCCGGAACCGGCCGGCCTCGGCGCGTTGTGCCGGAACCAGGTCCACGGCCAGCATGTCGTAGACCGCCGGCTCCATCTGCGAGGCGATCGTGCGCTTCCAGATCAGGCTGTAGAGCTTGAATTGCTCGTCGGTCAGGAAGCTGCGCAGGTCCTCCGGTACGCGCCGGATACTGGTTGGCCGGATGCCCTCGTGCGCCTCCTGGGCGTTCTTGGCTTTGGTCTTGTAGGTGTTGGGCTCCGCCGGCAGGCTGGCCTTGCCATATCGCTCGACGATGAAGCTGCGCATGTCGTCCACGGCTTCGGCAGCAAGGTTGACGGAGTCGGTACGCATGTAGGTGATCAGACCAACCGTGCCCTCGGGAATCGCGATCCCTTCATAGAGTTTCTGGGCCACCTGCATGGTGTTGCGCGCCCGGAAGCCGAGCTTGCGCGAGGCTTCCTGTTGCAGCGTCGACGTGGTGAAGGGCGGAGCCGGTCGCCGGCGGCGCTGGCTGCGCTCCACGCCGCTGACGCGCAACTGGCCGGCGGCGGCGGACTCCAGCGTCTGCTGTGCCTCGGTTGCCTGCGCCGCGTTCCGGAAGGTGAAAGTCTCCGGCTTCTCGCGGTTGAACGTGTCGATGACCTTGCGGCTGGCGTATTCGACAAGGCGGGCGGTAAACACCCCGGGCGCCGTGCCCGTGACCGCCTCGATGGACCAGTACTCCTGGCTGCGGAAGGCCTCGATTTCCTCTTCGCGCGATACCAGCATGCGCAGTGCGGGACTCTGGACGCGACCGGCCGACAGTTTGGGACTGATCTTGCGCCATAGCAGTGGCGACAGCTTGAAGCCGATCAGATGGTCCATTGCCCGCCGGGCGCGATAGGCGTTAACGAGATCCATCGATATTTCGCGGGGGTTCTGGATGGCCTCCCGCACTTCGCGCTCGGTGATTTCGTAGAAGACGACGCGATAGACCGGCCGATCCTTGAGCAGGCCCCGTTCGCCGAGAACTTCCTCAAGATGCCAGGAAATTGCTTCGCCCTCGCGATCCGGGTCGGTCGCCAGATAAAGCGCGCCACCCTTCTTCAGGGCAGAGGCGATGGCGTTGATGTGTTTCTCTTTGTCCTCGGCCACCGCGTACTTCATGGCATAGCCGTGGTCAGGATCCACCGCGCCGTCCTTTTCCAGCAGGTCGCGCACGTGACCGTAGGAAGCCAGCACCTTGAAGTCCTTGCCCAGGTACTTCTCGATGGTCTTGGCCTTGGCGGGCGATTCGACGACGACGACGTTGGTCATTCCATTCTCTTAAGACGACGAAGCCGCGACTCTGGCGCGGCTTGTTCAAGAATTACGCGATTCGGACTCAATTCATCGCGCCGGTACTCTCCTCGAAAACGAGATCTTCCATGCGCGAGAATGCCGCTTCCTGGCCGGGTTGCGCGAACAACACCATCAGCACTACCCACTTCACCTGTTCCTTGTCGACGGTGCCGGAGCCCAGCGCCATCAGCCGGTCGATGACGAGCTCGCGCTGCGCCGCAGACAGGATACCGATCTGCTCCAGATATAGCAGATAGCCACGGCATTCGAGGTCGAGCCGGCGCAATTCGACTTCGTTGTAGACACGGATCGAGCGGTCGCCGGGCACCCCTGCAAAGGGTTCGCTGGTCTCGTTCAGCCCGTCGAGCCAGTCGAGTGCGCTGTCGACCTCCGGCTCGCCAAAACCCGCCTTCAGCAGTTCCTCGCGGAGCACGTCCTGATTGGCGGCTTCGGGCTCGTGCTCGGAGTAGGTTTCAAAGAGGTACAGGAGCACGTCGAGAACGGTATCGCTCATGTGTAGCCGCTCCCTCTGTTTACTTAAGCCTCTGATAGCGGCCACCGGACAGCGCCCGCACCGATCCCCGCATTTCAAGCAGCAGGAGCATGGAGGAAACCTCTCCGATCGTCAATCCGGAGCGGATTACAAGGCTGTCAGCATCCACTGGATCCCACGCCATGGCAGCAAGCAGCCGCGCGTACTGCGCATCCGGTTCCGCCGCGCTGCCAGCGACCTCAGTTGCACTTTCCGGGGCTCCGGCTGCGTCGGACTGTCGCAGGCTGGCTAGCAGCCCGGAAAGTTCCTCGACGATGTCGTCGGCCGTTTCCACCAGTTTCGCACCGTTGCGGATCAGGCGATGGCAGCCCCGTGCGACGGGGTTATGTATCGAGCCAGGAATTGCAAACACTTCGCGGCCCTGCTCCATGGCATGGCGCGCCGTGATCAGTGCGCCGCTGCGCAAGCTGGCTTCGACCACCAGGGTGCCGACCGAAAGGCCGCTGATCAGCCGGTTGCGGCGCGGGAAGTTTGCGCGATGAACCGGTGTGCCGGGGGCAAACTCGGAAACGAGCGCGCCGCCCGACGCGATGATGTCGTCAGCCAGCTGCTCGTGCTGGCGAGGGTAGGTGATGTCGAGTCCGGTGCCGCACACGGCGATGGTTCGACCCGCGGCGGCGAGCGCGCCCCGATGGGCGGCCGCATCGATGCCTTCCGCGAGTCCGCTGGTGATGCAGAACCCGCTGGCCGCGAGGTGAGATGCGAAATTGTGGGCAGTCTCGGCGCCGGATGGCGTCGCATTCCGGCTGCCGACGATGGCGAGCTGTGGCAGGGCCAGCGCGTCGACATTGCCACGGACGAACAACTGCGGGGGAGGGCTCGCGATTTCACGGAGCAGTGCCGGATAGCCGGCGTCGGCTGGCGTCAGCAGGTGAGTGGCGGGCCTCGAGAGCCGGTTGTCGGTGGACACAGCGGGTTCTGCGACGAGCCTACGCCCGTCGCAGACCGCCCTCCGGTAAGGGAGGACGACGCGGGACGATCAGCTCGGGTTGCGCACCTTGTCGAGTGTGTGGATCGGGCCCTCAGCCTGCATAACCAGAGCGTAGCTGAGGCGGTCGTACGTCTTGAAGACCATTAGAGTCCCCGCCAGCTCGTCCGGCAACTGCACTTTGCGGCTAAAGAGCGGACTATGGCGCGGATCATCAACCTTGTCGCCGGCCTGCCAGACGCTCAGCACGTGACCGGGCGCCAGCCCGTGGCGGGTTCCACGGTTGATCACAATGACCTGATACTGGCCGATCTGCGTAACGCCATCGACAACGTGCACGATCCGGCCCTCGACGGGACGGTCGGGGGCCCGTGGCTGGAAATCCAGCGGTAACGGGGGATTCTGCGCAATCAGCCGGTCGCCTTTCAGGGCCTCGCGCTGTGAGTTGTTGAGCTCGAGAGTGGCCGGATCGCCGGTGTGGCGGATCCGGCCATCAGCGACATAAATGCCTTCGTAACCAAGGACATCACCGTCGTCAGGGTCCCGCAGCTTGTCGCCGATGTGGATCACGCTGTAGGTGGACTGCTCGCTGCCAGTTTCGCCGCGCACGTAGGCGTCGTGGCCAGACGCACCAACCAGGTGATCATCCCGTAGCGAGACGATATACGGCAGGCCCTTGATCTCGTCCTTCGAAAGGACCATGCCCTTGCTCAGGAACGGTGCGATGACATCGTAGGGAATCGTGTCTACGGCCTCGGTCAGCTGCTCCTCGCGGATCTTCGGGGACAGGCGTTCCATGCCGGTGGCCGATGCGCCCCGGGACATCTGGATCTGTGGCCTGCCGTCGATGTAGACGAGCGTCAGCACATCGCCCGGATAGATAAGGTGGGGATTCTCGACCTGGGGATTCACGTACCAGATTTCCGGCCAGTACCAGGGATCCCGCAGGAACATGCTGGAGATATCCCAGAGCGTGTCACCACGTTTGACGACGTAGGTGTCCGGGTGGGACGGATTTAACGGAATCCCGCCCCCCTGCTGCGCAAGAAGACCGCTTGCCGCACCGGCGAGCGCCAGCGAAACAACCAATGCTGCGGCCGACCGGCCGTAATTCCGGGAGATTTTCATGGGAACTCCATCCCTTACACTGTTCGTGATGACGCCGGGGACGGCCCGGGCGCAGCAACCCCTTGCTGACCCGATACCCACAGCCAAGCCTGAGCAGATGTAGCATAAAATCAAGACACTTACATAGCATTTGGTTCCAAACTGTGAAGGGCGCACCATGGCGGTCCTGAAAATCCTTGAGTACCCGGACCCACGGCTCCGGATCAAAGCCGAACCGGTCCCGGCAGTCACTGACGAAATTCGCCAGCTGGCCGCGGATATGCTGGAAACGATGTACGCGGCCCCGGGCGTTGGTCTGGCGGCTACCCAGGTGGACCGGCACATTCGCCTGGTCGTGACCGATGTGTCCGAAACCCGCGACCAGCCCTGGGTGCTCATCAATCCGGAAATCCTCTCTCGCGATGGGCAGGCGACGAGCGACGAAGGTTGCCTGTCGGTGCCGGGCGTTACCGAAGGCGTGGAACGAGCGGCGCGCGTCCGTGTCCGCGCTCTGGATGTCAACGGCAAGAGCCGCGAATTCGACGCGGAAGGACTGCTCAGCGTGTGCGTCCAGCACGAACTCGATCACCTCGACGGCAAGCTGTTCGTGGATTACCTGTCGGAGCTGAAGCGCCAGCGCCTGAAGAAACGCGCGACCAAGTCGCGCCGCCGCGATGGTCACGGCGGCCTGGCACCGCAAGACCCTTCACGCCAGGGTTCGTCGCGACAGCGGGCGCCCGTCATCTGAACGCTAGCCTGCTTTTCGCCGGGTCACCGGCCTTCGCCACGCCTGCACTCCAGCACCTGGTGGATCTTGGCTACCGCCCCGCCGCGGTGCTGACCCAGCCCGACCGGCCCGCGGGGCGGGGCCGGGCAGTCACCGCCGGTCCCGTGAAACAGCTCGCGCTCGAGCTCGGCATACCGGTACTCCAGCCCGCCAGCCTGAAAACGGCCGAGTCGCAGTCGGCCCTGCGCGAACTCCAGCCGGACCTGATGGTCGTGGTGGCCTACGGCTTGCTGCTGCCGCCGGCCGTCCTGGCCATTCCGCGGCGCGGCTGCGTGAATGTGCACGCGTCACTGTTGCCCCGTTGGCGCGGCGCGTCGCCCGTCCAGGCGGCGATACTGGCCGGCGATGCGGAGACCGGCGTCAGCATCATGCAGCTCGAGGCCGGACTGGACACCGGGCCCGTCTATGCGACGGCCAGACTCGCCATCGGCACCGATGAAACGGCTGGCGAACTTGAGGCGCGCCTCGCCCGGCTTGGCGCCGAGACCCTGGGCGCAATTATTGAACCCTTGCTGGCCGGTCGGCTGACGGCGGTGGCCCAGCCGGCAGCCGGCGCGTCCTACGCCCGCCGCATCACCAAGGCCGAGGCGCGCATTGACTGGGGCGAACCCGCGCTCGTCATTGCGCGCCGCGTGCGTGCCTGGAACCCGTGGCCGGTGGCGGAAACGACGCTCGACGGGCTCCAGCTGCGCTGCTTCGCCAGTGTGCCGCTCGGCGTACAGCCGCCGGATGCCGGGTGTGTGCCGGGCGAGATTCTCGGCTGCGACAGCCAGGGTATAGAGGTACAGACCGGCGCAGGTCGGCTGCGACTGCGGACCGTTCAGCTGCCTGGCCGCCAGCGGGTGGCTGCGGCCGACCTGGCCCGCGGGCGGGTGCTGGTCGGGAAAGTGCTGGGTGCCGGCGCAAGGCCGGAACCGGGCTGATGGCCTTTCTCCCATGAGCGCCGGGGCACTGACCCGTGCCCTCGCGGCACGCATCGTTGCGGGCGTACTGGCCCGGGGCCAGACGCTCGACGCGGCCCTGGATGCCGTGCTGATCGATGGCGCCGACGGTGACCCCGGGGTCCGGCAATTGTCGGACCGGGATCGGGCCCAGGTGCATGCTCTGGCTTTCGGGGCCGTGCGTGGCCATCACCGGCACCGGGCGTTGCTGAATGAACTGCTGGATCGCCCGCTCAAGGGCGACGACCGCCTGCTGGAAGGGTTACTTTCCGTGGGCCTGTTCCAACTGGCGGACCCTGATCAGCCAGATTATGCAGCCGTGTCAGCGACCGTCGCTGCCGCCCGGCTGTTGGGGCAGGGGCAGGCGGCGGGCCTCGTGAATGCCAGCCTGCGCCGCTATCAGCGTGAAGCACCCAGGCTGCTGGAACTGCTGCGCGCCGACGCCGGCGCCTGGCACTCTCACCCGGCCTGGCTGCTCCGGCAGTTGCAGATCGACTGGCCCGACCAGTGGCAGGAGATCGTCGCTGCCAATCAGCGGCATCCCCCGTTCTGGCTGCGGGTAAACCGGAACCGCACCAGCGTCGCCGACTACGCGGCCCGCCTGACCACCGAGCTCGGCATCGGCGTCAGCCTGCTGCCGGGCGCGCCGGACGCGTTGAAGCTCGACACTGCCGTTCCCGTGCAGCGCCTGCCCGGATTTGCCGAGGGGCTGGTGAGCGTGCAGGATGCTGCTTCGCAACTGGCAGCGCCGTTGCTGGCAGCGGAACCCGGCATGCGCGTACTGGATGCCTGCGCGGCCCCCGGCGGCAAGACCACCCATTTGCTGGAGTGCGCGGGTGGCAACCTCGACCTGCTGGCCCTGGATATCTCTGCCGAACGCCTCGCACAGGTCGGCAGCAACCTGCAGCGCCTTGGCCAGCACGCAACCCTGGTCGCCGGCGATGCGACAGAGCCGGCGGGCTGGTGGGATGGCCAGCCTTTCGACCGCATTCTGGTCGACGCGCCCTGTACGGCGACCGGTGTGATTCGCCGGCACCCGGATATCAAATTATTGCGCCGGGCCGCGGACGTGCCCGGGTTTGCGAGTAGCCAGCGGCTGTTGCTGGACCGGCTGTGGCCGCTGTTGCGGCCCGGCGGCATCCTCCTGTACAGCACCTGCTCGCTACTGCGCGCCGAGAACCAGGAACTGGTGGGCGACTTTCTCGCGGCCGGAACGGCCAGGCTCTTGCCCGCGACCCCGGCGCCCGGGCTGCAGCTGCTGCCGGGGGACCGGGATACCGACGGGTTCTACTATGCTCTAATGGCTACCGGTAGCTAAGTGACTGCGGCCGCCATAACCAAGCGCCGGCATGGCGCGCGGGATGCTTCTGACGTGCAGAAAAACAACAATCGTCACTCCGGCCCTTTCGCGACACTCATCGTCATTGCCGCGATGCTGTGCACGGGAACCCTGAGCGCTCAGGAAACGGGCCTCGAGATCCGTAACGCCAGCACCCGCCTGAATGCCGGCGTCTGGTACCTCGACGCCCGTATCGAATACCGGTTGAACCGCGACACGCTGGATGCTCTGCAGAGCGGGATTCCGCTGACCTTCGAACTGCAGGTGGAAGTCGCAAGGAACCGGCGCTGGCTGCCGGACGAGGATGTCGCCCTGCTGCGCCAGTACTACGAGTTGTCGTGGCAGCCGCTCGCCGAGAGCTATCTTGTCCGCAACAAGAACAGCGGCGACCAGCGCACCCACACGACGCTCTATGCCGCTCTCAACGATCTTGGCCGCATCACGTCCCTGCCGCTCATCGACGCCGCCATCATCGACGAGGGCGAGGACTACGAAGTGGGCCTGCGCGCCGTTCTTGACCAGCAACAGCTCCCCGGACCGCTGCGCATGCTGGCCTTCTGGGACGACGGATTCACGCTGGAAAGTGAGTGGTACCGCTGGCTACTGCGGCCGGAGAAGGGCTCGTGAAGGGCTACTCCGGCCGCCAGATCCGGCGTTATGTGACGGTCCTGGCCGCCGCTTGCGGCGTGGGCCTCGGCGTAGCTGCGCTGCTGCTGCTGGGGCGTTACGCGCCCAGTCTCGCCGACTTCGGCCGCCGGCACGCACTGATTCTTGCAGTCAATCTCGTCGGGGCCGTGGCGTTGCTCGCGGTGATCGTCGTCAATCTGTTCCGACTGCTGCGGGATTACCGGCGGCGGGCGCCGGGGGCGCGGCTGCGAGCCCGGCTGGTCGCCATGTTCGTCGGTCTGACGCTGGCGCCCCTGCTGGTCGTGTATCTGTTCGCCCTGCAGTTCGTCAACGGCGGAATCGACAGCTGGTTTGACTCCGATCTCGAGCGGGAACTCTCCTCCGCATTACGCCTGAGCCGTGAATCGCTGGACGTGCAGGCAAAATCCCGTCTGGCGCAGACCGCCGCGCTGGCCACCGCGCTGACCGATCTTGACGGCGAACCGCTGTCTCGCGCGTTAAGCCTGCTGCGGGCGGATTCCGGCGCCGAGGAGCTGACGGTCTTCAATCGGGGTCTGGATATTGCCGCGTCGAACTCCCGCACCGAAACGCTCCCACCGAGCCTGTCGGAGGATGCCCGGAACGAATTGCGCCAGAACCAGCGCTTCGTTGTCCTGGAGCCGCTTGGCAGCGCGAGTTATCAGATTCGGGCGGCCGCGGCGATACCCCGGGAATCCGCGGTGGACGGCGAGGATGCCGGACGCCGTTATCTGCAGGCAGTGTTCCCGATTGGCGACCGGCAGGGTCGACTGGCCGACGGTGTTGAGAATATTTACTCCCGATACGCGGAACTGCGGTTCCTCCGTGATCCCCTCAAGACCAACCTCACCCTGACGCTGTCGCTGGTCCTGCTGCTGTCGCTGCTGTCGGCGGCGACCGGTGCGTTCTACCTTGCGCGCCGCCTTGCGTCGCCAATCGAATCACTCGCGGCGGGCACCCGGGCCGTCGCCAAGGGCGACTTCGACACGCGACTGCCGCCTGGCGCAGCCGACGAGGTTGGTTTCCTGATCGAATCATTCAACGGCATGATCGAGCGACTCGCCCGGGCCCGCGAGGAAAGCCGGATCAGCCAGCAACAACTGGAAGGCGAGCGGGCTAACCTCGCTGCCATTCTTGGCAGCCTCTCCACCGGCGTTATCGCCGTCGGACCCGACGGCCGGATCCGGATTGCCAACGACGCCGCCGGCGCAATTCTGGGGATGGACCTTGCTGGCCATGCCAGCGCATTCCTCGATGAAATCGCAGCGGCCGGGAGTCTGCCGGCCCAGTTCGTCGAAGCGTGCCGGCCACACCTGGTTGGCCAGGACCGGGAATGGCGCGGCCAGATCGTGCTGCGGACGGACACCGCGCGACGCATCCTCAACTGTGCCAGCTCTCCTCTCCCCGGCGAGGTCTCTGGCGCGCCCGACACGGCTTCGGCCAGCCCGCCCGCCGGCGTCATCATCGTTTTTGATGACGTCACCGAATTGCTGGTGGTCCAGCGAGAGGCGGCCTGGGGCGAAGTGGCCCGGCGGCTGGCACACGAGATCAAGAACCCACTCACACCGATCAGGCTGGCCGCTGAACGCATCCGTCGCCGCTACCTGCCCTCTATGGACGAGGAAGACGGCCAGGTACTGGAGCGTTCGACCCACACTATCGTCCAGCAGGTTGAAGCCATGCGCGACATGGTCAACGCTTTCAGCGAATACGCGCGCGCCCCCGAGATCAGCATCGCCACCGTGGACTTGAGCCAGCTGGTGCGCGAGGTGGCCTGGCTTTACAGGGCGCAGGAAAGCCAACCCCAGGTGAAGCTCGAGCTGGAAGACGGGCTGGAGGTGGACGCTGATGGGGTTCGCGTTCGGCAGCTCCTCCATAACCTTATTCGTAACGCCCAGGACGCCGTCGAGGGACAATCCGACGGGCTGATTGAGATCGCGGCGCGCCGGGTCGCCGTTGCTGAGCGTGCATTTGCCGAAATCAGCGTGACGGATAATGGGCCGGGAATCGACGAGGAGGTGCTGACTCGCCTGTTCGAGCCCTACGTGACGAGCAAGAAGAAGGGGACCGGTCTTGGTCTCGCGATTGTAAAGAAGCTCGTGGAAGAACATGGTGGCAGTGTGTTCGCCGAGAATCTGCCGGTACGGGGCGCCCGCCTCGTCGTGCGACTGCCCATCCGGGCGACGGTCCGCGACGCAGTGAGCGAGCAGCGGGGTTCCGATGTCGAGCCGTGGAGGGAAAGAGCATGAATGCCGCACACATACTCGTGGTCGATGACGAAGATGACATCCGCGCGACCATCAGCGACATCCTTGAGGATGAAGGTTACGCCGTCAGCGTCGCCGCCGATGCCGCTGCGGCCCGCGTGGAAGTCGGTCGCGAGCGGCCCGACCTTATCCTGCTCGATGTCTGGATGCCGGACGTCGACGGCATAACGCTCCTGCGTGAGTGGGCGCGGGAAGGCGCACCGCGCTGCCCCGTGGTGATCCTGTCGGGGCACGGGACGGTTGAAACGGCGGTCGAGGCCACCCGTCTGGGTGCTGTGGATTTTGTGGAGAAGCCGCTGTCACTTGCCAAGCTCCTGCGGACCGTGCAGAAGGCACTCGACAAGACGCCGGCGTCCAGCCGGCCGGCGCCGCGCACCCTCCTGCCCAGGCGGCCGCCACCGGGGGGCCGCAGTGCCCTGATGCGGGCGCTCCGCGATCAGGTGGCGGCGGCGGCGAAGCGCAACGAACCCGTATTGATCGTGGGCGAGTCCGGTTCCGGCCGGACTGTGGTTGCGCGCTACCTTCACGACCTGGCAGGTCGCGGCCAGCGCCCGTTTGTCGAACTGGCTGGCGGCGCGATTCCCGCTGAGAATGCCGCGGCTCTGCTGTTCGGCGGTGTGCTGAATGCTGAACACCAGCCGGGCGTGCTGGAGCAGGCCGCGGGTGGCGCGTTGTATCTGCGCGATCTCCAGGACCTGTGTCCGGACGCACAGCGCCTGCTGGCAGGCGTGCTGGAGCAAGGCAGTTTCGCGCGGCTCGGCGAGTCCGTGCCCGTGCCCCTTGATCTGCGCCTGATCGCCTCGCTCACCCCGGATGATGCGCGACTGGTCCGACCAGATCTGCTGGCAAAGCTGACCGTTCTTGAACTGCGCGTGCCGGCGCTGCGCGACCGTAGCGAGGACGTTCCGGAACTGCTGCGTTACGCGGTGGACAGTTTGGTGGAAGGCGATGGACTGGCCTTCCGCCGCTTCGGTATGGCGGCGCAAAACCGCCTTCGCCATTACCCCTGGCCCGGCAATGTGCGCGAATTGATGAACCTGGTCCGGCGCCTGCTGGTGGCGGGCGGCGACGAAGAAATCAGCCTCGCGGAAGTCGAAAGGCACCTGGTGCCGGCAACGGGCCATCCCGAGCCGCTCGTGAAGCAGGATCTGCTGAGCCTGCCGCTGCGTGCGGCTCGTGAGAAATTTGAGCGCGCTTATCTGGTTCAGCAGCTGGCGCTGTGCGGGGGCCGCGTCGGGCAGCTCGCCAAGCGCGTCGGGATGGAGCGGACCCACCTGTACCGGAAGCTCCGGGCGCTCGGCGTCGATTTCCGCCAGATCGCGGACGAGGACTGAACGCACTCCGTAGACCGCGTGCCCGCTGCGGCGGAGAGGATTGTGGTCGCGGCTGAAGGCACTCCTGCGCAGCGATCGGTGGCGGGACAGACCCTGGCCAGCCCTCAGGCGGGTCTTCCCGACAGGCGGCCAGGGTCTGTCCCGCCACCGATCGCGGGCCACAGATTGCGTTCGGTCGCGGCTGAAGCCGCTCCTACGCTGCGAAAAACTTCTGGAACTCGGCCGGTAGCCGCGTGATGTCCACGGCCTCTAGCCCGGCTGGATACGGCCGCGAATTCCAGGTCTGCCAGAAGACGGGCGTGCAGCCGGTGAGACGGCCGCCGCGCGCGTCAGCTACCAGGCACGCCAGGGCCTTGCCGGAATAGGTGGTATCCAGCTTCAGGCCTGCCAGATCCCTGGCCAGTGCGACGGCCTCGATACATTCCGGCGTCGGCAGCGCGTAACCTTCACCGGCGAATTCCGTGCGGAACTCCAGCGACGACGCCAGGTCATCCGCGCGGCTATGGAGTTCCGGCGGCAGCAGTTCCCGGATGGCGGCCGCCAGTTTCAGGACGGCAGCGGCATTGACTACAGGCTGTGGCACCACCTTCACGCTGACCACCGTCGCCGGCAATCTGGCGGCCGCCAGTCCGACCAGCAGGCCGGCGACGCTGCCCATCGTGCCGCACGGCAGGTAAATGCGAACGGGTGCACTGATGCCGGCTGCGGCCAGTTGCGCGGCCAGTTCCAACCCGGCGTCCACGAAGCCGAGAGAACCTGTTGGCGATGAGCCGCCCCAGGGCACTTCGAAAAGACGGTCGGGGCTGGTGGTGGATGCCTCACGCAGGCGCGCGGCCTGCGCCCGGACGTCGACGCGGTCCTTTGCGGGCACGACGCTGGTGCCGAGCAGTCCGTGCCAGCGGAGCGTATTGGCCACCCACGGTGTCTGTACCTGGTCGGTGAGCACCGCATGGCAGGCCAGCCCGACCTGTTTCGCGTAAATCGCGGTCGCGAGGGCATGATTGGAGCCCGCGGCACCGAATGTGAGGACGGCCTCGCAACCCCTGCCGAGCGCGTCCGCGAGCAGGTATTCAAGCTTTCGAACCTTGTTGCCCCCGTACACCGGCCCGGAGAGATCGTCGCGCTTCATCAGCAGGCCGCTCGCACCGATCGCGGCACCCAGCTGCCCGGAAGGTTCCAGGGCGGTAGGCAAGGTGGCGAGATGCAGCCTATTCGCCAATGGGGATTACCAGATACTCGATGCCGTTCTGACGCAGACGGTTGCGCAGAAGGTTGAGCTGATCGAGGTTGTCGACGGGGCCAATGCGCACACGGTGGAACCGCGCACCGTTCGCGTCGGCCGCCTGGATCTCGGCAACGATGCCGAGCAATGCCAGGCGCGCTTTCACCTTGTCGGCCTCCCGGTAGTCCGGAAACGCGCCGGCCTGAACGACATAGGTGCCGGCCACGGAGACCGGCGCGGGTACGGCGCCCCCCGAGGTCCCGGGCTGAACGGGCACTTCGACTTCTGCGTCGGGCAGCATGTCGTAAAACTCGAAGCGTTCGGTTTCCCTGGCAACGGCAGCTTCCGGTTCGGCCCGTGCCGGTGCGGCGCTGCTGGCCGGCGGCGGCGTTCCCACCGGGGTCAATTCCAGTGTCGAGCGGTAATACCAGGCCAGCGCTCCGGCGCACACGATGACGAGGATCCCGACCACCACCCCACGCGACCGGCCTGCGCCGCGGCGATTGGTGTTGCTACGCCGTTTTCGTCGCCTGCCGGCCTTCGCCACTACATGTACTCCAGCGGACGGATTCCCAGCAGGCCGAGGCCACTGGCGAGGACTGCGCGTGTTCCGCCCACGAGGGCAAGCCGGGCGCGGCTGCGGGCGGGATCAGCCTCGTCCAGCACAATGTGCTTGTTGTAGAAAAGGTTGAAGACGCTCGCCAGCTCGAACAGGTAGTGCGCGACTTCGAATGGTTCGCGCTGTTCCGCCGCGCGCTTAAGGGCGTGACTGTATCCCCGCAGCTTCTGCACCAGCCCCCATTCCTCGTCGGCCAGCAGCAATGCGAGGTCACCCGGCGCGGCAGTCGTGGCCACGCCAGCCTCGGCGGCCTTGCGGAATATGCCGCTCATGCGCGCGTGCGTGTATTGCAGGTACGGACCGGTGTTGCCCTCGAACTGCAGAACCGTGTCCCAGTCAAAGGTCACGTCGGTCATGCGGCGCGACGATACGTCGAAGTACAGCAATGCCGCCTGCCCCACGGCCTCACTGATACCGGCCAGTTCCGTTGCCGGCACTTCCGGCAGGCTGCGCGCGTTGGCCGCTGCGCGTTCGTCGCGGTAGCGCGCCGCCCGGTCGCGGGCTTCGTCGAGGGCCGCTTCGAGCCACACGGCCTCGCCCTTGCGTGTGGACATGCCGCGGACGAAACCAAAGCTCACGTTTTCACAGAGCGCGGGCCAGTTCAACTCCCACTTCTCCGCAACGGCGAGCTTGCCAAGGGCGGCGAACACCTGGGCGAAGTGGTCCTCCTGCCGGGACGTCACATAAACATTAGCCCCGAACCGGTAACGCTCCCAACGTTCGATGGCCTCGGCGCAGTCGCGGGTGGCGTAGGTGGATGCCCCGTCGGATTTTTGCAGCATGCAGGGCGCGATTTCCCGGCCGATGACGTCAGATACGTCGACGACGATTGCACCCAGAGATTCCCTGGCCACACCGGCCTTCAGGAAACGGGCAATCAACGGCTGGAGCTTTTCGTTCAGCGCTGATTCCCCGTCATAGGAGTCGAAGACGATGCCGAGCCGGTCATATGTGCGGCGAAACCCGTCGAGGGACAGTCCCCGGAATCGTTCCCAGAGTCTGACGATCCCCGGATCACCCTGCTCAAGGCGGAGAAAAAGTGCGCGCGCCTGCTCCCGCACGGCTGGGTCCTTCTCGCTTTCCTGATTGGCGCGGATATAGAGCTCGACCAGGTAGTCGATGGCCCGGGCCTGAAGCGCCGCCTCGTCGCCCCATTGCTGCCATGCCCAGATCACGAACCCGAACTGGGTGCCCCAGTCGCCGATGTAGTTCTTCCGGATCACCTGCCAGCCCTGAAAGCTGAAGATCCGCGCCAGATCAGCACCCAGGTTGGTGGAGCGCAGGTGCCCGAAATGGAAAGGTTTGGCGATATTCGGCGCCGAGAAGTCCAGGACCAGCGTGCGGCCACCGCCGAGATCACGGCGGCCGAAGGTCCCCGGGTTGTCGCGAATCTCGCCCAGCACCTGCTGCGTGGCACTGGCGCGGTTCAGGAACAGGTTGAGATAGGGTCCTTCAGCGGCGGCGCTTGCGATGATCCGGTCGGGGCCGATCTTGTCGGCCAGGGTCCTCGCGATCAGGTTTGGAGCAGAGCGGAATTCCCGGGCCAGCTGGAAACAGGGAAAAGCGATGTCCCCGAGCTCCGCGTTAGGTGGAACAGCAAGGGCATCTTCGATCTGCGCGGTGCGTTCGACGGGCCAGTCGAGCGCCGCGCGCACGACCTGCGCAACGTGAGCGGTGATTTGCATTTGAAAATCGGGAGCCTCGGAAACGTCCGGAATTCTAGAACAATTCGGACGGGTCCACGTCGAGGCTCCAGCGCACGCGCCTTTGCGACGGCAGCGCCGTGATCGCCGCACGGAACGCTGGCAGAAAACGCTGGAGATCGCGACGCGCATCCGCCTGGACGAGCAACTGGCCCCGGTAACGGCCGGAACGACGCTCCATCGGCGCCGGCGCGGGCCCCAGCAAGCGGATGCCGGGCGGTTCGCCAGCCCGTGCCAGCCCGGCGACCTTCTGCAGGAAAGCGAAGACTGCCGCGCGTTCCGTAGCCTCCGCTCGTAACAGGGCGAGCGACGACCAGGGTGGCCAGTTGGCGCGCTGTCGCTCGGCAAGTGCCATCTCGGCGAATGCGCCGTACCCCTGCCCGACGAGAACGCGCAGCAGTGGGTGGTCCGGAAACAGAGTCTGCAGATACACCTCGCCTGCCCGGTCAGCCCGGCCGGCGCGGCCCGCAACCTGGATGAAGGTCTGCGCGAGGCGTTCGGCGCTGCGAAAGTCGGTGCCGAAGAGTCCCTGGTCGACATCAACGATACCCACCAGCGTCACGCCCGGGAAATCGTGGCCCTTGGTCAGCATCTGGGTGCCGAGTAGCAAGCGTGCTTCGGCTGAGCGGACGCGCGCCAGCCGACGCTCGATTTCGCCCCGCCGGCGGGTCGTGTCGCGGTCGATGCGCTCCATCTGCTGGTCCGGGAACTCGCGGGCCAGCGCCTGTTCAACCCGCTCGGTGCCCTGCCCGACGGCGCGGAGCTCCGTCTGGCACTTCGGACAGCTGACCGGTGCCGGTCGGTCACTGCCACAGTGGTGGCAGATAACGCGGCCGCGTTGCTGATGGAGAACCATCCGCGCGTCGCAACGGTCGCAGCCGACCACCTGACCGCAGCCTGTGCATACGAGGGTCGGCGCGTAGCCACGCCGGTTGAGAAATATCAGCACCTGTCCGTCAGCCGCCAGGTGCCGGCGAATGGCGGCGAGCAGGGGCTGGGTAAGCCCGTCGCGCTGCGGATGGGTGCGCGCGTCAATCAAATGGACCGTGGGCTGGCCGGCGGCGCCTGTGCGGTCGGCCAGCACGAGCCGCTCGTAGCGGCCGCTGCGGGCATTCTCGATGGATTCGAGGGCCGGTGTTGCCGACCCGAGTACCAGCGGCACATCGAGTTCGCGCGCGCGCCACACGCCAAGATCCCGCGCCGAATAGCGGAAGCCGTCTTGCTGCTTGTAGCTGGCGTCGTGTTCCTCATCGATCACCAGCAGGCCCGGCCGCCTGAGCGGAGTAAAGATCGCCGAACGAGTCCCGATGACGATGTCTGCGGTACCGTCGCGCGCTGCGTTCCATGCGCGCAGGCGTTCGCCGTCCGCGAGACCGGAGTGGAGCACCGCCATGGGCACGGGGAACCGCCGGCGGAAGCGGTCGAGCAACTGGGGGGTCAGGCCGATTTCCGGTACCAGTACCAGACATTGCTGGCCCGCATCCAGTCGTGTGCGGATACAGCGCAGGTAGACCTCGGTCTTGCCGCTGCCGGTGACCCCGTCGAGCAGAAAACACCGGAACCCGGTGATCGCGTTAATGGCGGCAACCGCGCGGCCCTGGTCGGCTGTGAGCTCTGGCGGCTCATCCGGGGACAGCGGCTCGCCCGCCGCGGCCGGCGGCGCTTTCGGTTGTCGCTGCCGGGCCGGGTCGCGGCCTTCGCGCAGGGCCTTGGGCACGGCGGCGGCAAACACTTCACCGGGCGGGTGCTGGTAGTAAACCGACGCCCACCGGAGCAGCCGCTGCACGTCAGCGGGTAGCAACGGCTCGGCATCGAGCACCGCATGGGCGCGACGCAGTCTGCCCATCGGCAGGTCACTGGTGGCTTTGAGACCACCGATCAGCCCACCC
>Ga0224505_10000871_pt1 | contig 20298 bp, 19 predicted proteins | sample SF_Jan12_sed_USG_FD_169102 | JGI IMG/M metagenome (GOLD analysis project Ga0224505, IMG submission 169102) | Sediment microbial communities from San Francisco Bay, California, United States - SF_Jan12_sed_USGS_4_1 | ecosystem: Environmental > Aquatic > Marine > Sediment | place: USA: California... | reverse complement strand
ATCGACAACCTCCCGGACATAGCGCCGATGATAGCGGAGGGCCTCTGGCGACGCCATGAACGACAGGCTCCCTCGGTGAACATCATTGCCTCCGAAAACCTGCCGGGGACGGGCGCCTATCTCCGCCACCAGATTGTAAGCGGAATAAGTGCGGACAAGGCCGCTGTTCTCAAGAAGTGCGCAGGATTCTCCGCGGCGCTTACCCACCGGATCATGACCGGCGGTGAGGTCAGGGACGGGGTGCTGCATTTCACTGTCGATATACCGGGAGACCTGCTCATTGACAGCCGGGGGCTGGTGGAACCTTTTCCGGAAATATGTCATGCCACCATTTCCCGTGATTTCGATGCCCTGTTTCTTGCAAAGCTCTCCACTATCAATCTGGCCCAGGCAGTTGCCGCCTATATCGGCCATCAATACGGTTGCACCTATATCCACGAGGCGGCACGGCATCCCGAGATATTGCCGGTTATAAAAGGGGCGCTTGAAGAGGCTTCGAATGCATTCAGGGCGGAATTCCCCGACCTCGATATCGCCATCGTGCAGGATGCACAAGAGGCTTTGCTGCGGATAGAGGATGCCGGTCTCCAGGATATGATAACCCGCGTTGCCAAAGGCCCCCAGCGGAAACTGACCTCCCAGGAACGTCTGCTGGGCCCTGCGCGACTGGCGGCCCGGCACAACCTCCCCTACGAAAATCTGGCGCGGACGATTGGCGCGGCCCTTGCCTATGAGAATGAACAGGATCTCCAGTCAAGGACAATGCAGTATGTAATCTCCAATGACGGTGTCGACAGGGTCCTGACGGATGTCAGCGGGCTTCTGCCTCATGAGCCTCTGGCGCAATGCATAAAGCGGCATTGGGCAGTTCATCGAGGAAAACTTGAGCACGCGGTAATTTCAGCTCACGAGGAGCTGCTCGCCGACGTCATACGCGATGTGAGCAAGCAACTTTGTGAAGAGTACGAATCCGAAGTGGTAATGGGGGCCCTGGCGGAAGTAGCGCTGGAATTCAGAGATGCCCGTATCTCCAGCTTTCTGGAGACCCTCGTGATCAAACGGGCAACGGAGCGTATCAGGGAGCGCAGCAGGATATTGCGTTCCAGGGAAAAGAAAGGTTCGGCTGCGGCCGTTCCTGTCCCATCGACAGCCTCAATCGCAAAGACCTCGCCTGGAACATCACCAGTTTTGCCGAAATCCCGCTGGATTAGCCGGGTTACGGGTATGTTATAGCATGCGTAACGGAGAAATCTCCTGTTCGCATCAACATGCCGGATAAACATGATATGAAATTCAAGTCTCAAAAAAAACTTCAGACCGCCTTTGTCGGCGTCGTGTCGGTCGCCGTGTTTTTTATCGCGCTGGCTGCGACCATTATGCATCTTCAGGTAATTGTCGGCGCCATTGCCGAGCAGATCAAGGACAAGGCAATGATACTGGCCCGCACCTTCGATGTGGCGGCCCAAAGTCACAAGGGATTGCCGCCCCTTGACGAGTTCAAGCGTAAGATGCAGGTCCTGGACGAGGCCCATGAAGAGATAAACGAGATTGAGCTGGTAGCCCCTGTTCAGAACTCCCAGTACGGCTACAAGATTGTGATGAGTACGCGGGAAGAGGAAATAGGCCGAGATCCGGAGTTTTGGGATGTCGAGGCGATCAGAACCAACAGCGAGCTGACGCTGCTGGAGATCATGGAGCGCAAGAGCGGGAGAGACATCTATGAAGCAGTCAAGAAACACTTGAAGATCGAGCATCTTGTGGAGGGATTATGGAACCGCAAAAAGCATGAATATCTTTGGGAAGTCGTCATGCCGCTTCACGATTCGTTGGGCGCTACGGTGGGCGGCATCGTTATCCAGATATCAATGGACAAGGCCTTTGCCCAGGCCCGTGAATCTATCATAAAAGCGTTCGGGATATTTGCAGGTGCACTGACGTGCATGATCCTGATAATCCTTGTCTCTACACGCAAACTGGTAACAGCACCCATCCAGTCCCTTGGCGACGCCATAGAGACCGTGAAGGCGGGAGATTTCTCGTCCAGTCTGACGATAGCGCGGCATGACGAGATCGGGCGGCTTGCTGAGAATTTTAATCAAATGGTCGGAAGCTTGAGAAAATCCCGGGAAGAAGTGAATGAGTTGAACCGTTCTCTGCAGGACCGGGTTGAGCAGGCTACCGCCCAGTTACAGGGGGTTAATCGCGAGTTGACCATAAAGATTACCGAGCTGCAACAGACACAGCAAAAGCTGCTTCGCTCGGAACGCTACACTGCGTCGGCACTGATGGCGGCGGGCATAGCCCATGAGATTCGCGGTCCATTGAACGCCATGAAATTTGTAGTACAGCAGATGGAGACAGCGTTGAACAACGGTGGGTATGAGCAGGGACCGGAATTGCAGGAGCTTCGGGCCGCATTTAATGATGAAGCCAGGAAGCTGGACAATCTCGCCAGTGCATTTCTCGATTACACACGCCCGGTGAAACCACAACTGTCGCTGTGTCGCCTGTCTGAAATCATTGATGCGGCACTGGAAAAAGCATCGACTCATATTCCATCAGGGAGTGTCGCTCCACGAAGAAGGCATGACGATGTTGGCACTCCGAATCTGGTATCGGAAGGGGATATCCCCCACATTGCGATAGAGAAGCTCTATGACGGAACCGTGCCTCCACTCCTGCTCGACGGGAAGATGATGCGGAAGGCCTTCGGCAATCTGATAGTCAACGCCATGCAGTCGATGCCTGATGGAGGCGTGATCAGCATCAGGACCTCCCTTGATACCGACAAGGTCATGATTGCCATAAGCGATACCGGCATCGGGATTGAGGAGGACCGGTTGAAGGAAATATTTGATCCGTTCTTCACTACAAGATCAGGCGAAATCGGTCTGGGACTGCCGGTGGTTGAGAGGATTGTCGATGCCCACGGCGGTCGAATTTCAGTCAGCAGTGAACCGGGCAAGGGCACCAGTTTTGAGATAGAGCTGGGTTTGGAAGGGCCTCAATAGCAGGCAATAATTCTTGGAGTTGTATGCCGATGCGAATAGCATTTTTTCTCACGAGTAACGGATCGGGCGAAGAAGCGCCTCACGTTAGCGCCGTAACAACTGAGATCGTTGAGCGGCTCAGGAGCATGGGGGCGCTCGTCGATCTGCTGGTCCCTGAAACCAGGGCGTGGGACCTGGCGAATATAAGGCCGGAATACGACCTGTACGTACTCAAGTCGAAGACTCCGCTTACCATGAGCCTGGCCGGTGCGCTCACCATGGCGGGCGCGGTGATAGTAAACGGTTACCGCGCGACGGTGCTGACCAAGGACAAGGTCGCCTCTACGGCGGTGCTGGCGGCTGCGGGTGTCCCGGTGCCGCCGTCATGGACGACCGGAAGGCCCGACTTGCTCTCCCGCCTTGTCAACGGCGCACCCGTATGGATCAAGCCTTCGGGTGGATCGCGCGGCCGGGGGGTGTTTTGTGTCCGTACAGCCGGCGAGATGAGAGCTGTAGAAGCCCAATCCGATCCGTGGGGATTGCCGCTTCCCCTCTTTGCACAGCAGGGGGTGGAAACATCGGGCAAAGACCTGAAGGTGTACGTTGTGGGTGAGAAGATGTGGGCCATTACGAGGCCGTGGCCCGCCGTGACCATGGAGGACAAGCTGGGTAGGCCGGCAGAAATCCCCCCCTCGGTCCGCGAAACAGCTCGGGCATGCGGCAGGGCCTTGGGGCTTGAACTCTACGGAGTCGATTTCCTCCTGTCGGGAGACCAGTCGTGGGTGGTCGATGTCAACGCGCTGCCAGGTTTTAAAGGCCCTGTCGAAGCCCCGGCCGCCATTGCTCATTATCTTCACCAGCGTGCACAGGGGTTGTACCGCAGTACCGGAAAGGTTCGCCGTCAGCTTTCGGAGGCGAGTAGATGAAAATAGCGTTTCTCATGGAGCGGGGGAATCCCCCCCGCCTTAATCCGATCATGGCCGAGACGTTCGCACGCCTTGGGACGCGCGGGGCTGCCGTAAAGGTCATTTTTGCCGAGGAAGTACTGCTCAGACTCGATGAATTTACGGTTGCTGACGACTTGTACCTTCTCAAGTCCGACAGCGAAATGTCGCTGAGTCTGGCCAATGCCCTGGAGACAATGGGAGGGCGGGTCATGAACAGTGTCAATGCCTGCATGCTGGCTAAAGACAAGGTTATGGCGGCTGTTACCATGGCCCGGGCAGGCATTCCGGGGCCCCATTCGATTGCGGCATCCGCACCCGCTTTTCTCTCTGAAGAGGTGAAGGCAGGTCCTCTTATCTTCAAGCCTCACCGAGGGTATCACGGCGTGGGCATTGCAGTGGCCGACAGCGTGGCGACGCTTCCGGAGGCGGAGGCCTACCCTGGTATATCCTTTGCCCAGAAATATTTCGCCGATGCAAGGCGGGACCTCAAGATCTGCGCCATCGGCGATGAGATATTCGGCATACGGAAAGAATTCACCCCCGACAGCTATCTGAAGGCGGGGGTGCCGGAACGCCTCTCTCCCGAGGTGGAGGATATCGCCCGTCGATGCGGTGAGGCCTTTGGCCTGGAACTCTACGGCCTCGACATCGCCGAAACCGAGACCGGCCCCCGCATCATAGATGTCAACTATTTCCCCGGCTATCGTGGTGTTCCTGATGCGGCACGTCGACTCGCCGACTTCATTATGAAATCGGCAAGGACTTAAAGTGGTACTGCCATGAAAAACAGAGCCCGGCTTACGCTTCGCGCCATCCGCGAGAATCCGACCATTGCCGCAGTTTCGGCCGAGGGGTTTCTTACCCGACTCGGTTTCGGCATGGTCGGGTTCGCCCTCCCTCTGTATGCCCTGGCCCTCGGGATGAACGTTGCAGAGATCGGTCTGCTCTATGCCCTGAGGACGGTCGTTACTGTCGCGGTCAAGCCGCTGGCGGGATGGGCCGCCGACCGTTACGGAAAGAAGAAGACGCTGGTGCTGGCGGTGGTCCTCCGCTGCATCGTCGGGTTCCTCTTCATCTTCGCTACCCTGCCATGGCATCTCTATGCCATCCGCATCCTGAGCGGCTTCATGACCGCTGCCCGCGACCCGTCGGCGGCCGCCCTCATCGCGGAACACGGCGACAGGAAGAACATGGCCTCTGCCTATGCCTGGTATACCACGGCCCGGGAGGTGGGCAAGTCGATGGGAGCCGCTGCCGCAGGGTTGCTCATAACCTTCTATGCCGGATATCAGATTACCTTCATCGTTGCCTTCGTCACCTCTTGTATCGCCCTGGTTACGGTAATCATTTATGTGCGGGAAAGCCGGGAGGATGCGGAAAAGAAGCCCGAACCGAAGGAGGTTTCAATAAAGGAAACTGTACCGATGGAGGAGGCGAAAGGCCTGGCAAGGTATCGCGGCTTTCTCGGGTATGCGAGCTTCGGCCTGATGGTGGCGCTCACTGCCGAGATGATGAAGGGGCTGTTCCCGGTCATTGCCGTTCAGTATGCCCACCTTACCGAGGCCGAGGCCGGTATTGCGGCCAGTGCATCGAGCGTGGCCCTTCTGGTGGCCGGGCCCCTGTTCGGGTGGCTTTCCGACAACTACAGCCGAAACCTGGTGCTCAGCAGCAGGAGTATCGCCAATACTGTATCCTCGGTACTCTATATCTACTTCCCCAATTTTTCAGGTTTTCTCGTCGCCCGGGTGATGGACGACACGGGGAAGGCAGCCTTCAGACCGGCATGGGGTGCCATGATGGCCGAGATCACGGAGAAGGACCCGGCCCGTCGTGGTCGGACCATTGCGAACATCGATTCGGCAGCGACCCTTGGCGAGGTGCTTGGGCCGCTGTTGGCAGGGGTGATGATGGCCACCTTCGGCGTGCCCGCAATGCTGGGCGTCAGGGTTGCCCTGTCGGTGATTACGGAGATACAGGCCGTGCTTGTTTTCCGGCAGCGGCAGGAGCCAGTGGTCAAACCGATGGCTGAAGAGTCGGCCAGGCTCTGACGGGCTATTGATAAAGGACACTCTGAACCGGCACTAACAAAAGGGGGAGAGGGCAGGAGGTGAAATAATGAAATGGCGGATTGTTCCGGTGTTGGCGGGATTAGCTCTGCTGGCGGCCGGAAGCGTGGGAGAGGCGAACGAAAAGCTGCTGGATATTCTCAAGGAAAAGGGGATCATCACCGACGAGCAGCTTGCCGACCTGAAAAAGGATTCGGCAAGCGATGTGAAGGTTTCCTACAAGAAGGGCTTCAAGATGGAGACGACCGACAAGGAGTTCTCCTTCGAGCTTGGGGGAAAGGTCCGCGCCGATTTCAGATACTTTGATGACAACAGCAAAAACGACACCTTCGACCTCCGAAAGGCCAGCCTCAAGGCCAAGGGAACTCTGTACCGCTACTTCGACTACCGATTGGGCGCCGACTTCGCCAGCGGCACGGCGAAGCTCAAGGACGCCTACATCGCCTACACTTATTTTCCCCGCGCCCAGATAAAGGTGGGCCAGTTCAAGGTCCCCTTCGGCTATGAGAAGTTTCTGTCCTCCAAATACTTTCCATTTCTGCACAAGTCGTCCATTACCTCGGCCCTTACCTGGACGAGAGACAGAGGTGTCGGCGTGGAGGGTACGCTGCTCAACGGCTATCTTGCCTATAACGTGGGCGTCTTCAACGGCAACGGCTCAAACACCTCCAATAACAACGACGACTTCGACTACGCGGGCCGACTCATATTTGTGCCAACAAGGGGAAGTGACGGTCGCTTGCAGCTGGCAGTGGGGGTGTCGTATTCCTACGGCCAGCAGAGGGGTGACGATGACGACGAGATCGAGCTGAAGACCGAGACAAAAAGCAACAACACCTATTTCGTTGCCAGTATCCCCACCAGCCGCAGCTATGACCGCCACCGGGCAAGCATCGGTGCCACCATCATCTACGGCAGGTTGATGCTCAACGGCGAATATATGAAGGCGGTCTACCAGTTCGACAACGATGCGGAGGTGACCGGCGGCTCGGTTATTGCCGGGTACCTGCTGACCGACGAGGAGCGTACCTTTGATGACGACGGCCAGGTCAAGTACGGCAGCGTGAAAAAACCGTTCGACCCCGGCAAGAGGCAGTGGGGCGGGTGGGAGCTGGCGGCCCGTTACTCCTGGTTCAAGGTCGATGACCGCTTTTTCCAGTCCAACGGGCTTTATCGTGGGTGGAGCGCCGTTGACAGAACCAGTAATGCCAACGCCGGCAGCGCCTTCACCACCGGCATAAGCTGGCGTCTCAACGACGCGACCCGCATCCTGGCCAACTGGGTTCATTCCCATGCCGACAACGACCTCGCCGGTGGCTCTTCAAATATATTTACTCACGACAGCGGTAATAGCTCCGACTCTGAAGATGCCGTTCTCATGAGGCTGCAAGTGGCCTTCTGATTGCCGCCCGCTACTCTTGCAGGCCGGTCCTTCGGGGTCGGCCTTTTTTTTGTATTCTGATTTCTTCACCAAACCTTAACACTCCGTTCACATGCCCTTAACCTCGCCGCTCTATCCTCCCCCATGAAAAAAAGATGTGAGAGGAGGTGAATTGATCTCCCGGCTATTTGCCGGAGTCGAGGCGGTTCACCAGAGAAGAAAGCGAGTCAAAAGGGAGGTATCAATGAAAAAGATATTAACGGCCCTGGCCCTGGCAACGATGATCCTGGCGCCGATGGAGCAGGCCCAGGCAGGCGACAGGCTGCTGGAGATCCTCAAGGGAAAAGGGATTATCACTGAGGAGCAGTTTCAGGAACTGGAGAAGGAAGCGAAGAAAGAGGTCAAGGTATCCTATAAGGACGGCTTCAAGATGGAGAGCGAGGACAAGGAGTTCTCTCTCAAGGTAAACGGCCGCGTGCAGGGTGACTTCAGGTATTTCAACGACAGCGAAAAGAACGATACCTTCGACATTCGCCGGGCCTATCTCTCGGCGTCGGGCACCCTCTACAAGTACTACGATTACAAGGTCGAAGTCGATTTTGCCGGCAGCAACGGCACGTCTTCAACCATCAAGGATGCCTATATCAACTACAAATATTTCAAGGATGCCCAGGTCAAGATAGGGCAGTTTTACTTCCCCTTCGGCAACGAGGTGACGGCATCGGACCGGTTCTATGTCTTCCTCGAATCTTCTTCCATCGTTGCCGCCCTGGCGCCCGGAAGAGACCGTGGCATCGAGGTCCATGGCAGCCCGATGAACGGGCTGATCAGCTATCAGGTCGGCATCTTCAACGGGTCCGGTGAAAACCGATCAGAAACCAACGACGACTTCGAGTATGCCGCCCGGGTAGTGTTCCATCCGACAGCGGGGAGTGAAGGCCCTCTACAGGCATGGATTGGCGGGTCGTTCGCCTATGGGCAGGAGGAGTCACTCTCTGCCGGTGGCATCAGGGTCAGCACGGAGTCCAAGAGCGGCAACAACTATTTCAGCAGTGCCGCCGCCTCTCATGGTTATGAGAGAACAAGGATGGGCCTCGAAGGAGCGCTGCAGTACGGCCCTGCCATGCTCAAAGGCGAGTTCCTGCGGACCGAGTACGACTTCGAGAAGAAGGCCGACATTGAGGGCGGCTACATTACCGCCAGCTGGTTCCTCACCGGCGAGCAGAAAAATATCTCCCGTGACGGCCATATCGAGAGGCAGAAGGTGAAGAAGCCCTTCGATCCATCAAAGAGGCAGTGGGGCGCCTGGGAACTGGCCGTCCGCTACTCCTGGTTTGAGGTGGACGACAAATTCTTTCAGGCCAACGGTCTCTACCCCGGTTCTCCGGCGGCTTCAGCAACCGCGAACGCCAACGAAGGGGATTCCTGGACCGCGGCAATTAACTGGTATCTCAACAGCATGACCCGCGTAATGGTCGACTGGGTACACTCCGAAGCAAGCAATGACCTGTCCGGCGGCACCTCCAATATCTGGAAGCATGACGGTGACAGCGTGGCTGACACCGACGCGGAGGATGCACTGCTGATGAGGGTGCAGATAGACTGGTAGCCGGACTGATGGTGATCCTGATGGTTTTAACAGAAGCTTAACAGAATCTTAACAATAGACCGGTAGGCTTGTGCACCATTCAGCATGATGCACGACCTCGGATTACAGGAGAAAAATATGCGGAAATTAATGATTGGCGTGCTGCTCGCAGCAACAGTGATTGCGAGCCCAATAGGGGTCCAGCAAGTGAATGCCGCTGGTGCAGTGGTGAAGATAGACGGCTCCAGCACGGTATATCCCATTACCGAGGCGGTGGCCGAGGAGTTTCAGGCAGCCACACGGGGTAAGGTGAGGGTGACCATTGGCGTTTCGGGCACCGGCGGCGGGTTTAAAAAGTTCTGCCGGGGAGAGACCGACATTTCCGAGGCATCCCGCCCTATCATGAAGAAGGAGATGGAGGCCTGCAAAAAGGCCGGGATACAGTATGTCGAGCTGCCGGTGGCCTATGACGCGCTCACCGTGGTGGTCAACCCGCAGAACAACTGGATAAAGAGCCTTACCGTTGACGAGCTGAAAAAAATGTGGGAGCCGGCGGCCCAGGGCAAGGTGACGACATGGAAGCAGGTTAACCCTGCATGGCCCGATGTGCCGCTGAAGCTCTTTGGCGCCGGTGCCGATTCGGGGACCTTCGACTACTTCACCGAGGCGGTGGTGGGCAAGGCCAAGTCGAGCCGCGGCGACTACACCGCCAGCGAAGACGACAACGTGCTGGTGCAGGGGGTCTCCATGGACAAGAGCGCGCTGGGCTTCTTTGGCTACGCCTACTATGCCGAGAACGCCAAGAAGCTTAAGGCGGTGCCCATTGCGGCCAAGGCGGGCGCAACCCCCGTGGCTCCTTCTATTGATACGGTGAAAAGCGGTGCCTATCAGCCCCTCGCCAGGCCGATCTTCATCTACGTGAGCGCCAAGTCCCTCGAAAAGCCTGAAGTGAGAGAGTTTGCCGAGTTTTACCTGAAGAACGCCGCTACCCTGAGCGAAGAGGTCAAGTATGTCCCTCTGCCGGACAAGGCCTATGTCATGGCCCTCGATAACCTCAAGGCGAAAAAGACAGGTACCGGTTTCGGCGGAATACCCGAGGTGGGTGTTTCGGTTGAAGACCTGCTGAAGCGCGAGGGGAAACATTAATATGAGGAGAGCTTCCTTTGAGTAACGGGAAGTCCCATCTGTCCCACAGCCCCATGCGGCTTGCGAAGGAGCGCCTCGTCGAGGCGATTCTCTTCCTTGCCGCTTTTGCGTCGGTGGCCATCACCGTGGCCATCGTGGGCATCCTTCTCTATGAGTCGCTGGGGTTCTTCCGTCATGTGTCCATCGTTGAGTTTCTCACCGATACCCAGTGGACACCACTGTTTGATGACGCCCATTACGGCATTCTCCCCCTGGCGGCGGGAACGCTGGTGACGACCGGCGTCGCGCTGGCGGTGGCGATCCCGCTGGGGACCATCATCGCCATTTACCTCAGCGAATTCGCACCCCACAAGATGCGCGAGATCATCAAGCCGTTCCTTGAGTTGCTGGGGGCGGTACCGACGGTGGTCTACGGCTATTTCGCCCTCATCTTCGTAACCCCCCTGCTGCAGAAGATCATGCCCGACCTTTCGGGTTTCAACATGCTCAGCGCGGGACTGGTGATGGGGATCATGATCATCCCCTACGTGAGCTCGGTGAGCGAGGACGCCATGCGGGCCGTTCCGATGCATATGCGCGAAGGTTCCTACGCCATGGGGGCGACCCGCTTCCAGACCTCGGTGCGGGTGGTGACTCCGGCGGCCTTCTCGGGTATTGCCGCCGCCTACATCCTTGGCATATCCCGCGCCGTCGGAGAGACCATGGTGGTGGCCATTGCCGCCGGTATGCAGCCCAACCTCACCTGGGACCCGACGCAACCTGCCGCAACGATCACCGCCTACATAGTGCAGGTGAGCCTGGGCGACCTGCCCCACGGCAGCATCGGCTACCAGACCATCTTCGCTGCCGGTCTCACGCTCATGCTCATCACCCTCATCTTCAACATCGGCGGCTACCTGCTTACCAAGCGGTTCCGGGAGGTCTACTGATGACAGCCGAAGACCTCAAGGAGATACGGGCGCTCATCTCCCGGCACAAGCTCTGGGATTATCTGTTCGCGACACTGGGACTGCTCGCCATGCTGGCGGGTATCCTTGTGCTGCTGGCCCTTTTTATCAACCTCTTCATGGAGGGTGCGCCCCGGCTTACGACAGATTTCTTCACCTCGTTCACGTCGCGTCGTCCTGAACGGGCAGGTATTCTTGCGGCATGGGCAGGCACCACGCTGGTGATGTTCGTGACGGCTTCCGTGGCCGTCCCTCTGGGAGTGGCCGCCGCGGTCTATCTGGAGGAGTATGCGTCGAAGAACGCCATTACGGCGCTTATCGAGATCAACGTCACCAACCTGGCGGGGGTCCCGTCCATTGTTTACGGCCTTCTGGGGCTCAGCCTCTTTGTCTACAAGATGGACCTGGGGCAGAGCATCCTGACGGCGGGCTTGACCCTGGCGTTGCTCATTCTGCCGGTGGTCATCGTGGCGACGAGAGAGGCGATCAGGGCGATCCCGGGCAGTATTCGGGAGGCGGCCTACGCGCTGGGCGCCACCAAGTGGCAGATGGTGTCGGACCACGTGCTGCCCTATTCATCGGCCGGCATCCTCACGGGGGTCATCATCGGTCTCTCCCGCGCCATAGGCGAGACGGCTCCTCTCATCGTCGTCGGCGCGCTGACCTTCATAGCCTTTCTCCCCCAGTCGCCGATTTCGCCCGAATTCCCCTACGTCTCCTTTGCCTGGCTCAAGGAGCCGTTCACCGTAATGCCGATCCAGATGTTCAACTGGACCTCGAGGCCCGAGGAGGCGTTTCAGGTGAATGCCGCAGCCGCCGGTGTGGTATTGTTGATCATGACCCTCACCATGAACGCGGTGGCAATCTATCTTCGGTATCGTATACGTAAAAACATCAAGTGGTAGGAGCGTACATGGCTGAACCAACCGGCACCATCAAGGCCGATGTAAAGAACCTGGATTTTCATTACAGCAGCGGTCACCACGCGCTGAAAGACCTCAACATGCCCATCGCCGAGAACCGGGTGACCGCCCTCATCGGCCCGTCGGGGTGCGGCAAGTCGACCTTCCTGCGCTGCTTCAACCGGATGCACGACCTCTACCCCGGCAACCGCTACGAGGGGGAGATCCTTCTTCATCCCGACAACGTCAACATCCTGAGCCGGAATGTGGACCCTATCGAGGTGCGGATGCGGATAAGCATGGTGTTTCAGAAGCCCAACCCCTTTCCGAAATCGATCTATGAGAATGTGGCTTACGGCCTGCGGGTGCGGGGCATGAGCAAGCGAAGCCAGATGGATGAAAAGGTGGAGAAAGCCCTTCAGGGGGCGGCGCTGTGGGACGAGGTGAAGGACCGGTTGAGCCAGCTGGCGACCAACCTCTCCGGCGGACAGCAGCAGCGGCTTTGCATTGCCCGGGCCCTGGCGACCGACCCGGAGATCATGCTCTTTGACGAGCCCACGTCGGCGCTGGACCCCATCGCCACGGCAAAGATCGAGGAGCTGGTCCTCGACCTGCGGGAGCGCTACACCATCATCATCGTCACCCACAACATGCAGCAGGCCGCCCGCGTATCGGACTGGACGGCTTTTCTCTACATGGGGAACCTGATAGAATTCGACGAGACAGGGAAGATATTTACCAACCCCGCGAATAAACAGACGGAAGAGTACATTACCGGCCGGTTCGGCTAGGCCCAGGTGTCAGGAGACCAGAAATGCCAATGCATCGACATTTTGACGAGGAACTGAAAGAGCTCAAGAAGAAATTGCTCCGGTTGGGTGGCATGGTGGAGGAGGGGATAGTCAATGCGATCAAATCGCTGGTGGAGCGTGATTCCGAACTGGCCCACAAAACCATCGACGCCGACCACAATATCAACGCTCTCGAGGTGGAGATCGATGAGGACTGCATACGGCTTATGGCCCTGCACCAGCCCGCGGCCAAGGACCTGCGGCTCCTGACGACGACGCTGAAGCTCATCGACGACCTGGAGCGGATGGGCGACCTGGCCGTGAACATCTGCGAACGGGCGCTGGAGCTGAACAAGGAGTCTACGCTCAAGCCGTACACCGATATCCCCCGCATGGCAGTGCAGACCCAGCAGATGGTAAAAGAATGTCTCGATGCCTTCATCAACGAGGATGTGGAGCTGGCCTACAAGGTATGCGACGAGGATGAGCTGATCGATGACCTCAACACCCAGATACTGCGCGAGCTGATCACCTTCATGGCGGAAGACCCGACCACCATAAGCCGCGCCATGCGGGTTATCTTCGTGTCGAAAAACCTGGAGCGGATCGCCGACCATGCGGTGAACATCTCCCAGTCGGTAGTCTATATGGTCAAGGGAAAAGTGATCCGCCACACGATCTCGAGCCATCCGGAAAACCAATGAGAGGTTTCACCAGGGTATTTCTTGTCGCCATCGGCCTTGTGCTTCTTGCCGCCGCCGGGTCCGCTGCCTTCGACAACGAACCCGATGGTTTCCGCGGCGTGAAGTGGGGGGCGGAGCTTTCCTCGCTGTCCGGTTTCAGGAAGGTTCTTGGCGCCGGCGATACCGTCTTTTATGCCAGGGAGGGGGAGAAAGAAAGCATCGGCGATGCATCGGTGGCCAGCATCCGTTACCTCTTCTACAAGGGGCAGCTGAGGCAGGCCTGGATAATGGCCGAGGGTGCAGGGAACTTCGCCGCCCTGCAGAGTGCCCTGTTCAAGGCATTCGGCAAGCCGATCCGGGTTGACAGCCACGACGGATCGAGCGAATGGATAGGGGCCAGGACTACCATCATGCTCAGCGCGGTGCAGCCATCGGAGAAAGAGAAGATGGACGTGATGCTCATCTTCACCGATACCGGCTTTCTCGGTACAGGGACGAAGGAGCGGGCTGAAGGGGGAGAAATCTTAAAGGACTTCTAATACTATGGAACACTTTCTCTCACATCTGCTCGACCCCTCCCGTCTGCACCCGGCAATCGTCCATTTCCCCATTGCCCTCTTTACCGCCAGCCTGTTCTTCGACCTGCTCAGCCTTCTGCTCAACCGCCATGATTTCAGAAAAACCGCCTTCCATCTTCTCGCTCTCGGCGTCCTGAGTGCCATTGCCGCCATCGGTGCCGGGCTCATGGCGGCGGAGACAGCGGATGCCCCGGAGGATATCCTCACGATTCACAGCCGATTGGCGGTGGCGACGACGGTCCTCTTTGCCCTTCTTCTCGGATGGCGGGCAAAGACAGGCAATTTCAGTTCTCCCCGGCTTTTCCCTGTCTATCTGGTCGCGGCCGTCATCGGCGCGGTGATGATCCTGACCGTAGGGTTCTGGGGAGGGCACATGGTCTTCGAAGAGGGGGCCGGCGTCCGGCCAGACCTCCTTCACCGTAATCATCAGGAAGAGATGCTGCCGGAACCGGACTTTGGCGCCAAACCTTCTGTCCCTTCACCTTCCGGGCACGATCATGGCAAGGGCGATGGCCATCAGCATGCTCACTAGCCGGACCGGAGGAATGAGCGGTATAAATTATGCGCTGCCGGGGGATATTTTGTTATCATGTATAAAAAACTTCTGCCCCCCTAAGGTCGAATGAGAAAAAAAGTACTGGAAGGGTCGATTCTCTTTGTAAGTGTAGTCAAGTGGCTTTTCCTCGCCTCCTGCGCCGGTGTTGCCGCCGGCCTTGCCTCCGCCCTGTTTCTCAAGCTGCTTGCCGCCAGTATCGTCTATGCCCAGAAGTTTCCCTATTATTTTGCCCTGCTCCCCCTTGCCCTCGTCCTCAGCGGCATCATAACGAAATATCTCGCCCCCGAGGCAGCCGGCGGCGGTACGGGCAGCGTCATCGAGGCGGTCCACAAGCATTCCGGGAAAATGAAGCTGATGGCGGTGCCGGTGAAACTGGTGGTGACCATCCTTACCGTGGCCACGGGAGGTTCGGCCGGGAAGGAGGGGCCCTGTGCGCAGATTGGTGCCGGCGTCTGTTCAGCCCTGTCCGACCTGCTCAAATTCGACGCCCGCGACCGCAAGAAGCTGGTGATATGCGGCATCAGCGCCGGGTTCGCCGCTGTGTTCGGCACACCAATCGCCGGGGCGATCTATGGCGTCGAGGTCCTCTTCATCGGCGCCCTGATGTATGACGTCCTTCTCCCCTCCTTCGTGGCGGGAGTCGTCGGCTTTCAGGTGGCCTCTTCCCTCGGGATTACCTATTTCCATGACCCGGTCAACTTCGTCCCCCTCTTCAGCAGCATGGTGTTCATAAAAGTCTGTATAGGGGGCATATTCTTCGGCCTCTGCTCCCTCCTGTTCGTGGAGATGCTGCGCCTTGGCGAATGGACGAACAAGCGGATAAAACTGTGGGAGCCTCTGAAAGGGGCGGTGGGAGGGGTAACGCTGGTCATCCTGGCCCTGATTTTTTCCACCAAGTATATGGGGCTGGGTCTTGACACCATGGCATCGGCACTTCAGGGGGATGACATCCCGCCGGGGGCGTTTCTGCTGAAGATGCTTTTTACCTCGGTGACGCTGAATTTCGGAGGGAGCGGCGGGCTGGTGACACCGACCTATTTCATAGGGGCGACGGCGGGGAATGTCTTCGGCCAGTTTCTCGGGTTTGACCCGGCCCTCTTCGCCGCCATCGGTATGGTGAGCCTCCTCGCGGGGGCATCGAACACCCCTATCTCCGCCAGCATCATGGCCGTCGAACTCTTCGGCCCCGAGGTCGGCTCTTACGCGGCAGTCTCCTGTATCATAAGCTTTCTGATGAGCGGCCACCGGAGCATGTACCCCAACCAGGTGCTTTCGACGGCAAAGTCGCAGTCACTGGTGGTGGAAAGCGGGCGGGAGATGGGTGATATCGACGATGTGGGGGTCAAGCTGCGCCCGAATAGTGTCGCGGGACAGGTGTTCAGAGGATACAGGAAGGTGCAGAAGAAGACGCCTCCCCGGAAATAGCTACCCCTTCGGTACCCTGTCCAGAAACGCCCTCGTATGCTTCTCCGGCAGTATGGCGCACCCCATGTCGGTGTCGGGCTTCAGCCCTCCGTGGAAATCGGAGCCACCCGTGACCAGAAGGCCCAGCCGCTCCGCCATGGCAATGAGGTTTTCCCGGTATATGCCGGTCTGCTCACAGTTGTAGCACTCCACTCCGTCAAGCCCCATCTCCCTCAGCTCCGTTATATAACCTTCCAGATTGTCGCGGTGGGCCTGGTTCAGGGTAAAGGGGTGGGCCAGCGCTGAAACGCCGCCGGCTTCATGGATGAGCGAGATAGCATCCGCCGGCTGGATGCCGAAGCGCTTGACGAAGGCGGCGCCTCCCGCGCCAAGATATTTCTCGAAGGCCTCCTGCGTAGTGGTCACATACCCCTTTTTCAGCATGGCTGCGGCGAAATGGGGGCGGCCCACCTGGCTGTCGCCGGCCTCGGCGTAAACCTCTTCCAGGGTGAGGGGCACCCCCTGCTCTGCCAGCTTGTCCAGCATGGCCTTGTTCCTTGCCGCCCGCTGCTCCCTCACCTCGGCCAGGGTTTTATGAAGGGGGAAGCCGTCGTCGGGGATGCCGTAGCCCAGGATGTGCAGCGTACCGCCGGAGTACTCCACGCTGATTTCCACGCCCGAAATCACGCGGATGCCCTGTTCCTTTCCCTCGGCCATGGCTCGCTGAACCCCGTCGCACAGGTCGTGGTCGGTCAGGGCGATTACGCCGATATTCTTCTTCTTCGCCAGTCTTACCAGCTCCTCGGGGCTGCACGACCCGTCGGAGTAGTTGCTGTGCATGTGCAGGTCCGCTACGTTTCTGAGTATCATCAAAGGCCTCTCTCTGGTAAAGTGATCCGAAAGAAAAGAGTAACAACGAGGGGTGAAAGTTGCAACCTGAAAAGAGGCTTCTCCTGCATGTCTGCTGCGCGCCCGACGCCACGGTGGTGGTGGAGCGAATGAGCGCTGAGTACGCGCTGGCCGTCTACTTCTACGACCCGAATATTCATCCTGAATCGGAGTATATCCTCCGCCGCGATGAAATGGCGCGCCTGTCGGAGCGCCTCGGGGTTCCGTTTTACGAGGGGGAATACGATGTCGACCGCTGGCTGGAAGTGGTGAGGGGACTTGAGCAGGAACCCGAAGGCGGCGCCCGGTGCGCCGTCTGTTTCCGGATGCGGCTCGAAAGAACGGCCCGGTTCGCCGCGGAGCAGGGGTGTCCCGTGTTCACGACGGTACTCACGGTCAGCCCCCACAAGGATGCCGATCTCATCAACCGTTTGGGGCAGGAGGCGGCTACGGCCCATGGCGTTGAATATCTGGCGGGGAACTTCAAGAAGAAGGACGGCTTCAAGCGGAGCCTGGAGTTGAGCCGGGAATACGGCCTGTACCGGCAAAACTATTGCGGGTGCACCTTCAGTATGCGCGAGGGTTCTGTTGAAAATCAGTCTTGAAAATCTGTTATACTGTTTCGGTAATTTGAACCGACAAAACAGGTAGATCAATGCTCATCGTCAATGAAATCTTCAAAAGTCTTCAGGGAGAATCCTCCTGCGCGGGCCTACCCTGCACCTTTATCCGGCTGACGGGCTGCAACCTTCGCTGCGATTACTGCGACACCACCTATGCCTACGAAGAGGGGGGCGAGATGTCGGTGGACCAGGTGGTGGCCGAGGTCGAGAGACTTGGCTGTCGGCTGGTGGAACTGACCGGCGGAGAGCCGCTGCTGCAGGGCGACGTCTACGAACTGCTCCGGCGGCTGGTTTCCGCGGAATATCAGGTGCTTCTCGAGACCAACGGCAGCATCAACCTTGGCAAGGTGCCCGGAGGGGTGGTCAAGATCGTCGACTTCAAGGCCCCTGGCAGCGGCGAGGAGGACAAGAACCTCTGGAGGAACCTCGACTACATGAACGGTATGGACGAGGCGAAGTTCGTCCTGTCGAACCGTGACGACTATCTCTGGGCGAAGGGCAAGGTCGATGAACACCGGCTCAGCGACAGGATGGAGGTCCTCTTCTCGCCGATCGTTGCCACTTTGAACCCTACTGACCTGGCCCAGTGGATACTGGACGACGGCTTGCGCGTGCGGCTCCAGCTTCAGCTCCACAAAGCCCTGTGGGGCGACGAGAGAGGACGATGAACGCTCAAAAACGCTGCGTGGTTTTGCTCAGCGGCGGGGTCGATTCCAGCACCTCCGCCGCCATTGCCGGGGCCGACGGCTATGAGGTATATGCGTTGACGATCCTCTACGGGCAGCGTCATAAACAGGAGCTAGAGAGTGCCCGGACCGTATCGAAAGCCCTCGGTATAAAAGAACACAAAATCATCGAACTCGACCTTTCCCTCTTCGGCGGTTCCGCCCTTACCTCAGACATGCCGGTCCCCAAGGGCCGTGATACTGCCGAGATGGCCAGCGGCATCCCATCCACGTATGTTCCGGCCCGCAACACCATCTTCCTCTCCCTTGCCCTGGCCTGGGCCGAGGTACTGGGCACCGGCGACATCTTCATCGGTGCCAACGCCGTTGACTACAGCGGTTATCCCGATTGCCGTCCCGAATATCTCGAAGCCTTCGAACGAATGGCCACCCTGGCTACAAAGGCAGGGGTAGAGGGGCAGGTTCGGGTGAAGGTCCACGCCCCCCTGCTGCGACTTACCAAAGGGCAGATCATCCGCAAAGGCCTCGAACTGGGCCTCGACTACGGCATTACCCACTCCTGCTACGACCCGCTTCCCGACGGCAGGCCCTGCGGCGCCTGCGACTCCTGCATCCTGAGGGCGAAGGGGTTTGAGGAGGCAGGGAGAACAGACCCCGTATTAGCATAGGTTTATATAAGGTTATAGCTGGAGGTGGGGGTGAATGGGGGTCACTTTACAGGTGATCTATTCATCTTCGTCTATGGCATAAGGGCATTTTCCGATAGCCTCAGGGTCCAGCATCACCACGCGTGCAAAGGCCCGGCAGGTACGGTAACCGCACAGGCCGCAGTCCTTGCCGGGAAGGCGAACAAGCACATCATTTATGTCGTCGTACTCGTCGGTCATTCCATTGCCTTTCGTGACACAGATCAGGTTTCACCTCTGAGAATGATAGCACATGAATGCGGGTAGCTCCGGGTATCTATCGGATACATCGGCTTGACGGTGTTTGTTCTTTTGTGCTAGATTGCGCCTGTCCTTAAACAAGGCGACGTACCCAAGTGGCTAAGGGAGCAGTCTGCAAAACTGCGATTCATCGGTTCGAATCCGATCGTCGCCTCCATTTTTCTTTTCCCTCCTCGGTCCAAATGCGAATTGCCCAAGTGGCGGAATTGGTAGACGCAAGGGACTTAAAATCCCTCGCTGCTTCGCAGCGTACCGGTTCGATTCCGGTCTTGGGCACCACGAAGTGAGCTGTTCATGCCGCGAATGACAACAAAACCTCTCATTGCAATCACCGCCGGCGACCCGGGTGGCATAGGTCCCGAGATCATCATCAAGGCCCTCTCCGAGCCAAGAGTTTATAGGTACTGCCGTCCGTTGGTGATTGGCGACGCGGCGGTATTCCGCTACTGGCTGAGAAGGCTTCGGCGCCTCAGCAGTGGTCTCGCCTTGCAGGTGGTTGATGAGGGCGATGACCAGATATTGCCGCGCAAGGCCGGCGTTATCCCTGTTCTGGATATCGACTCCATGGACGAGGAGGCGATGGAACCGGGGCGTCCTACCGCGGTCGGTGGAAAGGCATCGGTCCTCTATATACAGAAGGCCGCCCAACTCGCCCTTTCGGGGATGGTTGAAGGGGTCTGCACCGCCCCCATCTCCAAGGAGGCCATTAATCTCGCCGGTTTCCCTTACCAGGGGCATACCGAACTACTGGGAAAGCTCTGTGATACCGATGATTTCGGCATGATGCTGGCGGGAAAAAAGATCAGGGTGATGTTGGTGACCACCCATGAGGCGATGGTAGATGTTCCCAAGCTGATTACGCGGGAGAAGGTATTAAGGGCAATCCGCCTGGCTCATAGGGGGTGCAGAGAGCTGGGGATCGAAGAACCGCGCATAGGTCTCTGCGCCTTAAACCCCCACGGAGGTGAGAGCGGACTGTTCGGGCGCGAGGAGATCGATATCATCGGTCCGGCCGCCAAGATGGCAAGGGACGAAGGGATTGATGTCACTCCACCGCTGCCCGCCGATACGTTGTTTGTAAAGGTGCGCCAGGGGATGTTCGACGTGGCGGTGGTGATGTATCACGACCAGGGGCTTATCCCGCTCAAGATGCTCTCCTTCGGCAGGGCGGTGAA
>Ga0224505_10000870_pt1 | contig 20313 bp, 19 predicted proteins | sample SF_Jan12_sed_USG_FD_169102 | JGI IMG/M metagenome (GOLD analysis project Ga0224505, IMG submission 169102) | Sediment microbial communities from San Francisco Bay, California, United States - SF_Jan12_sed_USGS_4_1 | ecosystem: Environmental > Aquatic > Marine > Sediment | place: USA: California... | reverse complement strand
CTGTTGACCTAGCGAAATTGACCGAGCATCTGCGCATTGCGATCCAGGAAGAGCTGGCTGTCGAGGACCGCATCAACGATGAAGTACGGCAGATTCTGCAACAGTACGAGGCCGACATTCGTGCAGGGCGGCTCGATTACCGCAAGCTTTTCGAGATGACCAAGAAGAAGCTCATAGCAGAGAAAAAGGTGATCCTGTAATGGAGGAGAGGCGAACGTGATCCTGTCCGATGAAAAGATATCCCACCTCTCCCATCTCATTGCAAGGGAGATCAAAAAAGAGGTCGGCACGCATCTGCTGGTTGACGACCCCGAACTCCTTAAAGGCGTCAAGAAGATAGTTAACGGTCAGCTAAAACTCTTCTCCGAAATCGACCATTTCGCCCGAAACAAGATACAGACCTATTCGCGCAAGATCCCCGAGGGGAGCCGGGAGTGGGACGTCATGTATCAGAAGATACTGGGAGAGGAGATGGCGAAGCGGACGCGGAGCTACTGAGCAACAGGAGGAAAAGTCACGTCATGCTTGTCGGCTACTTAATGTTCTGATATCTTTAGAGCATTGGAGAAACAGGGTGGCTTATGAAAAACCATAATTCGCGAAGAAGAGAATACCTCCCGCAATACACCTACGACGATTATTGCAACTGGGAAGGCAAGTGGGAACTTATAGGTGGCATAGCCTATGCCATGACGCCGTTGCCATCGATCGCGCATCAGCGTGTGTCCGGGAATATACATACGCAGTTGCATGAGTTGCTCAAGGGTTGTGGCAGATGTAAACCCCTCCTCCCCGTTGATTGGAAGATTGCTGAAGATACCGTAGTACAGCCCGACAATATGGTGGTTTGCGGCGAGGTGAGCGGTAATTACCTCACAACCTCTCCAGTAATGATATTCGAGATCCTTTCACCCGCCACCACTGTCAAGGATAAGAACCTCAAGTACGAGATATACCAGTCCCAGGGCGTCAAATACTACATCATCGTGGATGTCGCGGAGAAGATAGCCGAAGTCTACGGGCTTGACGACGAGCAGCACTACACAAGCCACGGTGCCGTGAAGACGGAGGTCATGCCATTTCAGCTGGAAGAGTGCCGGATAGAGTTTGATTTCGGCACAATTTGGTAAACGCCAGTTGAGATATCTTCTCTTCACCGTAAGAATTGGTTTGTCTTACTCTTGCAAATCTTCCGCTTGTGATATCCCCTCTGCTATGACTCGGTCAACGCTTACGTCATGACTATCCGCAAAGCAAATAAAATTATCTCAATCCCATTATAGTCATAATTATTATTAGCGTGGTTTTCGCTTGTCTGGCCTGTAACGCTATGATTCATTGATATGTGCTATGGAATTGGCAAATAGAGTGGGCAGCAAATGTGAGGCAAGAATGTCTTGACTAGCAGGCTTGACTCCGTGTTAGAATTCTTGCCTAATTGAAGTAAGAAAATGGGGTCGATGAACCTGTCCCGCGTAAGGCGCTAGTCTGGTTTTATCGCGTCGCTTTTTAGGAGGATCATAAGAAATAAATTAATTGGTGTAACTGGCCGGGCGTAGAGGGGATAGTATGATGGCGGCATTTCTCGGGTATTGCAGATTTTTGAAGGTCGTATGTTTTTTCTTTGTGGTATTTATTCTGTCTTTGTCCATCGCGTATGCCGAACACCGTGACATCGCGCCCATTCCTGCCGATGTCGTCCAGCAACTCACCAAAGGTCGGAACCAGCCCGACAACCCCCTCGCCATAGCCCTTGCCCGTCACCTCGACGAGGCGGAAAGCCTTATCAACGATATCGAAGATACGGATAGTAAAGGCGGCTCCGAGACCGTCATCGCGTCGAAGCGCATGCTCATGGAAGGTAAGCTGAACGAACTGGCGACCATGCGCGAAGAGGTGCGACGCTACTTTGCCGAGACGCGGGCACGGTTGGTAAGCCTGGGGCTGGAAGACAAGGCAAATGAGTTGGATGGGCTGCTTGCTAAGGTTGAAAAGACTCGAATGTGAAAGCACCTGAGAAGCACCGGAATGGCAGTCTTTGAAGCCAATAAACCGCAGGAGAGTGACAATGAAAACAGGCAAATACAAAGTTCTCATAAATCTTTTTTTTCTCAGTGGACTATCCTGCGCTGGTTACGTAGCTGCCCAAGACAATATATACCCGCCGGCTCCGCCTCAGAGCAACCAATCAGAGCACCCTCATCCTGGTGCTGGCAAAGCCGACAAGCCGCCAATGTTGCCCCCGCAAGATCCTGCCGCTATAGATGCTCCACCGGTAGTCGTGCCGGTAATGCCTCCCGCGCATATAAAGCCAGGTGAAGTTGCCGCGAACGGACGAGGCACAGTTAGTAAACAGCTAGATGTAGTGCCTGGGATAGCACCTGCGCCAAAGGATATTGGGTCACAGAAGCAGCATCATGCACCAGCCGCCGACGCAAAGCAACCATCGTCCGACAAGCATGCGCCTTCCGTCGACACGAAGCAACCATCGCCCGACAAGCGTGCGCCGGAGAAAAAGGTCAAGATAAAAAAACAGCCATATACCGGACCGGTAATACTGGATACGGACTTCAGCGATGATGCCGCCGGTCCGCTGGACCCTTCTTCCTTGCCTGATTTCGCCGAGATTGAGAAAAAGCTGAAGTCCATTCCGCCGCTGCCGCCGAACATAAAGCAGTATCTGGAAGACAAGTATGTTCGCTTGGCAGACCTGCCCAGTGTGCACTTGCAGATGACGCCTTATGGACAGCAAATAGAGTCAATTCATATAAGAGGCGATATTACACCCAGAGATGAAGCGAAGGCTGAAAAATTCTGGAAGGCAAAAAATGAACCTAGCCGGGAAGAAAGAGCCCGCGCCTTGGCAATGGCGTTCCTAGAAGAAGAGGCAGGGTTGCTTGGGATTATTGACATGAGGGAGATAAATGAGAAAAAGATCAGTGTAAATGAGTATGGGACTGGTTATATCGATATTTATTATGAGCGTAAAATTGGGAATGTAGAATTAGAATATTCATTTATTAACGTAGGTATAGGGCCAAATGACATTGTAACAAATCTGACAGTCAACGTAATACATGTCACCCCTGAGTTGTATCACGCCCTTCGAAAACCAACACTAAAGAAGCGCGAGATATATGAAATCGTCAAACAAGATGTAAAAAAATCGCTTGGTCCCGATACTGAGTTGAGAATATTTACAGGGTTCAAGAAGGTAGCGATACCGAAGCCTCCGTATGTAGTCTGGAAGGGGCGTGGAGGTGCTTGGGAGTACAGAATTGACGCCTTTACCGGGGAGATACTAAAAAAGCAGGATACTGACCAGCCTTTCAGGCAGAAATAAGGGAGGCTGGAATATGAAAACCTGTAGCCGCAAGCGAAATGCAAAGGTATTTGCCAGGTTTCTTGTGCTATTGATGTTATTGGGCGGAAGCACGGCTTATTCAGCCGTGCCATGGACTCCAACCCCAATATATCCGTCTTACGGTTCCAATGTGTCAGGAACAACCATATTGTTCCAGTGGAGCCAGGTCCCTGATGCCACGACCTATTACATCCAGGTGGCCACGGACCCCTTTTTCAACAACCTTATTGTGGACTGGAATATAGGCAACTATATTGGGATGAGCCTTACAAACTGTCCCGACAACGGACAGATATATTACTGGCGTGTAGCAGCGGGCAACGCCGAAGGGTGGAGCTGGTTTTCCAGCACCTATTATGTGACAAACGGGCCAAGCGCCATCCCGCCGGCACCGGCGTTGATCTCTCCCGCAAACGGCGCGACGGTGATTGGGACAAGCATTACATTTCAATGGGGCCAGTCGGCCAGGGCCGCTAACTACTATCTGCAGGTTGCGACCGATAGCGGTTTCAGCAATGTTGTTTTCGCCGACTGGGTAGGGAATTATATCGGCATAACCTTGACCGGACTTCCCGACAACGGCCAAAGATATTACTGGCGGGTTGCGGCCGGCAATTCGCTTGGGTCAAGCTACTATTCCAGTGCGTGGAGCGTGATCAACGGGCCAAGCGCCGTCCCGCCGACACCAGCGTTGATCTCTCCCGCAGACGGGGCTATGGTTAACGGGACAAGCATCACCTTTCAATGGGGCCAATCGGCCAGGGCCGTTAACTACTACCTGCAGGTTGCGACCGATAGCGGTTTCAGCAACGTTGTTTACGCCGACTGGGTAGGGAATTATATCGGCATAACCTTGACCGGACTTCCCGACAACGGCCAAAGATATTACTGGCGGCTTGCGGCCGGTAATTCGCTTGGGTCAAGCTACTATTCCAGTGCGTGGAGCGTGATCAACGGGCCAAGCGCCGTCCCGCCGACACCGGCGTTGATCTCTCCCGCAGACGGGGCTATGGTTAACGGGACAAGCATCACCTTTCAATGGGGCCAATCGGCCAGGGCCGTTAACTACTACCTGCAGGTTGCGACTGATAGCAGCTTCAGCAACGTTGTTTACGCCGACTGGGTAGGGAATTATATCGGCATAACCCTGACGGGACTCCCCGACAACGGCCAAAGATATTACTGGCGGGTTGCGGCGGGTAATTCGCTTGGGTCAAGCTACTATTCCAGTGCCTGGAGTGTGGTAAACGGCCCAAGCAGCTCTCCCGCCACTCCATCACTAACCTCGCCGCCACATGATTCTTATCAAGAGGGGACATCCATAACGTTTCAGTGGGCCCCCGCTGAAAGGGCCGCCAATTACTATCTTCAGATCGCGACCGATGCCGGTTTCAGCAATGTAGTATTTGGCGAATGGATTGGTTATTACATCGGGATTAACATTACAGGGTTCTCTGATGACGGGAAACGCTATTACTGGCGGGTTGCGGCGGGAAACCCGCTGGGATCAAGTCTATATTCCAGCGCATGGAGCGTTGTAAACGGCGTCAACACCGCGAACTGCGCCTCATCGGTGGGCAGTGGATACGGCGTATTGACGGCAAAGAGCCATATAGACACCTGTTACTATAGTAGTGGTCCTGATTACTATCTTATGGACATAAGCCGCCGTAACGGCGGACATCATGGCGGACGTATGTCTAACACATCAATGATTCAAACGGTCAATTTCAATTCGGGCGCCATGAATGACTCGGACAACAACTGGAATGCGTCGGGTCAAGCTACAGGGGTTGATGCGCAAGTCCATGCGGGATGGGTCTATGATTACCTTAATGCTCAACTTGGGATCAATTCATTCGATAATGCAGGTAGCTCAATGAGCAGCGTGGTTGACGTTACCCATTACAATGGAGGGGCGCTGTGCTCTGATAACGCATTCTGGGATGGCTCTTCGGTCCGCTACTGCACAGGCGCGCCCTATGCCGGCGCCCTCGATGTTATTGCCCATGAGTGGGGCCATGCGGTGACGCAAACAGTCGCCGGAGGACTTAACTATGAGTACGAGTCGGGAGCGCTTAATGAAGCTTTCTCAGACTGGATGGGCACGGCGGTAGAACATTACTACGGCGAGACTAACTGGACTATCGGCGAAGGGATTAACACCATTCGCGACCTCTCCAGCCCAAGGCTCTATGGTCAACCGGATACCTATGAAGGAACATACTGGTACCCTCAAACTGCCTGCGTAGCCTCGTATAATAACGATTGGTGCGGCGTGCACACAAACAGCGGTATTCCGAACAAGATGTTCTATCTGCTGTCGCAAGGAGGGAGTCACAACGGAGTAAATGTCCAGGGTATTGGGATTCAGAAAGCGATGGAAATTGCGTTTAAAGCTAATAAAAGATGGCCTGTTAACGTTTCCTTTAATGGCGCAAAAGGGGGGATGGTTGATGCGGTCAATAATGATGTTCTTCCATACGATCCTAATCTGGGTTTCCAAGTCCAAAATGCCTGGGCCGCCGTCGGCGTCGGCACATTGCCGGTGATAGGTGTGAGCGCATCACCCTCTGAAGGCGGCACGATAAGCGGCGGCGGAAGCCATGAGTGGGGAAAAAGTGTGAGGGTGACCGCAACGGCCGAACCCGGTTATGAATTCGCCAACTGGACCGAGAGCGGTTCTGTAGTCAGTTCAACGGCGACTTATTCTTTTGTGGTGAACGGCGGCAGGACTCTGGTAGCCAATTTTGCGGCGACTGGGCCGACAGGAACGATTAGTGTCAATAATGGGGCTGCTTCAACGAACAATACCAGTGTGACTCTCACGATCTCCTGCAACGATACCGGCAGTGGTTGCTCGCAGATGCAGTTCAGCAACGACAATGCAAGCTGGTCGACGGCCGAGGCGTATGCGACGAGCAAGGCTTGGGCATTGAGCGCCGGTGACGGTCTAAAGACGGTTTATGTCAAATTCATGGACAATGCGGGTATTTGGTCGACGGCGTATAGTGCGTCGATCGTTCTGGACACTCTTGCACCAGCCGCGCCGGTGATCAACTCATTCTCTTTCGGCACCTTTCAGAATAGTACTACCGCATCTCTTAGCGGCACCGCCGAGGCGTCGAGTACCGTGAAAGTGTATGACAACGGCAACGTCACTGCGGTGGGTACCACCGCCGCCAGCGGCACAGGCAACTGGAACCTCAACATTGACTCACTGAGCGAAGGCGGTCACAGCTTCACCGCGAAGGCTACGGATGCCGCTGGGAACACCGGCATAGCGTCTTCCGTCGCTGTCCTGACCATCGACATGGCCGCTCCAACTACAACAGCCTCACCGGCAGGTGGCATGTACAACAGTGCCAGGACAGTGACGCTAACGTGCTCGGACGGCACTGGTTCCGGCTGCGACAAGATCTACTACACCACCGATGGAAGTACGCCAACCACCGCGTCGACGGTGTACACGACAGCACTGAGCATCAGCACTACCACAACACTGAAGTTCTTCGCGAAAGACCTCGCGGGCAACAGCGAGACGGTGAAGAGTCAGACGTATACCATTGATGCGACGACACCCACAGGGACGATTGTTATTAATGGCAATGCGGCCTCGACTAATAATCCCAGCATCACTCTGACGCTTACCTGCAACGATAGCGGTAGCGGGTGTAGCCAGATGCAGTTCAGTAACGACAACACAAACTGGTCGGCGGCCGAGGCCTATGTGACAAGCAAGGCGTGGACAATGGCGACCGGAGACGGGACCAAGACCGTGTACGCTAAGTTCAAGGATGCGGCGGGTAATTGGTCGACAGCATACAATGACACCATCGTTCTCGACACGACGGTTCCGACCACTACCGTCAGCCAGGTGGGCGGTACTTACAACAGCGCTCAGACCGTAACACTGACCTGTAGTGACGGCACCGGTTCAGGTTGTGACAAGATTTACTACACCACTGACGGAAGCATGCCGACCACCGCGTCGACGGTGTACACGACGGCGTTGAGCATCAGCACGACCACGACGCTGAAGTACTTTGCCAAGGATATGGTGGGGAATAGTGAGACGGTACAGAGCCATGTCTACCTAATTAATGTTCCCCCCGATATCTCCGCATTGCCGTCATCGCTCAGTTTCGCAACCCTTGCCTGCGGCAATACATCATCGGCGCAGACGATAACCGTATCGAACTCGGCGTCTGCGACGGCATTGCTGTCCATAAGCAGCGTGTCCGTAAGCGGTAATGAGTATTTGATACAGTCAAATAACTGCACGGGCGCAATGCTCGCGGCCAGTGAAAGTTGCAGTGTTCAGGTTGCGTTTAAACCAACGTATAAATGGGAAAGGAGGGCAAATCTGGCCATTGCGTCAAGCGATCCCGATACCCCGACACTGTATGTACCGCTTACCGGCACTGGGGGTGATACATGCCCGCTCGATCCGTCTATTTTGCTGCCGATTTTGAAGATGTTGCTGGAGTAAGTAGCGTGGTTACAGATTTAATAACAGTATTTAGGAAAGGTGGGTTGAAATGAGATATGCTCTGGTGGTTCTCGCAATTTTTGCCGGTTTTCTTCTGGCAGGTGATGTATCGGCGGATGTCGTGACTACAAAAGTTGGCGATATAAATACGTATAAGAACTTTCCGGGTGTCGGCTGGTTCAAGCGGCAAGATGGAAGCAATTTTCCAAACTGCACGCAGGGTTCGGCCTATATGTGGGCAGATTTGGTCAATTCAACAGCGGATGGTACCAAGTCGATGTTGAGCGTCCTGCTTACAGCGAGGGCGATGGATAGAGAAGTAATGGTTTGGTATACAGTTGATGCGAACGGGTATTGTCGTATAGATGCCGTCACTCTGAAATAGTTGAGCTTATGGTGTTCTGCTGGCTATTACGGAGGCAATTAAACAGGTGAAACATCCTGTCATGCCCGAGTGATTCTATCGGGCATCCAGTGGTATGGATTCCCGCTTTCGCGGGAATGACGTCCTTTGAGTATTTTGTTGCCGTAGTAATAATGCTTTTACCTTTGGACTATGATCGAAGGTGCCGGACAGATCATGTCGGTTATCACTGCCACCGCTTTTTGACCTACAACAGCTTTTTGATCTTGTGGGTACGATACTGCGTAATGAGGTGAAGGCTCACGAAGTATGAAACTACGGCGAATACAACGCCGAGCAGTGTACTGCCGATGGCGAAGGGGAGTATGTAGAACTTGAGCATCGACAGGTTCTGGAAGCTCAGGTTTGACCAGTTTATCGGAGTATCATTGGTGACGGGCCATACCTTGAGTCCTACCCACATGCTTGATCCATAGATCGTCACAAAGGTCTACGGGTTGTCCAGGGCTGTTCCGGGAATCACCATCAATTTGTTCAGTCGCATGAGCCAGGCGGCTGGCAAACTCAGCACATCGTTGTATCGGTATTTTGCCTGTCTTGCCCTTGACTTTTCATTTTCTATCCCATAAATTGGAGGCGATAACTCCAAATTTGGATTGAAAATGGAAAATATAGGGCGCTTTTTTAATCCGCTGAAGCAAAGCTTCTTCCTGTTGGGGCCGAGGGGTACCGGGAAGTCCACTATGATAAAAAACCTCTTCCCTGAGGCTTTTTATGTGGACCTGCTGCTGCCCGATGTCTTTCGCAATTACCTCGCCCGCCCGGAGCGTCTCCGGGAGCTGGTTCACGCACACAGTGACAGGGAAGTGTTTGTGCTGGATGAAATACAGAAGGTCCCTGAGCTTCTGGAAGTGGTTCACAGCCTGCTCGAAGAAAAGAAAGGGCTTCGGTTTGTACTTGCCGGGTCGAGCGCGAGAAAGCTGCGGAAGGCTGGCACCGACCTGCTGGGGGGCAGGGCGGTCATGAGACGGATGCATCCCTTTATGGCCGGCGAGTTGAAAGAGAAATTCAGCCTGGAGGCGGCACTCAGATACGGGATGTTGCCTGTGGTCCTGGATAGCGCCGACTCGATGGCTACGCTTCATGCCTATATAGACCTGTACGTCAGAGAAGAGGTGCAGGCGGAAGGGCTGACGAGAAACATCGGGAATTTTACCCGGTTTCTCGAAGCAGCGAGTTTTTCCCACGGCTCTATCCTGAATATAAGTAACATCGCTCGGGAATGCGGCGTGGAGCGCAAAGTGGTGGAAGGATACCTCCACATCCTTGAAGACCTGCTTCTTGCATGCCGACTGCCGGTGTTTGCCAGGCGGGCAATGCGGGCCACGGTTCAGCATCCCAAGTTATATTTCTTCGACGCGGGCGTTTACAGCACTCTTCGGCCTTCAGGGCCCCTTGACAGGCCAGAGGAAAAAGACGGCGTGGCGCTGGAGGGGCTGGTGTTGCAGCACCTGCGGGCATGGGTTGATCTGAGACATCCCGACGCCACTATATATTTCTGGCGTACCAGCGCAGGGAGTGAGGTCGATTTTATCGTCTACGGCAGAGGGATTTTTCAGGCCATCGAGGTGAAAAACTCGCAGGTGGTCCATCCCCAGGATATAAAAGCTCTCAAATCGTTTGGGCAGGATTACCCCGAGGCCGATAGAATATTGCTCTACAGAGGAAACGACCGGCTGCGGCGAGAGGGGATTGCCATCGTGCCGTGTACGGAGTTTCTGATGGGGCTTTTATGACGACCTTCTGAAATTGCCGCGATGCATTTTGGTGATTAAGATCAGTCCACAGTCCGGTCTATTACAACAGCTTCTTGATCTTGTGAGTACGATACCGAGTAATGAGGTGAAGGCTCACGAAGTAGGAAAGCACGGCAAATACAACGCCGAGAATTATGCTCCCTATGGCGAAGGGCATTATGTAGGACTTAAGCATCGACAGGTTCTGGAAGCTGAGATTTGACCAGTTTATCGGTGTTTCGTTGGCAACGGGCCATATCTTCAGTCCGAGCCACACGCTTGATCCACAGATCGGCACAAAGGTCCAGGGGTTGTTCATGGCGGTCCCCAGGATTGCCATCAGCTTGTTAAGGCGCATCATCCACGCGAGGACCAGCGCGGTCGGGAAGTGGAGCCCCAGGGTGGGCGTGAAGGCGATAAACACGCCTATGGCGAACGAGAGGGCCAGCCGGTCCGAAGGCTCATTGTAGTGAAGGAGTTCACGGACCTTTTCTTTGAAATGTCGGATTTTCATACGCTGAAATGTTCGAACCCGCGAGGTTCGAGAGCTGTTTCACTTCCATCCTGTTGCTCAAGCATAACACCGCTTCCATCGTAAACCAATCCGATTTCTGTCGCATCAAGTTTGCCCTGTGAGATCAGTTGACGAGCCTGCGCGCTCTTTTGCGGATTTGTGGTAAAGAGCACTTCATATTCTTCGCCTCCATGAAGGGTAAGGTCAGAGAGGGAAGTTCCCGTCGATTCCGCGAAACGTTTCAACGCGGGCGACGATGGCAGACTGTTTGCCTGCACGCGCATACCTACTCCGCTTGAACGGGCCAGATGGTTCAGCTCTGATGACAGGCCATCGCTGATGTCGATCATCGACGTAGCCAGTGCCTCAGCCACCAATACCGTTACGGCATCACGTCTTGGCCGGGGATTCAGGTGACGTTGGGTCAGAAACAGATGATCGCTGTCCGCGGGCAACCGGTTTCCCGATTGCAGCAGCTTCAGCCCTGCGGCTGAATTGCCCAGGGTACCGGTAACAAATACTGCATCGCCGGGAGATGCGCCCGAGCGCCGGATGATCGAAGAGGGACCGGTTTCCCCCAGCAGGGCAACGGAGATCATCAGGCCATGGGGAGAGGAGGATGTGTCGCCTCCGGTGAGGATTATGCCGTGCTCGGCACACACTTCATTGAAGCCGGTGAATAGTTCGTCCAGCGCCTCCACCGAGATGGAGGGGGGGATGGCCAATGAGAGGAGTGCGTACAGCGGCACTCCCCCCATGACCAAAATGTCGCTGATGTTGACGTTGAGAGACTTTCTGCCAAGGTTGACGAGGTCATGCCAGCGCAGGTCGAAATGCACCCCCTCGATCAGCATGTCGGTGGCGGCGAGGGTCACGCATCCGGCGGTTGGCTCTATGGCGGCGCTGTCATCTCCGATGCCTACCAGCAGGCGATCTCCTGCGCTGGGCACCTTCGCCCGAATTCGGTCTATCAGCGCAAATTCACCGATGCTGTTGACCTTCATGTGGGCTTTTGTCACGCTAGGCGTTGGCAACGACAGCTGACGCCTTCTCCGCTACTCCCGGTTCTTCCGCCTTGGCCTTCAGGGCGACGGCAAGTACCTCGTCCATTGTTTCCACCGGAACGAAGTTGAGAGTCTTGCGGATGTTCTTGGGTATCTCCTCAAGGTCCTTCTGGTTCTCCTTGGGGATGATGACCGTCTTTATCCCCGCGCGCCGCGCCGCCAGCGCTTTCTCTTTCAGGCCGCCGATGGGAAGTACCCGGCCGCGCAGGGTAACTTCGCCGGTCATGGCCACGTCCTTGCCGATGGGCCGGTTGGTGAGGGCCGAGGCCAGGCTGGTAGCCATGGCAATGCCCGCGGAGGGGCCGTCCTTGGGGATGGCGCCGGCCGGGACGTGGACATGGACATCGATGTTGGCGAAGGTATCCTCGTTGAGGCCCAGTTCCTTTGCCTTGGAGCGGACATAGCTCATGGCGGCCTGAGCCGACTCCTTCATGACCTCGCCAAGGTGCCCTGTAATGGTGAGGCCGCCCTTGCCCTTGATGATGGTCGATTCGATGAAGAGTATCTCGCCGCCGACCTCGGTCCATGCAAGACCGGTGGATACGCCGACCTGGTCCTTCTCCTGCTCCTCTTCGTGCATGAACTTGGGCGGACCAAGGTACTTGTGGAGATTGTCGGCGGTAATGCGGAACGAGCGATCTTCGCCTTCGGCTACCTTGCGGGCAACCTTGCGGCAGAGGTTGGCTATCTCTCTTTCGAGGTTGCGCACCCCCGCCTCGCGGGTATAGGAAGAGATTATCTTCTTGAGCGTCGAATCGGAGAGGTTCAAGTGCTTCTCGTTGATCCCATGCTCTTCGAGCTGCCGCTTGACCAGATAGTTCTTGGCGATGCCCATCTTCTCCTCTTCCGTGTAACCGGAGAGGGCGATGACCTCCATGCGGTCCTTGAGGGCCGACGGGATGGGGTCCATCTGGTTGGCCGTGGTGATGAACATTACGTTGCTCAGGTCGAAGGGGACGCCGATATAGTGGTCCGAGAACGAGTTGTTCTGCTCGGGGTCCAGCACCTCCAGAAGGGCTGCGGATGGGTCGCCGCGGAAGTCGGCGCCGATCTTGTCGGCCTCGTCGAGCATGAAAACGGGGTTGTTCGAGCCGGCCTGCTTTATGCCCTGGATGATGCGTCCTGGCAGGGCGCCGATATAGGTACGGCGGTGTCCGCGGATCTCCGCCTCGTCCCGTACGCCGCCAAGTGAAATACGGACGAACTCGCGGCCGAGCGACCGGGCGATCGATTTGCCCAGAGAGGTCTTGCCAACGCCGGGAGGGCCCACAAAACAGAGGATCGGCCCCTTCATCTTCTCTTTCAGCTTCCTGACACCGAGGTATTCAAGGATGCGCTCCTTGATCTTTTCGAGGTCGTAGTGGTCGGCGTCGAGGACCTTCTTGGCGGCCTTGATGTCGAGGTTGTCGGTGGTCGACTTGCTCCAGGGGAGCTCCACCAGCCATTCGATATAGGTCCTTACCATGGAGGCTTCGGCGGCGTCCTGGTGCATGCGCTCGAGCCTCTTGAGCTGCTTGAGGGCCTCCTTGTTGACCTTCTCGGGCATCTTGGCTTCTTCTATCTTGGTGCGCAGGTCGTTGAGTTCCTCGATTCGCTCGTCTTCCTCTCCCAGTTCCTTCTGGATCGCCTTGAGCTGTTCGCGGAGGAAGTACTCCCGCTGGGTCTTGTCGATCTCGCCCCGGGCCTCGCTCTGGATCCTCTGCTGGGTGGCGAGGAGGTCGATCTCCTTGCTCAGGATTTCGGTGACCTTCTTGAGCCGCTCGGTGGAGTCCTCGATCTCCAGGACTTCCTGGGCGGTCTCCACCTTGAGGCCGAGGTTCGATGCCACGAGATCAGCCAGCTTGCCGGGGTCTTCGAGGTTCTCGACGATCACCATGATGTCGGGGAGGATCATTTTTCCGAAGGAGACCATCTTCTCCAGCTGCTCCTTCACGTTGCGCATGAGCGCTTCCTGCTCGAGGGTCAGCTTTTCGAAGGTGGTGTCAACCAGTCGGGTGATCTTGACCTGGAAATAGGGATCGGTCTGGATATATTCGTCGATTTTTGCCTTGGCGATGCCCTGGACGAGGATCTTGATCCTGCCGTCGGGCAGTTTCAGCATCCGCATGATCATGCCGACAGTGCCGATGTCGTAAATATCGGCAGGCTCCGGGTTGTCGGTATTGAGGTCTTTCTGCGCTACCAGCAGGATCATGCGGTTTCCCGACAGCGCGTCATCGATGGCCTTTATGGAGACTTCACGGCCGACGAAGAGGGGGAGGATCATGTAGGGAAATATCACGATGTCTCTGACAGGCAACAGCGGAAGCGTCGAAGGTATTTCGATCTGTCCTTCTTCCTGGTCTTCGATTTCCTTGACGTCGTCACTCACGGTGTTTAATCCTCCGAGTTATCTATTTAATATCCTGAAAGGTGAATCCCTGGGCCCGCGTGCGGGCTGCTTTGCTGCCGGTGTTACGACACGGGAATCTTGACCGCGGTCCCGCGCTTGTTCATGATCTTGGGAAAGGTCAGCCTCAGCTCGCCGTTGTTATAGGTGGCCACCGCCTTGTGCGGGTTAACCGGCGAATGCAGGATGATAGCCCTCCGGAAGGCGGAGTACGATATCTCCATGCAGAGGTAGTTGACCTTTTCCTCGTCTTTCTTTCTATGTTTTACACCTTCGACGACCACAGTGTCGCCATGGTGGGTAACGCTGATATCTTCTAACGCGACGCCCGGCAGGTCTATCTCGATGATGATCGACTGCTCGTTTTCATAGATATCCATCAGCGGTGTCATCAGTTTTTCCAGGAGTGCCCCCTGGCCCCGGCTTCCTTCAGCGAGGAGAGAGTCTTTCTGGACTATTATAGACTGGCCACTTCCTTTCTTGATGGCTGCCATTATCTGCTCCTGATTGCGCTAAAGGGGAAGGTTCTTCAGGTATGTCCTGAATTCCTTGCCCAGTTCCGGGTTCTTCAGCGCAAATTCAACGGTCGCCTTCAGAAACCCGATCTTGCTGCCGGCATCGAACCGCTTGCCTACCAGTTCAAGGCCGTAAATGGGGCGGTCCTTGAGCATGAGGCGAAGGGCGTCGGTCAGCTGTATCTCTCCCCCCTTGCCGGGCGGGGTCTTCCCGATGTACTCGAAAATCTCCGGCATGAGGATATATCGGCCGATTACGGCGAGATTTGAAGGGGCCTCTTTCGGCGACGGTTTTTCAACCATGTCGCGTACTTTGTAAAGGCCTCTTGAAGCCTCGGCGGCATCGATGATGCCATAGCTGGAGACGTCGGCCCTCGGCACCTTCTGGATGCCCAGCACCGAGGCCGAACACTCCTCATGGGCGTCGATCATGCGGCGGAGACAGGGGACCTCGTCATCGATGACATCGTCGCCCAGCAGCACCGCGAAGGGTTCGTCGTTTACCAGGTCTCTGGCGCAGTTGATGGCATGGCCGAGCCCCAACGGACGCTTCTGCCTGACATAGCAGAAGTCTACCATATTGGATATCCGTTCCACCTCTTCGAGGAGTTTCTGCTTCTTTTTGCCCTTCAACTCCTCTTCCAGTTCAAAGGAGATGTCGAAGTGGTCCTCTATGGCCCTTTTGCCGCGGCCGGTAATGATGATGATCTGCTCGATGCCCGCGGCGACCGCCTCTTCAACGACGTACTGGATGATGGGTTTATCGACGAGGGGCAGCATCTCCTTGGGAGAGGCCTTCGTGGCGGGCAGAAACCGGGTGCCGAGACCTGCGGCGGGGATGACAGCCTTTCTGACTTTTTTGAGCGGAGCGGCTGGTTTCATACGGGTTTCCTCCGATTCTCCGGCATCTTACAGGAGGGTAGCGGTGTTGTCAAGAAAGCCACGCGGGCACTGGCGTCAGTTGTCTGCTTCGCTGGAATGAAGCTTCGGCAGGAGTGTCTCAACCTGCCGCCTGGTGTCTGCCAACGAACCGCTATTGTCGATGACATGATCCGCCATGGGTTTCTTGGCTTCGATTGATATCTGGGCCTTGATCCTCTCCAGTGCCTGGGCCGGCGACAGGTTGTTCCGCTGAATCAGGCGGTGCAACTGCTCTTCCTCGGGGGCGTAGACCACGATGACGCGGTCCATTCTCGAGTGATAGCCGGTTTCGATGAGAAGTGCCGCACTGAACAGTATCAGTACGTCGCCTTCTGCCGACAGAATCCGGTCCCGCTGCTCCTCGAACATCCGGAACACCTCGGGATGGATAATGGTTTCGAGCCTTCGCCTCAAGTCGGCATCCTTGAAGACGATCGGACCCAGCTTTTGCCGGTCGATTTCCCCGTCAGCCGCAACAATCACCGGTCCAAAGGTTGCCGTGATCTCCTGATGGGCGTTGGTGCCTTTGCGTATTGCCTCATGGGCCAGCTCATCTGCATCGATGAGGCGGGCGCCCAACTCTTCGAACATCCGGCCGACTGTGCTTTTGCCGGTACAGATACCCCCTGTGAGACCGATAACCACCCTCTTCTCCTTATGACTTGCCCGGAAAATATGTCGTGGTACTGAGTAAAGCCCATAATCGGTTGCCGTGTCAACAGCGTAAAGCGTGGTTGAGGAGTAGGGCGGGGTGTGATACTATCCGGCACTAACTTATAAACAGTGGAGGTATGCGTGAGGCAGGATGGAAGAAAAAATAATGAAATGCGGCCGGTCAGCATCACGCCCGGTTTTCTCAAGTACGCCGAAGGCTCGGCGCTGATCGAGGTGGGCGATACCCGGGTAATCTGCTCGGCAACCATAGAGGAAGGCGTGCCCCCGTTTCTGAAAGGGAAAGGGGTGGGGTGGGTGACGGCCGAGTATGCCATGCTCCCTCGCTCGGCCCAGGCCCGTATCGCGCGGGAGTCGGCCAAGGGGAAGATCGGCGGCAGGACCCATGAGATCCAGCGGCTGGTAGGGCGCTCCCTGCGGGCGATTATCGACATGAAGCAGCTCGGCGAGAGGACCATCTGGATCGACTGCGACGTTATCCAGGCCGACGGCGGCACCCGCACGGCGTCGATCACGGGGGCCTTTGTCGCCCTGGTCAACGCGGTCCGGTGGGGACAGAAGAGCGGCCTCATCACGACCAGCCCGCTCAAGGATTACCTCTCCGCCGTCAGCGTCGGCATCGTGAACGGCACTCCCGTCCTCGACCTCTGCTACGTCGAAGATTCTTCCGCCGAGGTGGACATGAACTTTGTCATTACCGGCGACGGCCGTTTTGTGGAGGTGCAGGGAACGGCCGAGTCGGCCCCCTTTTCCCGCGACGAGATGCTTGCGCTTACCGCCCTCGCCGAGAAGGGGGCCCGGGAGTTGGTGGCGCTCCAGAAGCAGCTGGTGGGGGAGAGCCTTTGAAGGAGGTAAGAACCTTCGTCCTCGCCACGCGGAACCTGGGGAAGGCCCGGGAGATCTCCGCCATGCTCGACCTGCCCGATGTTAAAATGACGACCCTCCGGGATTTTCCCGCCATGCCCGAGGTGGAGGAAGACGGCGCGACCTTCGAGGAGAACGCCCTCAAGAAGGCGCGTGAAACAGCGCGCCACTGCGGTGTGCCCGCCCTTGCCGATGATTCGGGGCTGGAGGTCAATGCGCTCGACGGACTCCCCGGAATCCGTTCCGCCCGCTTTGCGGGGGACGATGCCTCCGATGACGACAACAACCGGCTGCTTCTGGAGAGGATGGAAACCGTCCCGGAGGAGAGACGCACCGGCCGCTTTGTCTGCGTGCTGGCTCTGGTGGAACCGGCCGGCGGCGAGCTGGTGGTGAGAGGGGAGTGTTGCGGGACCATCCTCGACGGGCCGCGCGGAAGCGGTGGTTTCGGCTACGACCCGCTCTTTTATTATGCCCCGCTCAACAAGACCTTTGCCGAGATGACTTCGGAAGAGAAGAGCCGGGTGAGCCACCGGGGCGAGGCCCTGCGGAAGCTGCACGCCGTGCTGGCGGGAGCGCCCGATGGCGCCTGAGTTCGCTATCCGTATCCATGAGGGGAGCGGAAAGGGGCCGGTGGTGGTGCTGGTCCACGGCCTTGCCGTTTCGGAGAAGATATGGATCGAGCCGGAGAACGAAACCCTTTTTGCGGGGCTTTTGCCCTTTCGGCGGCTGGTCGCCGACCTTTCGCGGCCCCCTGCCGGTGAAGATATTCAAACGGGGAATGCCTTCTCCGGTGGTTTTGCCTTTTCACCCTCCCGGTGGGATGGTGAGGAGAAGCCGGCCGGTTTCTGGGGTTTGCTGGTCGCTGAGGGGTATACGACGGTAACCTGGTCCCAGCGGGAGCCGAAAGGCCCTATCGCCACAGCGGTGGAAGAGCTGGTCCAGGTGATGAAACTGGTGGACGAGCGTTTCCCCTCAAGGAAGGTAGCGTTGCTCTGCCACAGCCGGGGAGGGCTGGTGGCCCGCCGCTTTCTGGAAACCCATCCGGAGGAGCGGGCGAAGATTGCGGCCTTCATCGGCATGGGGGTCCCCCATCGGGGGAGCAGGCTGGCCTCCTTCGGGATTGTTCTCTCGCCCCTTATGGCGCTGATCCGTGGGGTGACTGAACAGTTTGGAAAAAACGGCGGCCTGTCGGTCCAGGCGGAGGATTTTGTGGCCCGGCTTAAGAAGGGGCTGCAAAGCGAGGGGTTTCTTGAGCTGATCCCCGAATCGTCGTTTATTAAAAGTCTGAGAGGTGAAAAAATCCCCGGGATACGGTACATTTCGATAGCGGGGACCACTGCCCGGTATATCAAAGGCTACCTGCTGCGGCCCGGGAACGAAGTGAGCGCCCGGGAACTCTTTACCCTGCCCGACAGTCTGGTGGAAAAGATGCCGGCGGCAATGGCGCCTGACGAGATGGTTGATGGAAAGGGGGACGGACAGGTGTCGGTCGAAAGTACTCGTCTCCCGTGGGCCGATGAGGAGTATCTGCTTCCCGTCAATCATGCGGAGATGGTGGTGGATAAAGAGGTTCAACGGATTGTGTTTGAAGTGTTGAGGGAAATGAAGGGAGAGGCATGATCAGCTATCACGAAAGGCCCGACCTGGCGCCCTATGCGGCGCGGAGCGAAGAGAGCAGGGGGCGGCGTCATTCTGAGGAGTTCCGGGACAACCGCGCCCCGTTCCAGAGGGACCGGGACCGGATAATCCATTCCGCCGCTTTCCGCCGCCTTGAATACAAGACACAGGTCTTCGTCAATCACGAGGGCGATTACTACCGCACCCGGCTGACCCATTCCATCGAGGTGGGGCAGATATCGAGGACCATCGCCCGGGCCCTTCACCTAAACGAGGACCTGGCCGAGGCCATCTCGCTGGCCCACGATCTGGGGCATACCCCCTTCGGTCACTCGGGCGAAGAGGTGCTCAACAACCTCATGAAGGACTACGGCGGATTCGAGCACAATCGCCACGGTCTGCGGGTGGTGGAGGAGCTGGAAGACCGCTATCCCGATTTCAAGGGGCTTAACCTCACCTGGGAGGTCCGCGAGGGGATCATCAAGCATTCCAGCTATCACGACAACCCGCGCAACCAGGCGCTGAAGGAGTACGTCCCCAACGTGGTGCCTACGCTGGAGGCGCAGATCATCAACCGGAGCGATGAGATCGCCTACAACAACCACGATATCGACGACGGACTCACCTCCGGTTTGCTCCGGGAACAGGACCTGCGGCAGGGGGTCGAACTGGTGGATGAGGCCTACCGCAGGGTAGAGGCGAAGCATCCCGACCTCAATGAGACGAAGAAGAAGTACCAGGCGGTGAGCACCCTGATAAACATGCTCATCACCGACCTTGTGCTCACCTCGAAAAAGGCCATCGAGGAGTCGGGCATCAAAAGTCTCGATGATTTGCGGAGCCATAACCGGATACTGATCGACTTCAGCCCCGAGACCGAACGGAGGAACCGCCAGCTCAAGGACTTCCTCCGGAAGAACCTCTACCGGCATTACCGGGTCGAGCGGATGCGGGTGAAGGCGGAGATGGTGATGCGCAACCTCTTCGGGGCGTATCACAAGAACCCGTCGCTCCTGCCCACCAAGTTTCAGGAGATGATCGGGCCGGAGACCAAGGAGAGGATCATCGCCGACTATATGGCGGGGATGACTGACAGGTATGCGCTGGATGAGTATAAGCGGCTTTTTGAGCCCTTCGAGCGGACGTAGCATCGCCGGACTGGTATCTGCCCTGCTTCTGTCTGCCTGTGCGCAGGTTCAGCCAACGGTGGCGGCCGACTATATCGGTGCACTGCGTTGCGTCAAGTGCCACGCCGCGCAGTACGACGGATGGCAAAAGACGCGGCATGCGTCGGCCATGGCAAGCCTGGAGAGGGAGAGCCAGTCGGAAAGTACCAGCTGCCTTCCCTGCCATGTTACCGGCTACGATGCGCCGATGGGGTATCTCGACATGAACGCCACCCCGGAACTGGCGGGGGTGCAATGCGAGTCGTGTCACGGCCCGGCGTCGGCGCACCTGAAAAACCCTGAGCAGGTGAGGACCATGGTTCCCCGGCCGGGGGTGGACTCCTGCCGGAAATGCCATACCCCCGAGCAGGACTCGGCGTTCGATTACGAAAATATGTCGAAGAAGGTTCACTGAGGAGGTCATATGAAACGTCTTGTTCTCGTTCTCTTGCTGCTGTTGGCTGTTCCGGCGATGGGGCATGCCGATCCGGCGATATACCTGGAAGAAACCGCCTTCAGCTTTGGTGACATCCCTGAGGGGCCCGAGGCGCGGCACGATTTTGCCGTCGAGAATC
>Ga0224505_10000868_pt1 | contig 20343 bp, 16 predicted proteins | sample SF_Jan12_sed_USG_FD_169102 | JGI IMG/M metagenome (GOLD analysis project Ga0224505, IMG submission 169102) | Sediment microbial communities from San Francisco Bay, California, United States - SF_Jan12_sed_USGS_4_1 | ecosystem: Environmental > Aquatic > Marine > Sediment | place: USA: California... | reverse complement strand
ACAGGCCCATGTTTCCCTTCGTCAAAGAAATTAAGGATCGTGAGCTGGTGCCAGGTTAACACCCGCATCGGATCATAAACGATATCCATTTGCACAACAAGGATAATTACATATTTAATTACATATTTAAATAGGTATATGCGCGTTGGGGCGCGATGGCGAAGTCTATCCCACCTGCGATTGACGGCATGCAATGTGATTGGCGAGCTTCTGCTTTGCCGCTATGACCTCTTCATCGCGCAAGACATGATCACACACATGACAACCAACCTTTCCGCCAGCGAATTGGAGAGTATGTACGGCAATAGAATCCGATCAAGGTTTAGGAGATGTTTAATTTACCTGCGTTCGAGAAAGTTTCGGAAGACAAAAGAACATGACTGATGGTACGTCGAGACGATGGTTAGCTGGCACACGGTATCAGAAAACGCACGTGGCCCCACTGCTTGATATGATTTTTATAATTTATCGACAATCGGAATATCTGCGTCAGCTAAATCATAAGATAGAATGGCGGCTTTGTTGACCCAGTGCACTTCATCGTGATCTGATGAGGATAGGTCTAGAATTGAACATGGAACCTTGTAAGCATGAAGTTGGATTATGAAATCCCGATACTCATGGGCGTTGCTTCCGATGTATTCGCCTATTTCAAACGCTACTCCAAATTCCTCAATTAGCTCTCGTTTCAAAGCACGCTTGTGGGTTTCACCCTTTTCTACCTTTCCACCTGGAAATTCCCACTTACCGCCAAGGCTCTTGTTCTGATTTCTCTTGGCAAGCAGAATTTTATCATTGTTATACAAAACGCCAGCGACGACTATGATTTCCTTCATCCTATCTTGGCTTCAATTTGAATTGATGCGGTTCAATTTGGAATATATCCTCATCGATTCCTTTTACCACAAAGAACTTTCCGCTTTTCTCCTTTTTATCGTATTCAAACACTCTATAAAGATAATAGGAGTCATTGTTCCTTTTTGCAAATTCAAGCTCTGATGAGGTTGCATAGAATTCATTGTCTTTTCCTCCTGTTGTTGTCTTTACCTCTATGTATCTGATCTGCCCATTAAGTTCAAATGATTGGATATCGTACCCAGCACCGTCCCCTTCTTCCTCCGATATGTGCCTAACCTTGTCTGCAAGATCAGGCCTGCTGACCAGCCTTTCTTTTTCATAGCTGAGAACACTCTCTTCACCAAGCTTGCCAAGCTTTCTGTTCATTTCCTCACGAAGCGCGTAATCAGGTTTTACAATTCTGGCAAATACCTTTCGAGATACACCAGCTCTATTTTGTGGGGTAGGAGGATCCTCCCTGATCAGGGACACAGTTACATCATCGCTTGTTTCTATTAATTCAATGACCGAATCATCCTCTTCTGTCAGCTCTAGATTTACTTGTTTGAAAAGATCCGGCTTTATTTCCCAATCAAGAATTTGCCACTTGAAATGAACTGGCCTTTCCTGTTCATTATTATGTTCAAGGTACTTTAATAGGCCAAAGTAGAGATATGATTCTTGAGTGCTGTTGGTCCTGAGCAGTAAATGAATTTGGTTCTCTTTTTCATCATGATTTATCAATTGCTTTATCTGAGGATGATGGAGCGCTTGATCAGGTTGTGATTGCCATGTCAAAATGCCACTCTGTGTAATTGACTCCTTAAATTCGTGATGGGATATCACCGTTCCTAATGTAACGAAAAATATAAAGTCGCCTTTCTTGTCGGGAACGGAAATGATTCCCGTTAATCCCCATTTGCCAGAACCAGATTTGTAGGGCTTTTCTTTCTCAAAAATCTTGTGAAGTTCTTCTCTTGAATAGAATTTCCATCTCTCTAAATTCATAGAATTGGTCTAGCAATCTTGCCAGGTTAATTTATCATGAATCGTCCATATAGTGTTGCGGGTTTTTGAACTTCACCCATGTAACACCCCCTGCTGCGTATCTCGAAACGGAAACTGTCGCCATTGAAAAGTTTGTTCATACCCAACATTTGAAGACCTAAGATATGCAATATCTTAAATATTTACCTTGTCATCCGGCACACCCACGGTGATATAGCATTAGGCTCTATCCATCGACCTTTGAATAGTTTTATATTTTTTAGATCCCTTCCCTACAGTGAGGTCAAATGGCCTATGCACAGTTTTGAACGGACCTATGTTCAAATAAGCCAACTGTGCAACTTATCTGGAATCTAAATTAATCAATTGTTCCAGGAGCAACTGAAGATAATTTTCACTAATCTTATGTTAAGCTAAGATCAATCTCGAAAGTTAACCATTTTGAAGCCAACCTGGCGCGGATGTTGTGCGTTGGTATGCGTGCGAGGTCATCCGTGCGTGTGAGAAAATGGAACTAAGTTCCGCTCAGCGATCTAAGATCTTATTGTATTTATAAAAGGCGCACGGAAATACCTTCCGCACGAGAAGAGGCTGGAAGACGGGCACAAGTGAACCTCGCGCGGTCGGCCGCATAACACTCAGGGCAGTTTGGTGAACATCGATTTTAATTCACCATTCTATGAGTTGTTTTTTATAAATTATCTCATAATACAGGATAAGAACGAACTTAGATGTTTCAGGTCCACCATCTTAACAGATGCTGGTATAGCCCTCATAATGATTCTTAATATCTGTACATTTAATTTTTGAACATAGATTACAATGAATTCAAATAGAAAATTCTGTTTTCGATACATTTTACCTTATGCTCTCTTCTGTCTAATATCATTAATATCTTGTAAGCAAAAATATCCTGAAACTGTTGAGATCAGGGGTGTTTATGGAAGTCCCAAACCTTTCTGGGATAGAGAATTCAATCTCAATACGCTTGGAGTCAATGCTGTGTTTGTCCACAGCGGATCGATCAACCATGATATGATTAACAGGGCCAGGTCTGAGGGAGTAAGGGTATTTGCTGAATTTGCCACCTTGAATGGTAAAGATTATGTAGACATACACCCTGAAGCCTGGGCAATTAATGAAAAAGGTGAAAAAGTGCAAGCTGCATCCTGGTTTATGGGGGTATGTCCTACCGAACCCGGTTTCCGGCAGTATCGTTTTGGTCAGCTGCGGGATTTACTTTTGGAGTACGACCTGGATGGTGTTTGGATGGATTATTTGCATTGGCATGCCCAGTTTGAAGAACCTGAGCCCATCTTGCCTGAAACGTGTTTTTGTGATCATTGTCTTGCTGATTTTTCAAAAGATTCCGGGATTGAAATACCTGACGGAACCATCTCAAAGAAGGCGCTGTGGATACTGAATAACCATGATAAATCATGGCGGAACTGGCGATGCAAGGTGATTTATGATTGGACCTATGAAATCAAAAGCATCATCAGGGAAATCAGACCAGAGGCGCTCCTTGGACTTTATCATTGTCCATGGAATGATCAGGAATTTAATGGCGCCAGGCATCGCATGCTGGGACTTGACTATGATCTGTTAAAAGAAACTGTCGATGTATTTTCTCCTATGGTATACCATGCGAGAATGGGAAGGGAGCCCGGCTGGGTCAAAGAGAATATACGCTGGCTTAGCAATCGACTAGCTATCAGAAAGGATTCTTATCCAAAAGTATGGCCTATCGTTCAGGCGTATAATGATCCGGGGATCATTTCCAATGAGGAATTTGAAACTGTACTGAAGGGTGGACTGGCAGGGAAATCCAGTGGCGTGATGATGTTTACAACTTACGCTATAGCTGAAGATGAAGGTAAAACAGAAGTGATGAAAAGTGTGTATACCAAACCAATGGGAAAATCTGCTAACTAGATTATATAAGTTTTTATCCAAACCAACAATTAATTCATAAATACACAAGCGTCGACCATAAGACACATTCTGAGGCGATACAAAATTTCATTTTTGTGGTATAATAAGATTGCCCCACCCGGCGCGGATGTTGTGCGTTGGGATGTGGGTGAGGTCATCCGTGCGCATGATAAAATGGAGCTAAGTTCAGCGATCTAAGATCTTATCGTATGTACAAAAGGCGCACGAAGATAGCTTCCGCGCCAGAAAAAGCCAGCTGCGAGAGCTAAATCCCAACTCCATCCCGGCATAAAGTAGATATATTCAATTTGTATACTCGGGTGTTGTTGCTATTTGGGGCGGCTCTGTGGACGGCGTAGAAAAGCAACCCAAATTTTGGCCGACAAAAAGCAAAAATATAAATCGATTTTTTTCCTTGGAGAATTAAAGTTGTCTTCCAAAATTTACTAGTTCACTACCGATTCTAAACTGCTTTAACCCAAACCAAACCCCATGCTTAAAAAAATCCTGCTCTACACCGTGGTGGTTGTACTACTAGCCATCGTGTCCGTTTTTATTTATGTATCCTTAACGTGGGATAAAAAGTATGATGACTGGCCTGCCCCGGCATTACAATCCAGTACCGATTCAACTGTTATAGCCCGTGGTCGGTACCTGGTTACCGGGCCCGCGCATTGCGTCTCATGCCACGTATCAACCATACAGGAAATGGAAGATTCCGACAAAGGCCTACCCATTCCGCTCAAAGGCGGGATAGGCCTGCCTATGGGTCCCTTGGGTAAGATATTTGCCAGGAACCTCACGCCCGATAAAAATACAGGCATTGGACGTTATACAGACGAACAGGTTTTCAGAATGATGAGGCATGGCATACGTCCGGATGGAACTGCATCCATGCCCCTGTTAATGCCCTTCTGGAAGATGGCTGATGATGATTTGATTGCTGTTGTTTCCTACCTCCGGTCTATGGAACCGGTAGAGAATAATGTTCCCGCGAATGATTGGACATTTGTGGGGAAAGCCGTGCGCTCGCTTACTTCCACATTCAAACCCATTGAAAATCCTGATGCGCCGAAGGTAGCACCGCCCATGGCACCCCCTTCCATTGCGCGTGGCGAGTACCTTGCCCGAAACGTCACCAATTGCATTGCCTGCCATACACCACGCGACATCACAACTTTCGAAGCAACAGGTCCTGAATTTTCCGGTGGAATGGAATTTGAACCCTGGCCTGCATTGAGTAAGCATTTTGATATTGATACAACGCTGTGGGTGAGAGCGCCAAACATTACGCCCGACCCCGGTGGTGTGCTCGCCAAATTCAAGACTCCGGATGATTTTATTAAGCGCTTCAGACTGGGCCGGGCTATCCCGATTTCACCCATGGATTGGGGACCTTTTTCAAGAATCAGCGATGAAGATCTTACTTCTATCTGGATGTTCTTAAACAATTTGAAACCCGTTGAACATGAAGTGGGTGACATTATATTCAAAAAGGAAGGTGAATAATTGTTAGCGAACAACTTGATTCAAAATATAGCGTTGGATTTCACTGTCAAGTGACAACTGGTGGACGTAAAGCCAATCGACAGAGAAAATAAAGCAACGGCTGACGATCACTGACGAAACTCAACTGGCCGCAACATGGGCTTTGTGCCAGCTTTGGTGACGTGTTGTAATAAAGTTAGTTTTCCTAATTTCGTTCGGCCTCGTGGGATAAAGACGCGCTTCGCAAGCCGCAGCATCATAAACACAGGTCGTTTTATGCAAGTGAGTGACTCCGTAGACAGTGATGTACAAGACGATAAAATTCTGGTTCGATAGAAAGAAAATGACACGTATGACAATATTACTCCGCAGACACATTATTTACTTAACAATATTTTTGTGTGTATGCGTATTCAGTGTATCGTGCCAGAAAACCGTAAGACAAGAACAATTGACTGAAAAGACATACACAGAACATTTTATCCACGGTTCAAATATAAAATTACATTATTTGGATTGGGGCGGTTCAGGTGAACCCCTTATCCTCATTCACGGATTAGGGGATTCACCTTTTCTTTTTGAAGAGTTAGCCGACACACTCAAAGAACATTTCAGCGTCATTGCCTATTCAAAAAGAGCGCACTGTAAATCGGAAACTTCTGATTCAAGTTATGACAATTCAACATTGGTTTCCGACTTGAAACTTCTACTTGACAGTTTGCAGATTCCAAAAGCGAATCTCCTTGGCTGGTCAATGGGGGGTAATGAAATTACCGAATTTGCAATTCAGTATCCAGAACGAACGAATAAGCTGATTTACTTTGAAGCGGGTTATGATTTATCCGAAGAACCATTCAAAGTTCTGTTGCGCACAATATCCAAATCAGCTTTTGCCGACAGTTCTGATTTGGTTTCGGTGGATGCATACAGGAAATGGTATCATGGATTTTGGTTTCCCGATGTTGAATGGAATTCAACGCTGGAATCGAATCTTCAGGCTTCCATACATATAAACCCTGACAGCAGCATAAGAACGATTCCAAATGATGAGGTTTCGCGGGCCACTTTGCAATCCGCAATGAGTTATCACCGCAATTATGATAAAGTCATTGCCCCGGCGCTTGCGCTTTATACGAATTCATTTTTCCTTGCAGCCGAGAACGATTCTGCCACGGCTGTGATTTATGATAATCTGGAAAAAGAAATAATAAATCCATGGCGACAAAATAACATGAACCGAATTAAAAATGAATTAAAAGATGTAACAATAAAAGTCATGTCAAAGGGCTCCCATGTCTCATTTATCTTTGAGAGTAAGGATGAAATTGTCAACGCTATCAATAACTTTCTGCTTGAATAATACATTATCACTCGCTGACTGACCTGGAACGTTGAAAATCTATTCCATTCAAAACAAGCTGCCCCTCCAGCGGGCCGGTAACAATATCAAGGGAAGTTGCGCTTCCTTTCACAGCTAATCAATCAAGAACTATTTAGTTTTGGAAAAGCTTCAAAATATAAAGGTAGGCCGAAAGACCTGCCTGGTTTGTGCGTTACCCGCAATGACATTGTAGATGTAAGAAGCAAGAGTCATGAACTAAGAAAATATCAGTTATAAGCTTTTCAACACATCCTTATAACCTCTTCCAACAGTAATGTTGTTTCCGTTTATCTCTACTATTTCCGAATTAAACGACCGTACCTTATGGATGGCAATGATAAAAGATCGGTGAATCCTTTGAAAAAGGTAAGGAAGTAATAGTTGCTCAATTTCGTGCGTACCCATCTTTGTCAAATAAGAATTATCATGAGTTACAATTTTGACATATTCCTTTTGACTTTCGATATATTGGATTTCGGAAAAGTAAATTTTTACCTTTTTAAGCTGAATACTTATAAGAAGATAATCTTTGGAAGGTTCATTAGCTGTAACCCCTGATTGTTTTAGGTTTTTAGCCTTCTTGACTGCCGCTAAGAACCGCTCGAACGCGTAAGGTTTGAGAAGATAGTCCAGCACATTTAATTCATATCCCTCCAGTGCGTATTCATGGTATGCAGTTGTTATAATTACTGCGGGTGGATCGGCCAATGTTTTCAAGAAAGTAAATCCCTTTATTTCAGGGAGGTGAAATCTGTCTGACCACCATAATCAACATCTGAGTTTTTATATTGGGTATTCTCGCCATAGCTTTTCTGCCAATCGACTGCAAGCGCTTGTCCTCAGCCCCCGTACATAGATCCTTCCAATCGGCTTGTCAACTCGTTATGCCAGAATGATAGATTCAAGGTTACATGTCAATTCTTTTCACATCAGAAAGGCTGTCCATCCGAAATTGGAGCCTAGTATCAGTTCATAAATATGTTTGGAGCGCAAACTAAAGTTGACCTTAACGCGGTTGGTAAGCTGTAATACATTTACAGGTAATTGGATACTGTACCTACCTGAGGCCATCATTAATTTTATTCAATGCAGAAGTTCCAGGGCATAAAAGTTCTTTCCTCAAGCTATTCAATGGTTGATCAACTGAATTTATTACTTCGTGCAGGTCTCTGCTGTCTTTATCTACAAAGAGCAGCCCGGTTAGAATTTCCCCATTGATCTTGGCTTGCTGCAATCGGTTAACAGCTGTGTTGCGGTCAATCGGATTCCAATTAGCGTTCAACTTATGCAGTTGTATGGAAGAGCCATCGTGAAGTCTCACGCTGGTGTTACTTCCTCCAGGGTATGAAATAAGGATCTCTTCTTCTTGCGGTACAAATTCATGCGCAGCGGTTGCCGGAATATGATCACGAACATATTCATACGACTTTGTTGAACCCATGTTGTTGTTAAACGTTACGCACGGTGAGATTACATCCAGGAAAGCAAAGCCACGATGCGACATAGCCGCTTTAATAAGCGGTATCAATTGTGTTTTATCACCTGAAAAACTGCGTGCTACAAACGTAGCACCCAGCTCTAACGCCAGGCCTGCCAAGTCAATTGCCGGAAAAGGATTTTCAGTACCGGATTTGTTCACCGACCCAAAATCTGCCGTGGCTGAATCCTGTCCTTTCGTTAATCCATAGCAGCCATTGTTCATCACAATGTACGTCATGTTCAGATTTCTGCGGATTACATGACAAAACTGGCCCAAACCAATGGAAGCCGTATCGCCATCACCCGAAACGCCAAGGTAAATCAAATCCCGGTTTGCCATATTTGCTCCTGTAGTAATTGAGGGCATACGACCGTGCACGGAATTAAAACCATGAGAATTGCCCAGGAAGTATGTAGGCGTTTTTGATGAACAGCCAATGCCGGATACTTTGGCGAGCCTGTGGGGCTCAATTGACATTTCGTAACACGCTTCAATAATCGCGGCGCTGATACTGTCATGTCCACAACCTGCGCACAATGTTGAAAGCGCCCCTTCATAGTCAGCTTTAACATAACCGATACTGTTCTTCGGTTGTTTTGGATGGCGGATTTTAGATTTTATATACGTCATGTAAAGGACATTTAAAGGTTAACACCCGCTGGCTTCATTTCAGGCAGTTGTTTGATGATTTGTTTCAGAATATGCGCAGCTGTGATAGGCATGCCATCGAAATTCAAAGCGCTGAGTACCCGATTGGGTAGCAATCCCAATTCATTGATGAGTAAAGAACGAAACTGTGCGTCACGATTCTGTTCAACAACAAAAACCTGCTCATGCGCTTCAAAGAAGTTCTTGACATCGTCATTAAAAGGAAAAGCTTTGACCTGCATAACATCAAAATGAATGCCTTGCCTGGCCAATGAATCAACGGCTTCCAGTGTAGAATAATTGGATGTTCCGAAGTAAACCACGCCCAACGCATGTTCACTTTTGGGTTGATGAAATGCAGGGCCTGGAACATAACGCTTTGTTGTTTGCCATTTCTTTTGCAGGCGTTCTCCATTGCGCACATAGGTTGCAGCGTCTTCCGTGTATTTAGCATGCTCGTCGCGAGATGTTCCCCTGGTAAAGAAAGCACCTTTGGTTGGATGTGTCCCGGGAAGTGTACGGTAGCAAATACCATCATCGTCAACATCGAGATAGCGACCGTAGTCTTCCATATGCTCCAGCTGTTCTTTGTTCAAAACCTTACCCAGGTCATATTGTCTTTTGTCGTCCCATTTCAATGGCGGCGATACATGGTTGTTCATGCCCAGGTCCAAATCAGACATGACGATAACGGGCGTTTGCAAGCGGTCTGCCAAATCAAACGCCATGGCTGTCATCTCAAAACAATCTGCCGGTGTGCTGGGGAACAGAAGGACCTGTTTAGTATCACCATGCGAAGCATACGCGCAAATAAGGATGTCAGATTGCTGGGTACGGGTTGGCATTCCTGTTGAGGGACCGCCACGCTGAACGTTAACCAGTACCAATGGTATTTCCGCAAAATAGGCAAGTCCAAGAAATTCAGACATCAGTGATATGCCTGCCCCACTGGTGGAGGTAAAGGCACGCGCACCATTCCAATTCGCGCCGATCACCATACCTATTGCGGCAAGTTCATCTTCAGCCTGGATGATGGCAAATTTATTTTTTCCTGTTTCAGCATCTACGCGTAGCCGCTTGCAGTATTTTTCAAAGGCACTAATAACAGAAGTAGAAGGCGTGATGGGATACCATGCTCCTACTGTTGCGCCGGCATAAATTGCACCCAGTGCCGTAGCCGAATTTCCATCAATCAGAATTTTATCTTTTATATTATCTCTGCGTTCAACTTTCACATTCAAAGGCTCACTGTAATGTTCCAGAGCGTAGTTTGCTCCCAGCTCCAATGCTTTAACATTTGGTGGAATCAACTTCTCTTTCTTGCTAAACAGTTCGTGTATGATCTGCCGGATCACTTCCAGTTCAACACGCAGCAGCGCTGCCAACGCTCCCACATACACTATGTTCTTAAACAATTGATGTTGCCGTGGCGTTTCATAGTTTTCCATGCATAACTGCATCATCGGAATTCCAATGTAGTGGATGTCCTCACGGATGAGGTCGGGATGCAATTTTTTTGTGCTATCGTACACAAAATATCCTCCCTTATTTACGGACGCAACATCCCTGGTAAAACTTTGTGGATTAACAGCTACCATGATGTCAACACCATCGCAATATCCCAGAAACCCATTTTCGTTGATGCGCACCTCATACCAGGTAGGCAAACCCTGAATATTTGAAGGGAAAACATTCTTGGAACTTAGGGGAATGCCCATTCTGAATATTGCCTTCGAAAATAAATCGTTGGCACTGGCCGATCCGGTTCCGTTTACGTTGGCAAAACGTATGACCATGTCATTCACCCTGCACGCTTTAGTCATATTATCTTGGTTACTTTGGTCACACCATACAAAAATTTATTCATATCCCAGGCTGATGTAGGGCATCGCTCTGCGCACAAGCCGCAGTGCAGACAAACATCTTCGTCTTTTACCATCACACGCTTGGTATGCAATTCACCAGAGATATATAAATCTTGCGACTTGTTTTCGGCAGGGGCGAGTAGTCGCGTGCGCAATTCATCTTCTTCTCCATTCATGGTAAAGGTAATTGACGAAGTGGGGCAGATATCCATACACGCGTCGCACTCAATGCACTTGGAAGCTGAGAAAACTGTTTGAACGTCACAGTTCAAACAGCGCTGAGCCTCCTTAAAAGCCGTTTGCACATCGAAACCTAATTCTACCTCCGCCTTGATATTTTTTAGCGTCAACTCTTTCCTGGCATGTGGTACTTTAAAACGGTCGTCGTCTTCTACCGGACTATCATACATCCATTCATGAATACCCATCTTTTGTTTGAAAAGATTGGTGGTTGGCGCCGGGCGCTCAAGCACATCTTTGCTGTTGCAAAATTGATCTATTGAAATGGCCGCTTGATGACCATGCGCCACCGAAGTGATAATATTACTCGGGCCGAAAGCGGAATCACCACCAAAAAAAACCCCGGGTAGCGTCGATTGAAAACTCACTTTGTTCAGAACGGGTACTTCCCATTTATCAAACGCAATACCCAAATCTTTTTCTATCCATGGAAATGCATTGTCCTGCCCAACGGCAATAATAACATCATCCGCTTCAATAAAAACATCCGGTTCACCGGAAGGAATAAGCGAGCGCTTTCCATTCGCATCATACGTTGCTTTCACTTTTCCAAAAATCATTCCTTTGAGCTTCCCATTCTCTACCACAAATTCCTTGGGAGGCATGTTGTTTAGGATCGGAATATCTTCCGACTTTGCATCTTCAATTTCCCATGCAGAAGCTTTCATGTCGGCAAACGGACTGCGCACCAATACTTTGACATCCTCACCGCCTAATCTGCGGGAGGTTCGGCAACAATCCATGGCCGTATTTCCTCCGCCCAGGATAATCACTTTCTTTCCGATCGTTTTTATATGTTCGAAGGCAACACTGGCCAAAAACTCGACGCCAATATGAACGTTGGCTTTTGCTTCTTCTCTTCCGGGTAAAATCAAGTCTCTACCTTTTGGTGCGCCCGTTCCTACAAAGACAGCAGCATAATCCTGGGACAGAATTTCTTTCATGCTGTCAACGTAGTGATTGAAGTGGGTATGGATGCCCATATTCAGTATATAACCCACCTCTTCGTCTAGCACTTTCTCCGGCAGTCGGAAACCGGGAATTTGCGTGCGCATCATCCCGCCGCCTTTGTGCCATTCATCGTACAAATGTATTTCATATCCCAGGGGAGCCAGGTCGCGGGCAACGGTCAATGATGCCGGACCGCCACCAATGAGACAAATCTTTTTGCCATTCTTCTGCTTCTTAATAACTGGCATTCTGCTCGTCACATCACCTTTGTTGTCAGCGGCAACGCGTTTCAATCGGCATATCGCAACAGGCTCTTCATCCACACGTCCGCGACGGCAGGCGGGCTCGCAGGGGCGATCGCACGTACGTCCGAGTACGCCTGGAAATACATTTGATTCCCAATTCACCATATAGGCGTCTGCATAACGCTCAGCCGCAATAAGGCGGATGTACTCCGGAACAGGAGTATGGGCCGGACAGGCATACTGGCAATCTACTACCTTATGAAAGTACTCCGGGTTGGTTATATCTGTAGGCTCCAAGTTTTAGGCTTTAATGACGATTACAAAAAAATCCGGTTACTAATATAAAGGTAAATGCTTTATAAACCGTCATGCCACTAGTAGCAAATATCGAAAAATCGGTTAAAACATTATTTTTATTTGGTCAGTTGCGATAATTACCAAATCGATGGTGTTAGCAAATGCGTCGAGGTGTGGACATTTTCATTGAAGGCTGAGGGGCGGTCATCAAGTTTGAAAAGATTATTTATCATGAATTTATCCCAGGAAGTACTGCATTGCCGGACATTGGAAAGCGCGATAAATCAATGTTGCTATAAAGAATGGCTTGGCCGGCAATATTATTATCCAGGCTAATCCATAGTGTAGTATGAAACAAACAAAGGATATGGCTGCCTGCATTTTGAGTTTCATAAGATGTTGTCCATCGTATAATGTTTGCTAACTTTCATTATGCCAATAACAAATTTACGATTCATGAAATACGCATTTTATCGCTCAATTTTTTTCTGTCTTGTTTCGACCTTTGCGACCGCAGTGCTCGCCAGTGACGCAGTAACTTCCGGTGAATTTATAACCGAGCCAGCCACCTTACATAACCTGGGCTTTGAATGGAAAATTGAGGGTGACGACAATCGCAATGCAACGGTAGCCGTCAGCTTCCGGCTTGTCGGTAGTAGCACGTGGAAAGCTGCCCAGCCGCTGCTGCGTATTGGTGATGAAAAAGTATGGCGCTCGAAAGAGTATCTTGAGTATTGGACCCCGCGGATGTTTGCCGGAAGCATTTTCGGACTCGAACCGGGAAGTAGCTATGAGTGCCGTTTTGAATTGTCTGATCCCGATGGTGTATCCGGAACTTCAACCCAGTTAGTGGTCGTTAAGACGCGGACTGTTCCGCTTTCTTACGAAGGGGGAAGGGTGCTGCATGTATATCCACCGAACTACACAGGGCCAAGGGAAGAGCCTTCCTTTACCGGTCTGCTCGAGGCGTATTATGGCCCTGGTCTCGGAGACTGGGACGTAGTGCACTGCCGTCCCATTGAACCAGGTGCTACCATCCTGGTGCATGCTGGTCTTTACAAAGCTGACAAACGCGATTATGTAAATCCGCATCAGATTCCATTCTTTGGCTCATACGTCCTCACCCGGGACGGTACAGCTGAAAAACCTATTACAATCAAAGCAGCAGGAGATGGAGAAGTGATTTTCGATGGTGACAATGTCTTCAAACTGTTTGATGTCATGGCGGCTGACCACCACATATTTGAAGGAATAACGGTGCGGAATGCTGAAGTCGCTTTCTATGCGGGCATCAAAGATCAGATGGGTTGCTCGGATTTGACGGTGCGCAATTGTCGGATCGAAGATGTGGGAATTGGAATTCACACAGAGTGGTCGGGATCCAGGAATTTTTATATCGCAGACAATGTCATGATCGGTAGGGATGACCACTACCGGCTCAATGGCTGGGCGGGCATGAAAACATATGGCCCCAGCGGCGTAAATTCTTACTATGGGGTAAAAGTATATGGCCAGGGGCATGTCATCTGCCACAACAGCATGTCGTCTTTTCATGATGGAATTTGCATCAGTACTTACGGCATTCCTGAGGAGTCACAGGATCTGAAATGTGTGTCGATCGATATTTATAATAATGATGTCTTTCTTTCCGTGGATGACTTCATCGAATCTGACGGCGGCGTGCACAATATCAGAGTGATGAATAATCGCGGCTTCAATGCTGCACACCATGGCCTGAGTGCGCAACCCATGTTTGGAGGCCCTGTGTACTTCATTAAGAACCTGGTTTATAACGTACCTTTTGGTGGCGCCATTAAAACCGGAGGAGCGAATCCAGCGGGTGTCCTGGTTTATCATAACACGTTTATTGCTGAAAATGCTGATGCCGTTGGTATCTCCAACGTTCATTATAGGAATAATCTTTTCTTTGGTTCCAATAGCCCAAATAAATATCTCCAGCGCCTGGAAAGTTATACAACGTACAGCACATCGGACTACAACGGATATAGAGCTAATAAAACGGATAAGCCAATGCTTACCTGGGGTGTTCCAAAAAATACGATGCGGGATTATGACAAACAACCTGAATTCAAAGAATACAATAACCTGAAAGACCTTTGGAAGGATTCCGGTTTGGAAGAACATGGTGTAATGTTGGATGTAGATGTGTTTGAGCATATGATACTGCCCGATTACACAAAACCGCATGCAGTTTACTTACCGGAATCCGTCAGCTTTCGGTTGCGTGCAAAATCCAAAGCCATTGATGCTGCGCTTCCTCTTCCCAATATCAATGATAATTATAGCGGGAAGGCACCCGATCTCGGCGCCCTGGAATATGGCGCGACGGATCAGGTTTATGGACCCCGAAATAAATAGGTCGTTTCCGGATCTTCATTTTTAAATTTCATTATGGCATCAGATTTTTTGAATTGAAATTGGAAGGACAGTTTATTGATCTGATCATTTGCTGATTGATATCATCGAAAACCTCAACACGACACTCCGCGATGATCAATTCTCATCCTCATCTGCAATGCAATTCAGAATCAATTTTTACTAATTTTGAATTGTACTAATTTTGGAGACGTTTATGCGATAGTTCAGTTAACGGTATTTGATTACATTGTTTGTTATTCAAAAAACCGATACATTGGATAATCGTTTTCAAGCGACAATGAATTCCATACCATGGATCCCCACCAAATCAAGCAGCATCTTACCGATCTGGTATTAGACGGAAGGGAGGAGGTAGCCATCGAAGAGCTACTGGCAATGTCGAACTCCCACAGTAAAGAGATCCGCAATAATATCGCAGCATTGTCCAGCAGATACCAGAAGTTTGAACGGGATAAGACAAGTGGGTCTCTTAATAAAGAGAATATTAGTATTACTTCCGGCAGGATATCGCAAGCCCTGATGGCCATAATTGAACAACTCACGGAAGAAGAGGAGAGCCATCTCCATCCAGTGGATTTGGAACTACTTTTCAAAGAAATAGATGAGTTATCTGCCAATGCGAAAATATTATCGAAAGTCAGGTTAAACAAAACCAGGACGATAAAGAGGATTTCAATTATACTTCCTGTATTAATACTTGTTATCGTGGGCATACTCGCTTTTAATGGAATATTCACCAAAACAGGCAATCCGGGAACAGCTGCCTTGGACAATTGGGCAGGTGTGTGGCACCATCAAATGGAATCCGCTGGGGACAGTAAGATTACCGGCGATTTATCATTTGAAATTGTCAATGATAATGAATTTACAGGGAAGGCTTATAATGTATTCCCGGATGGTTCTGAAACCACGTATACACTTTCACAAATTGAATTTTCGCATAATGGTAAGGTAATAGAAGGCATCTGGGAAACTGATAATATACAAAGTCTTCATGGCACATTCAGATTTGACCTTGAAGGGGAAGATCGATTTGACGGTCATTATACCCTGGTTAACCAGGATGGAAAATATTACTGGAATGGAACGAGGTAATGAATATTTGTCTATATTAATGTGTCCTAAACTAGAGTGACGTCTATAAATATATGACGATGCTACAACCTATGCTAAAATATGCGCAAGTACTATGTTTTGTTGTTGTAGTTGCCGCTTTCCCTTTTGTATCCCAGGGTCAGGATACATCGGCACTGCCTACGCTGGACAGCGTGCCTTCCTTTTTTTTGGCCGGCTTATCCCCGGTTATCCTGAATAAGGACAAGGTCGAAATTAACAATTTTAACCCGCTTACTTCATTTTGGCTGGCCGTGCAGGAAACCCCGCCCGAGTTAGCAGGTGCGACAATAACCAATCGGTATCGATATACCATTTTTGAAAACTATCTCCGGGTTTCCTATGGATTTTCTTATAGTAAGCGATGGGATTTGGGTGCTGAATTCAGGTTTTCCCATCGTAGACTTGATGATGATGCCCAAAGCTCGCCTTTGAAGGTATTTGGTTCAGACAGCCCATCCAGTAAAACATATCGGGGACTTTCGATGGTAGGAGCAAGGGTAAGGTATATGCCATTTCGGAAGGCACCTGAGCTGACGTTACAGGGAGCGCTTACTTTTCCTGTTGCCAGCGAGGAAATGCAAAAAGCGCTGGGGCTAGACCGAACGCAATTCGACTTTGGGGCAACCTACTATAAGAATCTTAATAAGCGTACGTATTATTTCTTGCAGTCCAATTGGCTAATGCGGTTTGCCAATACTGCTAACGACCGCACAACGCATCAATGGTCGGCAAGTGCATTTCTTGTGGAAAGCCTGTTCTCTCATCGGATATATTTATATCCCGGGCTAACCTATGCGGGTCTCTTTCAGCGTTTTTCCAATGCTGGCTTAAGGCAGGTAAACTACCAGGTGCTGGGTGGTTTTGGGATGCAATACCAGCCGGCCAGGATATTTTCCATTTCGCTTTATGCCCAGATACCCTTCATACTGGAAAGCGGAAGTTCAACAACAGAGTGGGTTCGCGAAAGCTACAGCTCGTGGACGCTTGGCCTGTTGTTCAGGTTATGAAAATGGCTTTTAATAAGGGACTACAATGCCGGTGCCACCAATACCATGTCGCAAGAAAAAGTCCTGCCTAGGGCAGTTGCTGATAGAGGAGCAAACTAAGGTTTGTCTTTTTTGAAGTCACCATCATCATGTGAAGTTTGGTCGCATTCCAGGGTTTACATCCCGGAGTTCTGTCGTCATTATAGGGTGTATCATTTATATCGATAAACTTTCCTTCAAACTCTTCAATGCCCAGACCTTTGCTGGACCTGTCAATCCAAAATTGAATAATATTATCATTAGTATTGATCATCCCATAAACGGGATTTTGATGATACAAACTCGTTTCTGGTTTTGGTGGTGAGCCACATACAAGTTGGTCCACACTGAGTTCCTGGCTCTTTTTGCCACTTGCGTCAACAACAGGTGAAATAGTGAAATTTCCCGGGCTTCCGGGTACTTCTACCACTACAAACCAAATACAATAATCAGTATTGTTGGGGCTGATCCATGCATTATTAATACTAGGTGGTAATGGAGGATTGGGAATGGAAATGATGATTTGTGGCGGTGCTGGTGGAATGTATTGCGAATTGCCAACAAAGAAACTTTCTGATTCCACTTTCAGGTTGAAAGAAATGAAGTCAGCGCAATCCTGATCCTGGATCCGAAGGTTTACATTATCACCGGTCACGCCCGGTGGCATCTTCGCGATTAATCCCAAATCATCAACAAACCTTGTATTTTCCGCCAGTACCTCATTAAAGAAAACATTCCTGTTCCGGAGTGTATTGGCATTCGTGGCCTTAATTAAGATCTCCCCTTCCTCGACGTAGGGGTGTTCTGCAAAAGACACACCTGTAATGTTTTCACAGTTAGGATTACAGCCGAAAAAGCCGAACCAGATAACAGCTATGTAGACGTATTTCATATTGCGCATAATGCATTTTTTTAAATTTGATCCCGCATAAGTTCAATAATTATTTCTGATTGTTTTTCCAGTTCCGCTACTTTTTGTTTCATAAGGACCTGGGCAGCATCAGCAACTTTTTGAGCCTGGTTAGGTTTTGCAGGCACGGCAGCAAAATACTCGTTGATCTTCCCGATCCACAGTAGAAAAGTATTATCGTGCACTTCATTCAGCAAATAGTTATAAGTTTCCTGCAATTGCTTTGCAGTCTCCGGATTTGTCCAATAATGATTTACTGAACTAATGTCCTTCTCATGTTCTGCATTGATTTTGTCTCGTACCTGATTATAGTCCTTTATGAGCCTGGAATAATTCTGTGCTGCGTCTCCGCGTTCAAAACAGAGTTTTATTTTGGGCATCCAATCTCTTAAATCTGCAGCCCGGCTAATATAGGTATTCAATTTTTCTGAGACGCTGGTAAAATCTTCCTGTTGTCTTAAAAACTTTTCGTCAAGTGCTTCATAATACTTTTTGAAGATGATCTTAATGGAGTCTCTCAGTTGAAGAATCTCTTTATTCTGCAGATCAAGTTTGTTTTCCAAGCTTGCCTGTATTTGTTGATAATAAAGCAAAGTATCCATCATTGTATTTTGCAGCGCAAGGACCTTTCTTTCTGATAAATTATTTTTCTTTTGCAGTTCACGAATATTTTTATTGAGGCTATTAATCTGTTGCATTAACTCCTCGTTAATCTGATCGCCCATAACCATGATATTACAGGTGATGCTAAGTTTTGACGGCTGAAGATTCTCGAAATGAATTTCTCCCTTTGGCGGAACAACAATATCATAGTCGGATGGCAGTATTGCTACTTTTATAGGCATACCGAAATCAGGAAGCCTTATCTCATAATTTCCGGAAGCGTCAGTTCTGACCGTATCAGAAGGCGAAAAAACCAGTAAAATTCTTGCTACCCCTACTTTTTTGCCATCAATCTCTCCATACACACCGCCATTTATGTCGATGATTGCCTTGGGTAGTTGTGCGGAAGCTAGCGTAGTAATGAACAGGGCATACAACAATATGAAGGAGCGCAAATTCATTTTCTAAGATTAATAATTGGAAGGACTTTCAGAAATATATGGAATTTTTCCTTGCAGCACAAGTAATGAAAAAAGATCACAAAAGAGCTGATCTTGCTTCAGGAATCTTAATTTAAAACGGTGAAAGTTACTGATATTCTTCAGTTATCAGATCCCGTTATCCGGATTTCTCTTTTGGCGATGGGAAAGGTCCGGAAATGCAAAGAAGACCGGGGGTGCATAGCCTGAATGATACAATAGTAAAGGGGGTGGCTGGAAGCCCGCTTAAATCAAGCTGGTGCTGATGAGCTTCAGGGAATCGATCCAGTTTGTCAGGTAACACTGCTGGTGGGCTTTTGTGCTAAAGCTATAACATAACCCCAATACCAGAATCCTGTCTTTTGCGCTATTCTTTTTGAAGCCTTTCGACCGGGATGAAATCTTCTTTTGCAAGAGCACAATCAACTTTACGGTTTACGAGTTTAACCGGTTTGTAGTTTGTTATGTTATCACTCTTGGATTTATCAGGATAGTACTTTTTGTTAAGTGATTTCAGACATTGATTCATCTTTTGAAGAACCTCGTAGTCAGTTTTCTTAGGTTTGGGTAAATAGCCCGATAGTGCATTTGACCTGTGTGAATCATTTTTTTCTCTCACTTTCGTAAATGCATTCATCATTGGAATTGTTTTCATAATCGGACACTCAACAAAAGCATGAATCAGCTTGTACAATTCAGGATCAGCATTAGCAGAGTGCCGCTCCAGATATCTGTTGCTGATGGCAAGCCATTCATCGTGATTATCTTGAATCCACTGTGTCCATGAAAGAGAATCATTTTGACTTGGTTTTGAACCGATATCTAGATAATCAAAAATTCTTCCTATTCCTTTATCTGATAAGAATTCGTCAAATGTTTCCGGGTATTCTGCAGGGACTGAGCGTGAATAGGCAACATACCAAAAACTAATGAATCTGTTGAATAGGTTTTTGGCGTCTTCAAATTCAGCTAATTTCAATGGCTTTGTTCGCTCAAATTCCCTGATCTGTGCCAGCCCATCTATAATGAAAACCGTGATTACAACACCTAATATTTCCGTGACGAAATTCAATCCGAAATCCTTCAGATCATTGTCTGATTTGATCCATAAAAATAAACCGACAGCAAGAAATGAACTTAGCAGGATAAAAAGTAAATACTTGTGCTTAAACAATTTCATTTTTTCTGTTTTTACCAATCAAAAAAAGGATGGTGAATTTGCATGCCTGAAAAGTTCCTCAAAATATAAAACTGAAAGAGGAGCAATCTCACCTTTTATTCAGCCCGCTATCAATTAATGTAACTACTAATTTAGGAAATTCTACTCATAAAGCCATCTATTGAAATTTGATTCAACACCGGTATAGCCGTAAGTTCGCCACCTTTGGAACATGGCAAAAGCATGATTCGTATTGGTAGCTGGCGTTATGGCCGG
>Ga0224505_10000867_pt1 | contig 20346 bp, 17 predicted proteins | sample SF_Jan12_sed_USG_FD_169102 | JGI IMG/M metagenome (GOLD analysis project Ga0224505, IMG submission 169102) | Sediment microbial communities from San Francisco Bay, California, United States - SF_Jan12_sed_USGS_4_1 | ecosystem: Environmental > Aquatic > Marine > Sediment | place: USA: California... | reverse complement strand
GTTACACCGGCGGCAACTGCGTTGCGGCAGAAGTTGCGTCTGTCCACTTTCATCTCCTAGGTTGGAACGATGTTGCTGTTGAGGCGGAAAAGATTGCGCGGATCGTGTTGTCCCTTGATAGCTGACAGGCGATTGTAGGCTGGGCCGTAGTTACCTGCCGCCTCGCTGCCATCGAAGTCGATGTTCGTGTAGTAGCCGCCGAGGTGCGGTTCGAGCGCCGAGTAATAAGCGCGGCATGCCGCGATAAGCTCCTCGTCCTGGGCCGCGTCCATCCAGCCAGACGCAATGACGATCATGATTTCCGCATTACGATGTGGGAAGGCGGTGTCGAGCTCGCCCACCCGCTTTACGGCGGCGCCGGCAACGTGATTTCCCACGAAGACCCGCGGATCGTCCGCTTCCAGCATCGTATCGACGAGCCCCTGGCTCCACGCTTTGACCATGCCGTTTTTCGCGTAGGAGCGTATGCCGTGACCGAAAGGCACGTCCAGATTCGTCTGCAATACGCTGTAGTCCTGCGCAACAACGCCGTCCGCAATTGGTTTTCCAATGGCGCGCAGGGGCGCCAGCTCCTTCTCGCCCTCCGCCGGATCGCCGTTGTAAACAATGTCCACCATGATGAGGCGATCGCCGTCCGGCGACGTAAGAGTGGTCGGGCCTGCATACATTTCATCCGACAAACCTGCGGACCACTCTGCATAAAACTCGAGAACGTCCCTCGCCTGGTCGAACGGCCAAACGATACTTCCCGACAGCACGTTTCGGTTGAACGGGTGCAGTTGGAAATCGAAATGGGTAACAACGCCAAAGTTGCCACCGCCGCCCCGTAGTGCCCAGAACAAATCAGGATCTTCATCCGCACTGACCGTGCGTATCTTGCCATCGGCGGTGATGATCGTCGCGGCACGAAGGTTGTCAACGGCCAGGCCGAATTTTCGATTCAAGCGGCCGAATCCGCCGCCGAGCGTGAAGCCGCCAACACCGGTATGCGATACGACACCGGTGGTCGTCACTAAACCGTGCGGCAATGTGGCTTGGTCAAGATGCCCCAGCAGAGCACCGCCACCTGCCGTTGCTCGTTGTGTCGCCGTGTCGACAGTAACGTCCGTCAGCTGCGAAAGATCAATCATCATTCCGTCATCGCAGACAGATTTGCCCGGCCAGCTATGGCCTCCGCCGCGAACCGCGACCAGCAGGTCCCGCTCGGCGGCAAACGTAACCGCCCTGGACACGTCATCGTTGTTCAGGCAGCGCGCTATCAGCGCGGGCCGCTTGTCGTGCATGCCGTTCCAGATCGCGCGGGCGCCATCGTAATCCGGGTGCCCGGATAGCATGACCGGCCCGGTCATGGCGTCGCCGAGTTCTTTGAGTGCTGCTCGTTCGAGTTCGATTTCAGCGCCGTCGAGAGAGATGCCTCGAATGCTGGTGTTGGCGGATGTTGCAACTGGCGGCTCACTGCGACTGCAGGCGCCAAGTAGTGGATGTGAGGCGGCGATGCCGGCAGCTATAGCCGTTCTGCAAAAAATGCGGCGATCCATATTATTCCCCTTGTATGTGTTTGTTCTTATTTTTAAGTTTAGTCGACGGTAACAGGTTCGCCAGCCGACGCATGCTCAGATGCGCTCGCTTATTCTACTCCCCCTGTTCCGGTTTTAGCTGTCTCCCCATCAGGGCGCCGACGGCCTCTCGCGGCGAGGCACCTTCGTAAAGAATGCGATAGACCTGGTAGCAAATCGGCATTTCAATATTTAGCTTGTCGGCAACTTCTTTCACGGCTTCCGCTGCGAGTACGCCTTCAACGACCTGTTGGATCTCTTCCTGCGCTTCGGCGACAGTCTTGCCGCTCGCCAGCGCAAGGCCCATACGACGGTTGCGGGACAGGTTATCGGTGCAGGTAAGAACCAGGTCGCCCATACCGGCGAGGCCCATCATCGTTTCGTGTTTTGCGCCGAGCGCAACGCCGAGACGGGTTAACTCGACGAGACCGCGCGTTATCAACGCCACGCGCGCATTGGCACCGAAGCCGAGTCCGTCACACATACCCGCGCCAATCGCGAGTACATTCTTGACGGCACCACCAACTTCAACGCCGATGAGGTCATCGGAGGTATAGGCCCTGAAGTTCTGGCCGGATATCGCAGCGGCGAGCTCCTGGCCAAAATCCTTATCGCTAGCGGCGATCGTCATTGCGGTCGGCAAACCTTCCGCAACTTCTTTGGCAAACGTTGGTCCCGACAACACCGCGACCGGGCGGTCTTCGCCGAGCACCTCCCGTGCAACCTGATGCGGCAGCTTGCCGCTGTGCAGTTCGAAACCCTTGGTTGCCCAGCAGACACGTGAGTCCGGCGCGAGGAACGGCAGTGCGGTGGTCAGCGTGGCGCGCAAGCCATGGCTTGGCACGACCACGAGAATATCGCGCACCCCCGCCAGGCATTCGCCGAGGTCCGGGTAGGCGGTAAGATTTGGCGGAAACTTGATTCCCGGGAGGTAACGGACGTTCTCCCGGTCCTTAATCATTGCCTTGAGCAGGTCGAGCTCAACAACGCCACCAAGTCGGACAACGCTGCCCGACCGGGCGAGTTGAAGCGCCAGCGCCGTGCCCCAGGAGCCGGCGCCGACTACGGCTATAGTCTTCTTTGCCGCCGCGCTGCTGATCAGTGCTTCTCCGCCTCTTGTGCCTGTTGAGCGGCTTGCTGCTGCTTCGTCTGGATATACAACGCGTCAAAGTTGATCGGTTGCAGTACGAACTCGGGGAAACCGCCCTTCTGAATCAGTGACGCAAGTGTTTCGCGCGCGTAGGGAAACAGAATGTTCGGGCAGAAGCTGCCAATGATTGCGCCCAGCTCTTCACCGTCGTATCCCATGATTTCGAAGAGACCGGCCTGTTGCAGTTCCGCCAGGAAGAAGGTCTTGTCCTCAGACTTCGCTTCGACAGTGACCGTCAGCACGATCTCATGATGGTTGCCCTCAACTACCGTGTGGGTGCTGCGCAAGTTGAGATCGGTTTTGGGTTTCCAGTCCGCCTGACGAAATACGCCGGGAGCCTGTGGAGACTCAAATGAAAAGTCCTTCAAATATATTTTGCCTATCGATAAACGCTTTTCAGCGGCTTTTTCCTCTGCCATTTTCTTTCCTATCTTTGGTTATTGCGTACCGGACGATCCGGCAAGCAGTTTATCCAGCTCTCCACTCTCATCGAGAGCACAGAGTTCATCAAACCCACCAATGGGCGCGTCGCCAACAAAAATCTGCGGCACACTGCGGCGACCGCTTCTCTCAAGCATTTCTGCCATCCTCTCCTCGTCGTCCGTAACGACGACGTCCTCGAATCTTACCCCTTTCCGTGTGAGCAACATCCGGGCCGCGGTGCAATGTGCGCAGGTCCTGGTGCCGTAAATGGTAACTTTTGTGCCGTCCCCCACCGCAGACCTACTTGCTCTTTGCTTTTTTGGACTTGGTTTTTTTGCCGGTGACCACAGGCAGCCCTGCCTGGCTCCAGCCGGACATCCCGCCTTTCAGGCCGTAGACACTTTCGAAGCCGGCGGCGCGAAGTGAGTTGACCGCCTTTGTCGAGGTGATGCCGGCGTCACATACTGCAACTATCGGTTTCGACTTCATAGCCGAGAGCTGACTCATTTTCGCGTCGAGCTCGTCGGACGGAATGTTCTTCGCGCTGACGATATGGCCCTTGGAAAAGGCTTCCATGCTGCGCAGGTCGATAACCACCGCGTCGTTGTTAATGAGCTGAACGGCAGCCACCGGGTCAATGTTCACGAGACCGCTGGCCTTGCGACGCATTTCCGTAAATACGACGACGAAAAAGCTGATCATCAATGCCAACACCAGCAACGTGTGGTTGCCGGTGAATTCCACTACTTTGTCCATGGGTCACTCGGGCGCGGCGAGGCCTGCGCGAAGGAAGTTTGTCAAACGCGGGAGTATACCTGTAAAAGCCGCAGGAAATACCCCGCGGAAGGCTCTAAACTCTGCCCGCATGAAGCTGCGAACACGCCTGTTTTTGATGCTACTGGCCGTTTCCACGACCGCGATGACGGCAGTGGCAGCGGAGAACTCCAATGATGAGCTGGCTACGGTCAAAGAGCGCGAGCTCGAAGAGGTCCGCGAGCGCATCAGTGAGCTCAAGCAGAGTATGGACAAAAGTGCGGCAGAGCGGGACCGCCTGACCGGGGAGCTGCAGGAAATCGAAATCGCGATTTCCGAGCAGCGCATGCGGATTACGGAGATCGAGCGGGAACAGCGCTACACCCAGAACAAGAAGCAGGCACTGGATGCGGATCTGGCCGCCCGCGAGGCGCACCTGGACCGGGAATCCGGGGAGCTGGCCGCACAGGTGAGGGCCGCCTATATGAGCGGGAGCCAGGAAAAGATCAAGCTGCTGCTCAACCAGCAGGACCCGGCAACGCTGGGCCGGCTGATGGCCTACTACCGTTATCTGAACGACTACCGGGCCGGCAATATCGAGGCCGTCATGGAGGAAATCCGGAAACTGGATGCGCTCAGAAGCCAGATTGCCGCCGAGGAAGCCCGTTTGGCCGCGCTTTCGAAAAGCCGTTATGACGAGCTGGGCCGGCTGAACCGGTCACAGGAAGAGCGACAGTCATTGCTTGCCAGCCTGAAAAGCAAGCTTGCGAACGAAGGCCAGGAGGTCAGCCGTCTCGCGGCACAGGAGCAGGACCTGACCCGGCTGATCGCCGAACTTACGACCATATTGTCCGATTACCCGATCAGCTCCGAGGATCCGTTCAGCAAGCACAAAGGCCGCCTGACCTGGCCCGTTGCCGGTACGCTGGTCCACGATTTCGGCCAGCCGCGGGCCGGCAGCGACATCAAGTGGAACGGGGTAGTTCTTGCCGCACCGCGGGGCCGAGAGGTTCGCGCCGTGTATCACGGCCGCATCGCTTTCGCCGACTGGCTCGCCGGCATGGGCCTGTTGGTTATCGTGGATCATGGAGAAGGCTACATGACGCTTTACGGCTACAACGAAACAATACTCAAGAACGCCGGCGACTGGGTCGCGCCGGGCGATGTGATTGCGACGGTCGGCGACAGCGGCGGCCAGCAGCAAGCGAGTGTGTACTTCGAGTTGCGCCAGGGGACGAAGCCGATCGACCCGCGCAAGTGGATAACCCGGCGGCCCGGCGGTTAGCAATCCTCATTTATTGTCCTGCCGCACCATTACCCGCAATTTTCTGTGCTAATGTCGGCCATGGTGCCACAAGAGCCAAAAGCCGGGGCGCGGAGAAATTCATATGTCATTGAAAATTCGAGCAATTCTGGTCGTCGTTGTCGGTTTCGTGATGGGACTGAGCCTGTCCATTGGCGGCGGCCTGCTGGGCGCCGGCAAGCCGCTGGACCAGGAAGCGCTGGCCTGGGAACAGGCGCAGCTTTTTGCCGAGGTTCTCGATCGCGTCAAGCGTGATTACGTGGAGCCCGTGGACGATGCCGTACTGCTCGAGAATGCAATCCGCGGCATGGTCGGTGATCTCGACGCGCACTCGGAATATCTTGACGCCAACGAGTATCGCGATATTCGTATCAGCACGACAGGCAGTTACGCCGGCGTAGGCATCGAGGTTGCCGAGGTCGACGATGCAATACACGTGATCAGCCCGATCGCCGGGTCGCCCGCTGCTCGGGCGGGTCTGCAAAGCGGCGACAAGCTGGTTGCCATTGACGGCGTCATGATCAGCGACAGCCGTCTGCAGGATTCGATGAAGCGACTACGAGGCCAGGTGGGATCGAGAGTCACGCTAACTGTGCAACGCGATGACGCGCTTCTCGATTACGAGATGCGCCGCCAGATTATTCGCGTAGCCAGCGTGCACGCAGAGCTGCTTGACCCGTCCTACGGCTACGTCCGCGTCAACCAGTTCAGTGAAAACACGGCCCGGGAGCTAAGCCGCGCAGTCGACCGGCTGACGGATGCCAATAAAGGCATGTTGGACGGCATGGTTCTCGACCTGCGCAACAATCCCGGCGGCGTGCTCGACGCGGCCGTCGACGTATCGGACCTCTTTCTGGATTCCGGCCTGATTGTTTCGGCGGATGGTCGCACGGTCGAATCGCGGTTCTCGCGCTCGGCGCACCGCGGCGATATTCTCGACGGCGCCCCGATCGTTGTGCTGGTCAACAGCGGCTCGGCGTCAGCATCGGAAATTGTCGCGAGTGCCCTGCAGGATCACAATCGTGCCGTGATTGTCGGCACGCCGACGTTCGGAAAAGGGTTGGTCCAGACCGTTATGCCGCTGAGTAAGGGACGTGCGATCAAACTCACGACTTCGCGTTATTACACCCCTTCGGGCGCGTCTATCCACGAAGTCGGAGTCCAGCCGGATCTGCTGGTAGCGGAAACCCCGGGCTTCCCGGATCTGAGCCTGGCAGGCCTGGTGGACTGCGAGGCCGATGCCCAGCTTGCTGAAGCGATGCAACAGTTGCAGCCCCGCGCGGTAATGCACAGCGACGCACGATGATCCTGGCCAGGTTGCTCACGATTACAGTATTAAGTTTGCTGGCGGCGGGATCCGCGGCCAGCAACCCGCCCAGAATTGCGATCATCATCGACGACCTTGGCTACAGGCTCGATGCCGGCCAGCGAGCGATCAGACTGCCGGGCCCGGTGTCCTTCGCCGTCTTGCCGGGAACGCCCCGCGCGAGCGCGCTTTCAGTGCTCGCGTTCGAAAGTGGCAAGGAAGTGCTGTTGCATCTGCCGCTGCAGGCGAGATCCGACGAGGCGACAGACGAGCCCCTCGGCCTCAACCTTCATATGGATCGCGTCGAGTTCGGTGATACCTTCGAGCGTGCGCTCAAGTCCGTTCCGCATGCGATAGGCGTTAACAGCCATCGCGGCAGCCTTCTGACCCGTCACCCGGGCCACATGCTGTGGTTAATGCAAGAGCTGCGCGCCAGGGAGAACCTGTTCTTTGTTGACAGCTATACAACGCACGAAAGTGTGGCGATCCGGATTGCGAGGGAAACCGGAATCGATGCGCGCAAACGGGACGTGTTCCTGGATCCGGACCCGGCCCCGGAAACCGTGGCACGGGAATTCGAGCGCATGAAAAAACTGGCGGACAGGCGCGGCTCCGTTATTGCTATCGGGCACCCACATGCCGCGACACTGGAGCTGCTGGAACGGGAACTGCCAAAACTTAAGGAACAGGGGTACGAGTTGGTCACTATCAGCGAGCTCGTACGGCCACGCTGAAGGACCAGGGACCGGGTACGGCGTCGGCACATTGAACCCGGACAAGGATTGACGCTCTAACGAGCATGGAATATCGACAACAGCAAATCATGGAAAATCTACTCCGAACAGGGTTTCTTGCCATCGCGCTGGTTTTGGCGTCGCCCAGCTTCGCGCAAAACAGGGATGTTGCCTGCACCATGCAGTACACGCCGGTTTGCGGTGCTGATGGGCAAACGTACAGCAACGAGTGCGTTGCCGGCGCCGCCGGCGTCGAGATCGTCAGCGAGGGAATGTGCCCGGAGGAAAATGCGGACGGGAACGCAGAAGGATGCCCGGAGCTGTTTGACCCCGTCTGTGGCACAGACGGCAATACCTACATCAACGAATGCTTTGCAGGTCGGTCGCAGGTCGAAGTTGCCGGCCTCGGTGCCTGCACGGCAAACGGGTGTCCGAGCTACGAAGAGCCGGTTTGCGGTATGAACGGCCGCACGTTCATCAATCGCTGCGAAGCGGATGCTGATCGCATTCTTGTGCAGCGCGAAGGTGTTTGTGACGTCGACAACTGTCCCGAAGTTTTTGCCCCCGTCTGCGGTGAGGACGGTGTTACCTACAAAAATGCCTGTTTCGGTGAGAAGGCGGCGATAACAAACTTCACGGAAGGACTGTGTAACGTCCGGTCCTGCCCGCGTCTGTTCGTGCCGGTGTGTGGCATGGATGGTGTGACCTACGGCAACGCCTGCTTTGCCGAGCGTCGCGGCGTAAGAATCGAATATGCCGGTGTATGCGAAAGTCTGGGTGAAAACTGCCCGAATGACTATTCACCGGTGTGCGGTATGGATGGCGAAACTTACGACAACGCCTGCCAGCTGGATAATGCGGGCGTGCAAAAAGCCTATGCGGGAGCCTGCGTCGGAGGCTGAGGATTACCAGGCGGGCTGCATGCGCCCTTTTTCGCCAGCTACGTAAGGCAACCACACGAGTCCGGTGATTGTGACGTGGATGTCCGTGCTTTTCGCGCGAATGACAATTTCGTCGAGCGTTTCCGATTGCGCGTCGAAGGCGGTATCGAGGTCGGCGACCTCTTTTTCCAGCGCACTGCTGAGCTCCGCGATATCGGCCCGAACCTTGTCGGCGGTCGCTTTGGCGCGCTCCACGTCGGCGGCCTCCTTTCTTGCGCTGCTCGCCGTCTTGATGGCCGTACCCATTTTCGATGCGGAGGTACTGGAGATGCGTTTTCTGCCAAGTACGGCGCCGAGTATCGCAGTACCGAAAGAAACAGCCGTATCGAGTTTCTTCTTGGTTGACTGCTCCTTCTGCACCGCAATCGACTGCTCTGCACGCAGCAGTCGATTTTCAAGTGTAGTCACCTTGCTCGAATAGCGTTGACGGATCTTTGCGATTGCCAGATCCCGCGCCTCACTGGCAGCATCCTGCAGGCGCGCGCGAAATTCTCCCTCGGATTCGTTTGCTGCCGAGGTCAGACGAAATCGCTTGTTCCTGTACAGCGTGATTTTCTCGTTCTGCCGTAGCCACCGCGCATAATCCCTGCTCCAGTCTGAATACGCTTTTGCGTTACCTGCTCCTGGCGGGCAATCGGCGTAACTTGCGTTGTCTTCGCCACTGTCCCTGAGATCGTCCACTGCCAGATGGAGCATTTCTGCGGCGTCCCAGTCGACGGCGACAGGACCGTCCTCGATTTCCACAGTGTGCAGCATCGATCGCTCGTCTTCGATGTTGTGTTGCGCGTTAGTGAAAACAACGTCGCCACCCGCGATCAGTCGTGGGTAGTACACCAGGCCCTCGCCCTGTCCCGGCACGAAATACTGGTCGATGCCGGGTGGCAGTACGGGAGCCGCATCGTTGCTTTTTCGATTCGGCTTCGACAGCGAATGGAGCTCTGCCGGAACGCCTACCTTCACGCCGGACATCAAGGTGCGTATGTGATCGCGAGTCAGCGGACCGGCGAGATAGGACATCACCCATCGTGTACCGAACACGACCGGTTCGTTTTCGTGCACGTTGTGCAACAGGAAGCGACGCTTGCCGAGACCGGCGATTGTGCGTTCCATGGCCTGCTTGTCGAAATTACCACCGCTCGCGCCTTCGAGACCCTCCATGACTCGCGCCTTGTCACGCTCGGTCTGTAAGCGGCCGATAAACCAGGTGCCCGTGTTGGACAGGCCCTTGTAGTCAAGATCGACCGGATTCTGTGTCGATAGCACGAGGCCGAGGCCGTAAGCGCGCGCCTGCTTCAACAGGGTCAGGAACAGTTTCTTCGATGGCGGGTTTGCGACCGGCGGCATGTATCCGAACAGCTCATCCATGTACAGGATGGCGCGCAAACTTGAGGTGCCCTGCTGCGCGCGCATCCAGCCGATAAGCTCATTCAACAGCATGCAAACAAAGAACATGCGCTGCGCATCGTCGAGGTGGGCAATGGACATCACGGAAATACGCGGCTGTCCGCTCTCGGTGTAAAGCAGGCTCTTTGCTTTCAGTGGCGCACCCTGCAGCCAGGCCTCAAATCCGGGCGCGGCCAGCAGGTTGTTCAGGCGCATCGCCAGCGCAAAGCGATCTTTGGCGGGGAAGAAGGTGTCGATCGTCATCACGCCGACCTGGCTGATCGGCGGCGCCTGAATCTCGGCAATCAGGCTCGGCACATCGAGGTCGCGCCCGGCTCGCCACGCATGGTCCAGTAACTGTGAAACCAGGATGTGTTCCCGACTTGCAACGGGGTCCGCATCGATGTCGAGCAAGGTCAGGATTCCGGTCGCGGTGGACTGGACGCGCTCCCGGTAAAGGTCGACGTCTTCTATCAGCGCCGGGTCCGGCGCCGCGAATGACTGCAGTACCGAGATCGGCAGGCCGGCGTTACTGCCCGGCGTATAAATAGCGAGATCCACGTTTTTCCGGAGCGCTGAAATTCTGCTCCCGGTCTGGCCCCAGTCGCCGAGGCCCTTTTGCCATAGCGCAGCCTGTCCCGCGGCAAACTCGTCGGGCGTCTGGCCCATGTCGGTGGCCGTTCTTTCGTTAATCCAGGGTCGAAAATCCTCGGCGCCGAGTTTCGGAAACGTCAGCAGGATGTTGCCCATGTCGCCCTTGGGATCCAGCGCGATCACCGGGATGTGATCGAGCGCGGCCTCTTCGAGCAGACTGATGCCGAGACCGGTTTTGCCCGAACCCGTCATCCCGATGATGACCGCATGTGTGGTCAGGTCCTTCGAGTCGTACAGCACCAGGTCGTCGGTAAGCTTGTCCGCTGTACTGTCATAGCGCTTGCCTATGTAAAAGGCGCCAAGTTTTTCGAAATCCTGCATCGATCGCTGTCCTCAGGGGTAGGTATAGCTCGACTGAATGCCGAGCGGCAGCCCGACCGCGAAGTAGAGCAGCAGGAATATTGTCCACAACACGAGGAAGCTCATCGAATACGGCAGCATCATCGCGGTCAGCGTGCCGATGCCGGTGTTCTTCACGTAGCGCTGGCAATACACCACCACGAGCGGGAAGTACGGCATCAGGGGCGTGATGATGTTCGTGCTCGAATCGCCGACGCGATACGCGGCCTGGGTGAGATCCGGCGAGATTCCCAGCGACATGAGCATTGGCACGAAGATCGGCGCAAGCAAGCCCCATTTGCCGCTGGCCGAGCCGATAAAGATATTGACGAACGCCGTGAGCAGGACAATTCCGACAATCGTGATTGACGCACCTGCGTTCAGGGCCGTCAGGAACTCAGCGCCTTTCAGCGCAAGCAGGACGCCCAGGTTTGACTGGCCGAACGCGTACACGAACTGCGCGATGAAAAACATGATGACCAGGTAGTACGCCATACCATGCATCGCATGGGTCATGCCCGCGATCATGTCCTTCGAGCTTTTCATCGATCCGGACACGACGCCGAAGACGACGCCGGGTACGAGGAACAGCAGGAAGATCAGCGACACGATGGCTCGCATCATCGGCGCTGTCGAGGCGGTCAACTCGCCGTCTGCAGCGCGCCAGGCGGAGTCGGCGGGCAGCGCGGTGGCGATCAGGAGGGCGATGCCGATGACCATGGAAATCAATGCCCATCGCAGGCCCTTGCGTTCATGGTCTTTCAGGTCGTGCATCTCGGGCAGGTCTTCGGCGTCGCCGTCGACCTGGGTCTTCCTGATGCGCGGCTCAACAATCTTGTCCGTGATGTACCAACCAAGGCCGACAATCAGGATGGATGATGCGGTCGTGAAGAAGTAGTTATTGAGCGGGTTGACGACGACGGATGTGTCGAGGATATGTGCGCCCGCCTGTGTCAGTCCCTGCAGCAACGGATCCAGTGAACTCGGCACGAAGTTGGCCGAGAAACCGCCGGACACGCCGGCAAACGCGGCGGCAATGCCCGCGAGTGGGTGCCGGCCCGCGGCGTAGAAAATGACACCGCCCAGCGGAATGACGAGCACATAACCGGCGTCGACCGCCGAGTGCGACACGATACCAACGAGGATTACCATCGGTGTCAGCAGCTTTGCGGGCGTTACGTTCAGGAGCGAACGAATCGCCGCGTTGATGAACCCCGTGTGTTCCGCAACACCGATACCCAGCATTGCGACCAGCACGACGCCGACCGGGTGAAAGTGCGAGAAGTTCGTGACCATCACTGACAGGAACTCGGTAAACGCGGCACCCGACAACAGGTTCTTGATGACGAGCGCAGTGCCCGAGCGCGGGTCGATGACATCAAACGTCATGTACGACAGCAACCAGGAGAGTATCCAGACTATAAAGAGCAGCGCGATAAACAACACCGCCGGATCGGGCAGTTTGTTACCAATGCGCTCCACGGTGCCGAGGAAGCCGCCGTTTCCGTCCACGGCCTTTACTTGTTCAGACATGAGAATCCCCTTGTTATTGTTTTAATCCAGCTTACTCAATCTGCCCTTGCCGAAAAACCGGAGCACTTACCAGCCGCAGTTGCGGCCCGCATTTTGCTCTTTCAGGTAGCCCATCAGCGGCGCAAAGTAATCGATAATCGCGCTGGCATCCATCTCCCGGGTGCCGGTCAGTTTTTCCAGCGCGTCCTGCCAGGGCTCGCTTTGGCCGCCGGCCATCATGGCATGGAACTTTTCTCCCGCCTCCTTGCTGCCGTAGATCGAGCAGGACGGCAGGTCGCCTTCGTGACCCGCGATCTCGCAGAGCGAGCGCTGGAATTGAAACTGCAGAATACGTGCGAGGAAATAGCGCGTGTAGGAAACGTTGCCCGGGATGTGATATTTCGAGCCGGGATCGAAATCAGCCTCGGAGCGCTCGGATGGCGGCGCGATGCCCTGGTACTTCAGACGCAGGTCCCACCAGGCCTTGTTGTAATCCTCGGGTTTGATCGCGCCCGAGAAGACGCCCCAGCGCCATTCGTCGATGAGCTTGCCGAAAGGCAGGAAGGCGATCTTGTCGAGCGCCATTTGCATCTGGCGATTGATGACAGCCTTCTCGCTTTCCTCGGCTGAACTCACGAGCCCGACTTCCTTCAGGTAACCGGGCGTCATCGATAATGTGATCGTGTCACCAATAGCCTCATGGAAACCGCCGTGCGCACCGCCCTGGAACAGGGGTGGCTGGTCTTTGTAGGCGCCCTGATAGTAGTTGTGGCCGAGCTCGTGATAGATGACTCGCAATTCGTCATAGGTCTGCTTGATGCACATCTTGATGCGCAGGTCGTTGCCGCCATCCAGGCCCCAGGCACTGGCGTGACAAACGACTTCACGATCCTGCGGTTTTGTAAACTGCGAGCGCGTCCAGAACGTATCCGGCAGACGGTCCATGCCGAGAGAGACGTAAAAGTTCTCGGCAGAGCGAACCATTTCCTGCGGCGAATAGTCCTTGGCCTTCAACGTGCTGTCGACATCGAGATCTGACACACCCGGGTAAGGCTCCATGATGTCGTAGATGAAACCCCACTCCTGCGCCCACATGTTGCCCAGTATATGAGCGGGTATCGGTCCGTCCTGCGGCACCTTGTCCGTGCCGTATCGTTCTCCGAGCTTCGCCCGCACCGCGCAGTGTAATTCGTCATACAGTGGTTTTACCTGCTCCCAGAGACGGGCGGCCTCGCCCTGAAATTCGGTGGGGCTCATGTCGTATTCAGCGCGCCACATTTCGCCGAGGTCGCTATAACCGAGTTCGGCGGCGCCTTCGTTAACCAGCTCAACGTAACGTTCGTACTTGGGCCGCATCGGCGGCGCGATCGTTCGCCAGCCTTCCCAGTATTCCTGCAGCTCATCATAGTCGCGGGAGGTCTGCATGAGACCTTCGAGCTCGGAACCGGACAGGCAATCGTCATCGCTTCGGCAGTACTTGCCGGCGCCATACATGCCGCCAAGCTCCGTCGCTATCATCGTAAGCTCTTTGCGTTTTGCGGCATCATTCGGCGTGGGTAAGGACGTGCCAAGTTTTAACAGGTCGATTGCACGGCGCGTTGCGGGCGCAAGATCCTGACCGTCATAAGCCAGTGCCTGTTTCACCATGTCGCTGTGCCACACCGCATACTTTTCCCCGGCAGCAGAAGCGATAATAGCCGTGTCGTCGGTTATGTAGGTTGCACGGACCCAACTGGCTGCGCCGAGCTCGGCGGACAAATCCTTGAGCTCTTTGTTGGCGCGAGCAACAAACTCATCGGCCGTTTCGGCAGCTGTCGCGACAGCTGTTTCGTCACTACCTTCGGGGGTACAGGCAGCGATCATGGTGGCGAGCAAAGCGCCCGCGAGTAGTCCAGCGATGTGTTTCATGGCAACTCCGATATGTGTTTAACCCGGCTCTAGTGCGTGCCGTGCATCCAGCGTTTCAGTATGGGTGAAATAAGGAGCATGAAAACGCCCGTCCCTATTCCAAGCCACATCAGGAACCCATAGAGCTCCGTATATTTTGCGAGCGCCGCGGCGACATCGACCACTTCGCCCCTGGGCGTGTCAATCGCAGCCAAACGACCGATTCGGGTTGCGACTGTCTCCGACAGCGCGGTCGCGAGGAACCAGGTTCCCATGCTTACGCCAACGACCTTGCCGATGGACAACTTTGTAACCGCGGACAGGCCGACAGGCGACAAACAGAGCTCACCGGTTGTGTGCAGCAGATAAGCGAGTATCAACCAGATCATCGAAACCTGGCCCGCCGCATCGGGATACTTCGCGCCCAGGATAAGCATGCCGAATCCAAGGCCCACCTGCACGATGCCGAGCCCGAACTTCACGGGTGTGGCGGGTTCCAGTTCTCTCTTTGCCAGCCAGGTCCATAGCATGGCGAACGGAATGGCGAGCAACATGATGAAGCCGGCATTGAGGGAGCCAAACTGCGCGGCGGTGAACGTTGTATCCCCGACGGTCCTGTCGACCACGCGATCCGCATAAAACGTCATGGAGCCAGCCGACTGCTCGAACAGCGCCCAGAAAACGACGGTCGAGAGAATCAGGATCATGAGTACGACGGTCCGACCGAACTCCGCCGAGTTGTGCGTTCTGAATCCGTACACAACGAAACCGACAATCAACGCAATCGAACCGTACAGTACGTTCTCTGCGAAAGCCTCGCTGCCAGGAATGAAGTGCAGGTTGACGAGCACGGCATAAATGCCCGAAACGACAGCGATGCCGGCAATGGAGTAGGCGACCGTGTTATTTGTTTTTTGCTTGTCGTACACCATCGAGTAGAGGATCAGCCCGACAATAGAAACGATCAAAAGAACATTCTGCGATGCGAGGACGATATGTTCGTGTTGCACGAGCCACCATGCGACAGCGATTGCCGGCAGCGTCAGGAGATAAATCATATGCTCCACATTGACAGGTCCAACGACGGACTTTTTGAGCTTCTCCGGCTCCGAAGGGTCGGCAAGTCCGTGCAGGAATTTCTGGCCGTACAGGAAGGTGGTGAGCCCGATAATCATGCCGATACCGGCTGCACCGAAACCGTATTTCCAGCCGAAAGTTTCGCCGAGCCAGCCGCAAAGCAGCGTCGCGGTAAACGAACCAATATTGATGCCCATGTAGAAGATTGTGAAACCGCCATCGCGACGAGGATCGTCCTTCGAGTACAGCTGGCCGACAATGGTCGATATGTTTGGCTTCAGGTAGCCGACGCCCATGACGATGAGTGCAAGAGCGAGGTAGAAGACATTGAGCGCGGCGGTGTCCCGTATCGTGATGTCTTCTGCGAGAACCGTGCCGGCTAACAAAACCTGGCCGCTGGCCAGCGTCAGGTTTTCAACCAGCGTGCTACCCGCTGCATAGAAAACGGCCTGGTATCCTTCGACGGCCATCAGGATGTGTCCCATACTGAGCAGGGTGCCGCCGAAGACGACGGACTTGCGCATACCGAGGTAGCGATCGGCGAGCATGCCGCCAATCAGTGGCAAGGCATAAACCAGTCCGGCATAAGACCCGAGCACGTCGAGACCCATCTGGTCCGTGAACAAGTGGTACTTGGTGAGATACAGGACCAGCAGGTATTTCATTCCATAGAATGAAAAGCGTTCCCAAAGTTCTGTGGTGAAGCAGACGTAAAGGCCTTTGGGGTGGCCCCAAAGCTCGTCAGCAGGGATGGCGCCCGCACTGGCGGCAGCAGTATCCGTCATTATTTCCCCCGATCGGCGCCCGGCGCCGTCGTTTTTTAGTTAGGCGGGTAAGAGCCGGAATTTAGCATGATTTGCGCCCCGCATGGCTACTTGACAGGCTTGGGCTTGAATAGTTTCGCCATGATGATCCCCAGTTCGTACAGGAGATAAACAGGGACAGCGAGCAGGATCTGGCTGACAACGTCCGGCGGTGTCAGCAGCATGCCGACGACAAATGCGCCGAGGAACACGTACGGACGGGACGCAGTCAGTTTCTCGACAGTCGTGAGGCCGGTCCAGACCAGCAAAACGGTCGCGACCGGGGTCTCGAATGCGAAGCCGAAAACGAGGACCAGCATCATGACGAAACCGATGTAGTCGGTAATGTCAGGCATGTAACTTACGCTTTCAGGCGTGAAAGCAACAAGAAACCTGAAGATCATCGGAAACACAACGAAATAGGCGAAGGCGAGGCCTGCGTAAAACAACAGGATGCTGGTAGCGAGCAAGGGAAATGCGAAACGCTTTTCCTTTTTGTACAGTCCCGGCGCGACAAATGCCCAAAGCTGGTAAAGGACAACCGGCATTGCGATCATCAATGAAAGGTAGAAAGATAATTTGAGCGTTGCGATCACCGGGGACGCGGTTCCCGTTGCAATGAGCTGGCCGCCGGGAAGAACCGCCCGTAAGGGCTCGGAGACAATGTCGAAAATATATTTCGAAAACGGAAACAGGACCAGGAACACGCCGAAGACGCTGCCGAATACTATGAACAAACGATTTCGCAACTCGACGAGATGCGACATCAACGTGCCTTCGGCAAGCGTCTCTTCTTCTTTGTCCGCGGGCTCACTCATTCTTGGCGGGAGCCTCTTTTTCTTCTTTGTCGTCTTCCTCGTCGTGCAGCGGTGAGTAGGTATCGTCCTCACGCGGCGCCAGTAGTTTCTCGGGACTGAAGTCCTTGGGATCGATCCCGAAGTTCTTCTTGACGTCGATCTCTTCCTCCAGCTGACGCTGCAGGCTACGAGTGAGCTGGCGTGCTTTCCCGACCCAGGCGCCGATTTGGCGAGCGACACGCGGCAGCCGCTCGGGACCCAGTATCAGGAGCCCGATCAGACAAAGGAGAATAAATTCGGAACCGCCGATTCCAGACATGGGGCTGAAAGACCTTAGGCGTCCTTCTTGCTCTTGCTTTCCTGCGCGGGTGTGGAGTCGAAGCTCGCATCACCGGACGCGTCTTCGAGCTTCTCGGAGTCCTCTTTCTCGGCCTCGCTCATTGCAGAACGAAATCCCTTGACGGCGCCACCGAGGTCGCTTCCGAGACTGCGCAATCGCTTGGTGCCAAATATGACCAATACGATAACGAGAATTAGCAACAAACTTCCCGGGCTGATTGTCGGCATTACATGTGCTCCTGATATTCCAAAGGGGTCAGAGCCCTTTTTTAACAATCCAAAGGGGTCAGAGCCCTTTTATAAGAAAAATACCAAAAGGGCTCTGACCCCTTTGAATTATGTTCATCATACGCCTGCGAGCGCAATAAAACCGAACTCGTGTCACACGGGAGCTCTGCAGGGTCTAGCTTTCAATCCAGAAGGTGACGGGCCCGTCGTTAACCAGGCTAACCTGCATATCGGCGCCGAAGCGCCCGCATTCCACGGCCGCAAGCTGGTCACGGCAAATAGCAACGAGTCGATCGAAAAAGGCGGCAGCCTTCTCTGGGTCAGCGCCTTTCGTGAAGCTTGCGCGAGTGCCCTTGCGTGTATCCGCCGTCAGCGTGAACTGTGGGACCAGCAGTAATTCGCCGGCGATGTCTTTAACGCTTAAATTCATGCGGTCTTCGGCGTCCGGAAATACACGGTAGCCGAGTATGCGTTCGGCGAGGCGTGCGATATCGCGATCCTCGTCGTCACGGTGAACCGCTACGAGCACGAGCAGGCCACGGCCGATTTCGCCGATGAGAGTGCCGTCAACCGTAACGCTGGCGCGGCTGACGCGCTGTAGTAGTCCGATCATTAATCTGTCTGAAGAGCCGATTTTTGCCGCACGGCGGGCCTTTATTAATGCATCAAGCAAATACGAATAGCTACCCCGTGAGCGCCCTGTAAGACACTGCAGTTACCGGCCGGTGGGCGGGAGCACCCGAAATTCGCCCCCCTTTTCAAGCCAGGGAGGGCGCGAGAGGATCAAGTCCGTCGGCCGGACCATGGAAGGAGGGCCCCGGCCTTGAGTCGGGGCCCATTTCGGCCATTTCTGGCATAGCAGACGCCACTAAAGCCAATTTCAAGAAAAAAGTGGGAATCAAGCGCTGCTTTCGATTCCCACTTTATCGCCAACAAGGCGTACCTCCGACCCATTGAGTGCCACGCAGGCACCGCATAGACTGGCCCTCAATTTCGGCAAAGGGATCCGTAATGAAACGCAGGGAATTTGTCGGCGGACTCGCCGTGGCAGGACTGGCCGGTTGTGCCCGACCGGAGTCGGGCTGTGATAGCGATACTGACCGCTCCAGCGAAACATTCGAGTGGTCGTGCGTCACTTCCTGGCCACCGCGGTTTCCAGGGCTGGGCATGGCCGTCGAAAATCTGGCTGAACGCCTTGACGGGGCCTCCGGAGGCCGTTTGCAGATCAAGGTCTACGGCGGCGGCGAGCTCGTGCCCCCGTTTGAGGTATTCGACGCAGTTAGTCGGGGCACGGTCGAGATGGGCCACGGCGCCGCCTACTACCACAAGGGCAAGGTCGATGCGGCGCAGTTCTTTACGGCAATCCCGTTTGGGCTGAATTACATGGAGCTCAATGCCTGGATCCATTATGGCGGCGGCCTTGAGTTGTGGCGCGAGCTTTATGCTCCCTACAACCTGGTGCCATTTCTCTGTGGCAACACGGGCGTACAGATGGGCGGCTGGTTCAATAAGGAGATTAACGGCGTCGAAGACCTGAAAGGCCTGAAGATGAGAATCCCCGGCCTTGGCGGGGACGTACTGCGACGCGCCGGCGGGACACCCGTTACCTTGCCCGGTGCCGAGATATTCACCTCATTGCAGCAAGGTGCGATAGACGCGACAGAGTGGGTCGGGCCCTACAACGATGTCTCCTTTGGCCTGCATAAGGCCGCCCGCTATTACTACTATCCAGGCTGGCAGGAGCCGGGCCCGGGCCTTGAATGCATCATCAACCAGCAAGCCTGGGACTCTTTGCCGCCGGATCTTCGCCCTGGTCGCAGTGACCTGTCAGTCGATAACGATCGACATGGCGTCCGAGTACACGAACGGCAATGCGAATTCCCTGCAGCAACTGCTGGCGGACCCAAATGTCGAGTTACGTGCGTTTCCGGACGAGGTGCTGCAACACTTGAAATCGATCACGGCCGAAATCGTTGCAGAAATGATGGCATCGGACCCGGCCGCCGAAAAAATCGGCAAAGCGTTTTACGCTTATCTTGACAAGATGGAGGCGAATACGCGCATTTCCGAACAAGCCTTCCTAAGCACTCGAAAAGGCTGATGCGCTTTAAGACCTAGCCGCCGTAAATCCTATCTGGCAACCAAGTAACCAGCGCCGGGAATGCGGCTAACAGCAAGAGCGCGAGTAGCTGTATTGCCACGAACGGCATTGCGCCACGGTAAATCTGGGCGGTCGTAATCGACGGCGGAGCCACGCCGCGAAGATAAAACAGCGCGAAACCAAAAGGTGGCGTGAGGAACGAAGTCTGCAGGTTGATCGCGATCATGATACCCAGCCAGACAGGGTCCAGCCCCATTGCCAATAGCACGGGCCCAACAATCGGAACCACAACAAATGTGATTTCGATGAAGTCGAGAACAAAACCCAGCAGAAACATGACGAGCATCACGACGACGACAGCTCCGACTACGCCGCCGGGCAGCGCCTCAAGTACGGCACGCACCCCGTCGTCGCCGCCGTAGCCGCGGAACACCAGGGAAAAGATCGACGCGCCGATCAGAATGAGAAACACCATGCTGCTGATGCGCAAGGTACCGCGCATGATTTCCTGCAAGCGCTCGAGATCCAGCTGCTGGCGCACAGCGGCCATAAGCAGGGCGCCCATAGCGCCGACACCGGCTGCTTCGGTCGGAGTCGCAAATCCTGCCAATATTGAACCCAACACGGCAAAAATGAGTAGCAAAGGCGGCACCAATGCGCGCAACACCCTTATGAACGAAACGCGTTCATCCTGCTCGCGGTGATGTGCCGGCATGGTTGCCGGCCTGAAAAAAGCGAGTCCAAGTATGTACAGGACGTACAGGAGCACAAGCATCAAACCGGGCACCAGCGCCCCGGCAAACAAATCGCCAACCGATACGGTCTTCGGCGAAAAGATGCCCATATCCAGTTGCGCCTGCTGGTAAGCGGTGGTCATAACATCGCCGAGCATGACCAGGATGATCGACGGCGGAATAATCTGGCCCAGGGTACCCGACGCGCAAATCGTGCCGGCGGCCACTTCAGGAGAGTAACCACGCTTCAACATGGTCGGTAAAGACAACAGCCCCATAGTGACAACGGTTGCGCCGACGATGCCGGTACTCGCCGCGAGTAGCAT
>Ga0224505_10000866_pt1 | contig 20357 bp, 20 predicted proteins | sample SF_Jan12_sed_USG_FD_169102 | JGI IMG/M metagenome (GOLD analysis project Ga0224505, IMG submission 169102) | Sediment microbial communities from San Francisco Bay, California, United States - SF_Jan12_sed_USGS_4_1 | ecosystem: Environmental > Aquatic > Marine > Sediment | place: USA: California... | reverse complement strand
GTTGCGGACCTGCGGCCAGTTGGGTGAGGTCAGCACCAACGCGATGATCGCCCCGAACACGACCAGTGACGACACCGTCGCGACCAGCGCGCCCTTGGCCCCCTGCTCGTCGAACAGCTCGGCCATTGCCGATCGGCGACGTGGCGGATCGACCGGCGGAGTCGGGGGGTCGGCGACGTTCGTTGGTGTTCCCACCCGGTCAGTTCACCAGACCGGGTGGGAACGCGTCGGACTTGCCCTCAGCCGGTCAGCGTGGGGATGTCGCCACCGCCGCTGAGCCACTCCTCCTCGAGCGCCTCGAGGGTGCCGTCGTCGCGCAGTGCGCCGAGCGCCGCGTTGACGCAGGGAACCAGCGGGCTGCCGTCCTCGAAGAGCAGGCCGAGCTCTTCGGGCGCGTCGCCGCTGCGGGGCAGCACCCCGATGATCGAGGCATCGGGGATCTCCACCGCGGTCACGAAGTACGCCGTGGGCAGGTCGAACACCACCGCGTCGACCTGGCCCGCGTCGAGGGCCGCCTTGGCCGCCACGTTGTCGTCGTACACGGCGGCGACGGTGCTGGGCTGGATGACATCCTCGATGTACGTGAGGCTCGTGGTGTTGAGCTGGGCACCCAGCTTCAAATCGGCCAGCTCGGCCACGGTGGTGGCCCCGGCGGCCGCGCTGTCGGCCAGACCGATGATGGCCTGCTCGACCTGGTAGTACCCGTCGCTGAAGTCGACGACCTCGTCGCGTTGCGGGGTGATCGAATACTGCTGGAGGTTGAAGTCGTAGTCCTTGGCCCCGGGCTGCACGGCCGCGTCGAAGGTGGTCCGGGTCCAGTCCACCGTGTCGAGCCCCATCTCGCCGGCCAGGGCGTACACCAGCGCCGCCTCGTAGCCCTCGCCGCTCGTGGGATCGTCGTCGGCCACCCAGGGTAGGAAGGCGGGCTCGCCGGTGGCCACCGTCAGCTGACCGTCGTTCTTCAGCGGCAGCGGGTCACAGGCCGCCGCGGTGGTGTCGGCCGTGTCGGTGGGCACCGATTCATCAGCGGCTTCATCGACCGATCCGCTGGCGGTGGTCGTCGTGCCATCGGTGCCGGCACTGTCCCCGGAATCGTCACTCCCACAGGCCGCGGCGAACAGCCCCAGCGCGACAAGCAGCACAAGCAGTCTCTTGACCATCGTTCTTTCCCTCCTCGGGCGGGAACCGATCTCCACCCGCTGGGCAGTCTAGGCAGCCCGCCCACGGTCAAGTCGGCAGCCGCCGCCGTCACCGTTCACCTGACAAACCACGAGGTCAGCGGGCATGATCGCAACGGCCACCCCACGGAGCTGCTCATGCGCATCGTCAACGTCGCCAACGGCACGCGGCTTCCCGACATCTGGACCGACGAGTTCGTCGACGCTCTGCGCGGGCTGGGCACCGTCGAGCTGGTCGAGTGGGGCGGGCCGCGGGGCGACGACGAGGTGGCCGCGACGGTTCGCCGAGCCGACGTGGCCATCGTGGGATGGGACGCGAGGATGCTTCCCTCGTCACTGGCCGAGGACCCGGGCTCGCTGCGCTACGTGTGCTGCTACTCGGGCACCATTCGAGCTTCCGTGCCCCGAGAGCTGGTGGCCGCCGGCATCGCCGTCTCCAACTGGGGTGACCATCCGGCTCCCGGCGTGGCCGAAGGGGCCATGACACTCCTGCTGGCCATGCTCCACGAGCTGCCCCAGGTGCTGCGGATCCAACGCGAGGCCGGTTTCGGCATCGACATCAGTCGCCAGGGAACCCTGCGCGACCTGGCCGTCGGGATCTATGGGTGCGGGGTCATCGGCCACCGGTTCATCGATCTGCTGGCGCCGTTCGGGGCCCGGGTGATGGCGTTCGACCCCTACAGCACCGACCTGCCGCCCGAGGCCGTGCGGGCCGAGTCCCTGGCCGAGCTGTGTGCGTGGTCCGAGGCCCTGGTCATCCACGCCGGCTGGAGTGAGGAGACCGATCGTTCGCTCACGGCCGAGCATCTGGCTCGCCTCCCCGACCATGGCATCGTCATCAACACCGCCCGGGGCGGCATCGTCGATCAGGAGGCCCTGTTCGCCGAGGTCGAGTCGGGGCGGCTGCGGGCCGGCCTCGACGTACTCGAGCCCGACCAGCTGGCCGCCGACCACGCCGTGCGCCAGTGCGACGAGCTGCTGTACAAGTCCCACCTCATCACCAACGCCGAATGGCCCCACCGGGCCGGACCGACCGACATGCAACGCCGGATGCTGGCTCAGCTGGCCCGGTTCGCGTCCCGCCAGCCCCTCGAGCACCTGTTCGACCTCGATCGTTGCGACCGCAGCACCTGACCATGACCTCGCTGGCCGAGCTGCTCCTGGAGTCCACCGAGAACGCGGCCGACGAGCCGTTCCTGGTCCCACCCGATGCGTCGGCGCTGACCTATGCCGACGTGTGGGAGCGGGCCGGCGCCATCGCTGGGGCGCTGCACGGACGTGGCGCGCGACCCGGCGATCGAGTGGTGATCCAGGTCGACAAGTCGGTGGACAACGTGGCCCTCTACCTCGCCTGTGTGCTGAGCGGACTGGTGTTCACCCCGGTGAACCCCGTCGCCACCACCGCCGAACTGGACTACGTCATCGACGATGCCGATCCGGCGGTGGTGGTCACCGATCGGCCGACCGAAACCGAGATCGACCGTCCCGTGCTCACCTTCGATTCCGGTGCTGCGGTGCTCGCCGACGACACCGAACGCCGGTTCCACCGCGTGGACCGCGACCCGACTGACCTGGCCGCGCTGTTGTACACCTCGGGGACCACAGGGACACCGAAGGGGGCCATGCTGACCAACGCCAACCTCGTGGCCAATGCCCGGGCACTGGTGGACGCCTGGTCCTGGCGCGACGACGACGTCCTGATCCACGGTCTACCCCTCTTCCACGTGCACGGTCTCTTCGTGGCCCTCCACTGCGCCATGCTCGGCGGGTCGCCGGTCATCCTCCTCCCCCGCTTCGATGCCGAGGCGGTGTTGGCGGCCATGCCGGCCGCCACCGTCTTCATGGGGGTGCCGACGCATTACGTCCGACTGCTGGCCGATCCCGGCCTCGATAGCCGCAGGTGCGGTTCGATGCGCCTGTTCACCTCGGGGTCGGCGCCCATGACCGAGACGGTTCACGCCGCCTTCACCCAGCGCACGGGCCATCGCATCGTCGAGCGCTACGGGATGACCGAGACCGGCATCCTGACCTCCAATCCGTACTCCGGCGAGTGCGTGCCCGGCACCGTGGGCTTCGCCTTGAACGGGGTCGAGCTGCGCATCACCGACGATGACGGCGCCGACGTGTCGGCCGGCACCACCGGATCGGTCGAGGTGAACGGGCCCAACGTGTTCGCCGGATACTGGCAGCGTCCCGACGCCACCGCCGAGAGCACCCGTCAGGACGGGTGGTTCGTCACGGGTGATGTCGGCCGACTGGAGCCCGACGGCCGGCTCCGGCTGGAAGGCCGATCGGGCGACATGGTCATCAGCGGGGGCGAGAACATCTATCCCAGGGAGATCGAGCTGATCCTCGACCAGATCGAGGGCATCGCCGAATCAGCGGTGATCGGTCTGCCCGACGAAGACCTCGGCGAGCGGGTGGTGGCGGTGCTGGTGGCCGATGGCGAGAGCCCGGCCGAGGCCGCCATCCGGGCCACCCTCGGCGATCGCCTGGCCCGGTTCAAGCATCCCCGGGCCCTGGTCTGGGTGGACGAACTGCCCCGCAACACCATGGGCAAGGTGCAGAAGCATCGTCTGCGCGATCAGCTGTCCTGAACGGGCCCCTCGCCGACCGCCCTGGTTTCAGACCGCCACTGCCGCCGGCGCCTCGACCAGCCCCACCAACATGTCCGCCACGTTGGCCTCGAAGCCCCGCTCGTCGATGGGCAGTCGCTCACGCGAGTCCACCTGTCGGGCCCGCTCGGCCATCACCGCGGTGAGCAGCAGCATCAACGCGATGAGTCGCTCACCCGAAGCTTCGGGGGTACCACCCATGGCTCGCTGTTCGAGATCGGCCAGCACCCGACGAAGGTTCGGTCCGGTGTGGGGTGCCTCTTCTCGCCACTGGGAGAACTGACCCGACAGCTGCGCAACGATCCGCAGGTAGTACCGGCCCTCCTGGCTGTGCAGGCACCCGATCAGCGGGGTGAGGAGCACGGTGATGAGCTGACGGGTGGACGGTTCGGGCCCGATCTGGTCCAGCACCTGACCGCGGTGCTGGTCAAGGGGAACCCCCCGTTGCCGCAACAGCTCGTCGAGCAGTCCGCCCCGCGAACCGAAGTGGTAGCTGACCGCCGACGCGTTTCGCTGGCCGGCGGCCTCGGTGATCTCCCGCAGCGTGGTGCGGAAGATGCCACGGGTGGCGAACAGTTCCTCGGCCGCGCCCAGCAGCCGAGCTCGGGTCTCATAGGTGTCGCGCCTCACGACCCGGCCCCTCGGGTCGTCGCGGTCACGGCAGTGGCAGGTAGGCCGACTCGGGGACGACCTCCACCTTCAGGTCGGCAGGAATCGGATGGTTCCAGGGCTCGTACCGGGCAACGGCGTTCTCGCGGTAGCGGGTGGTCGAATGCACCGGGTCCTTGTCGAACTCGGGGATGACCTGATCGCCGAAGAGCTCGATGTTCTCGAGGATCTCGTCGTGGGTGAAGCCCTCGTTGGGCAGGCCGAAGACCAACTGATCACAGCCCACGCTCTGGTAGGCCTCGAGCTGCTCGCACACCTCTTCGGGCGTACCGCACAGCATGTGGCCCTCGGCGATGAGCATGTCGAGCACCTCCTCGCTGGGAATCGACAGGGGTGGCTCGGGCCAGACCGGGGCCCCTTCCTTGGGCGGGATGGTGTCGTGGTAGAAGCACACCATCGTGTAGAGGTAGCCCCGGCCCGGACTGAGGGCGATCTGGCGGGCCCGATCGCGATCCTTCAGGCAGATCACGGCGTTGGTCATCATCACGTTGTCGTTCTTGTACTGACCGATCTGATCGACGGGATCAGCCACCGCTTCCTTGTAGGCCTCGATCCGACCCTTGAGGTTGTGGGCTGGTTCGAAGTTGAAGGCGATGGCGCCGATGCCGTGGGCCCCGGCCTTGGCGAAGGTGGCCGGGTTGCCGCAGGCCACCCACATCGGCGGATGACCCTTGCCGTAGGGCTTGGGCAGGATGTTGTGCGGGGTCGGCACCGAGAAGTGCTCACCCTCGAACTGGTAGTCGCGCTGCTCCCACATGCGCGGGATCTCGTGGACGACCTCGTCCCACATGGCCTTGGTCTCGCCGGTGGTCAGCCCGTTGAAGGTGGCGACCTCGTGGCTCCCTGCGCCTCGCCCGGTGCCGAACTCGAAGCGACCCTCGCAGATGTGGTCGAGCATGGCGGCCCGCTCCGCGAAGCGGACCGGATGCTCCTTGGTGGTGGGGAAGCTGTTGATGGCGGTGCCCATGTGGATGCGGTCGGTCTTGGCTGCGACGTAGCCGATCACCGGCGCCGGGGCCGACATGTGGCTGTACTCGGTGAGGGCGTGGTGCTCGCCGAACCACGCGTACTTCCAGTTGTGCTTGTCGGCGGCGATGGCGTACTCCACCTCGCGCATGAGCGAGAGGTGCTCGGATGCGGGATCGTGGGCGGCCGGACCGGGAACGTAGCCGTTGAGAAAGACACCGAATTCCACGTGGATCTCCTGCGCTCGAGGGGTCGAGTTAATGTAGACCATTAGATACCCCGGGGCAAGCCCTGGTGGCCGCGCCTACCATCCGGCCCGGAGGTACGGAGATGAGTGATGCGTTCTGGGATGCGGCGGCGCCCCTCATGGCCGAGGGCGTCGTGCAGGAGGGCACCATCATGAACGGCCCGTGCCTGCGCGATCGCACCGGCGAGTTCGTGGCCATGCCCCACCACAAGGGCCCGGGCATCGTGGTGAAACTGCCCCGCGAACGGGTCCAGCAGCTCATCGACCAGAACGCGGGCCGACCCTTCGCCCCGGCCGACAAGGTGTTCAAGGAGTGGGTGCTGGTGCCGGATCACGATGAGGAGGGTTGGCGGGCCCTGCTGCGCGAATCCGTGGCCTTCGTCGCCGGCTGAACCGGTCATGACCATCATCACCGACCGCGTCGTCCCCTGCCGGACCATCACCGGGATGTCCGCCATCTTGTTGCCGCATCGTCTGGACGGCACCATCGACTGGGACGGCTTCGAAGCCCACGTGGCCCGCACCGCGGCGGCCGGCCTGACGCCGGCCGTCAACATGGACACGGGCTTCGTGCAGCTGCTCGATCCGGCCACCCGACTCGAGGTGCTGGACCGCACGACCGCCGTCGTGGGCGGCGGCTTCGTGGCCGGTGCCGACGTGGCCGACCAACAGGGCGCGTCGTTCGATGCGGCTGGCTACCTGGCCCAGGCGCACCTGATCGCCGAGCGCGGCGGAACCCCGGTGCTGTTCCCCTCCTGGGGACTCAACGGGCTCGACGACGACCCCTGGGTCGCCGCCCATGGCCTGATCGGTGACCGTCTCGACCGGTTCATCGGGTTCGAGCTGGGCGCCATGTTCGTTCCCTGGGGCCGCATCTACTCGCTCGCGGCCTACGAGGGACTGCTGGGGATCCCCGCGTGCATCGGAGCCAAGCACTCTTCGTTGTCGCGCCAACTCGAGTGGGACCGCCTCGAGCGGCGCGACCGGTTGCGCCCGGACTTCGGTGTGTTCACCGGCAACGACCTGGCCATCGACATGGTGATGTACGGATCCGACTACCTGTTGGGGCTGTCGACGTTCGCCCCGGACCTCTTCGCCGAGCGTGACCGCCGCTGGGCGGCGGGCGATGCGAGCTTCCACGAGCTCAACGACACCCTCCAGTACCTGGGTCACTTCGCCTTCCGGTCACCGGTCCCGGGCTACCGCCACAACGCCGCCCAGTTCCTGCACCTACGGGGCTGGATCGACGAGCCCGGGATGCCGGCCGGCGCGCCGCTCCGACCCGACAGCGACGTCCCCGTACTGGCCGAGATCGCCGACCGACTGGGTCTGCGATGAGCATCACCCAGATGAAGAAGCTCGACACCGTCACCGCGCTGCGCGACTACGTCGCCGGCCTCGGCGTCGAGATCCCCATCGCCGACACGGTGTCGGGCACCGGAGCGCTGAGCACGCCCATCACCATCACGGACGGAGCGGCCGGACCGCTGCAGGTGGGCAACCGCTGGTGCATCTTGCCCATGGAAGGCTGGGATGCCGAAACCGACGGCCGGGTGTCCGAGCTGGTCCGGCGACGGTGGCGGCGATTCGGATCCAGCGGCGCCAAGCTCATCTGGGGCGGCGAAGCCGTCGCCGTTCGCCCCGACGGTCGAGCGAACCCGCGCCAGCTGATCAGCGCGCCCGACCGGGTGGACGACTTCGCCCGGCTCCGGACCGACCTGGTCGATGCCCACCGCGAGGCCGGCTTCGTCACCGACGACCTGGTGGTCGGCTTACAGCTCACCCACTCAGGACGCTGGTCGCGCCCCGACGGCCAGCCGGCGCCCCGGACGATGTACCGCCACCCGGTGCTCGATGCCCGCGTGGGGGTCGGGCCCGAGGGCGTGCTCCACGATGACGAGCTCCACGAGATCGTCGACTCCTATGTCGGTGCGGCCCGGCTGGCCGCGGCGGCCGAATTCGCGTTCGTGGACGTCAAGGCCTGCCACGGCTACCTGTTGCACGAGTCACTGACCGCCATCGATCGGCCGGGCGTGTACGGCGGTGACTTCATGGGCCGCACCCGCCTCCTGTTGAGCATCATCGATCGCATTCGTCGCGAGGTGCCGGACCTGGGCGTCGTCGTACGACTGTCGGCCGTCGACGAGGTGCCCCACACCCAGGACGAGGACGGTCTCGGCGTTCCCGAACCCGCGGCCGACAACCGGCTCTGCTTCGGGCGCGGCACCGACGATGCCGCCATCGACCTCGACGAGCCCGACCGCCTCCTCGACGAGCTGGCGGCGCGGGGAGTTGGGGCGGTGTGCGTCACCCTGGGGAGCCCGTACTACAACCCCCACATCCAGCGGCCGGCCTTCTTCCCGCCCTCGGACGGATATCTGCCCCCCGAGGATCCCCTGGTGGGTGTGGCCCGCCAGCTCGACATCACCCGGCGCCTCACCCGGTCCCACCCCGACCTCACCATCGTCGGCAGTGCGTACAGCTACCTGCAGCAGTGGTTGCCCAACGTCGCCGAGGCCGTCGTGGCGTCAGGCGGGGCCGACCTGGTCGGACTGGGCCGGATGGTGCTCTCCTATCCCCATCTGCCGGCCGACGTCGCGGCCGAACGCGAGCTCGAGCGACGCTTCATCTGTCGGACCTTCAGCGACTGCACCACTGCGCCCCGCAACGGGCTCGTCTCGGGCTGCTATCCCCTCGACCCGTTCTACAAGGAGCGCCCCGAGCGCAGGGCCCTCACCATCGCCAAGCGAGAGGCCGAGGCGAGGCGAGGGGGTCGCCGGCGCTGACCCGTCCGGTGGCTCGTCAAAACAGCGACCGGCCGGTCACCGAAGTGACCGGCCGGGCTGTACGGCACTGCTCACGAGAGCGGACCGGCGTGTGCGTACACACTCCGTCCGCCCCGACGGGCAGTCGGTGGAGGGGTACCGATTACTCGCCCGCGGGGGGAAGCAGCACCGTGTCGATGACGTGGATGACGCCGTTGCTGGCGGCGATGTCCGTCTGCACGACGGTGGCGTCGTTGACCATGACCGTTCCGTCTTCGGCGACGGAGATGGCGACGGTGGCGCCGTTCACGGTGGCCACGTCCTCACCATCGAGGGTCACGACCGTCTCGGCCATCACCTCGTCGGCGATCACGTGGTAGGTCAGCACCGAGGTCAGCAGTTCGGTGTCGGCCAGGAGCTCCTCGGCGGTGAGGTCGAGGGCCGTCAGGGCGGCGGCGAAGGCCTCTTCGGTCGGTGCGAAGACCGTGAAGGGTCCATCGCCCTGCAGGGTGCCAACCAGGTCGGCAGCTTCCAGCGCCGCCACGAGGGTGGGGAACTCACCCGACGCGATGGCCACCGAGACGATGTCGTCAGCGGCCGCAGCCTCATCGGTCATCTCTTCATCGGCGACCTCTTCGTCGGTCATCTCCTCGTCGGCCGGAGCCGCATCAGCGGTGCCGTCGGCCGCCTCGGTGGCGGTCGGTGCCAACGTGGTAGAGCTGGTGTCGCCGCTCTCGTCATCGCTGCCACAGGCCGCGAGGATCAGGGTGAAGGCGAACACTGCAGCCAGTGCTCGCAGAAGTCGGGTACGCATTTTCATTTCCTCCGAAAGGGGGTGTTGGGGATCGGAGGTTGATTCGGCGCTTCGGCCAGCCTGGATGCAGTCCCCGGATCTTTTCCTCGGCCAGAACCCACCCGCCATGGCGCCTCAGCGGGTCGGGACGACCACCCCATGGATCGGCGGCACCTCGGCGCCCTCGTCACCGGCCATCGATCGCAGCAACCCGTCGAGCCCATCGAGGCCCACCACCCGCCGATCGAGCTGGTCGAACGGCCATCGGTCGGCGGCCAACAACTCGAGGGCCCGGCGATAGGCCGGCGCGTCCACACCCAGGGAGCCGATGACGGTCAGCTCCTTGTACACCAGATGGTCGGGCTCGAACCCCGGCGCGCCACCCGAACCCCGGGTCCCCGCCACCACCACTCGGGCACCGGTCCCGGCCAGGGACACGGCCTGGGCGAAGGCGCTGGGTGCCTTGGCCGTGACGTCCACCACCACCGAAGCCAAGGTGCCGGTGGCTTCGAGCAACCGTCGGCGGGGATCGTCCACCGACACATCGACCGTCAGATCGGCTCCGAAGCGCGCCGCGACGGCCAAACGAGCGGCGTCTCGCGGCCCCACCCCGGTGACCATCACGAAATCGGCGCCGGCGTCCTTGGCCGCCGCGGCCACGGCCAGACCTCGGATGCCCGGGCCCAGCACGGCGACCACATCACCGGGAGCGGTGCCCGCCAGCGTGGCGCCCCAGCGCACCCCTGCACCGACCGGATTGAACAGCGTGGCCATCACCGGGTCGAGGGTGTCGGGCACAGGCAGCACCAACGCATCCGGTCCGAGGTCGAGATGGGTGGCATAACCACCCCACAGCCCACTGCCGTGCTCCACATCGACGAAGCCGTACATGGTGGCCATCCCGTGGACGGAGCAACGCCGGTACTCACCTCGGACACAGGCCGCGCAGCGCCCACACGACTGGAACACCTCCACCGCCACCCGGTCGCCCACCTCCACGTTCCAACGGGACCGGGCCCGGTCGCCCAGGCGTTCGACGGTGCCGATGATCTCATGGCCGGGGATGAAGGCGAAGGGCGCGGCGATCACGCCGGTGTACTGCTCGTGGTCGGTGCCGCACAGGCCGCACGCCTCGACCCGGAGCAGGCCCGTGTCCGACGCGGGCGGCGGCCACGCCAGCCGACGCTCCTCCAGCCGCCGTGAACCGGTCAGTACCAGGGCGCGGGCCTCGTGCTGCACTGGCCGAACCGCGCTCATCGGTGCGAGCCTAGTGCCGCCCACGCACACCAGATCGGAGAACCGCCGTGCACTTCGAACACTTCGATCCGGGCCTGGCCGAGGTCATGACCAGACGACCCGACGGAGCCGGCGGCCTCTCCACCTATCTCGCCTTCCGCCACACCGAGTTCTCGCCCGGCCGTCTGGTGGCCGAGTTCGACGCCCGTGACGATCTCATGACCCCGTTCGGCAACCTCCACGGCGGCTGCCTGTCGGCGTTCGTCGACCACTGCCTGGGAGTTGTCTTCTACCCGGTCATCCCCGAGGGGTCCTGGGTGGCCACCACCGAGTTCAAGCTGAACCTGCTGCGGGCCGTCACCGCCGGGACCTGCGTGGCCACCGCCGACATCGTGGCCCTCACCCGCCGCACCGGCGTGGCCCGCGTGGACATCGAGAACGACGGCGGCCTGGTGTGTGCCGCACAGGGGACCGTCACCATCGTGGCACCCCGGCGGTGAGCCGCCGGCAACAATTGGCACTATGAATGACAGAGGTTAGGGTCCCAGGCCGAGCCAGTGACCGAATCAGTGGAGGACCCGATGTCGGGCGACGGAGCCATGCGCGATCTGGGGGCCTCGCTTCCCGTCCCCGAGTTCGATCCGCCCACCCTCGTGCAACCGCCACCCCTGGCCGAGGCCACGGTCGCCATCGTCACCTCGGCGGCCCTGCACCCGCCCGGCGGTGACGCCTTCACCGCCGCAGACACCAGTTACCGCCTCATCGACCGGGCGCAGCGAAAGCTGGTGCTGGGCCACTGGAGTCCCAACTTCGACCGCACCGGGATCGCCATCGACCTCAACGTGGTGTACCCCATCGATCGACTCGAGGAGCTGGCGGCGTCGGGCACCATCGGCGCCGTTGCGCCCCGCCATGTCTCCTTCGCCGGCAACCAACCCGATGACGTGGCCACCGTCCGCCTCGACTCGGGGCCGGCTGCCGCGGCCGCGCTGGCGGCCGATGGCGTCGACGTGGTGCTGCTCACCCCTGTTTGACCGCTGTGCACGCGTACCGTGAGTACGCTCGCCCACGTCTTCGAGGCTGCCGGCATCGCCACCGTGGTCCTGGTCTCCACGCGCGACGTGGCCCAACGGATGCACATTCCGCGGGGCCTCTACGGCGACTTCCCGCTGGGACGACCCCTCGGCAAGCCGGGTGACCCCGAGTTCCAGCACGATGTGCTGCGACGCGCCTTCGCCCTGCTCGAAGCAACCGAACCGACGTTGGTGGACCACCCCGAAGTGGTCCCCTCGGCCGAGGACGCCGTGCTGTCGTGTCAGCTCCCGCCCCGCTTCGACCCGGATCTCCCGGCCGCGGCGGACGAGGCCCGGGGTATCCGCAAGGCCTACGACCGGTCACTGGCCCGCCGGGGAGTCACCTCGGTGGGTCGCGTTCTCGACGCCGACGGGATCCCCGACGCGCTGACCGCGCTCCAGCGGATCGCCGACGGCGATGACTGGACCACGGTGAGCATCCCGGGCAAGAACACCATCGCCGTCTGCCACGACATCCGCACCTATTACGAGGAAGCGGCGCTCGAACTGGTGCAAGGGCCCCCTCCGGGCGGTCGGGCGACAGAGTCGTGGTACTTCGACCAGACCGAGGCCGGCGCCACCGTCATGGCCGCCCGACGAGCGTTGAAGGACCAGGACGCCCCCTTCGCGTTCTGGTTCTACATGGCACCCGGTCACCGGTGACCAACCTCACCGGTCGATGGCCCCCCGGGCGCGTCGCAGGGGTCAGGCCCAGGGCACGCCGTTCACCGGATCGCGCACCAGCCGCCGGGCCACCACCATGCGATGGACCTCGTCGGGGCCGTCGTAGATGCGGGCATAGCGGGCCTCGCGGTACATGAACTCGAGCGGGGTGTCTCCGGTCACGCCGAGCGCGCCATGCACCTGGATGGCCCGATCGATCACGTTGTGCAGCATCCGAGCGCCCCAGAACTTGATGAGACTGATCTCGGTTCGGGCCTCACCGCCGGCGTCGAGCACCCGCGCCGCATCGAGGGTCATCAACCGGGCCGCCTGGATCTCCGCGGCCGACTCGGCGATGTAGCGCTGGATCTCACCCTTCTCGGCCAGGGTCGAACCATGGGAGCGGCGCGTCTTGGCCCGCTCGCACATCAGCTCGAAAGCCCGCTGGGCCTGCCCCAGCCAGCGCATGCAGTGGAAGATCCGCCCTGGTCCCAATCGCTTCTGCGCCACCACGAAGCCCTCGCCCCGCCGACCGAGCAGGTGATCGGCCGGGACCCGCACGTCCCGGTAGTTGACCTCGCAATGACCCCCACCGGTGTGACCCATGGTGGGCACCACCCGGGTGATCTCGTAGCCGGGCGTGTCGGTGGGGACGATGATGGCGCTGAACTTCGCGTGGCGATCGGCATCGGGCTCGGTGATGGCGAAGCAGGTCGTGAAGGCCGCTCGGTTGGCGCCCGACGTGAACCATTTGTGGGCGTTGATCACCCACTGATCGCCGTCGAGGACGGCCGTTGCCTCCATGAGCGTGGGGTCCGAGCCGGCCACCTCGGGCTCGGTGAGCCCGACCGAAGGATAGATGTCCCCGGCGACGAGTGGGTCGAGCCAGCGCTGCTGCTGCGCATCGTTCCCGTACCGGTGCAACATGATGGAGTCCTGCATCGACAGCGAGCCCACGGCCAGCTGACCCCAATGCGAGCGCCCGATGATCTCGTTCAGGAGCACGAAGTCGAGGAACGCCAGACCACCACCGCCGATCTCGGCCGGATGACCGAGCGCCCAGAGACCCTCGTCCTTGGCCCGACGCTTGAGCTGCTCGGCCACGGCCCCCGCCGCATCCTCATCGTCGCCGCCGAGCACCGGCTCATCGGGTATGACCACCTCATTGATGAACCACTGCATCCGCTTGCGGATCTCGGACAGTTCCTCGGCCACGACATGCCCCCTGATCGGTGAGACCGCCATTCTGGCCCCAATCCCCGGCGGTGAGGTGGGGGCAGGTCAGCCGGAGAGCGCGACCGCGCAGTGCAGCGCGACGCCGGTGGCCAGGGCGTCCTCGTTCAGCCGCATGCGGTTCGAGTGACACGACGGCGCCTCCAGGGAGTTGGCGATGTCGTCGGGGCACACGCCGAGCAACGCCATGGCACCGGGAACCACCTGGAGCACGTAGCTGAAGTCCTCGGCTCCCATCACCGGTGTCGGCAATTCGAAATAGCGATTCTCGCCGATGGCCTCGTGGACCAGGCGTGACACCCGAGCCACATCCTCGGCATGGTTGATCGTGACCGGATAGCCGGCTTGGATCTCGAAGTCGACCTCACAGCGGTGGGCCTGGCCGACATGACGGCACATCCGTTCGAGGGCGGCGTGGACGTCGGCTCGGACCGACTCGGACACGGCGCGGATCGTACCCTCGAACACCGCGGTCTCGGGGGTGACGTTGGTGGTGGTACCGGCATGCACGTTGGCCACGGTGACCAGCGCCGGGTTGAACGGATCCATCTCGCGCGCCACCACGGTCTGCACGCCGCTGATCATCGCCGCCGCGGCGGGAATGGGATCCACGCAGAAGTGTGGCGTGGACGCGTGTCCACCCCGTCCGGTGACCTTCACGTGGAAGGTGTCGGCCGACGCCATGATGGGACCGGGCCGGCAACTGACGAAACCGCTGGGGATGTTCGGCGTGATGTGGATGGCAAAGGCCCGATCGACGCCTTCGAGCACGCCTTCGCTCATCATCACGTCGGCCCCACCGAACCCCTCCTCGCCGGGCTGGAACATGAACCGAACCGGACCGGGCAACTGGTCGCGTCGGTCGCACAGGACCTTGGCCGCTCCGACCAGCATGGCCACGTGGGCGTCGTGGCCACACGCATGGGCCCGGCCGTCGATGGTCGACCGGAACTCGACATCGGTGTCCTCGGTCATGGGCAACGCATCGGTGTCGGCCCGCAACAACAGCGTGGGACCATCGTCGGGCCCGGCCAGATCGGCCACCACCGACGTGCACGCGGTGCCGGTACGGACCTCCAGCGGCAGACCGCCGAGCGCGGCCACGATGCGCTGTTGGGTCTCGGGGTTGTGGAGACCGAGCTCGGGGTGGGCATGGATCTCCCGACGGAGAGCCTGCACCTCGTCGGCCACGGCCGAGGCCGACTCCATGACGTCATCTGTCTTCATGGCCGCACCGTAGTTGGCGCCGGCACGGCGCGTTCTCGTGTGATCAGGGCACGGTGGCGTCGGGCGGGTCCACCTCGGCGGGAAGCTGCCAATCGACCGGTTCGCGGCCGGCCTCCACCAGCGCCGCGTTGGCCCGGGAGAAGGGTCGGCTGCCGAAGAAGCCCCTGCTGGCCGACAGTGGAGACGGATGGGGTGATTCGATGACCACGTGGCGAGACGTGTCGATCAACGGCTTCTTCTTGCGCGCGTAGCTGCCCCAGAGGATGAACACCACCCGGTCGATCTTGGCGTCGACCGCCCGGATGACCTGGTCGGTGAAGTGCTCCCACCCCTTGCCCTGGTGCGACGCCGCGGCGTGGGCTCGGACGGTGAGCACGGCGTTGAGCAGCAGAACGCCCTGACGGGCCCACGACTCGAGACACCCGTGGCTCGGGGGCGACAGGCCGAGGTCGGACTGGAGCTCGGCGTAGATGTTCACCAGCGACGGCGGGATCCGCACCCCCGGCCGCACCGAAAAGCACAGTCCGTGGGCCTGGTCGGGGCCGTGGTAGGGATCCTGTCCGAGGATCAGCACCTTCACATCCTCGTACGGAGTCAGGTGAAGGGCCGCGAAGACCTCCTCGTGGGGTGGATAGACCGCGTGGGTCGATCGCTCGTCGAAGACGAACCGCTGCAAGTCCCGCCAGTACGGCTGGTCGAGCTCGGAACGCAGCACCGGGTTCCAGTCCGTGGTCGTCATCCGGGCGAGGATACCGGGGCCCGCCCGGCGGCTCCGGAGCTCACATCGGCTTCGACGGTGCCGACTGGCTGACCGAGGCCGCCACCCACCGGGCGTGGCGCGCCGTCAACCCCTGTGACCAGCGATCCTCCCATCACCGAGACCAGCACCGCGGCGACACTGCGGCACTACTTCGCCCGATACCGACGGCGGCTGACGGTGATCCCGGTGACCTCGTTCCTGGCCGGTCTGGCCGACGCCGCCGCCATCGTGATGCTGGCCCAGGTTGCCCTGGCTCTGGCCGACCCCGAAGCGACGTTCCCCCAGCTCGACAGCTTCGGATTGGCCCTGACCTTCTCCAACCGGACCGCACTCATCATGGTCGGGGTGCTCACCGCCGCCCGGTTCGTGCTGCAGATGGTCGCCGCGTGGGCCGCCGCCGGCATCGTGGCCGACGTCAGCATCCGGGCCCGCCAATCGGCGTTCGAGGTCTTCCTCGACGCCAGCTGGAGCCAGCAATCCCGTTTTCGGCAGGGCGAGCTCCAGCAGTTGCTCGGTGAACCGGTCACCAGGGTCTCGGAGATGACGACCCACGTGACCAAGCTGTTGACCTCGTCGCTGAACCTGGTCGCCCTGTTGATCAGCGCCCTCCTGGTGGACGCCCGCGCCTCACTGGCCATCGCCGTGGTGGGCGGGCTGCTGTTCCTCGTGTTCCGGCCGGTGGTGCGCTTCGGCCGGGAGATGTCGGCTCAGGAGCGCGACGCCATTCGGCGCTATGGCACCGAGGTCAGCGAGATCGAGTCGATGGCGCTCGAGATCCAGACCTTCCGCGTGGGTGCGGCGGTCAAGAACCGGGGCCGCGAGCTGCTCGACGATCTTCGGACCCCGCTGTTCCAGCGCTACCTCGTGCAGCCCATGCTGCCGTACACCTATCAGGCCGCGGTGATCCTGGTGGTGGCCGGTGGCATCGCCGTGCTGTTGCGATTCGAACCATCGGACCTTGCCGCCATGGGGGCCATCGCCCTGCTGGTGGTGAAGTCGCTCGGCCACGGCCAGTCACTCCAGTCGGCGTGGCAGCGCCTGTACTTCTCGCTGCCCTTCGCCGATCAGCTCCACCAGGCGCACGTGATGCACCACTCGCTCCCGGCCGACACCGGCTCGGTGACGCTGGGCCCGATCGAGCTGCTGGAGGCCCGCGATCTCACCTTGCGCTACGACGATGAACGGCCCGCCCTCGACCACGTCAACTTCACCATCCACCGCGGTGAATCGATCGGCGTGGTCGGCCCCTCCGGTAGCGGGAAGACATCACTCATGCACGTGCTGCTGCGCCTGCGGCAGCCGACAGCGGGGTCGATCCGGGTGAACGGCACCGATCTGTCCATGGTGGCGCTCGACTGCTGGTACCGAAAGGTGGCGCTGGTCCCGCAGGACAGCCATCTCTTCCACGGCACGATCCGCGACAACATCACGTTCCACCGCCCCGGGTTCAGCGATGATCAGGTCGAGCGCGCCGCCCAGGCCGCGGGCATCCATCGCGACATCGCGGCCCTCGTGCGCGGGTACGACACCGAGCTCGGACCCCGGGGTAGCGGGCTCTCCGGTGGGCAACGCCAACGCATCGCCATCGCCCGGGCCCTGCTCGGCGAACCCGAGCTGCTGGTCATGGACGAGCCCACCAGCGCACTCGACTCCCACGCCGAGGCGGCGATCGCTGACACCCTCCGAGCCCTCGCCGGATCGATCACCACCATCGTGGTGGCCCATCGACTCTCCACGGTGGCCCACTGCGACCGGGTGATGGTGTTCGACGAGGGCCACCTCACCGGCTTCGCGCCGGCCGAGCAGCTGGCCCTGAGCAACGCCACCTATCGCGCCCTCACCTCGGCCTGACCGGTTCAACCCCCGGTGAGGCTGGCCAGGGCCCACACGGCCGCCACCACGCCGATGGCGATGAACAGCAGGCTCCGAGCCATGGGGGCCCGGTCGAGGTCGTCTTCGTCCTGGCGCCGGTCGGGCGGTCGCACCAGCGCCAGGGCGTTGCCCACGACCATGGCCCCGCCCAACGCCAGAACCAGCCACACCAGCAGATCGTCTCCGAACACGCGGCCATGTTCGCACCCGGGGGCCACGGCCGCCCAGGCCGCACTACCAAGGACGCCCGAAATCCTCAGGAAATCACTCAAGGATTCCCGACGTGCGTCGATACACAGTTTTGCCGGCGGAGATCGCCCCCGCCGGCACCAACAAGGGGATGGGACGGGGGTCACACTCCCTCCAACGCATCGCCACAGCGCTCTCCAGGGTGCTGGCGCCTCGTGACCTCCGTCCTCCCCCGATCTCCCCACCCAAAGCGTGTCCGCCCACGAGGCGGACACGCTCGGTTTTGCCGCCGACTCGAACGGCGTCAGCTGCCGGCGGGAGCGGCTTCGAGCTGGGCGAACACAGCCAGCCCGGACTCGCCGTCCACCAGGGACACGTCGTCGAAGTCGGTGGTCTCCACCAGCGCGTTGGCGTACTCGATGCGGGTACTGGTCAGCACGCCATTGTCGGCGAAGCAGAACTGGGCCACCGACCCGAAGTCGGCCGACGGGTTGGCCCGGGTGAGCGTCAGCTCGTAACAGGTCTGCTCGACGTCCCCGACCGAGCGGGCGATGCGGTAGAACGGGGGCGACCCCGACAGGTAGGTCGACCACCGGTCGAGCTCGGCCTCCACCCGCTGTCGGGCCGACTGGTCCGTCGGCGTGCGGTCACACCGCGACGACCCGTCGGTCTCGGTCACACAGCGGACGGTGTCGGCGCCGTCGAAACCCTGCGCGCCTCCCAGGCGGGACACCAGGCGCCGATCGCCCTGTTGGGCCACCACCGTCTCGGACTCCAGTCGCTCGCCGTCGGGGCGCTGGCGGGCGAAGCGACCCCGGGCCACCACGTCGATCGTGCGCCAGCGATGCCAATTGGCCAGGAACTCGGCGCCGACCTCCCGTTGGGCGGTGTCCAGATCCACGGTCGTCGTGCTCGGCGTCGACGACTCCGGCACCGCCGGTCGAGGGCGTAGCCCCATCACCGTGGCCGCCGCGACCACGAGGACGATCGCCACGGTGACGGCGGCGGTGACCACGCCACGGCCCGGACCGGAGTCCGAGCGGGACGAAGCAGGCGACGGATCGGTCACCGTTGTCCATCGGCGCCCTCCCTTGTGTCATGAGTCGTTCGGCCCATAGCGCCAGCCCGACCGCAGGCCCCTGTGCCACCATCGTCCCCGTGCGGCCATACGACGATCTCACCGAGTCGGGCCGCACCCGACGACTGGTGGCCGCCGCTCGGCCGATACTGGCCGAGCACTACGGCGTGTCGATCGTTCGTACCCGGCCACAGCGGCGCAGCTTCAACCGACTCGTGCGGGTCGACCTGGCCGACGGGCAGAGCCTGGCGCTTCGTATCAGCCCGACGCAACGCATCCACGCCGACGAGGTCGAAGCGATCGAGCACCGTTGGCTCACCCACCTGGCCGACACCTCCTCCGTGACCGCCCCCCGGCTGGTCCCCGACCGCCACGGCCGCGTTCGCCATCGGCTATCGGTCGACGGCCTCGACGGGCCCCGAACCCTCACGGTGTTCACCTGGCTGAGGGGCCGCCGCATACCACGCCTTACCGGGCCTGATCGAGCCCACCAGCTGGGTCGCTTGGCCGCTCGACTCCACCGCAGTGCGGCCGGCCTCGACATCAGCGATGAGTGGCAGCAGGCCTGCCGAGCCGATGATCCCGTCACGTTCGCGCCCTGCGACGGGCTGCACCGCTACCGCGGTTCGGACCGCAATCTGGTCCACGAAGCGCACGCCCGCGTCTGCACCGTCGTCGCCGAGCTCTGGAAGCACCCCCCGCATCCCCCGCATCTGGTCCACGGCGACCTCGGACCGCACAACGTCCTGGTGCACCGGAATCAGATGCGGCCGCTCGACTTCCAGGACCTGCTGTGGGGGTTCACCGTCCAGGACACGTGCATCAGCCTGGCTGACATGGAGCGCTCGGGTGTCTCGGCGGCGGCGCGGACCGCCTTCGAGTCGGGCTACCGGACGATCCGCCCCCGGCCCCGACCTCGTCGCCGCCCTCACTGCGGGGCGCATGCTCAACCTGATCAACCTGCGCCTCACGCTGGCCGGTCCGGCGGCCCCGGCCCGCCTCGATTCCCATCTGGCTCACCTGCGACGCTGGATGGCCGGCTGACGCGAGGCCCGAGGGTCAGGGCGACTTCGCCATGTTGGCGAAGCGCGTGTAGTGGGGCAGGAAGGCCAGGCGACACGTACCGGTGGGCCCACTGCGGTGTTTGGCCACGATCACCTCGGCGGTGCCGACGTCGGCCGAGTCGGGGTTGTAGACCTCGTCGCGGTAGAGGAACATCACCACGTCGGCATCCTGCTCGATCGCTCCGGACTCGCGCAGGTCGGCCAGCATCGGCCGTTTGTCCTGACGCATCTCCAAACCACGGGAGAGCTGCGAACAGGCCACCACGGGGGCCTCGATCTCGCGGGCCAGGATCTTGAGACCGCGGCTGATCTCGGACACCTCCACCTGGCGGTTCTCGGCCGAGCTCCGACCGGTCATCAGCTGGAGGTAGTCCACCACCACCATGCCCAGGTCGCCGATGCGGCTCTTCAGACGGCGGGCCTTGGCCCGGATCTCCATGACCGTGGTGTTGGGGTTGTCGTCGATCCACACCGGCGCCTCGGCCAGGCGACCGACGCCGTGCCCGATCTTCGACCAGTCCGCTTCGGTCAACTTGCCGTCACGCACCGCCTTCGCGTCGACGCGGGCCTCCGAACACAGCATCCGCTGGGTCAGCTCGAGCTGACTCATCTCGAGGGAGAAGAACAGCGTGGGCTTCTGCGCCTCGAGGGCCGCGTGGGCGGCCATACCCAGAGCGAAGCTGGTCTTGCCCATGGCCGGACGGGCGCCGACCACGATCAGCGCATTGG
>Ga0224505_10000863_pt1 | contig 20428 bp, 20 predicted proteins | sample SF_Jan12_sed_USG_FD_169102 | JGI IMG/M metagenome (GOLD analysis project Ga0224505, IMG submission 169102) | Sediment microbial communities from San Francisco Bay, California, United States - SF_Jan12_sed_USGS_4_1 | ecosystem: Environmental > Aquatic > Marine > Sediment | place: USA: California... | reverse complement strand
ATGATCGCGTCGCCACCGGTGATGACACCTGGGCGCTTCATTTGACCCGCGGCAACACTTGAGTAGTTCGCAGTGCTCTTGGCGCCGGCAGCGGCGCTGGCGAGCGCCAAGACAGCGGCGATAACAAAGCGGAGTCTCTGACCGTTCCCGTTCATTTTCTCGTCCTCATGGCGCACCGAGTGCGCGCACTTTCAGTTCTCAAAGTCGCTTTGCTCGTCCTTCGGCGGCGAGGGGGACTTCTCAATGAAATGGAAAATTCCAACACCTGTCTTGATCGCTTCGGAGGAGGGCAACATGTGCCCGCCTTTCTTCTCGTTTTCGCCAAGCCAATCGTCGAGAACCTCGAGGAGTTCTTGACCTTTTTCCCTGATGAGCGCGTCAAAACTCTGGAATGCTTCGGGCGACAGACCTTCCATAGTCAACGCGTATCTCTCAAAACGCCCCTCTCCTTGGCGTTTCTTCTGCAAGTTGAAATCGACGGTATCGATGAAGTAATTGACTACATTCCCAAGTCGCTCGAGTCCAACTGGGTCAAGAGGCGCAGGCAGGTAGGTCCGGTTGAGCAAGCGGACATAGCCATCGTCCATTTCGACAGCGGCATTCACGCGAACCAGTTCTTCCAGGAGCGCGCGGGCCGGAACATCGCCGGCGTATTTCCTAACTAAGTCCTGAAACGATATGGCCGCGCCCTCGAACGGCACCTCAAGGGGCAGACCGTAAGGGCCCAGATACTGGGGATCCTGGCTCCAACCTTGGAGGACGCGAGCAATACGATTCAGGCCCACGCCATCATCGTCTTCGCCGTCCAAATTCCGGATACGAAGGACTTCGCGTTTCGTCAGCCCAGTGAGAATCGCGATGCGAGCTTCCGTCTGCGGGCGATCGGGCGGCACCAATTCGTTCTGTGCGATGTCGATGTATGCGCCGCGGACGGAATCGGAGAATTCCCCATATGACACGCCGTGGCGCAGCAGAATCCGCACCAGCGGATGAAGCAAATGTCGGCACGCCGCGAGCAGCGGCTTCTTAACGTTTTCGCTCATTCCTAGCCCTAAAAAGAGCGGCTCCGAACAGATTGCTGCTGCGGCTGACATTGGCGGTTATTGTTAACTCCCCGAGTTAACTATATCTAGAGACCCCCTTCGGTCAAGACTTCAACATATTCGCGGAGTTACGCGAGCGTCTTGAGGGAGGCTCTGGAAGGCAGGTCAGCGGCAAAACTGGTCAAATTTCAACCAGATCATGGGGCTGGGAGGCAACTCTCTAACGGCCCGGAGGTGGCGCCCAGGCGCTGGCGGGGGCATCCACGGCAGGCATATGTAAACTCCAGCGTGGCTGGAATGAGACCAAGAGGGGCCAATACGGGAATTATGTGAACTTCGTCACAGAATTAACTAATATCATTAAAAACCAATTAGATAGCTGACTTTTCTAAAGTAAAAGACTCAATCTATCGGGGACCCTCCCAAGCACCCGGAAACCGCTCAACTCGGACACGTGACCTCCGGTTCCGGCGACCACGTCCCGCGGTAGCCCAAGCGTGTTCGGCACATCCGGACCGGGCCAATGAAAACGGCCGGTTTCCCTCGCAGGAAACCGGCCGCGGCCAGCAAAAATAAAACTTGACCGTTAGCCGGTCTTCTGAATCTTTGCCGTCTTGCGAAGATCGTCCAGGTAGGACTGCAGCTTCTTCCGCTGCGCAAACATCTTCACCTGGTCCTTGACCTCTTCGAATGCGGGAGCACTCGGCGCGCGCAGGTCTTCAAGCCGGATGACGTGATACCCGTACTGCGTCTGCACCGGCTCGGTGGTCGTGTTGCCCTTCTCGAGTTTCGCCAGCGCGTCGGCAAACGGCTTCACCATCGTCTGCGCCGAGAACCAGCCGAGATCGCCGCCCTTGGCCGCGCTGCCCGGGTCCTTCGACTTTGCCTTCGCGATCTTCGCGAAGTCACCGCCAGCCTGCAGATCCTTGATGATGGCGTCCGCAGCTTCCTTCGTCTCGACCAGGATGTGCCGCGCCTTGTATTCCTTCGGCATGTTCGCCACTTCGGAATCGTAGGCTGCCTTCACTTCGTCATCCGACACTGGATGCGACTTCACGTACTTCTCGCTGGCGGCCTCGGCGAGGATCTGCATGTGCAGCAGGTCGAGTCGCGACTGCACGTCCGGGGTAGCAGCCAGGCCGTCCTTCTCGGCGGCCTGTGCGGCCAGCGTCATGTTGACGAGCTGCTCGAGCAGCGCATCCCGCTGTTCCGTGGTCGCCTCGGCAGCGGGCTTGCCGGTAACGGCCTGCAGGAACGTGTCGAGCAGCTGTGCATTGAGCGCCTTGCCGTTGACGGTGACGAGCGTCGGCGAGGCCTTTTCGGCGGCTGCGGGAGCCGACGCCGGGCTTGCAGGCTTGACTGCATTCTCGGCGGGCTTCGTGCACGCGGTGGTGCCAAGCGCCAGGGTGGCGCCGAGCAGGAGGGCGGTCTTCAGGTTTCGCATCGATGAGCCTCTGTGGATGGTTCGTCAGTGCGTCCAGGTGGACGCGTTAATGAGAGAGCGTCGTCGTCAGGCCAGCGAGCCTTCGCCGGGCGCCAGGGCCAGGATCGACAACGCATGGATATCGGTGGTCATCATGTCGCCGACGGCTTCGTAGACGAGCCGGTGCCGCCGTACGACCGGCAGGCCGACGAATCGTTCCGAAACGAGCTGGACGGTGAAGTGGCCATGGCCGCCGGCCGCGCCGGCATGCCCCGCATGCAGATGGCTGTCGTCGATGACGTGCAGTTCCGACGGTTGCAACGCCTTGCGCAACCGGTCCTCCAGTCTTGCCGCGCGACTGGGTGAATCCGTCCGGGTCATGGCAGTGTCTTCACGAACGGGCGCACTTCATGCGATTCGAACACGCCCTGCGTCACGTACGGGTCGGCGGCCACCCAGGCTTTCGCATCGGCGAGCGAGGCGAAGTCCGCAATGATTACGCTGCCGGTGAAGCCTGCAGGTCCCGGGTCCGGCGAATCGATTGCGGGGCACGGGCCGGCGACCAGCATGCGTCCTTCATCGAGGAGCTTCCTGGCGCGTTCGAGGTGCGCGGGCCGCACTCGCTTGCGGATCTCGAGTGCGTCGGGCGCGTCCTTGCCGATGATCACGTACCACATGGCTGGGATTCCGCTCATTCCGTTCGTGCCGCGCCGGCTTCCACCTGGTCGAGCTTGCGCCCCAGCCAGTAGCCCTGCGCGAGCGCGAAGACGATCGTCAGGCCCATGAGCCCGAACAGCTTGAAGTTCACCCACGTGTCTTCGCTGAAGTTGTACGCGACGTAGAGGTTCAGCACTGCGCAGACGACGAAGTAGCCGATCCACATCAGGTTGAGGCGTGTCCAGAGGGACGCCGGTTCGAGCTTGATCTTCTCGCCCATCAGCCGCTGGACGATGGTCGGTCCCTGCATGAACTGGCTGGCGAGGAACGCGCCGGCGAACAGCAGATTCACGATCGTCGGCTTCCACTTGATGAAGGTCGCGTCGTGAATGACCAGGGTGAGGCCGCCGAACACGAGCACCAGGACGGCCGAGGTGAGCAGCATCGGGCTCACCTTCTGGTGCCTGAACCAGCTGATCGCGGTCTGCACCAGCACGCCGGCGATCAGCACCGCCGTCGCCACGTAGATGCCCGCCATCTTGTAAGCGATGAAGAAGAACACGACCGGCAGCAGGTCGAACAGCATTTGCATCAGGCTGGATTGCGCTCGGGGCAGGTCAACGAAGGGACGCGTATCATACCAACTTGGCCGTGACACCCGCGGCTCGGCGAGTTTCATGGCTTTCCTGATCTCCATTCATCCGCAGAATCCGCAGCTGCGCCTGGTGCGACAGGCCATCGCCGCCATCCGTGATGGCAGCGTCGTGGTCTATCCGACGGACTCCAGCTACGCGCTCGGCTGCCTGATCGGCGACAAGGAGGCCATGGAGCGCATCCGGCGCATCCGTAACGTCGACGTCAAGCAGCACAACTTCACGCTGGTGTGCCGCGACCTGTCGGAGATCGCAAAGTATGCCCGGGTCGACAACAGCCAGTACCGGACCTTGAAAGCCTTCACGCCGGGTCCGTACACGTTCCTGCTCGAGGCCACGCGCGAGGTGCCGAAACGGCTGCAGAACCCGAAGCGTCGCACCATCGGCATCCGCGTCCCGGACAACGCGATCGTGAGCACGCTGCTCGCCGAACTGGGTGAGCCGATCATGAGTTCGACGCTGTTGCTGCCGGGCGAGGCGGAAACGCCGACCGATCCGCAGGAGATCAAGGAGAAGCTGGACCACCTGGTCGACCTCGTGATCGACGGCGGCATCGGCGGCATCGAGCCGAGCAGCGTGGTGGACCTGTCGAGCGGCGCGCCGGTCATCGTGCGGCGAGGCAAGGGCGATGTCACCGCGTTCGAGTGAACGGGGCCGGGGCGGCTGCGTATAATCGCGCGTTGCCACTGGCCTGCGGGCGGACCCGGGTTAATGTGATACCCGATGTTTGTTCTGCAAGTCAATGAAATTTATATGACTCTACCGCGACACGGTCGCAGGGAACCCGTTTGAGTTCTACCGTCACGACCCCGCGTCGAGTGCTCTCCGGAATGCGCCCGACGGGCAGCCTGCACCTTGGCAACTACCATGGCGCACTGAAGAACTGGACCGAACTCCAGTACCAGTACGACTGCTATTTCTTCATCGCCGACTATCACGCCCTCACCACCGGGTACGAAGACACCCGGCATCTCGAGAGCTTTGCGTGGCAGATGGTCATCGACTGGCTGGCCGCGGGACTGAACCCGGCGGTCTGCACGATGTTCATCCAGTCCCGCGTGCCCGAGCACGCGGAGCTGCATTTGATGCTCTCGATGATCACGCCGCTCAGCTGGCTCGAGCGCGTCCCGACGTACAAGGACCAGCAGGAACAGCTCAAGGAAAAGGACCTCGCCACCTACGGCTTCCTGGGCTATCCGCTGCTGCAGAGCGCCGACATCCTGCTGTATCGCCCCATGGGCGTGCCGGTGGGCGAGGACCAGGTCGCCCATGTCGAGATCACGCGCGAGATCGCCCGCCGGTTCAATTTCGTCTTCGGCCGCGAGCAGGATTTCGAAGCCAAGGCCGAGCGCGCCATCAAGAACCTGGGCGCGAGGAACGCGGCGACTTATCGCGAACTGCGCAAGGGTTACCAGGAGCAGGGCCAGGAAGATGCGCTGGTGAAGGCCCACGCGCTCCTGGATGGCAATTCTCGCCTGACGCTGGCCGACCGCGAGCGCCTGCTCGGTTACCTCGAAGGCACCGGCCGCACGATCCTCACCGAGCCCGAGGCCCTGCTGACCTCGACACCGAAGGTCACGGGTCTCGACGGCCGCAAGATGTCGAAGTCGTACGGCAACACGATCGGTCTGCGTGAAGACCCGGACGAGGTCGCAAAGAAGCTCAAGACGATGCAGACCGATCCGGCGCGCGTGCGGCGCACCGATCCCGGCAATCCCGAGAAGTGCCCGGTGTGGGACCTGCACCGGCTCTATTCCGATGCGGATACGCAGCGCTGGGCCGAGCAGGGCTGCCGTTCGGCGGGCATCGGCTGCCTGGAATGCAAGAAGCCGGTGATCGAGAAGATCGTCGAGGAAGTCACGGGCATGCGCCAGCGCGCGCAGGAATACGAAGACAACCCGGACCTGGTTCGCGGCATCATCGCGGAAGGCTGTGAAAAGGCGCGCGCGGTCGCAGGCCAGACCATCGACGACGTCAAGCAGGCGATGGGCCTGGCATACCGCTGAGGCAGGACGACGCATGACGAAACCCGACCTCAGGTTGATCGAAGGCGGGCTGGGGCAACAGCCGCCGGCCGAGCCGCACGTGCCGGATGCGCACGAGCAGGGCGAGATGCCGTTCGCCGTGGTCGATGGCGAGCCGGTCACGCAGATGCCGAAGGACCTGTACATCCCGCCGGATGCGCTGCAGGTGTTCCTCGAGGCCTTCGAAGGCCCGCTGGACCTGCTGCTCTACCTGATCCGCCGGCAGAACCTCGACATCCTCGACATCCCGATCGCCGAGATCACGCGGCAGTACATGTCGTACATCGACGTGATGCGCGGCATGCAGCTGGAACTCGCGGGCGAGTACCTGGTCATGGCCGCGACGCTGGCCGAGATCAAGTCGCGCATGCTGCTGCCGCGACCGGCCGCGGCGGGCGAAGAAGAAGCCGACCCGCGCGCGGAACTCGTGCGCCGGCTGCAGGAATACGAGCGTTTCAAGCGCGCGGCGATGGACATCGAAGAGCTGCACCGCGTCGACCGCGACACGTTCCCGGCTTCGGCCGAACTCGTGGAGCTGCGCGTCGTCAGGCTGCAGCCGAACGTCTCGCTGCAGGAGATGCTGGTCGCACTCAAGGACGTGCTGGCACGCGCCGAAATGTTCGCTCACCACCACATCAGCCGCGACCGGCTCTCGGTGCGCCAGCGCATGTCCGAAGTGCTGAGCGCGATGCGCTCGCAGGCGTTCGTCGAGTTCGTCACGCTGTTCCGCGCCGAAGAAGGCCGCATGGGCGTCACCGTCACGTTCATCGCGATCCTCGAGCTGCTCCGCGAGGGGCTGGTCGAGATCGTGCAGTCCGAACCGTACGCGCCGATCCACGTGCGCGCCGGCACCCCCCGCCCGGCGGACCAGGTCGACGGCATGGATGACCAGGGCCTGCAGGGCCCGCAAGGCACCGAATCATGACCCAACACCCCCTGAGCGGCGTCGTCGAAGCCGTGCTGCTGGCCGCCGGCCGGCCCGTTTCGGTCCAGCAGATGCTCGAACTGTTCGACGAGGGACAGCGTCCGACGGCCGAAGAAGTGACGGCCGCGCTCGCCGAGCTGCAGCAGAGCTACGAAGGTCGCGGCGCCGAACTGCGCGAGGTGGCGAGCGGCTGGCGCGTCCAGATCCGTCCGCAGCACGCCGACGTGGTTTCGCGCCTGTGGCAGGAGCGGCCGAGCCGGTACTCGCGCGCGTTGCTCGAGACGCTGGCGTTGATCGCGTATCGACAGCCGATCACGCGTGGCGAAATCGAGGACATCCGCGGCGTCACGGTCGCCACGACGATCATGCGCACGCTGCACGAGCGCAACTGGATCCGCGTCGTCGGCCACCGCGAAGTGCCGGGACACCCCGAACTGCTCGGGACGACACGGGAGTTCCTCGACTACTTCGGCCTGAAGAGCCTCGACGACCTGCCGACGCTCGCCGAGCTGCGCGACCTCGAAGACATCAGGGAGCAGCTCGACCTGCCGGCCGCGATCGCCGCAGCGGAGGCGGCGCTGGCTGACGAGCCCGCCACGCTCGATGCCGAAGGCGCGACGACGACCGCATCGGACGAAGCAACCCGTTGAGCGAACGCCTGCACAAGCTGCTCGCGCAGCACGGCATCGGTTCGCGTCGCCAGGTCGAGGCGTGGATTCGCGAAGGCCGCGTCCTGGTCAACGGCCGGCCCGCCGGAATCGGTCACGCGCTGCAGGAGGGCGAACGCGTCGTCGTGGATGGCAAGGACGTGACGCGCCTGCTCGCCGTGGACCGCAAGCTGCAGGTCATCCTGTATCACAAGCCCGCGGGTGAAATGCTGCGCAGCCGCGCGGGCGACGATCGCGAGAGCGTCGAGATGAACCTGCCGGCACTCCACGCCGGTCGCTGGGTGGCGGTCAACGCCCTCGGCTTCGGCGAAGACGGCTTGCTGATCCTGTCGAGCGAAGGCCAGTTCGCACTGGCGATCGCCCGCCACAATCACGAGATCCCGGTCGAGTACCGCGTGCGTGCGTTGCGACCGAGCCAGGAAGATCCGTGGCCCGAAATGCCGACGGCAGTCGACGTGGAAGGGCAGGCGGTCACTTTCGGCGCCGTCGAGCCTGCAGGCCCGAGCGGCACCAACATGTGGTTCAAGGTCACGAGCGACCGCACCCTGCCCCGCGGAGCGATCCGCGCACTGTTCGATTCCGCGGGTCTCAAGATCAGCCGCACGATGCTGGTGAAGTGGGGGCCGATCGCGCTGCCGCGAGATCTGCCGCGGGGCCGTTCGCGCGCGCTCGAAGGCCCGGAACTCGACGCTCTCTATACGCTGGCGGGTCGCGATCGCAGCGACACCGGCCTCAAGCCGCGTCCGCGACCCCGGCCCGCTCCGGACCGTCGTCGCAAGAAAGCTACTGCGCGTCGAAGCGGCAACCGGTGACGCCCCGGCTGTCGGGGCCCAGCAGGTAGAGGAACGGTGCCAGCACCGCTTCGGGCCGCGCCAGTTTCCCGGCGTCCTCGCCCGGGTACGCCCTGGCACGCATCGGCGAGCGCACGGCCCCGGGATTGACGCTGTTCGATCGGATCGGCGAGTCCGTCGCCAGCTCATCCGCCAGCACCTGCATCATTCCTTCGTTCGCAAACTTCGACACCGCGTACGCACCCCAGTACGCGCGCCCCTTGATCGACACGCCGCTGGTCGTGAACACGATCGACGCATCCGCCGACTTGCCCAGCAGCGGCAGCAAGGTCCTGGTCAGGATGAACGGCGCATTGACGTTGACGTGCATCACCTTGAGCCACGTCGGCACGTCGTAATGTGCGATCGGCGAGCGGTCGCCGAGGATTGCGCCGACATGGGCGAGGCCGTCGAGCCGGCCGAACTCGACGCCGATGGCATCGGCCAGCGCGTCGTACGCGGCCGCGTCGGCTTTCTCGAAGTCGAGTGGCGCAATGGAGGGTCGCGGGCCGCCTTGCGCGATGATCGAGTCGTAGGCTTTCTCCAGCTTGTTGACGGAGCGGCCGCTCAGGATCACTCGTGCGCCCAGTCGCGCGCAGGCTTGCGCGAGTGCGCCGCCGACGCTGCCGCTCGCACCGGTGACCAGGATGACGCGGCCGGCAAGCAGGCCTGCGGCGGGCACGTATTGGCGAAGCTCGGCGGAGGTGGGGGCGGGCATCGGTGCTCCGGGGCGATTCGTGGATGATGCGTGTTGGACCGGGGTGGCGGGGCGCGAATGTGACGGCGGCGGCGTGCTCACGCGTGCCGAACGGCCGTGCGCCACGCGGTCCAGAGCTTCGACCAGGGCGACACTTCAGCGCGGGTGCGGGGCGCTCCGCGAGTGGTGTCGATCCGGTCCAGCAATCGCGCGTGCAGCGCGGCGAGCACGAGACCCTGCCGTTGCGCGCCGCGTTCGTCGCGATCCAATGCAGTTTCCAGCGAGTCGAGCTGGCGCCGCAAGCGCTCCTTCTCGCGCTGGAGCACGCCGGCGAGTCCCGCCGGAGCAGGCTCGTCGAGCAACCGCGCGGGATCCACGCCGGCCTGCCCGAGCTGGTCCAGCGGCAGACGCAGCCGGCCGGCGGCTGCCTCATGGCGGAGGTCCCGCAACGATTCGACTCCCGCAATGGCATCACCCAGCTTGCGAGCAAAATCGAGTTCCGTGGCGGACGCGACGCGCGGCTGGCACGAGGCCGCGGCCGCAAGCGACTGCACGGAACCGCTCGCGCGAAACGCCAGTGCGGCCACTTCGCCGGCATCGTTGAGCGCCATGCGGGCCATGTCGATGTCGGCGGCCGCCAGCACTTCATGCAGCAGTGAGATCTCGGCTCCGGTTGCGCGCAACGGCAGCAGACCCCGTGTCACTGGATGTTCGGGCCGCCCGGCAAGCAGTCGGTCGACCTCGCCGCGCCACCACTGGAGCCGCGTGTGCGCGACATCGTGGCTCGTCGCACGCACCGTGTCCCGTATCTCCGCTTCGAAGGCGTAGAGCGCATTGAGCAGCGGTCGCGCCGGCACGGGGGCGTAAAGGACGGCGAAGTACCGCAGCGAACCCGGCGGGGTGCCACGCCGCAACGGGTCGTCCGTCATTGCCCGGGCGTCTCGTCCTGGCCCGAGGTCGGGATCGACTCGATGGCCTGTACCGCAACGTCTGCCGGCGCAGGTTCGGACGGCGCATCGGCGATGACTGCGCGTGCGAGCTTGTCGATGGGCACGAGTTCGTCGATCTCCTTCGCTGGCCGCAGACCGAGTTCCGTGAACTTGCGCGCGCCGGGCAGCACCTGGCGCTCGAGCGAGCCGACCGCCGCGTTGTAGGCCTCCACGCTCTGCCCGAGGGTCCGCCCGACCTTCGAAATGTGCGTGGTGAACGTGGCGAGCCGCTTGTACATGTCCTCGCCGAGCTCCTGGATGCGCTGCGCGTTCTCCGCGAGCGCGTTCTGGCGCCAGCCGTACGCGACCGCCTTCAGCAGCGCGACGAAGCTCGTCGGCGTCGCGATGATCACGTGCTGCCGGATGGCGTCTTCGAGCAGCGACGGCACTTCCGCCACGGCCGCGCTCACGAACTGGTCGCCCGGGATGAACAGCACGACGAAGTCGGGACTCTGCTCGAACTGCGACCAGTACGCCTTCTGCGACAGCTGCCGCACGCGTTCCTGCACGGCCAGTGCATGGCGGCGCAGCGCGAGGTCGCGGTCTTCGTCGTTCGTGGCCTCCGCAGCCGTGAGGTAAGCATCCAGCGGCGTCTTGACGTCGACCACGATCTGCCGGCCGTCGGGCATGTTCACGATCATGTCCGGCCGCAGCGACCCGTCCTCGCCCGACACGTGCACCTGCTCGAAGAAATCGCAGCGCTCGACCATGCCAGCCAGCTCGGCCAGTCGCCGCAGCGTCATTTCACCCCATTGGCCGCGCACCTCGGGCCGGCGCAGGGCCGTGACGAGGTTGCGGGTCTCGCGCTGCAGCGTGACCTGGCCGAGCGCGACGCTCTCGAGCGAGCTGCGCAGTGCGCCGAAGCTCTCCGCGCGTTCCTTCTCGATGCGGGCGATCTGTTCGTGCGTCTTCTGCAGCGCCTCGCGCACCGGCGCCAGCAGGGATTCGACGGCCTTCTCGCGTTCCGTGAGATTGCGGAGCGCAACTTCCTGCTGCTGGCCGAGGGTCTGGCGCGCGAGTTGCAGGAACACTTCGTTGTTGCCGCGCAGCGCCTGGCCGGCCACCGAGTCGAAGCCACTGCGCAGGCGCTGCAGGGCCATGTCGAGCGCCTGGTCGCGTTCGGCCGCGACGTCGGACGCCGACCTGAGCGACGCCTCGGCCGTGGCCAGGCGAACTTCAGCCGCGTGGGTGCGTCGGCGCGCAACGAGCCAGCCGATGAGCAGGCCGAACGCGAGCCCGAGCGCTGCAAACACGTAGGCTTGAGCCGTGAGCTCGATCATGAAGCGGCCATTGCATCGAGGTGCCGGAGCGTGAGCCAGTCCAGCACTCCTTCGGGCCGCTCGATGATCCCGTCGGCGTTCCAGGTTTCCGGACGATCGCTTTCCGCGAGGTAACCGTAGGCTGCGACCACCGTCTGCATCCCGGCGGCGCGTCCCGCGACGATGTCACGTTCGGCATCGCCGACGTACACGCAATGATCCGGCGACACCCCGGTCACGGCCGCGGCGTGCAGCAGGGGCAGGGGATGGGGCTTGCGTTCGTTGACCGTGTCGCCGCTGACCACGCAGCAGGCGCGCCGGGCGAGGTCGAGCTGCTGCAGCAGCGGGTCGGTGAGCCAGCCCGGCTTGTTCGTCACGATGCCCCAGGGCAGGTCCTCGGCCTCGAAGGCGGACAGCACCTGTTCGAGGCCCGCGAACAGGCGGGTGCCGGCAGCGAGGTTCTCGGAGTAGAGCGCCAGGAACCGCTGGCGCAGCCGCTCGAATTCGTCGCCCTGTGCCGCTGGGAAACCCACGGTGATCAGACGCACTGCGCCGTGCGACACGGACGAGCGCACCGCGGCGAACGGCAGCGGCTCGAGGCCCTGTTCCTGCCGCAGCAGGTTGAGCGCGCCGATCATGTCCGGCGCCGTGTCGAGCAGCGTGCCGTCCAGGTCGAACAGAATGGCGTGGGCGCGGATCATGTCGCCGCGGCCTGCCCATCGAGTCGCAGGTGCACGAGGTAATTGACGCTCGCGTCCATCGTCAGCCGCGCCTGGCGCGTGAACGGATCGTAATCGAGGCCGGCGATGTCGATCACGGTGAGTCCGGCTGCGCGCGACCACTGCCTGAGTTCCGACGGGCGGATGAACTTGTCGTACGTGTGCGTGCCGGGCGGCAGCAACCGCAGCACGTACTCGGCGCCCAGGATCGCCAGTGCATAGGCCTTCGGCGTCCGGTTCAGCGTCGACACGAACACGTGCCCCTGCGGTTTCACCAGGCGTCCGAGCGCCGCGATGACCGACGTGGGGTCGGGCACGTGCTCGAGCATTTCCATGCACGTGACGACGTCGTATTCGCCGGCATGAGTCGCGGCATGCGACTCCGCCGCTGCAAGCACGTAGTTCACCTCGACGCCGGCTTCGAGCGCATGCAGCTTTGCCACCTGCAGCAGGTCGTCGGCCAGGTCGAGTCCCGTGACCAGCGCGCCTTTGCGCGCCATCGCTTCGGCCAGCAGTCCGCCGCCGCAGCCGACGTCGAGCACGTTCAGCCCGGCAAGGCCTCCCGCGCGCTCGACATACTGCAGGCGCACCGGGTTCAGGTCGTGCAGCGGACGCATTTCGCCCTGCGGATCCCACCAACGGCTGGCGGCCGCTTCGAAGCGGGCGATTTCCGCGGGGTCGACGTTGCGGTGTTCCATTGCGTGTCCTGCGGTTGCCGACATCAGTCTCTACTCCGGTCATCCGCGGCGTCGATGCGGGCACGCCACGCTTCGGCCCGCTCGAGCGCGGATTCTTCGTCGATGTAACGCAGCGAGCCCTCGGCAAAGACATGGCGGCCCGCCACCCAGGTATCGGTGACCTGCCGCGAGCTGCACGCGTAGACCAGCGCGGCCTCGACGTCGTGCACGGGCCAGCTGCCCGCCGTGCGCAGGTTGACGCAGCAGAGATCCGCCCACTTGCCCGGCACCAGGCTGCCCGTGCTGTCGCCGAGCCCGAGTGCGCGCGCACCCTCGAGCGTTGCCATGCGGAGCAGGTCGCGAGCGACCACCGTGCCGGGCCGTGCGCTGACGCCAGCCGCGAGCAGTCCGGCCGTCCGCATCTCTGACAGCATGTCGAGGTCGTTGTTCGATGCGGCTCCATCCGTCCCCAGTGCCACCCGCACGCCGCAGCCGAGCAGGGCCGCGGTGGGGCAGACGCCGCTGCCGAGCTTGAGATTCGATTCGGGGCAGTGCACGACGGCAGCGCCACAGGCCGCGAGCGCATCGATGTCCGCCGGCGACAGTTGGGTGCCATGCACCGCAACGAGCAGCGGACTGGCGAACCCGAGTCGCACCAACCGGTCGAGTGGCCGCGCGCCGTGGCGAGCCAGGCTCTCCGTGACCTCCCACGCCGACTCGTGCACGGGCAGGGTCACCGGAATCTCGAGCTCGTCGGCGAGCCTTCGCACCCTGGCCAGCGTGGGGTCGTCCAGGGCATGCGCGGGTTCGAGTGCGAAGTGCGTGGCCACCAGCGCATCGCCGCGGTAGTCATCCCGCAACGCCATGCCTTTCTCGATGTATTCGTTGGGATCCGCAGCCCAGCGCGATGCACCCTGTTCCACTACGAGCCCGACACTGACGCGCATGTGCGCGTCGGCTGCCGTGCGTGCGACCACCTCTGGCCAGAGCTGCATGTCGGCGAAGCAGGTGATGCCACCGCGCAGCATTTCCGCAATGGCCAGTTCCGTCCCGTCGCGCACGTACTCGGGGTCGACCCAGCGTCGCTCGACTGGCGCGATCGCGTCCTGCAGCCACGGCGCCAGCGGCAGGTTTTCGGCCCGCCCGCGCAGCAGCGTCATGGCCGCATGCGTGTGCGCATTGACCAGTCCCGGCAGGATCGCGTGCTGCGGACGTTCGACGAGTTCGGCGGGCGCGTAGGCGGCGAGCGCCGCGGCTGTGGGCAGCACGGCGACGATGCGTCCAGCGCGCATCGCCACCGAGTGGTCGGCGAGCACGCTGCCGTCGGGTTCGACGGGCAGCACCCAGCGGGCGCAAACGAGCGTGTCTACCGGCTCCATTCAGGGTCTCGCGGATCGGGGCCGGCAGTATACCGGGCGCAGCCCTGCCATGACCCGCCGCGAGCGTCCGCGGGAGGCGTTTGACGACCTCGTCGTGGTATCATTTTGGATCATTTTGGGGCAATCGGATTCCATGGCCGAAATCGCGCGCGAACTCCTGCACGTCAACCTCGAAGACGAGATGAAGCAGTCGTACCTCGATTACGCGATGAGCGTGATCGTGGGGCGCGCATTGCCGGACGTCCGCGACGGCCTCAAGCCGGTCCATCGGCGCGTGCTGTATGCCATGCGCGAGCTCGGCAACGAGTGGAACAAGTCCTACAAGAAATCGGCCCGCGTCGTCGGCGACGTCATCGGCAAGTACCACCCGCACGGCGATACCGCCGCGTACGACACCATGGTGCGCATGGCGCAGCCGTTCTCGCTGCGCTACCTGCTGGTCGACGGCCAGGGCAACTTCGGCTCGGTGGATGGCGACTCGCCGGCCGCCATGCGTTACACCGAAGTCCGCATGTCGCGGCTCGCGGGCGAGCTGCTCGCCGACATCGACAAGGAAACCGTCGAGTTCGTGCCGAACTACGACGGCTCCGAGATCGAGCCGTCGGTGCTGCCGACGCGCGTGCCCAACCTGCTGATCAACGGGTCGTCGGGCATTGCCGTCGGCATGGCGACCAACATCCCGCCGCACAACCTGGTCGAGATCGTGAACGCCTGCGTGGCGTACATCGACAATCCGGCGATCACGATCCCTGCGCTGATGGAGCACGTGCCGGGCCCGGATTTCCCGACGGCGGGCATCATCAACGGCGCCCGCGAAATCTACAACGCGTACACGACGGGGCGCGGCCGCATCGTCGTGCGCGCCAAGGCCGAGATCGAGGAATACGACGACGCCGGCCGCGAGGCCATCATCGTCACCGAGCTGCCGTACCAGGTGAACAAGGCGCGCCTGCTCGAGCGCATCGCCGACCTCGTGCGCGGCAAGCTGCTCGAAGGCATCTCGGAGTTGCGTGACGAGTCCGACAAGGACGGCATGCGCGTCGTCATCGAGTTGAAGCGCAACGAGAACGCCGAGATCGTCCTCAACAACCTGTACAAGCAGACGCCGATGGAGTCGGTGTTCGGCGTCAACATGGTGGCGCTGCTCGACGGCCAGCCGCGGCTGCTCAACCTCAAGGACATGATCGAGGCGTTCGTCCGTCACCGCCGCGAGGTCGTGACCCGCCGGACGGTGTTCGACCTGCGCAAGGCCCGCGACCGCGGCCACATCCTCGAAGGCCTTGCCGTCGCGCTGGCCAACATCGACGAGATCATCGCGCTGATCAAGGCGTCGCCCACGCCGCCGGAAGCGAAAGCCGCGCTGGTCGCCCGCGAATGGCGCGGCGGGGCCGTGCCCGAGATGCTCGCGCGCGCCGGCGACGTCAGTGCCCGTCCCGCCGGCCTCCAGGAAGCGCTCGGCCTGCACGGCGGCATCTACCGGCTGTCGGAAACGCAGGCACAGGCCATCCTCGACCTGCGACTGCACCGCCTCACCGGCCTCGAGCAGGACAAGATCCTTGCCGAGTACGCCGAGCTGCTGGAGACCATCCGCGACCTGACCGACATCCTCGCGCGTCCCGAACGCCTGCTGCAGGTGATCCGCGACGAGCTGATCGCGATCCGCGAACAGTACGGCGACGAGCGCCGCACGCGCATCGAGCGCGATGAATCCGATCTCACGATCGAGGACCTCATCACGCCACAGGACGTGGTCGTGACGCTGTCGCACGGCGGTTACGCCAAGTCGCAACCCGTGAGCGAATACCGCGCGCAGGGTCGAGGCGGCCGCGGCCGCTCGGCAACGGCGATGAAGGACGAGGATTTCGTCGAGAAACTCTTCATCGCCAATACGCACGACACGCTGCTCTGCTTCTCGAGCCGCGGCCAGCTGTACTGGCTCAAGGTCTACCAGCTGCCGATGGCGGGCCGGGCCTCGCGCGGCAAGCCGATCGTCAACCTGCTGCCGCTGCAGGAAGGCGAGCGCATCACCGCCGTGCTCCCCATCCGCGAGTACGAGGAAGAAAAGTACATCTTCATGGCCACGGCGCTCGGCACGGTCAAGAAGACCTCGCTGGTCGCGTTCTCGCGGCCGCGCACGGCCGGCATCATCGCGGTCGGCCTGGAAGAGGGCGACCAGCTGGTCGGCGTCGACATCACCGACGGCAAACGCGACGTGATGATGTTCACGACGGAAGGCAAGGCGATCCGCTTTGCCGAAGACGACGTGCGCCCGATGGGCCGCAACGCTGCCGGCGTGCGCGGCATCCGCCTGCCGGACGGCGAACGCGTCATCTCGCTGATCATCCCGGATCCGCAGGGCCTGATCCTGATCGCCTCCGAGAATGGCTTCGGCAAGCTGACGTCGGTCGAGGAGTTCCCGGTGCACGGCCGCGGCGGCCAGGGCGTCATCGCGATCCAGACGACCGAGCGCAACGGCAAGCTGGTCGCGGCCACGCAGGTGGCGACGACGAACGAACTGATGCTGATGAGTTCCGGCGGCACGCTCGTGCGCACGCGTGCCTCCGAAGTGTCCGTGCTCGGGCGCAACACCCAGGGCGTGAGACTCATTCGACTCGACGATGGCGAGCGCCTGATCGGCGTGGAATCGGTCGAGCCGGAGCCGGAATCGGATGCGGAAATCGTCGAAGGCGAGCCCCCGCCGGACGACCTTGCCGCCGCCGGTGAAGGCACCGAAGCAACGCCCTGATCCACGCCATGCGGCGGCATGAGCAAATGCCGCGTTGACGGAATCCGCGCGGGTCGCGCCTGCTAAACTGCGGTGCGAAAGACCTGCTGGAGTGTCCCGTCATGACCCGCGTTTTCAATTTCAGCGCCGGCCCCGCCGCGCTGCCCGTCGAAGTGCTCGAGCAGCTCCGCGACGAGATGCTCGACTGGCACGGGCAAGGCATGTCGGTCATGGAGATGAGCCACCGGGGCAAGGCTTACGTCGGCATCGCCCAGCAGGCCGAAGCAGATCTCCGCGAGTTGCTGGCCGTTCCGGCCAACTACAAAGTGCTGTTCCTGCAGGGTGGGGCAACGGCCCAGTTCGCCGCGGTCCCGCTCAACCTCACGGCTCCGGGCGCCGTGGTCGACTACGTCAACACCGGCACGTGGTCGACGAAGGCCATTGCCGAAGCCAGGCGCTACTGCGAGGTGCATGTCGTGGCCGATGCGGCGGCGACGAAGTTCACTGCCGTCCCGGCCGAGGCCGGCTGGCAGCGATCCCCCGCGGCCGCATACCTGCACTACACGCCGAACGAGACCATTCACGGGGTCGAGTTCCCGTTCGTGCCCGACGCTCGTGGCATCCCGCTCGTGGCGGACCTGTCGTCCACGATCCTGTCGCGCCCGATCGACGTCAGCCGGTTCGGCGTGATCTATGCCGGTGCGCAGAAGAACATCGGCCCCGCGGGTCTCGTGGTGGTCATCGTGCGTGAAGACCTGCTCGGCAAGGCCCGGCCCGACACGCCCACCGTGTTCGACTGGAAGGCGATGGCCGCCGACGGCTCGATGCTCAACACCCCGGCGACCTATTCGTGGTACGTGGCGGGTCTGGTGTTCCAGTGGGTCAAGCGCCAGGGCGGCGTCGAGGCCATGGGTCGTCTCAACCAGGCCAAGGCCCGCAAGCTGTACGACGCGATCGACTCGTCGGGCTTCTACAGGAACCCGGTCGCGGTCGAGTGCCGCTCGTGGATGAACGTGCCGTTCACGCTGCCGGACGCCGCGCTGGACAAGCCGTTCGCGGACGGCGCGAAACAGGCGGGCCTGGTCGCGCTCGAAGGCCACCGCTCGGTCGGCGGCATGCGCGCGAGCATCTACAACGCGATGCCGATGGCGGGCGTGGAAGCGCTCGTCGAGTACATGCGCGAGTTCCAGCGGAAAAGGGGATAGCGTTGTTCAAGATCCAGACTCTCAACAACATCTCGCTGCGCGGTCTCGAGCGCCTGCCGCGCGACCGCTACGAAGTCGCGTCGGAACTGGTGCGGCCCGATGCGTTGCTCGTCCGCTCGGCCGACGTGCACGCGATCGAGATCCCGGCGAGCGTGCTGGCGGTGGCCAGGGCGGGCGCCGGCACCAACAACATCCCCGTCGCGAAGCTCACGCAGCGTGGCATCCCGGTCTTCAACGCGCCGGGCGCCAACGCCAACGCGGTCAAGGAACTCGTGCTCGCCGGGCTGCTGCTCGCAGCACGCAACATCTGCCAGGCCTGGGACTTCGTGCGCAGGCTCGAAGGCGACGATCACGCGCTCGAAAAGGCGATGGAGCAGGGCAAGAAGAAATTCGTCGGCTATGAATTGCCGGGGCGCACGCTCGGCGTGGTGGGGCTCGGCGCCATCGGCGTCGAAGTCGCGAACGCGGCCCTGCATCTCGGCATGAAGGTCCTGGGTTACGACCCGCAGATCACCGTGCAGCGCGCATGGCAGCTGTCGTCGGGCGTCGAACAGGCGCTCAGCCTGGACGACCTGTTCGCCCGCAGCGATGCCGTCACGGTGCATGTGCCGCTCAACGACCACACGCGCGGCATCGTCAATGCGTCGCGCGTCGCCCTCATGCGCGGCGGCGGCGCGGTGCTCAATTTCGCCCGCGGACAGATCGTCGACGAGGCCGCCGTGCTGGCCGGCCTCGACAGTGGCCAGCTGAGTGCCTACGTCTGCGACTTTCCGACGAATGCCGTGCGCGCGCACCCCAGGGTAGTGGCGCTGCCGCACCTCGGCGCATCGACGGGCGAAGCCGAGGAGAACTGCGCGATCATGGTGGCGGACACGCTGCGCGAGTTCCTCGAGAGCGGCAACGTGCGCCACTCGGTCAATTTCCCCGAGGCGGTGCTGCCGCGGGCCGGCGTCAGCCGCCTGGCCATCGCCAACGCGAACGTGCCGAACATGGTCGGCCAGATCTCGACCTGCCTGGCGGACGCCCGCCTCAACATCGCCGACCTGCTCAACAAGTCGCGGGGCGACATCGCCTACACGCTGATCGACACGGACGCCCCAATCGGGCCGGAAGTTGTGGGTAAACTGCGCGCCATTCCCGGCGTCTTGAGCGCCCGACTGATCTGATCGAGCCGACCCGAGCCATGGCCAAGACCAAGCGACCCCGGACCGTGCCTGCAGCCGGCCAACGCCGCGCCCCGGAGAAATCGGTGGCGGGCGCCCTCAAGGTACCGCTCGAACGGATCCGCGAGCGGATCGACGACGTCGATTCGCAGCTGCACGCGTTGATCAACGAGCGCGCCAGGCTCGCTCAGCAAGTGGGCGTGTCGAAGCACGCGGCCGGCCACACCGTCGATTTCTACCGTCCGGAGCGCGAATCGCAGGTATTGCGCCTGGCGCTGAAGCGCAACCAGGAAGAGCGCGGGCCGCTGCGGGACGAGGAAGTCCTGCGGCTGTTCCGCGAGATCATGTCCGCGTGCCTCGCCCAGCAGAACGCGCTCAAGATCGGGTACCTCGGGCCCGAAGGCACGTTCACGCAGCAGGCGGTGCTCAAGTACTTCGGCCACTCGGTGCGGCCGCTGCCGCTGACGTCGGTCGAGGAAGTCTTCCACGAGGTAGAGTCGGGTGCCGCGGACTTCGGCGTGGTGCCGATCGAGAACTCGACCGAAGGCACCGTCAACAACACGCTCGACATGTTCCTGACCTCGCCGCTCAAGATCATCGGCGAGGTGGAGCTGCGCATCCACCAGAACCTGATGGGCCGCATGACGATGCTCGGCGACATCCGCCGCGTTTGCGGCCACCCGCAGTCGCTGGCGCAGTGCCGCGGCTGGCTGCAGGAGCACATGTCCGGCGTCGAGCGCGTCATCGTCAGCAGCAATGCCGAAGGTGCGCGTCGCGCGCGTGACGAAGACGGCACGGCGGCGATCGCGGGCGCGGCAGCCGCCGAGGTGTACGGCCTGAACCTGCTCGTGCCGGAGATCGAAGACCGCCCCGACAACACGACGCGCTTCCTGGTGATCGGCCGCAAGTCCGTGAGCCCCGGCGAGGCCGACAAGACCACGCTGCTGGTGTCGGCCGCGAAGACCGATGCGCCCGGCGCGTTGTATCGCCTGCTCGAGCCGCTGGCACAGCACGGCATCAGCCTGACGCGCATCGAATCGCGTCCGTCCCGCAAGAAGAAATGGGACTACGTGTTCTTCATCGACGTCGAGGGTCACGCCGAACGCGAGCCGCTCGCGACGGCGCTCGCCGAGCTCAAGCGTCGCGCGTCCCTGTTTCGCGTCGTCGGCGCCTACCCCAAGGCGATCCTCTGAGATGACGTCCTACGCCGTCGGCCCGGCCGATCGCGTCGCCGGGGAGGTCACCGTCCCGGGCGACAAGTCGGTCTCGCACCGCGCGCTGATGTTCGGCGCGCTCGCCGAAGGGCGGACACACGTCACGGGATTCCTCGAGGGCGAAGACTGCCTCTCAACCATGAAGGCCGTCGCGCATCTCGGCGTCCATGTCGAACGG
>Ga0224505_10000862_pt1 | contig 20429 bp, 17 predicted proteins | sample SF_Jan12_sed_USG_FD_169102 | JGI IMG/M metagenome (GOLD analysis project Ga0224505, IMG submission 169102) | Sediment microbial communities from San Francisco Bay, California, United States - SF_Jan12_sed_USGS_4_1 | ecosystem: Environmental > Aquatic > Marine > Sediment | place: USA: California... | reverse complement strand
GTGTGTGCAAACGGCGGATGGACCAAGCCGGGCCTAATCGTTGAGTGAGGCAAATTCTTGAGATGAGGTGAAGAGAGTATTTTTCTGAGCGGGTTGAAACCGGTATCGGTGGTATGGAAAATCATAGATGATTAATTGTGTGAAGGGGGAGGCGTCATGAAATCCTATCGTGAAGAATTGTGGTTTCAGACCAAGGAACGAAGAGAATATCTGAATATTACGTCTCAGGTGGAACGTGTGGTACAACAAAGTGGTATTCTGGAGGGGCTCGTGCTGGTGAATGCCATGCATATTACCGCGAGTGTGTATATTAACGATGATGAAGCGGGTCTATTGCATGATTATGAACAGTTTCTTGAACGGCTTGTGCCGCAGACCGGAACGTATCGTCATAATTTAACCGGTGAAGACAATGGTGACGCCCATATTAAACGTCAAATCATGGGACGGGAAGTTGTGGTGGCTATCACCCATGGCAGCTTGGATTTTGGCCCATGGGAACAGATTTTTTACGCGGAATTTGATGGCAGGCGCCGCAAACGAGTGTTGGTGAAGGTCATCGGAGAGTAATCAGTTGGCAAACAGGTTCCGGTAATGTGAAAATGCAATGGACATGATGATGGGCTTTTCCGGAAATCACATTTTACCCGTTGAGGAAAATCTTTACTAGCCGTGAATGCGATGTCGAGTTGGTACCGCCCTGATCCTCTCACCCGTGATTTGATTCATCTGATCAATGCCCGACGGCATGAACATGGGGATCCCAGTTTAGCCATCGAAGTCCTGCAGGCTTTGCTGGACCAGGATCGCGAGCATGAAGTCCTTACGGTTCTAGCGGCCTTAGACGAAAATATGGCGGAGTGGCTCTTTGATCTGTTGGCCGAAGCGGCAAGCTCCTGCCTGATGGATAGTGAGGATGAAGAAAGCGAGACGTATGGGATTCTTGCCTCATTCGAATTGCCGCTCCAGGCGAATTTGGAATTTCCTTTGAAATTGAAACTTGATCCTGTGGAAACGGCCGATCTGTTACGGAGGCACTTGCACATTCCTCCAGGGGCGGTGATAACCGTCGAGCCACGGCTTATGACCGACAGCACCTTGGATTTTTTAAGCTTGCAGAAAGTTCACGAACATATTTCCAATCTGGCCGAGGGGCAGCCTCGCCAGATGATTGCCGCCCGCCTTCATCCACCTGTCGAAGCTACGGCATTCTTGTTTTTCGAAATTCTCGGCGTTCCCGATACGACTTTGCCGGAAACGCTTTCAGAAAACGATTGCCAGGCCATTATGGATCATATTGTCGCACAGTGCCCGGAAGTGGCCAGAGCCCCTCAGATGTTAGAGGCGCCTAACTACGCGGCCTATGCGTTGTACGACGCACAAAATGCCGTTCGCCTTCATCGATTAGCTGATGAGACGGCTGCGGTCTGGCATGATCTTGAAGGCCCGGTTCGAAGTCGAACGGTGGTGCATCTGCATACCCAATGCGGGAATGGCGTGTATATGCCCGTGTGGACGGATTTGTTTGACCCGGATCTTCCCGATGAACACGGGCCGATCTGGACTTCTCCGGATGTGTGGGTGTTTACGGCGGATTTGCCGATTGAATGGCCGGGGGAATTGTTAACGAACCGGCTGCTTGCGGAGGGCTGCACGCGATTTGAAAATCATATTGTGGAAGCCCCCGAGAATTAACGTAGGCGTGAGTAATTGCAGAAGCCGCTTCGGCATTGATGCTGAGTTACCGACCAGCCGCTTGGCGCAAGTGATCCATCACTTTGGATGGGACGTTTAACGAACCCCGCCCTGTTCCAATTGAAATTTCAGGCTTGAATGTTCCGTGGAAATCGCTACCTCCGGTGATGAGCAAATTGAATTGACGGGCTAAGTGGAGATTCAACGAAATTTGTTGAGCTGAAAAGGTTCCATAAAAAACTTCTAGCCCCCGCAATCCCTGCTCAACCATCGTCCGGCATGAGACCACGGTCTTCTCCGCATTCAATCCCTCCCAATAGGGGTGAGCCAGTATTGGAATGCCGCCGGCCTCGGTAATCCACGTGATAATCTCAGCCGCCTCCGGAACCACTCGCCGGACATAGGCTGCGCCTCGTATGCCTAAGAATCGCTCGAAGGCTTCTTTCATCCCCTTCACATAACCTTTTTCAATCAGCACTTGAGCGATGTGGGGGCGGCCAATGGTTCCCCTTCCGGCGACATGCTCGACTTCAGCGAGAGAGATCTCCACTTTGAGTGCGTGAAGGCGCTCAAGGATGTGTTGAATGCGATCGAGTCTTGTGGCGCGAAGCTGTTCGAGCCTGGCCTGAAACTGAGGATCGGAGAGATCAATGAAATAGCCGAGCATATGCGTTTCCCGCCCTTGGAACTCTGTGCTTAATTCAATTCCTGGTACCAATTCAAGTGGGAGCCCTTGAGCGGCCTCCATCGCTTCGGTGAGGCCATCGGTGGTGTCATGGTCCGTAATCGCCAGGATGTTGAGGCCTTGTTGGTGGGCGAGCTCCACCAGGGCGGTGGGGGAAAAACTCCCGTCCGAGAAATGGGTGTGCGTATGAAGATCAATCCGGCTCATGGTTGAAATCGGAGTTTACACTTTCTGGGCTAACGCCCGCGCAGTAAAGGCTCGCTCTTTTCCTGAAGGGCCTTCATGATCCCCTTCTTCATAATGGAGAATCCTGAGCCCTTGAAGAAGGGTGAGTAATTCATTAGCTTCCAGGCAGAATTCTTTTCGGCGAGGATGCTGCCGATGGATATGGTTGTCCAGAAGGAAGGTTTCGTACATGAGGATTCCACCCGATTTAAGAGCTTTCACGATTTGAGGAAACAGAGGCCGGTACAGGTAAAAGAACACGATAATTCCATCGTAAGCGGCGGTGCCGAAATCTGGTGGATGTTGCGGATCAACCTCTAAGTCGATGGATTCGGTCGTCAGTGTTGATAAGCCTTCCTGTTGCGTTTGTGTCTGGAGGTCGCGCAGCGCGTTGGCATCACGATCGATCCCGTGAACTGAAAACCCTTTTGATGCCAGATAGACCGCATGACGTCCTCGGCCTGCTGCGACATCTAAAATTCTCCCTTGCGGAAGCCGGGATAATTGACTCACAAGAAAGGGAGAAGCCTGAACGATGTCGGGTGAGGCGATGTGTTGGCGTGACCGGATCAATTGAACGCCCACCGATCCCTTGATCTTGTTCAAAGGAGGCCGGATTTTTCTCACCCATATTTTGAGATGGGTAATCGGGAATTCATGAAACAGAGTCTGGCAGAGGCTCTCCGCCAATGTTTCGATAAGCGAAAAGGCCCGGCCCTCTCCGATGTCGCGGACCCGCTGGGTGACCATACCGTAATCGATGGTGTCGGATAATTGATCGCTCTGGAAGGCCGGTTGATTGGGGCATCGGAAGATAAGGTCCACCAGGAGGGGTTGGGGGTGTTGTCTCTCTGTTTCCGTAACTCCACATCGTGCGGATAAGTGGATGCCTTTGAGGACGATGGATGAAAGCATGGGTCATTATGTCAGATCTGCATTGTTGTGCGCATGTCATTCATGGAATTATTGAAAGGAATGCGGAACCATTCTGAATCGTGCTCCAAAGACCCATGCCTCATTTATTAAATTTTGGTGCTTTCATGATATGTGGGCACAGGCCTGCCCGACGGCCCTGGTTGGGGAGGAGATGTCGAAATACTCTTCTGTGGGTGATCGGCATACTCGCTCTGCAGTCTTCTTGTGGGTGGGTGGGGTCTCCCACTATCGTGATTACTACCGAAGAATTTCGATTTACCCCTACCAGGATAGAATGGATATCCGATCGTCCTCTCCGTCTTGTGATACGGAATCAGGGACGTGAACGACATGTGTTTCATAGTCCGGAATTATTTGGACCGGCTATTGCCGTCACATGGCATCACCCGGCGGTTGCGCTTCAAGAAGCCAATGCCGTTGTGCTTGAGCCTGGGGAATCGGTTGAGTTGTCCTTCGAGTTGTCTCCAGGCCTGTATCCCTTTCGATGTTGGATAAAGGGTCATACCGGAATGGAGGGAACAATCGTTGTCAAAGGACTGTTCTCAGGATAGTGGAAAGCTCTTTTGAGGAAACAAGAAAAGGCGGGAGAGAAATCGAATAGCCGTGGATTTTCTGCTGTGGGCACTTCAGAAATGGAAAAGCCGCACGTCCTGGAGGGCTTTAATATTTTAAAAATTGAAGATTTTAGGGAATTGAAAATGGAGGAATTTGCACACTACTTGCTGGTGACAGGAAGTCACCAGCAAGCGGTTGCTTATTTTCCGGGAACAACGTCAATGGGAGTTCTGGCCTTGGCATCCCGTTCGCAAGTCCACGTGGCTAACATCCGTTGGCTATCAGAGGAATTATCGGGAATGCGCGCGAGACAGGCTTCTAAGGTATCCCCTTGCGTACCCGTGGATACCCGAGTGGGGCCCGTATTCACCGCACTGACATTACCGCTTGAGGTTGGCGAAGCCGGCGTTGCCGTTCCATCCGTGGCGGCGGTCTTCGTTCCAGCGCAACCCATAGTCAAGGTCGCGAGACCGAAGGAAGCACACAGGAACAATTTAGAAGATAGTTTCATTGGTCAAGCCCCTCCTCAATGGATAAACAAGTTCGCAAATATACTTGAGTATCCCCAAAAAAACAAGATGGGGTGATCAAAATCTCATTCATCCTCACCCTCCAGGTATTGGACCAATCCGGTTCAGAAATCTTGACTGGTATAGGGTTTATTGCTACGGTAAAATTTCTTTCTTAAAGCTTAAAGAACGGACATACATTTTTCATGGGATACCTTATTGCGGGGCTATTACAGGGTTCGCCCAGGGGCCAAGGTCAAGGGTTGTGACCTTTCAAAATATTATTCTCTCCCTTCATCAGTTTTGGAAATCCCACCACTGCATCCTGACCCAACCGTATGACACGGAAAAAGGGGCCGGGACGTTTAATCCTGCGACGTTTCTTCGCGCGATAGGACCTGAGCCATGGCGTGCGGCGTATGTTGAGCCATGTCGAAGGCCGACCGATGGCCGGTACGGGGACAATCCGAATCGCCTCCAGCATTACTTCCAATATCAGGTTGTGTTGAAACCTGCTCCGCCGGATTCTCAGGATCTATATCTCCAAAGTCTCGCCCATTTGGGGTTAGACCCCTACCAACACGATATTCAATTTTTGCAGGATGATTGGGAATCCCCGACCTTGGGAGCTTGGGGCTTGGGTTGGGAGGTCAGGCTGGATGGGATGGAGATTACCCAGTTTACCTATTTTCAAGAAGTCGGCGGCTTGGAATTAGATCCCGTGACGGTGGAGTTAACCTACGGGTTGGAACGCATTGCCATGTATTTGCAGCAAGTCGATAATGTGTATGATTTGATGTGGACAGAAGGGATTCGGTACGGAGAACTCTATCACGAGTCGGAAGTCCAGTTTTCCATCTATAATTTTGAAGCGGCCGATGTGGATTTGATTCAAACCAGTTTTGATCGATACGAAAAGGAATGCCAACAGTTACTGGCGCATCCGCGGGGATTGGTTTTGCCGGCCTATGACTGTTGTATGAAATGTTCCCATCTCTTTAATTTGTTGGATGCGAGAGGGGCGATCAGTGTGGCTCAACGGACAGGCTATATCGGTAGAGTCCGGAATCTCGCCAGGAAATGCGCTCAAGCCTATCAGGGGCAACGGGAACAGATGGGGTTTCCGCTCTTACCGCAAGCGGGTGCCCCAGCCCGTAAAGTAGGCAAGAACATAAATTGAACGCATGCTCCCGTGAGTGGGAGTGGCGTGTAGGGTTTTATGGCACCACCAAAAAAAGCGCCTAGACGTGCAAAGACTAAGCATAGTCCCAAGCTCCCTGGCAGGGTGCTCCCGTTTCTCTTGGAGATCGGGACGGAAGAATTGCCGGCCGCCTTCCTCCCCCAGGCACTGCAAGATCTTGCGATACTTGGACAAAAGCTGTTTGCTGAATGTCGATTGGAGTATGGGGCCTTACGGACAGTTGGAACCCCAAGGCGCTTAACGTTGCTGGTGGAAGGCTTGCAAGCGCAGCAAGCCTCACTGACCCAGGAAATTTTAGGTCCCCCAGCATCCGCAGCCTTGGATGCTTCTGGGCAGCCGACAAAGGCGGCGCAGGGGTTTGCTAAATCCCAAGGTGTGCCGGTTGACCAGCTTCGCATCAAGGAAACCCCCAAGGGGGCCTATATGGCGGTTGAAAAACATCAACGAGGTCAAACGGCCAAGCAGGTGATCGCGGAGGCGCTTCCCCAGAGTTTAGGAAAAATAGCCTTTCCCAAAGCGATGCGCTGGAATGCCTCGCGGGCAAGATTTGGGCGTCCGGTTCGCTGGGTGGTCGCCCTTTTAGGGGATCAACCGCTCAACGTGGAATTTGCCGGAATACGATCCAGCGCGTTGACGAGAGGCCATCGCTTCTATCGCGTCAAGGGGAAAAAGCCGGGGCAGGGGCTACTACTCACAAGTGCCACTCACTATATTGAGACCATGAAACGGGCGGGGGTTCTGGTTGATCCTGAGGAACGGCGGAGCATGATTACCCAACAAATCACCGCATTGGCCAAGTCGGCTAAAGGCCAAGTGGATCCCATATACAGGGATGAACTGATTGAAGCGGCTGTCTGTGGTGTGGAATATCCTCATGCGATTCTTGGAACATTCCAGAAAGAATTCTTGGCGGTTCCGAAGCCGGTTCTAATTTCGTCGATGAAGGAGCATCAAGGGTTTTTCTCGCTGATGACCAAGGACGGCGCGCTCCTGCCAAAATTTATTGCGGTGACGAATATGCCGTGGGGAGATTCCCGGCTGATGATCAAAGGGAATGAACGGGTCCTATCGGCGCGCCTGAGTGATGCCAAATATTTCTTTACAGAGGATACGAAACGTCCTCTGCATGAAAGAGTGCCGGCCTTGGAAGGGGTGACATTTCATCACAAGTTGGGCACCGTTCGTCAAAAAGTTGACCGGGTTTGTGACCTGGTTGACTGGATGGCTGAGCACATTGGCCGAAACGATCTTCATGAAGTGTGTCGGCGGGCAGCCCTTCTGGCTAAGGCGGATTTGACGACGGGAATGGTGGGCGAGTTTCCGACCCTCCAAGGGGTGATGGGGGAAGAATATGCCGGACACGACGGGGAACCTGCAGCAGTGTGTCGCGCCATCGGGGAGCAATATTTCCCACGATTTCCAGATGATCAATTACCCACCAGCCTGCCTGGCGTTCTCCTGGCCATGGCCGATCGGGTTGATTCCATTGTCTCGTTTTTTGCAGCGGGGATGGCTCCATCAGGCTCAGAAGATCCATTAGGGTTACGTCGGGCCGCTTACGGGTTGGTGCGGCTCGTAACGGAAACCCCGCTTCAGCTGAATGTTGTTTCCGCAGTAGAGCACATGATGCAGATTTTAGCGAAACAAGGCATGGTGTGTGGGACGACTCAAGCCGCTTCCGAGGTGGTGGGGTTTATTATTGACCGGCTTCGATTTTATGGCGGGCAACACCTCGGGTTGCGGGAAGATGTCATGGAAGCGGTGACCCGTCTTCCCAATCCGACTGTCTGTGATCTGGCCGACCTGCTTGCACGAATGCAGGCCTTGCAAGCCATGGTGCACCAACCGGATTTTGATCCCCTCATGATCGGATTTAAGCGAGCCCATCGAATCGTTGAAAAAGAACAATGGACCAACACGCAAGTTTCGCCGGATCGGTTTCTGCATGGATCGGAGCAACAACTCTCTCAGGCTCTAGTGGTGGCCCAACAACGGGTTAGCGAGTCGGTCAACGATCGCAATTACGGGAAAGCTCTTCAATCCTTGTTGGAGCTGAAGACCCCGATAGACGAGTTCTTTGGGGCGGTTATGGTGAACGACCCGGATCACCTCATACGCGCCAATCGCCTTTCTTTGTTGAAGGCGGTTGATGATCTGTTTCTCACGGTGGCCGATTTGTCCTGTATTCAATCCGCAGGTGGTTAAGAGTCAGGGGGAGATATCTGGAAGCAGCACTGCGGGAGGGATGAAGCAAGGGAGGACAATCCAATGGGGGAGGGAACATATCCTGGAGAGAGCCCCGACACCTCACGGCGCGTGAAACGATTTACTCTGGTCGTGACGGCGGCCCTCATTATTGGATGTAACGCCTTGTTATTGGGTGGGCTCTGGGTCAGTGGAGTGGATTTGGAAACGGCATTGTCCAAACCTGAACTCTACGATCCCGCTAATGGCCATTGTGTCCGGGTAATGTGGTCAAAAATTGCGGGAGCCGACGGATTGGTCAAGATTTGCACCGAATGGCTTGATTTTTCCGATATTTCAGGAGAAACGCATGTTCTGCCTGAAGGGAAGACTTTAGCCATGGGACCGGATGGAAACCTCTATTTCTCCGGACAAGCTGCCGATAATTACCGATTGATTGCGCTCCTGATTTTTGCCATAGTCGTGATGGCATCGGGCACATGGATGAAGCGGGTGTTGATCGCCAAATATCACGAACATCTTCAATCTTTAGAGCATCATTCGGTCTGAATGCTTGTGTGTCTCACCTTTTTTGTGACAGCTAAACCACAATTTCATACACCACGCATGTCTCAGGCGTTTTTCAGGGAATGGACGGTCAACCGGGGCGGTCTCCTCACCACGGGGAGAACGGCAGCTGAGAGGGTGGTAGCCATTGAGCCTTCCCCTGTGATGACGTCATTTTTTCCAAGAGGTCTGCGGGTCGGGTAAAGGAGAGCGAAGAAATGCGGCAAAAAAAGTATGTCTATTTCTTCGGCGGAGGCAAAGCCGAAGGGACCGGGAATATGAAAGAACTTTTAGGAGGGAAAGGGTCGGGATTGGCCGAAATGACCAATCTGGGGATTTCCGTTCCTTCCGGATTCACGATTACCACCGAGGCCTGTGTGGAATACTTTCATTCCAAAAAACGCTATCCAGGCGGGATGTGGGATCAAGCGCTTCGCGGGCTGCGGGAAGTCGAAAAGACCATGAAGGCAAAGTTGGGGGATCTGGACAATCCGTTGCTCGTGTCCGTGCGGTCGGGGGCACGAGCCTCGATGCCCGGTATGATGGATACGGTGTTGAATCTCGGACTCAACCAACAGACCGTTCGGGGGTTAGCCAAAAAGACCGGCAATCAACGGTTTGCTGTTGATGCCTACCGGCGTTTCATCACGATGTTTGGCAGTGTCGTGATGGGGATGTCTCGTGAGCGGTTTGAACACACCCTTGAGGCGATGAAAAAGGCGGAAGGGGTCAAGCACGATACCGATTTGACGGAACAGGCCTTGGGGCAGTTAGTCGAGCAGTATCTGGAATTGGTCAAAACGGAGACAGGGCGGGAATTTCCCCAGGATCCATTCGATCAACTGCGAATGGCGGTCGACGCGGTCTTTGATTCCTGGTTTGGCGATCGTGCGGTCACGTATCGAAGGCTCTATGATATTCCCGACGAATGGGGAACGGCGGTGAACGTGCAATCCATGGTCTTTGGCAACATGGGCGATACGAGCGGGACAGGGGTGGCCTTTACCCGAAATCCTGCCAATGGAGTCCCGGTCTTTTTCGGGGAATGTTTGTTGAATGCCCAGGGAGAGGATGTCGTGGCCGGTATTCGAACTCCATTGCCGGTGGTGGCGCTGCAAGACACATTGCCGGGAGCTTACAAGGATCTCATCAAGACCCAGCGTATTCTGGAAAAACATTACCGGGACATGCTCGATCTGGAATTCACGATTCAAGAGGGCAAGTTGTATATGTTGCAGACCCGGGTCGGAAAACGGACGGGGATCGCTGCGGTCCGGATTGCCGTGGATATGGTTCGTCAGGGGCTGATTGACCGGAGAGAAGCGGTCAAGCGCGTTGCCCCTGAACAACTCTCTCAATATCTGTATCCCATTTTTGAAAGTAGTGATGAAGCCAAATTTCAGTCGGTCGGCAAAGGGCTCCCAGCAGGTCCGGGAGCGGCGGCTGGACGGATTGCTCTCACCCCTGACCGAGCAGTGGAACTCAAGGCAAAGGGGGAGCGCGCGATCCTGGTTCGGCATGAAACGAGCCCTGACGATATTCATGGAATGCATGCGGCGGAAGGTTTTCTTACGGCCAAGGGCGGGATGACCTCACATGCGGCCGTGGTGGCCCGTCAGATGGGAAAAGTTTGTATCGCCGGCTGCGATTCCGTGGAGGTGTTGCCTACGGGGAAGGTCCAGTTCGGGACTCTGGTGTTGGGCGAAGGTGACTATCTCTCCTTGAACGGGTTTACCGGGCAGGTGTATGCAGGAGATATTCCGGTGGTGGATTCTGAAGTGATCCAAGTGATTCAAGGAAGAATCGATCAAAAGGATTCGGAAAAATACCAGTATTTCTCGACGATTTTGAAATGGGCGGATGTCTTCAGAAATTTGAAGATTCGATCCAATGCGGATATTCCCGAGCAAGCTCACATCGCACGAGGGTTTGGGGCCGAGGGCATTGGGCTCTGTCGGACCGAGCACATGTTTTTTGCTGAAGACCGGGTGCCCATCATGCAGCAAATGATCCTCGCTTCCTCCAGGGAGGAGCGGGAATTGTATTTAGAGCAGCTTCTGCCTCTACAACGCCAGGACTTCATCGGACTCTATCGGGAAATGAAGGGATTTCCGGTCACGATTCGGTTGCTCGATCCTCCGCTCCATGAATTTTTACCCAAACGAGAACATCTGCTGGTTGAACTCGCGAAGTTAGAAGTGACCAATGGAGATCCTCAAGTCATTCAGGAGAAGCAACGGATATTGGATCGAGTCGAAGAGTTGCACGAGTTCAATCCCATGCTGGGACTTCGTGGGTGTCGCCTGGGGATTACCATGCCGGAAATTACGCGCATGCAGGTTCAGGCCATTTTTGAAGCAGCCTGTGAAGTTGCCCGGGAAGGAAAGAAGATTGTGCCCGAGATTATGATCCCGTTGGTGGGTATGACCTCAGAGATGAAAGCGCAAAAAGAACTCATTCAAGAAGTTGCCCAACAGACCATGGCGCAATATGGCATGAAGTTAAATTATTTGATCGGCACGATGATTGAGCTGCCTCGTGCGGCGGTCACCGCTGGTCGAATTGCCGAACATGCTGAATTCTTTTCATTCGGGACGAATGATCTGACGCAAACGACCTTCGGGTTTTCTCGAGATGACGCAGGACCCTATATTGGTTTTTATATGGATCGCCAGGACCGGTGTCCGGTCTGTCAGCGGACCAACGTGGATTGGAAGAAAATGGTGTGCCGGATGTGTAAGGCCACAATTGACAAGAAAGCCGAAAATATCCTGGAAGCGGATCCCTTTGCCGTGTTGGATCAAGAAGGGGTTGGGGCACTTATGAAGTGGGCGATTCAGGAAGGGCGGAAGACTCGTCCGTCTATCAAATTGGGCATCTGTGGGGAGCACGGGGGAGAGCCAAGTTCTGTGGCCTTTTGCCATGCATTAGGCCTGAATTATGTAAGCTGTTCGCCCTACCGTGTGCCGATTGCCAGGCTCGCGGCGGCTCAGGCGGCGGTGGCGGTGCTTGAACAAAAAGAGAGTCAACGGCAGACCCGTTCCACGTTCGGCACCACTCGAAGCGCAGCCTCAAAGTCGACAGCTTCTAAAGTCGGCGCCTCAAAGACAGCCAAAAAGACTTCATCAAAAAAATCCCCTGTAAAAAAAACGGCCACCAAGAAGATCGTAGCCAAGAAAAAATCCACAACAAAGAAAACTTCTTCTCAAGCCGGCACGCGTAAGAAACCTGTCTCGGCGATGAGAAGACGGTGACCTCTGTCCCATCAGATGCCACATTTATGAAGCGAGCCCTTTCCCTTGCTGCAAAAGGGAAAGGGCGTACCAGTCCCAATCCCATGGTTGGTGCCGTGATCGTCAACCATGGGCATATCGTCGGCGAAGCCTATCACCGCCAGCCGGGTGAGGCTCATGCGGAAGTTCTTGCCCTCCATCAAGCGGGTCCACGTGCCAGGGGCGGGGTTCTCTATGTGACATTGGAGCCCTGTTGTCATACCAGAAAACGCACCCCTCCCTGCGTGCCACTCCTCATACAGTCCGGCTTGGAGCGTGTGTGTGTGGCGATGCGTGATCCTAATCCACAGGTGAACGGGCGCGGTATTCAGGCACTCAAGAAGGCAAATCTTTCGGTTTCGGTTGGAATACTCGAACAAGAAGCCCGTTACCTGAATGAGGTGTATGAGTATTGGATCACCAACAAACGCCCCTTTGTCATCTTAAAGGGGGCGATGACCCTGGATGGAAAAATCGCCACGTCCACCGGTGAGTCCAGGTGGATCACAGGAGAACGCGCCCGTCAGGATGTCCATCGTCTGAGGAGTCAGGTGGATGCCATCATGGTGGGGGTTGGAACTATCATTGCAGACGATCCGGAATTGTCTGCCAGAGGAAAGATCAGAACAAACCAACGGGTGGGACGTCAGCCGGTGAGGGTCGTCCTCGATAGCCAATTGCGCATTCCACTCAAGGCCAAGGTCTTGCAATGGGTCGGGGAGCAACCCACTATTGTCTGCACGACCACACAGGCGCCACCTCTAAAAATCCAACTCCTCAGAGATCAAGGCATTCACGTGGAGGTGCTTCCCGCGCAAGGCGGAATGGTCTCGTTAAAAGCCTGTCTCTCCCGATTAGGGAAAGAAGGCCTGACCTCTCTGCTTCTGGAGGGAGGCAGTAGGGTGAATGCGTCTGTGCTCCAACAAGGATTGGTGAATCAGGTCAGACTCTATGTGTCTCCAACGTTGCTCGGGGGGCAGGACGCTAAAGGTCTGATCGGAGGCTTGTCGCCGAAAAAACTTGCTCGGGCATGGCCACTCGCTGATGTGCAAATCAAAAAGCTCGGCAATGATTGGCTTGTCACGGGAACGATGAAGCCTCGAAGGGAAGGCCATGCATAGGCAACGGCTCAACAATCTGACTGGCTGTTTCTGATGTCCGCAACAAGATACAATACCTTCACACGTATTGAGCACATAGGAACCGGGGAGACTGCCTCATGACCATTCTCAACAAAGCCGACCAGCAACATTTAGCCTTGGCGGTGGATCTCCTAGAAAATCCCAGCTTTGCCGCCAAAGTGACCAATCTCATTGGCGCGCCGGTCGAAAGGGCCATCACCATGCTGCCCGATGGCTTATCCGAAAAGCTGCTGTCTTCCACGCAAAGAGCGTTGTCCAAAGCGCTCGATCTGGCCGTGTCCAGTTTGGATGAACGGTATCGGGGTGAACCGGCCAATGGCGCCCATCGGGTGCTCACGACCGTCAGTGGTGCGATCGGGGGAGCCCTGGGGCTGATGGCGTTGACCGTGGAGTTGCCGATTTCCACCACCCTCATGTTGCGGTCCATTGCCGATATCGCTCGAAGTGAAGGGGAACAGATTACCGACGTTCACACGAAGCTTGCGTGTTTGGAGGTGTTTGCCATGGGCGGTACCAGTCAAGCGGATGATGGGGCGGAAACAGGGTATTTCGCCGTGAGGGCGGCGTTGGCGGGTGCGATGACCGAAGCGGCCAGGTATCTAGCCGAACATGGATTAGCAAGCTCGGGAGCCCCGGCATTGGTTCGATTCCTCTCAAAAATTGCCTCACGATACAGTATTCAAGTGTCCGAAAAAGCCGCTGCGCAGGCGATCCCGTTGTTGGGCGCCGCAGGGGGAGCCACCATCAATCTGCTCTTTATGGATCACTTCCAAAATATGGCGCGGGGCCATTTCATTGTGCGTAGGTTAGAACGCGCTCACGGCAAAGAGCCGGTGCAAGAGGCATATCGACAATTAGCCGCCAGCAATTAAATTAGATGTGCAGTTGTCTGGTTTGTCATGCCCGCCGGTTTTGAGCGGGTATCCATCTTCAATACATCCAAGGAGTGAACCTTGAGGAAAATTTGGAGGGATCAATCCGTGAAACCAATGATACAATCCTGGTTGGCCTTGCTGGGAATCCTTCTGCTTGCTGCCTGTACACAAGAAACTCAAAATAAACTCAGCAGGGCGGTGCAGAACTGGACTGGCACTGACGGAGTATTAGAAGTCTATGCCGGAGAAAAGTTAGTCAAGCGTTTTATGAAAATCGATAAGCTGTCCACGGCCATGGGGACTCAGGATGGCCTTCCACGCGCGTACCGGTTTGGATACGGGGTCCTGGATGCCAATTTGAACGGCCTGAAAGATCCCGGCGAGAAAAAAGTCTATTTTGAGTTCAGCGACTACTCCACCCCCTATATCTTCTACGAAAACCCTGCCTGACATTTTTGGCTTTTTATCCTGTTTTTCGGACAAAGTTTTGGTATGCCCTTGTCAGAGCGTATAGGATTCCTCAGCAAAATATGAGAGGATACAAACAGATCATTTTGCGATCTGGATGCCTTCTTTTAATTGGTGGGTTGAATTTCAATTAAGAAAATTCGGTTCTCCCTCGCCCAATTGGGCGGGGGGATTGGGGTGAGGAGAAAAGCTCAAGGGAAAGCCCAATCACGATAGTTCTAGCAATCAATAGGAATGGGTATGATCCACGGTGTGAAAAAGTTTGTTGCGCTGTTCGTCGGTCTTATGTTTTTTGTGACCCCGAACAGCTGGGCTCACCCTCTTCCGGAACTTGGAAGTGCCAAAAAAGTTCAATTATCTGAGCCAAGCCTGTCTTCATTTGTAAAAGAATATGTGGGGACTTCCTCTCCAGAAAGAGCCCAAGAGTTGTTGGCTGGTATTCAAGGCACTTCCGACGTCAGCGTTGAATCCATTTTAAAAATCCTTCAACAGCAACCCCGCTATGAGGTTCAACCCATAGGCGCCCAACCCCGACGCTCCGTTCGGGTAAGGGGACAGGACGCAGAATATGCCTTGTATGTTCCTGCCTCCTATGCGCCCGAACAGTCTTACCCCTTAATCCTCTGTTTGCATGGGGCTGGGTTTACCGGGGAAGCTTATCTGGATCGTTGGGTCCCACGCCTGGGCGAGAAATATATCCTGGCGTGTCCTTCGGTAGCCATGGGGGGATGGTGGACCAGATACGGCGAAGAACTGGTGCTAAAAGTCTTGCATGAGGTCGAAATGAAATATCATGTTGATCCCGATCGGGTATTTTTGACCGGCATGTCGAATGGCGGCATTGGAGCCTGGATCATCGGCATGCATCACGCGGATCGATTTGCGGGTATTGCGCCCATGGCGAGCGGGATCGATGATGTGCTCTATCCGTTTCTGGAAAATTTATCCTCCACGCCTGTCTATATCATCCATGGAGCCGAAGACACGGTCATGCCCGTTCAACTCAGTCGGGATTTGGTGAAGGAAATGGAGCGCCGGGGGATTCCTTACATCTATCGGGAACATCATTGGACACATCCACACGCAGGAGGCCATTTTTTCCCCAAACAGGAATTGCCCGATCTCATTGCCTGGTTCGATGGGCAAACACGAGAGCCATTGCCACCGAGCGTGTCACTGGTTCGAGACGCCACGCATCTGACCCCGTTGTATTGGATGCGTATCGATATGACGGACCAGATTGCCGCCTTCTCCGAAAACCTGATTGACAACCGTGATGAATTTATTGCTGGCGCGATCTATGCCAAACTGCATGCCGAAATCACGGCTCCCAATAAGATTGTCGTGAATACCAATCGCATTCGTCGGTATACGCTGTTTATGAATCAGGACCTTGTGGATTTCTCCAAGCCTATCCTTGTGGAAACAAATGGGATGAAATCCTTTGAAGGGATGATTGAGCCCAATATAGAAACCCTTCTTCAGGAAGCTCGACACCAGCCAGACGCGCATCGCCTCTTCCCCGCCAAGCTCACCATTGATGTGCCGTTGACCGCTTCGGTTGAAAGTCGGTAAATAAGGCAGCTTCTACTTGGCCGCGTTTCCGTGTTGAGCCTTATCCGCCTGCCGCCGTTGCTCACAGGCCTCGGTGACAATGCCCAATCCATCCCGCGAACACCGTTGCTGTTCAGCATCATCTCCAGACAAAGTGTCGGGAAGGGAACTGAGTCGTCTCTCGCTCAGTTGCGTGTGGCCGGATCGCGGTAGAGCACCATGCGGTCCTTTGTTGGGCTGCCGGGCGTTGGAGAGACGAGGGCAGTTGCGGATGGAGGGCGGGAAGGGGAGGTTGAGGCCCCAGAGCTTGTTTGTGCGGCCCGGAAGGGATTAGCGGATGTTACGGCGGGAATTGAAGAAGTTGGAGGCGGAACCACAATATCGGAGTCGGATCGAAAGGGATTGCCGGTGGCTGCCGCGGCATCGGTGGTCGTCGGCGCGGGGTGGAAGTCTTCTGCCTGACTGGACGCCTCCGATTTGGAGCGCCAGGGGTTCCCTGGGGTTGGAGAGGTGGCGGAGCCTGTGGAGGGGGGCGCCTGCCGGAACGGATTCGCTAACGGTTGGTCAGCGTATTTTCGCCGGGAATAATCGAACGACCCGATGTCCGCTTCGAGGTGTTCGAGTTCACCGATGATGGTCTTGAAGTGCGTGTCGATCTGCTCAAAAGCGGCGCTGCTGATGGCCTCACTGAAGGGATGATTTCTTTCATGGACGATCTCGTTCACTTTCTGAATGCCCCGAAAGATGGGTTGGACGCGAGGATCGTCGCGCTGGTACGTGCGGTCTGCCCGGACCATGTCAATGGCATCGGCGGTAACCTGGTCGGAAAACGTTTGAAAGGGCGAGGTGATCAGGGCGAAGGTAGTCTGGGCCCGGTCCGCGAGGGTGTTGGTGGCCACGAGCAGGTCGGACACCGAATACGAACCATCCCCCCGGGCCACACCCCTGACGACTTGCATAAAGCTTGAGAGCTCCGAGGCCACATCAGGGAGCCCGCCCCGCAGACGCTCCTTCCATGTGTCTTTAAGCCGGTCGGCGGCCTGCGTGATCGCGAGGAAGTTCGCTTGCCGCAGGGCCTCAGCCTGTCGCCGCTGTTGGTCTGCGGTTGCCCGTTGGCGATCCTGATCGCGTCCGTGCCTGGACTTTTCGGCCCTGCTCCGCCTGCCGGTCGTGGTCGGCTTTCTCTTGGTCGGCTCGGCGGTCACGGTCTTCCTGCTGTTTCCGGTCGGCGTTCCGCCGGTCCCGTTCCCGCTCCTGGTCCCGGCGATCCCGATCCTGGCGGTCTTGCTCGGCTTCCGCCGCCCGGCGTTGGTCTTCCGCTTCCTCCCGGCGTTTGTTGGCCAGATACTCGCCCACGCGGGCCCGGCAAAGCCCCACCTCCTCGTTGCGTTTTTTCCGACTTCATCCTTGGCCGTGTGCAAAGATTGACAGCTTGATTTGGTGCAGGTCTCGCCCAGAGGCACTTCATCGTTGGGAGCCTTGGCCAGACAGGATTCATGTTGATCATTCAACGTCCGAAATTCTTCGTCGAACTCCCGGGCCAGGTCGTCGCATTTTGGAAGACGGCAAGAGCCTTTATGGGATGTATGACATGGCCGGAAATGTGTGGGAGTGGACGAGCGATTGGTATGACGAAAATTATTACAAAAACAGTCCCTCGCAGAATCCCAAGGGGCCCTCATGTGGAGAATTCAAAGTAGTCCACGGCGGGTCGCGGTTCCTCAATCCGCAGAACCTGCAATCTGCGAACCGGAACAACAACAAGCCAATGCAACGAACCGGAACAACATCAACGGATTCCGGTGCGCGAAGACTCTGTACCGGACGGTTGCCGGGTGGCCGGAGTCTTCTGGGCTGGGGCTCAGGAGAGTGTGCCACGTGGAGTCTATCGGCCTGTTCCTGCGTTGGCTGAGGTGACGGCCTTGCCGGCCAAATAGGGCAAAGCCTGGTTCCGGTTAGTAGGCGTGGCGGAGCACCGGAATTGGTTGCCAACTCACGGACTGAGAAGAGAAACGGGGTTCTCTGCAATCGGAGCAAGCGTTGTCCTTGATAGAGAGCGGGTCTTGGCTTACACTTGTCAGTATGCAGAACCATTCAATTCCCACTTCATCTCATGCCCTCAAAATTTTACCGGCCTATACGGGGTTGAACTCTGTGGAGGACATCCTCAAGTCTCCTCGGGCCAGGCGGTTGCTCTGGTTGGAAATTCTTTTCAACGATCAGTTCGATTTCAAGTCTTGGCAACATGATCCCGAAGTTCAAGAGGCTTATCGCAAAGCCTGCCGGTGGTTCACGACGTACCGGAGTGTGATTCAATCCGTGTTACCTCAGGTGTCACTTCCTTCCGACTCAGAAAAAATTGACCAGCGAGACTATCGGACGTTTGCGGAGGCGTTGCAATTTGTCACCCATCAATCTTGATGCTGTCAAAAATCTCTTGAGAGAGTACGTCACTCAAAGCCAACAAGCTGTCGAGTTGATCCTGATTGGAGGACTGGCTCTTCAGGCCTATGGGGTTCACGATCGGGTGACTGTCGATGTTCATGGGGAATTGGCTGGTGAACTGGAGCCTCTTCTGGAATTTCTTCGATCCCGTCAGGTGCCGGCGGATCTTGGAGAAAATATCTCCGGCTGGTCAGTGGTAGCGATGCCTCCAGGGTATCGAGACCGTACGTCTGTGTGGTATGAAGACGGGAAACTTCGGATCAGGCTTCTTCATCCCGTTGATTTTGTGATTGCCAAACTCCGCAGGGGAACGGAACAAGATTTAGAGGACGCTCAAGAAGTGGCCATCCGTTTTTACCTTTCTCCTGCCGATATTCAAGTCGCGGCGGACTCAGCTATACAGGCCTCTCCAAAAGACACTGCCCTGTTTACCTTTCGGAAAACAGTCGATATCTTTTGCCAGCGTATTGGCCAAGCGTAATCCCCTCATCCGAGGGGCTATGAAATCATATGGATACTTCCCTTTATCGAAGGCATGAATTTTCAAAAGGCTGGTAATTCCGGCATTTGGTCGTCGAGTTTTCTTTTGCCATAAAGTCTTCTCTGGCGTATTCTTTTCTTATAGTGTGTCATCGTTGTCGTCGGAAGGCCTTCGCACCACTTGCGTCTGGGTCGCAATATGCTGATCGTCGAGGTGAGAGGGACATCACTAATCATCAGATGTGATCCTTTTCAATGGTAAGCTGGAGAAAGGATGAATCATGTCCGGACCCGCCAAAGTTGCGTGCATTACTCTCGATGCGGTCGAGCAGAGTTTACTCCTGACCTGGGCGAAACAAGGCCTGCTTCCTCATTTGGGAAAACTTCTTGAGGAGTCGGTCTCTTCGGAAACTCGCAATCCCGACATCATTTATAGTGGTACCCTGTGGGCGAGTTTTAATACCGGAGTTTGGCCGGGGCGCCATGATCATTACTTCTATCTCCAGCCCGAATCTGGCAGCTATGGCTTGCGATTGTTTATGCCGGAGAATGTGTCGGTTGATTCCATTTGGAACACCATCGCGCGAGAGGGGCGACGTGTTGCCTTGATCGACCTGCCTAAAGCCCGGCTTGAGCATTTGCCACAGACGTTACAAGTTTCCTTCTGGGGGGAGCACGAAGTCTTACAGCCTCTCACCTGCTGGCCGCCGTCTCTGGAGCAGGAAGTGGTGCAGGTTGTGGGCAAGGACCAAATTGGTGCCTGCGATCTCGTTCGCCAACGACCGGACGAGCTTCGTCAGCTTAGAGATGGTTTGATTGAGCGGGCGAAACGGCGCGGGGATCTCGCACTGGCCGTTCTTGAACAGGGGCCTTGGGATCTTTTTGTCTTGAATTTCAGCGAAGCCCACTGTGCGGGTCATCAGCTCTGGGCTGCCCGTGATCCCGGGCATCCGGAGTACAAGCCTGCCCTCCGTTCCGCTCTTGGAGAAGATCCGCTGCTTGATGTCTATCAGGCGATTGACCGGAGTCTGGGGCGGATTGTTGAGGCGTTGGGGAGAGAAGCCTTTCTCCTCGTCCTTGCGACGCATGGTATCGGCCCGCGCTACGATGCTGCACCGGCCCTTGATGCGGTGTTGCGCCGTCTCGACGGAATTGACGCGCCGACAATATCAGGGCCGATCGAAGTTGTACGGAGGGTCTGGCTCCAGATTCCCGGCTGTTTCCGGCGTCCCTTTCGTCATGTCATTGATCGTCTCTACGATGCTTCTCGCCAGGCTGAGCGGGCCAAACGACGATTCTTCGTCATTCCCACCACTGACAACTGCGGCGGCATCCGTATGAATCTCAAAGGACGTGAGCCGGAGGGCCAAGTCGAGCCGGGAGCACCGTACCGGAAGCTGTGCGATTGGCTCAAGGAAGAACTCCTTGCACTTAAGAATGTACAGACCGGAGCGCCGGTGGTGACCCGCGTCCTCTATGGGGACGATCTCTTCCCCGGTGCCTATCGGAAAGAATTCCCGGATCTCGTGATTGAGTGGAACAATGAAGCTCCCATAACCGCCGTGCGCTCTCAATCTGTCGGTGAGATTCGAGTGGAGTCCCTCAACCCCCGCACGGGAGATCACCGTCCGAAGGG
>Ga0224505_10000861_pt1 | contig 20435 bp, 19 predicted proteins | sample SF_Jan12_sed_USG_FD_169102 | JGI IMG/M metagenome (GOLD analysis project Ga0224505, IMG submission 169102) | Sediment microbial communities from San Francisco Bay, California, United States - SF_Jan12_sed_USGS_4_1 | ecosystem: Environmental > Aquatic > Marine > Sediment | place: USA: California... | reverse complement strand
GCGAGGAAGTGGCGACCCAGGTCGCCGCCTGGGAGCACGGCCCGAGTTGAGCGCCACGCCCGGGGCTCGGCCGATCAGTGCTCGTGCGGGTGATCGTGGTTCTCGTCGGGACCCCGACCGAGGTCCCAGTCCTCGAGGCGTCAACAGCCCGGTTGGCCGTGGTTGCCGCAGCAGCCGCCGTTCACGAGCCCCTTGGCCCGGTTGCGGAACGTGAGCGCCACCTTCTCGGCGACGCCGTACTCGGGATTCCGCCAGTTGGTGAAAAACGCGCCTGCGTGGTAACGGAGCTGCTCGCGGAACGTCGCCATGGTCCGATGCTACCCTCGCCGCCGTCGCCACAGCGTGCTTGGAACCAGATGCATGGGATGCCACGATGCGCCAGTCTTGGAAACCACGCCGCAAACCCCTGACGACGCAGACGGAGGAGTGCCCCCACCCGAGCCGGTATCGATGCGGCTGGCGGGCTTCGGCGCCGCCGCGCTCGGGGCCCTGCTCGCCGGTATCGGCAGCCTCATGGTGTGGGTCACCGTCGGCATCGACGGCTTCCCGAACCTCGACTCGCCGACCCGGGGCGTCGAGACCATCGACGGCAAGGTCACCCTCGCCTGCGCCGTCGTCCTGGTGGCCGGCACGATGGTCAGTCGCGTGTCCAAACCCCTGAGCCGTACGGCCGCCGCGGTCGCCGTGGTGGTTGCGGGCATCGCGTGCATCGTCATCGTCGCAGGGTTCCTGCTGACGGCCCCGTCTCGGTTCGACCCGGTCTCGAGCGACGATCTCGCCGATCGTGTGGCCGCGGAGATCGGGGTCTCCGTCGACACCGCCAGAGCACAGATCGAAGACACCGTGCAGTCCCTCGGTGGATTCCGCGAGCTCGGCCCGGGAGCGTTCGTGACGCTCGGCGGCGGGCTGATCGGCTCGCTCGGAGGACTGCTCACGTGGTCGTGGGCCAGACGGACTCGAGCGGCGCCGGCCGGGCCCCCGAACGACGATGATCGGGCGGACGGTCCCGCCACCCACGAGCCCGAACGCTAGAGTTTCGCGAGGTCCGCGCACTTCGCACGGATGCCCTCGGCCGCCTCTCGCAGCTTCGACAGCTCGTCGTCGTTCAGATCGAGTTCCACGATCTCCTCGATGCCCTTGCGCCCGAGCTTCGCGGGCACGCCGACGTAGACGCCATCGATGCCGAACTGACCGGTCGTCCACGCGCAGACGGGCAGGGTCGCGTGGGTGTCCTGCACGATCGCCTCGACCATCGCCACCGCCGACGCGCTCGGGGCATAGTAGGCCGAGCCAGTCTTCAGCAGTCCCACGATCTCTGCCCCGCCGTCGCGCGTTCGCTGGAACAGTTGCTCGAGCGTGTCCTCGTCCACCAACTCGGGCAGCGGCTTGCCGGCAACCGTCGCGTGACGAGGCAGCGCGATCATCGCCTCGCCGTGCGAGCCGAGGGTCATGGCATCGACGTCGGAGGGCCGGGCTCCCGTGATCTCGGCGATGAAGTAGCGCAGGCGCGCCGAGTCGAGCACGCCGGCCATCCCGAACACGCGCTCCTTCGGGAACCCGGAGGACTCGGCGGCGAGGTAGGTCATCTCGTCGAGCGGGTTCGAGACCACGATGATGACGGCGTCGGGTGAGCCGGGCACCACGTTGCCGATCACCGAGTTCATGATCGCGGCGTTCTTGCCCAGCAGGTCCATACGGCTCATGCCCGGCTGACGCGGGAATCCCGCGGTGATCACGACGACGTCGCTGCCAGCGGTGTCGGCGTAGTCGTTCGTGCCCACGATGACGGGGTCGTAGCCCTCGACCGGCGATGCTTCCTTCAGGTCGAGGGCCAGTCCCTGCGGCTTGCCCTCGATGATGTCGATCAGCACGACCTCTCCGAGCCCCTTCTCGAGGATGCGCATCGCGGTCGTCTGACCCACGAACCCGCTCCCCACCACGGTGATCTTCATGACTGCTCCCTGCGTCGGATGGCTTCACCTAAAGGCTATCGAACGGTCGGGGGCGTCCCGAACGCGCGGCCGTTGCCGAGCCGCGGGCCCGCGGGAAGGTCAGAACCTCGACCGACGGCGGGAGCGCCCGATCATCGCGTACGCGACGGCTCCGAGCAGACCGAGGAACAGGATCAGCAGCACCCACAACACCTTCGTGCCCATATCGGCGCCGCTCAGCACGACGTCGATCAGCATCCAGACCTGGAACAACAGGATCGCGACCAGGATCGACGTCACCACCGGGCCAAGCAGGCCCGCGAGGGTCACCTCGGCGCCGCCGACGCCCGGGATCGGGGTCTGCAGCGGCACGAAGAACATCACCACGGCGAACGCGATGATGAGTCCCACGACCAGGAAGGCCGCGACGATCGCGGAGGCCGTGAGTGGACGGGTCTGCGAACCCTGGGCGACGACCGCGTTCCACCCGGCTGCGACCGGCGGCGTCGACGGCATGGGCGGCAGGTCGTCCATCTCCATGCCCTCGGGAAGGCTCGGCAGCGTCATCGGGGAACCGCAGTTCAGGCAGCGAAGCGCTCCGGCGTGATTGACCGAGCGACACACGTAGCAGGTGGCGGTCTCCATGGATCCTCCGGTCGGCGTGTCTCCGAGATCATCGGCCACGGCCGGACCCGACTGGAGCGTCTGCCCGGCGGCCCGGCGGCCCGGCGGCCCGGCGGCCCGGCGGAGCCTGTCTACAGGTTCGCGATCACGGCGTCGGCGAACTGGAACGTGCCCGCCGGCGGACGATCGTCGCCCGGCCCCCGCAGGTCCCGGGGCAAGTGAGCGCCGTCGGCGAGGACCGCGGCCACGGCCGCTTCGAGTCGCCCCCCGGCCTCGATCTCGCCGATGTGGCGCAGCAGCATGGCGCCGCTCAGCATCGATCCGACCGGGTCGGCGGTGTTGGTGCCGGCGAGGTCGGGAGCCGTTCCGTGCGTCGCTTCGAACACCGCGAGCTCGAGGCCGCCGGCGCCGCCGAAGTGCCCGCCGGGCGCGACGCCCGTCCCCCCGATCAGCCCCGCACAGAGCTCTGCGGCCATGTCGCCGTACAGGTTCGGCATGACCAGCACGTCGAAGCGTTCCGGCGCCTGGATCAGCTGCATGCACAACGCGTCGATGATGCGGTCTTCGAAGGCCATGTCCGGGAACTCGGTCGCCACTCGCCTCGCAACCTCGAGGAACAGCCCGTCGCTGAACTTCAGGATGTTGGCCTTGTGGCTCGCCGTGACCTTCGCGCGTCCGCGGCGACGAGCTTCCTCGAAGGCGAATCGCACCACACGCTCGCTACCCCGTTCGCTGATCGACTTGATCGACACGCCGGCGTCCTCGCGGATGCGGCGCCCGGTCGTCTCACGAACGAAGCCGATCAACTCCCGAACGGCCACGGTGCCCATCTCGAACTCGAGGCCCGTGTACATGTCCTCGGTGTTCTCGCGCACCACGACCAGGTCGATGGCCTCGTAGACGCTCGGCACCCCGGGGTAGAGGCGGCACGGACGCACGTTGGCGTACAGGTCGAGGGACTTGCGCAGCTCGAGGTTCGAGCTGCGGAGCCCGCTCGTGACAGGCGTCTCGATCGGACCCTTGAGCGCGACACGATTGGCACGGATCGAGTCGAGCGTCTCGGCGGGAAGCGCCCGTCCGGTGCGCGAGAACGCCCCGGCGCCCATGGATCTGCGCTCCCACTCGATCGGCACGCCCGTCGCGTCGATCGCACGGCGGGACGCTTCGATCACCTCGGGACCGACGCCGTCGCCAGGGATCAGGGTCACTCGATGGGCCAACCTGGTCCTCCTGCTCGGGCGCTCGACCCCGGTGGGCGGAACGGCCGTTTTGGTCCGTCCCGGGGCCGCCGACTATCCTGTCAGAAGCCCGCACGAGCGAAACGGGCCCATGGCGTGCCCCGTGCGTGCCTCGACCGGAGGAAGTGGCAAGCGTGACCGAGAAGGGACTGCGGGAGGTCGTGGCCGCCGACACCACCGTGTCCGACATCGACGGCGACGCGGGGCGCTTGTGGTACGCCGGCTACGAGATCGCCGACCTCGCGCGCAACGCCACGTTCGAAGAAGTCGTCTACCTGCTGCACAACGCACGGCTCCCGAACCAGGACGAGCTCGACGAGCTCGACGGATTCCTGATCGAGAACCGAGAGCTCAGCCCGTTCCTCACCCAGCTCATGTCCACGCTCGCCCAGCAGACCTCGCCGATGTCGATGCTGCGCACGTCGATCTCGGCCGCGTCGGCTTACGATCCCGACGGGTGGGACGAATCGCCCGAGGCGCAATACCGAAAGGCGATGCGGCTGATCGCGAAAACGCCGGCCCTGATCGCCAACTACGAACGCATGCGCACCGGCCAGCAGATCGTGCCGCCGAACCCCAAGCTGCCGCATGCTGCGAACTTCCTCTACATGCTCTCGGGCGAGGAACCCCAGCACGAGGACGCCGACGCGCTCGATACCACGTTCATCCTTTACGCGGACCACACGATGAACGCCTCGACGTTCGCAGCCCGCATCATCGCCTCGACGCTCTCGGACATGTTCAGCGCGATCACCGGCGCCGTCGGCGCGCTCAAGGGTCCGCTCCACGGTGGCGCGAACGAGGAGGCGATGAAGATGGCCGAGGAGATCGGCCGGGCGCCCGACGCCGAGGCGTATGTGCGCGACCTCCTCCAGCGCCACGAGAAGGTCATGGGTTTCGGTCACGCCGTCTACCGCACGATGGATCCGAGGGCGACCGTGTTGAGGGAACTCGCTCGCGAGGTCGGAGCCAGACACGGCGACGAGCGATGGGCCGACATCTTCGAAGCGCTGCAGGAAACGGTCTATGAGCAGAAGCAGCTGTGGCCGAACGTCGACCTGTACGCGGCCGGCGTGTATCGGTCGCTCGGCATCCCGACCGACCTGATGACCCCGATCTTCGCACTCGCTCGCATGGCTGGGTGGACCGCACACGTGCGCGAGCAGTACGCCGATAACAAGGTGATCAGGCCGGGCTCGGCCTACGTGGGCCCCCGTGACCAGGTCTGGGTGCCGATCGAAGAGCGCAGCTGATCCGACCCTCGTCCTGCTCCAAGACGATCAGGGTTGACCTTCTCGACATCCCGTCTTACGTTTCGGTGCCAGCGGCGTCCCTGGCGCCGGTCGCCCGCCGCGAGCATCCGGAAGGAGAAGCGCATGGAACGGGTGGAAGCGGTCCGGCCGGCGGATACGGTGCGCCCCGGGGATACTCGTCCTCCGGTCCTCGTCGCCGAGGACCTCACGATGTCGTATCGGGGCTGGACGGCACTGCATGGCCTCTCATTCGCCCTCCGGCCCGGACACGTGATGGGGTTCCTCGGTCCCAACGGCGCCGGGAAAACGACCTCGATCCGCATCCTCACGACGATCCTGCGACCAACGTCGGGGCGCTACTTCGTCGACGGCATCAGCTCCGACCGACCCGCCCAGATCAGGCCGCGGATCGGGGTGCTTCCGGAGACACTCGGTCTGCCCAACCAGATCACAGGCATCGAATACATCACTTACTTCGCGAGGCTCTACGGCCGGCGAGGAGACGACGCCCGGTCGCACGGGTTGGCGATGCTCGAGATGGTCGGGCTCCGGGAGCGTGGGAGATCGCTGATCCGGGCGTACAGCCACGGCATGCGCCAACGGCTCGGGATCGCACGCGCCCTCGTCAATGATCCCGTGGTCCTCTTCCTGGACGAGCCGACCCTGGGACTGGATCCTCGAGGGCAGCAGGAGCTGCTCGCCCTCTTGCGGGATATCGCCCATCAGCGGAGCACCGGCATCATCCTTTGCAGCCACGCGCTGTCCGAGGTGGAGGGGGTGTGCGACGACGTCGTGATCCTGTCGTCGGGGCACGTCGTCGCCACGGGATCGGTCGCAGAGGTCCTCACGAAGGCCAGACGTGAGGGGCCGAGACGGACGGCCCTCCGGCTCCATGTGCCGGCGGCGACGGTCGGGAAGGCCACCCGTCTCCTCGAGGCGCTGCCCGGCGTCGCCGCGGTGAGCCGCGGGAGCAACGACCGACAGCTGGAAGTGGAGCTCGCCGCTGGTCCCGACGAGCCGGGTGCCGACGATCACCGGTCGACGAACTGGGTCCTCGATGCCCTGGTCGACGCCGACATCCAGGTACTGAGCTTCGAGGTCGAGGGCAGTCGCCTCCAGGACGCGTTCATGGAGCTCACGGAAGGGGCGCGCTCATGACGATCACCGAGGCTGAGGCGACGACGATCGGCACGCCCGCCGAGCGGCGGGCGACCCGGGGCGCGTGGTGGGTCGTGTTCAAGCAGGAGGCCGTCGAACTCTGGGTCGGAGGCAGGGCGATCAACCTGCTCATCCTCTACAGCCTGCTGCTTGGACTCATGACGTTCCTGCTGGCAACGAACACGGAGCTGAACCTGATCCCCCCGAAGGAGATGGTGTTCCTCACCCTGCTCAACACGATCTCCTTCGGAGTGTTCATCGGCATGATCGTTGGCGCCGACGGGATCAGCGGCGAGCGCGAACGAGGGACGCTGGAGGTGCTGCTACTGACGCCTGCCAGCCGCCGGCAGCTGATCCTCGGCAAGCTCCTCGCTTCGTTGACGCCATGGCCGGCGGCGTTCCTCATCTCCCTGCCCGCGCTGATCGTGGTGTCGCAAGGCGACGAAGTCATCGGCCAGGCGCTGTTCCTCGGGGCGACCATCGGCACGGCTCTCGCGATCGCGTTCGCCGGTTTCGGGTTGCTGGTCAGCACGTGGTCCAACGCGAACAAGACCAGCATGTTCATCTGCCTCATCGTCTGGTTGCTGCTCTTCATGCTGACGCAGCTTCCCGGGGAGGTACAGAAGGGGGACTTCGGGTACTTCGTTCAGCGGATCAACCCGATGCAGGCCACCAGCGAATTCATGGAGAAGGTGCTCGTCAACAATCGAACGTTCTGGGAGCGAGACGAGTACCTGCGTTCATCGGTCATCGCGGTGGTGCTCGTCTTGTTCCTCCTCTTCGTGATCGCAGCCCCCCGCCTGCGCCTCGACGCAGGCAGGGCACGAAGGCTGCGGGCGCGGTGGGGATCGCTCTCGGGCATGACGCTGACGGTGTTCCTACTCTTCGTCCTCGGCGCCGGCCCCGCCATGAGCCTCGGGCGGCAGCTCTTCCAAGCCGAAGGATGGAACCTCAAAGTCTCGCTCGAGGAGACGTTCCTGGAAGTGAAGACCGGCGACGAAGTCAACTTCGACACGCTCCTCGAGAACAACGGCAGCGAAGACTCGCCTCCGGTGATCATGGCGCTGAACATCATCAAGCTCTCGGGGGACGTGGTCGACCCGGAGGATTGGTCGCCAGAACGCACCCAGCACGTGGACTTCGTCCCGGCAGCGGACCAGATCCGGCATTCCTGGACGATCGAGGCGATCCTGAAAGGCGACTACATGGTGTACCTGGTCGCCGTCCCCGAGCCCGGGGAGAAGGCCAGCAGCCACCCGATCAGCAGCCCGGGTCTGCACCTCACGGTGGGCGCGTTCCAGCGGCTCAACCCGGAGGGCGTGCTCCCGGTCGTGATCGCGGTGCCGCTCGGCGTGACGCTCGCCCTGCTGGTCCTGGTCCGGCTCCGGCTGCGACGTCTCGGCCAGGGGGTCGCCGACGCCTCCGAGGACGACGACCGGGTGACCTGAGCACCACCGGTCGCCGCTAGCATGCTTTCATGCGCGGGAAACGTTTCGCCCTCGCGACGATCGTGACCGGGATCTGCGTGTTCGCGGGGGCCCTCACCGCCGGGTGCTCCGGTGGCCAGCAAGGAGCGTCCCCGTCATCGGCGACCTCGGTTCCGTCTTCCCCGAGCGAGACGAAAGCCACGAACGCGTCGCCGACGGCCACGTCGGACGCGACCCACGCACCCGCGGGGAAGATCCCCAAGACCTACGACCCGAAGAACTTCGGTCGAACAGTGACCGACATCAACGAGTGGGTGCCGCTGGTCCCTGGGCTCCAGTCGGTGAGCGAGGGAACCGTCTACGTGGGTGACCGGCTCCTGCCCCACATCCGCGTCACGACGGTCACCGACGTGACGAAGGAGATCGACGGCGTGCGGGCGGTCCTCGTGCTCGATCAGGACTTCGACGGAGGCCAACTCAGCGAGCAGTCCATCGACTTCCTCGCCGAGGACGACGGAGGGAACGTCTGGTACATGGGGTCCTATACGGAGGCCTACGAGGGCGGGCAATTCCTGAACGCCGAGGACGCGTGGCTCGCCGACGTGAACGGAGCCGTGCCGGGCCTTTGGATGCCCGGCGCCCCGGAGGCGGGGACCCCCGCCTTCTACCAGGTGCAGATCCCCGGAGGGGAGCAGTCGAGCGCCCAGGTCGTCGACGTCGGCCGGAAGACCTGCGTGCCGTTCAAGTGCTACACGGACGTTGTCGTGATCGAGGAGGCCGGATCCGAGAACAAGTACTGGGCATCGGGGGTGGGGCAGATCCTCACCGAACCGCTCAGTGGCGCCGCCCAGGAGGTCGAGGAACTGGTCAACCTCAGGCAGCTCAACTCGAAGGCGCTGGCGGAGCTCAGCAAGGAGGCCCTGAAGCTCGACCGGGGAGCAGCCCTGCGGGTGGCGACCGTGTTCGGCGGATCCGAACCCGCCGAGCGCCTGTGACCGCCTTCATCCGCGTCGAGGACGTGTCCAAGGCCTTCCTGGAAGGTTCGCTGGAGCGGAGGGTCCTGCGCGGCGCCGACCTGGAGATCCGGCGAGGCGAGATGACCAGCCTCGTCGGCGCATCGGGGAGCGGCAAGTCGACGTTGATCTCGCTGCTCGCCGGGCTGATGTTGCCCGATTCCGGAAGGGTGGTCTTCGACGGCGACGCGATCACCGACATGGATGACGTCTCCCGGGCAGAACTGCGAGCCCGTCGCGTCGGCATCGTGCTTCAAAGCGGCAACCTGATCCCGTTCCTGACGGCGACTCAGAACGTCGAGCTCGCGTTGGAACTCGGCGGGCAACGCGACGGGGCGCGGGCGGTCGAGCTGCTCACGGAGCTCGGGCTCGGCGACCGACTCGATCACCTCCCGCGACGCATGTCGGGTGGGGAGAGCCAACGCGTGTCGATGGCCGTGGCGCTCGCGAACCACCCCGACCTGCTGCTCGCGGACGAGGTGACCGGCCAGCTCGACTCGGCCAGCGCCGAACGGGTCCTCGACATCATCTTCGACGCCTGGCGCCGGCGGGGCCTGACTGTGCTGTTCGTCACCCACAACCCCGAGCTCGCCGCCCGAGCAGAGCGTCGGCTGGTGCTCGACCGCGGAGAGGTGCGCGACCTGTGAGCGCCGGTGCGGCCGTCGAGCTCGACCGGGTCTCGAAGCGGTACGAGACGCCCGCCGGGGTGATCGAGGCGGTCGACGGGGTCAGCCTCGCCGTGGCGCCGGGAGCCAGCCTCGCCATCACCGGACCGAGCGGCTGCGGCAAGTCGACGCTGCTCGGGCTGATCGGCGGACTCGACCCGCCGACCGCCGGCCGCGTCTCACTCGGCGGGCGGGAGATCTCGAGGCTTCCCGAACGGGAGCGTGACGGCGTCCGCCGACACGAGATCGGGTTCGTGTTCCAGTCCGACAACCTGCTCCCGTTCCTCACCGCCACCGAGAACGTGCTCGTGCAGTGCTCGTTGAACGGCGAAGCGGAAGCCCTGGATCGATCCCGAGCCCTGCTGGCGCAACTCGGGCTCGCGGCGGAGGTGGACGCCTACCCCGATCAGCTCTCGGGCGGCCAGCGACAACGGGTGGCCGTGGCGCGCGCACTCGTCCACCAACCGAGCCTCATCGTCGCCGACGAGCCCACCGGCTCCCTCGATGCCGAGACCGCGACCGCCGCGTTGGATCTGCTCCTCGAGGCACAGCGAGCCTCCGGCGCGACGCTCGTGCTGGTGACCCACGAGCCGACGGTGGCCGGACGTTTGGAGCGGAAGATCGGCATGCGCGACGGACGCATCGCCGACGGATCCGCGGCGGCGCGAGCAAAGGCCGAACCGGCGACCCCCGGGTCCCCTCGTGCGTAGGTACGTCTTGCGCGACCTGCTGGGCAACCCCCGGCGCACCCTCGCGTCCCTCGCGGGAGTGGCGCTCGGCATCGGGTTGTTCTCGGGCGTCCTGTTCTTCATGGACGGCTCCGGCGCGACGTTGACCCAGCGGGCGGTCGCCCCGCTCACCTTGGACATCCAGCGGGTCGTCACGTCGCCCGCCGGCGGGGGCCTCGGGCTGACGGAACGGCTCACGCCGAACGGACCGCTGGACGCGGGGGCGCGGGGGACGATCACCCTCGTCGTCACCAACGACGGCGGTGCACCCGCCAACGAGGTAGTCGTGAGCGACGCGCCGCCGACTCCGCTCATCTACGTGCGAGGCACCGCGTCCGTCGACGGACGCCCGCTTCGAGACGTGGACGGTGGCAGTCCACTCTCGCAGGGGCCAGCGGGCCTCGGCCTGAACATCGGGCGAATGGAGGCAGGGACGCAGGTGACGCTCTCGTACGGCGTCGAGGCGCGGGAGCCGATCGACGAGCTCGGATCGCTCGGGCTGCAGGGCTCGGTCTCCAGTCGCGAACAGGTCGTGCCGGTGCCCGCGAACGCCTCGTCCGCCCCGACCATGGACGAGCTCCGAGCAGAGGTGGAGGGGATCACGGGCGTGGCAGCCGCCGACGGCCTCGCGTCCGTGGACCTCCCCCCGCGATCGCTCGCCTCCCAGGGCATCATGGTCGAGGACCCGGTACGGGTCTTCGCCTTCGACCGTCGGTACCAGGAGCACTACCCTTCGATCCGACTCGTCGATGGTGGCTTCGAACGCGGATCGGCGCTGCTAAGCGCCGAGGCGGCGGCGGCTATGAGGGTAGAGCCCGGAGGAACGGTCGAGCTGTCGCTCCCCGGCCGCCCGCGCCCCCTTTCCTTGCCCGTGTCCGGCGTGGTCGACCTGTCCCGCGCGCAACCGCTGTTCGCGAGCCGCAAGATCGCCAAGCTCGAGGACTTCCTCTACGTACGCGACTCGGTCGTAGTGAGCCCGGCGACGTTCCGCGACGAAGTGGTGCCGGCGTTCGACGTGGCGAGGTCGTCGGTCGGCAGCGTGATCAAGCGCGTGCCGGTGCGAGAGCTCGACGTGCTGGTCGACCGGGCGACGCTCCAGGCGGACCCGGGCAGGGCGCTCGAGCAGACGAGACGCATCGCGCGGGAGGTGGGGGGCATCGCGCCAGGACAGGACTACATGATCGACAACATCTCCAACGCGCTCCATGTCGCTCGCACCGACGCAGCGGTCGGCAAGCGGATGTTCTTCGCCCTGGGACTCCCCGGGCTCGTGATGGCGGCCTTCCTCGCCGCCTACGCGGGCGGCATCCTCGCGGCCTCACAGCGTCGTGAGCTCGCGAACCTCCGGGTCCGCGGTGCCCACCGGGGGCACCTGCGGAGGATCGCCGTCACCAAGGCGCTCGTGATCGCCGCCATCGGCTCCGGCATCGGCGTCGGGCTGGGCTTCGCATCTGCGACCGCGGTGCTCGGCGGGAACGCCGTCGCCCGAGCCGCTCCCGGCGACCTGGCGGTCTCCACGCTCCTCGCGGCGGGGATCGGCGCCCTGATCACGGCACTCGCCCTCTACATGCCCGCCAGCCGGTCGGTGCGTCGGGAGGTCGGTCAGGAACGGCGGGAGATGCAGGTGGCACGAGCGCCCCTGTGGCGTCGCCTCCATCTCGATCTCGCCCTGCTCGGTGCGGCCGTGGTCACTCAACTCGTCGCCCTGCGCACCGGGGCTCTCGATCCCCCGTCCGGATCCGTGTATTCGGGCATCGCCGTCACGGTGCCGGCGTTCTCGTTCCTCGCGCCGCTGCTGGTGTGGATCGGCGCCTCCCTGCTCTGCGTCCGAGCGTTCCACGCGGTCGCCAGCCGCTTGCCGATCCGCCCCTCGACAGACTTCGATTCGGTGACCCGGGGGGTGTTGGCTCGAGGCTTGCGGCGGCGGTCGTGGTCACTGGCCGCCGGGATCGTCGGGCTCGCTCTCGTGGTGGGTTTCGGCACGAGCCTCGCGACGTTCAGCGAGACCTACGAGGTGACGAAGGCCGCGGACGCGAGGTTCTTCGTCGGCTCCGACCTCAAGATCACCCCCAGCGTCGAGGGCAGTCGTCCGTATGTGGCGGCCGACGCCTCGCGCCTCGCCGTCGAAGGGGTGTCGGCTGCGACGCCGGTGATCTTCGATCTCGAGAACTCCGTGCTGGTGGGGCCCTACAACCAGGGGCGCACGAACCTCGCCGCGATCAACCCTGCGGGCTACACACTGGTCGCCCCCTTGCCCTCACCGCGGCTCCTCGAAACGTCGGCCCGGCGCGCGGTGGCGGCGCTCGACGCCGACCTCGACGGGGTGCTCGTCGACGCGGAGACCGCCGACGACCTCTCGGTGGAGACGGGCGACGGCGTCGAGGTCATCCTGGCCCTGGGCACCGAACGCGGGACCAGGGTGAGCCTCCGCGTGGCCGGACTGTTCGAACGGTTGCCCGGATTTCCCGAGGGTGTGAACCTCGTCGTGGACATCGACCGCTTCCGGGAGGCCACGGGCATCGAGCGCGTCGACTTCTTCCTCGCCGAGGCGATCGACGGGAGACGGGACGGGCTGGCCCGAGCGACGGCCGCCCTGCGGTCCGGCCCGGGCGCGAGCGATCCGATCCATGTCGAGACCGCAGAGACCGCGCTGGACAAGGACCAATCGAGCCTGACGGCACTGAACATCCTCGGTCTGGTGCGGCTCGATTCCCTTTACGTCGCGCTCATCAGCATCGTGACGATCGCGATCTTCGTCTTCGGCCTGATGCTGCACCGGCGCAGAGAGTACGTGACGCTCAGGGCGTTGGGTCTAGGGGTTCCGGAGCTTCGGACGATGGTGGTGGCCGAGGCCGCCCTGGTGGCGCTGCTCGGCGTCACGATCGGGGTGGTGGTCGGGATCGCGGTCGGAGCTCTCACCGTCCGCGTGTTGCGGGCGCTGTTCATCCTGGAGCCCGCCGTGAGCTTCCCGGTCGGGCGCATCGCGGTGCTGGCGTCGCTCGCGTTGACGGGGGCACTGATCTCCTGCCTGGCCGCGACCGAGATCCTGCGCCGCCTCAGGCCGACCGAGGTGCTGCGGGAAGAGTGAAGCGCGGCGGAGGGCGCTCCGGGAGCCGGCGGCCCGGAACCGCGCCGTTCCTTGCGGATTTCAGGTTGAGGGTGAGGACGTCGTCAGCACCCTCGGGTCCTCCGACGCGGCATATCCCCGAACGGTCGGGCACCGGATCCTACGAGGCGTGCACGACATCACCGTCGACGAGGGTGTGGGTCACTCTCACGTCGAGCACCTGTCGGGCGTCGTCTTCGGCGGCCGCGAACAGGTCGTCACTCAGCACGACCAGGTCGGCCTGCTTGCCGACGGTGATCGAGCCCCGACGAGCCTCCGCGAACACGACGTGCGCGCCGCCCATCGTGTACGCGCGGATCGCGGTCTCGAGGTCCACCGTCTCCTCGGGGATCCATGACTCCACGCCGTCAAGGTCGGCCCGTGTGAGCGCCGTGTAGATGCCCACCATCGGGTCCATCTCGGCCACGTTCCAATCGCTGGAGAAGGCCAGTGTGGCGCCCGAGTCGCGGAGCGAACGGAACGCCCACGCGTGGCGCCATCGCTCGGGTCCGACGTTGCGCCGCCAGTCGGCGACGATCTCGGGCGCGCAGTGGCGGGGTTGCATGATCGGGGTGACCCCCAGTGCGCCGAACCGAGGCACGTCGTCGGCGTGCAGGCACTCGGTGTGCACCATGCCGTGGCGCGGCCGCAGATCGGGATTGGCGCGGCGCCCGGCCTCGAACCCGTCGAGGGCGACGCGCAGTCCCCGGTCGCCGGTGCCGTGCACGTGGCACGACCACCCGCCGCGCTCGAGCTCGATCACAAGCTCGGCGAACGCTGCCGGGTTCCAGAAGGGCTCGCCACGTTCGCCCGGCCGGTTCGCGTAGGGCTCCAGCATCGCCGCCGTCCACGGTTCGATCACGTCGTCGATGTAGAGCTTGATCGCACCTACCCGTAGCCGGTCGTCGTCGAAGCGAGCCCTCATCGCCGCGAACTCCTCGCGCTCCGCGTCGGTCGTGCCCACCGGGTGGAACATCGCCGTGACGAGCCGCGACCGCAGGCGCCCTTCATCGCGCGCCCGCTCGAAGATCCACATGTCGTCGGGCGAGTTCTGGGGCTCGACGATCGTCGTGATGCCGAGCCCGGTGGCCATGTGGAGGCTCTCGAGCGTGCGCTCGTACTGCAGCGTACGGTCGTAGCCGGGCAGCACGCCTTCCAGCGCAGCCTGTCCGGCGCGGCTGATGCCCATGACCGCGAAGTCCCCGACCACGCCCGTGGGCTCGCCGGTGTCAGGGTCCTTCCGCACGTGCCCCCAGGCCAGGGCGTCGGAGTCGCGCGTGATGTCGAAGATCTGCATGGCCTCGCGGTTCAGCCACACATTGTGTGCGTCGTATGTGAACAGGAACGCGGGTCGCCCGCCGGTCAGGCCCTCGAGGTCCTGCCAGGTGGGCATGCGTCCGCCGGGCATCACCGAGTAGTTGAACCCGACTCCTTCGATCCAGGCGTGGTCGGGATGCGCGTCGGCGTGACCTCGAACGCGCGCCTTGACCTCGTCGAACGTGGCCGCACCGGCGAGATCGACCTCGAGCGGGTTCGACCCGAGGCGCACGTGGTTGTGCGAGTCGATGAACCCCGGGAGCACAGTGGCGCCGGCGGCATCGATCACCTCGGTGCCCGGTCCGATGTGCTCCGGCGCCTCAGCGTCCTCGCCGAGCCACGAGATGCGATCATCCTCGACCGCGACCGCGCCCGCCCACGGTCGGTCGGCATCGACCGTGTACGCACGGGCGTTGCGGATCATCACCGACGCGGGCATCCGCGGAGTCTACGCCGGAGCGGGCGGCGCCAGGTCGCCGCGGGTGACCGCTTCCTCGATCAGCATGCAGGCCTCCGTGAACATTGGCCCGTGCTCACCCCGGGCCCCGCGATCGAGGAAGTCCAGCAGCGCCAGGGCGTCGAGTGCGGCGGCGATCGCGCGCCATCCCGGCGGCAGCTCTCCTCCCCCGGCCGTGAACCCCGATGTGAATCCGTCCACGAACGATGCGGGGAGCCGCTCCTGGCGCCTGAGCATGTTCCCGAGGTCGGCGAGCGGCGGGCCGGCGAACGCGAATTCCCAGTCGAAGACGGCGGCGACCGACGGCGAGCCATCCGGCTCGCGTGCCATCACGAGGTTCTTCCCGTTGAAGTCCGAATGCACGAGCGCTGCCTGCGTCGACACGGGTTCGAGGGCCGGGGCGGCTTCCGCGAGCAGTGCTTCGAACCCATCGGCGATCGCGGTCCCGAGTGCATCGCGTGCTCCCGATTCACCGAGCACCCGCTCGCCCATCGCCACCAGCAGCTCAGGGAGGGGGACGTCGAGCGGCCGAGGCCGCAGCGCGGGCCCGAGCAGGCCCGGCTCCTCGAACGTAAAGACACCGATCTCAGCGAGGACGCGACCGACGACATCGCCCAGCGCCCCGGATTCCTCGTCGGTCGCCGCCGCGAGGGCTTCATCGAGCGACCGGCCTTCCACGTAGACGGACAACGTGAGCGGCACGCTCGCGAGCTCCCCGGCGAGGTCGGCGCCCACGACGCGCGGAACGGGGACGCGCTCGGCGACGAGATGCGTGAGCGCGACCTCCTTCTCGAGCGACGCTGCGTCGTGGTCGAGCCGCATCACGTAACGTTCGCCGGCATGGTCGATCACACGGTAGGTGTCGCGCCGCGCGCCGCCGCTCAGTGGCTCGACGACATCGACCGTCGTCGCGAGCAGTGCCTCCGCGGCGCCCTGCAGGACCGGAAGCTCAGGACGGGGTTCGTGCTGGGCGGCGATGGGCGCGACACCCTCTGCTGGACACATCGATTCAGTGTTTACAACGCACCCGTAGGGCGAGGGAAGAGCCCCGCTCGTTCGACGACCGCGCGGACCGCCTCGTCGTGGCCCAGACCCATCAGGTGCAGGCCGGAGATGCCGTCGATCTCCCTGATGTTCTGCACGACATCGACCGTTCGCTCGAGGCCGACTTCGGCGGCGTCGGGGCCGGCCGCCTCGAGCGCCTCGATGATGGCCGGCGGAACCCGAACGCCCGGCAGCTTCTCATCCATGAACCGGGCCCCGGCGGCGCTCCGCAACGGCGCGAGACCGACGAGCACCGAGGCGCGCTCGAAGACCCCCCGCGCTCGCATGCCCTCGGCCCACGCCTCCAGACCTTCGACGTCGTAGGCGATCTGGGTCCACACGAGGTCCGCGCCTGCGTCGAGCTTGGCCTCAAGACGCGCCGGGTCATACGGATCGGCCAGCGGCATCTCGGCGACGCCGATCGCGTATCTGGGCGGATCGGAGACCTCCTGGCCGGCACTCGTGACGCCTTCCTCTCGCAGGCGGCGGACCGCGCGCACGACCTCGAGCACGGTGAGATCGGCGACGGTCGCGGCGTGAGGCTCGTCACCGACGTGCATCGGGTCACCGGTGAGACAGAGCACGTTTCGCGCACCCAGCGCCCAGGCGCCGAGCAGGTCGCCCGTGATCGCCAGGCGATTGCGATCACGGCACGTGATCTGCAACGTCGGCTCGATGCCTGCTCGAGCGACGAACGCGCTGCCGGCCACCGCCGACATGTGCGCACTCGCGGTGGGATTGTCGGTCACATTGACCGCATCGATCGATCCGACCAGCGCCCGGGCGTGGGCGGCGACCACAGTACCGTCCCCGCCGCGTGGCGGCACGATCTCACCGGTCACCGCGAACGATCCGGCTCGAAGGAGCGCAGCCAGTCGGCCTCCCGCGAGCGCCGCGTCGTTCGAGGCGCGCCCGCCGCTCACCGGCTGAACGCCTGCTGTTCGGCCGCGGCCACGGTGTTCACCAGCAGCATCGCGACCGTCATCGGCCCGACCCCGCCGGGAACAGGTGTGATCGCACCCGCCACCTCGGCCGCCTCCGTGTAGATCACGTCGCCGACGAGCCCGTCGGCCGTGCGATGCACGCCGACGTCGATCACGGTGGCGCCGGGCTTGATCATGTCGCCGCCGATCAGCTGGGGAACACCGGCCGCCGCCACGAGGATGTCCGCCCGGCTCGTGTGCGCTCCCAGGTCGCGCGTCTTCACGTGCGTACTGGTCACGGTCGCATTGCCTCGGATCGAGTCCTGGGCGAGCATGATCGACAGCGGCGCTCCGACCAGGTCGCCGTGACCGACCACCACGACCTCTGCGCTCTCGAGCTCGATGCCCTCGCGCAGCAGCAGCTCGACGATGCCGTAGGGGGTCGCGGGTGTGAATGTCGGTTCGCCGCGCACCATCATGCCCACGTTCCACGGATGCAGCCCGTCGACGTCCTTCTCGGGAGCGACGGTTCGCTGCACCTCCAGCTCCCTGAGTCCCGCCGGCATCGGCAACTGCACGATGATGCCGTGGATCTCGGGGTCGCGGTTGAGACGCCGCAGGGTGGCGAGCAACTCACCCTCGGTCACGTACGCCGGCAGATCGACCTGCTCGGATCGGATGCCGACGTCGGCACACGCCTTGTGCTTGGCACCGACGTAGATGCGAGAGGCCTGGTCGTCGCCCACGAGGACGGCGGCCAGGCCCGGTGTCACGCCCCTGTCGGAGAGCGCGCGCACCCGCTCGGTTACCTCCGAGCGGATCGCTGCCGAGATTGCCCTGCCGTCGAGGATCCGGGCGGTCACGTGGCGAATCCTACCCGTGCGCTGCAGGGCCGACCAAGCGATCGACCGGCTCGGTCGAATGATGCCTCAGTGCCGGAAGTGACGGGTGCCGGTAAGCACGACGGCCATCCCTCGTTCCTCCGCAGCGGCGAGCACCGCCTCGTCGCCCTTCGACCCGCCCGGGTGAATCACGGCAGTGCAACCGGCGTCGGCAGCCACCTCGAGCGCGTCGGAGAAGGGGAAGAAGGCATCGGACGCCACCACGGCCCCCTCGGCGCGAGCGCCCGCCTTGCGCGTCGCGATCCAGGACGCGTCGACGCGAGACATCTGTCCGGCCCCGACCCCGACGGTGGCTCCTTCCTTGGCCAACACGATCGTGTTCGACTTCACGCGCCACGCGATCGTCCACGCGAGCTCGAGGTCCGACCACTCCTGCACTGAGGGCTCCCGACTCGAAACGACCTTCCACTCTCCTCTGGTCTCCGTCACCAGGTCGCGATCCTGGACGAGCGCACCGCCGGGGAGTGGGCGAACGTCGAGCCCCCGACCGTCGGGAAGCGGCGCTGCCACGACGCGGAGGTTGGGACGATCGGCGAACGCTTCACTGGCCGCCGGCGTGAACGACGGGGCGATCACGACCTCGGTGAACACCTCGGCCATCGCCGCTGCGGCCTCGATGTCGACCGCTCCGCGGAAGGCCACGATCCCGCCGAACGCACTCACCTCGTCGCATGCGAATGCCGCTCGGTAGGAAGCAGCAAGCGTCGACATCGTTGCGACACCGCACGGGTTGTTGTGTTTCACGATCACGGCGGCCCCGTCGGGAAGAGCGGCCACGAGATCGTAGGCCGCATAGGCGTCGAGCCAGTTGTTGAAGGACATGTCCTTGCCCTGCAGCACCTGGGCCCCGCCGAGGGGGCCGGATCCCGCCGCTTCGCGGTACAACGCCCCTCGTTGATGCGGGTTCTCACCGTAGCGCAGGTCACCGAGCTTCTCGTAGGCGAGTCCGATGAAGGCCGGCAGCCGCTCGTCGGAGTCGTGGTCGGCGAACCACGAGGCGACGGCCGCATCGTAGGCGGCGGTATGAGCGAACGCGTCCGCTGCCAGGGCGCGGCGGGTCTCGCGCGTGAGTCCTCCCTCGCGCGTGAGCTCCTCGACGAGGTCGTCGTAGCGGGTGGGGTCGACCACGACCCCCACCGACTCGAAGTTCTTCGCCGCCGCTCGAACCATGGCCGGGCCACCGATGTCGATCTTCTCGATCACCTCGTCGAAGCCCGCGCCGGCGGCGACGGTCTCCCTGAAAGGGTAGAGGTTCACCACGACGAGGTCGAACGGCTCGATGCCCTGGGATGCGAGCTGATCCGCATGGTCCCGCTTCCTGCGGTCGGCCAAGATGCCCCCGTGGATCGCGGGGTGCAGCGTCTTCACGCGACCGCCCAGCATCTCGGGCCAACCGGTGAGGTCCTCGACCGGCGTGACGGCAAGTCCGGCTTCGGAGAGTACGGCGGCGGTTCCACCGCTCGACACGAGCGTGACGCCGAGGTCGATCAGCGCGCGGCCGAGATCGACGAGGCCGTGCTTGTCGTAGACGGCGAGCAGCGCCCGGCGTACCTGCGTCACCTGCGTCATCGGTTTCCTTCCGTGATCGTGACGTGCCGACCTTCCACGTGAACGCGACCCTCGACGAGCGCCCGCACCGCCCGCGGCAGCAACCGGTGCTCCACCTCGAGGATGCGCCCTTCGAGCGAGTGCCAGTCGTCATCGGCTCGCACGTCGACCGCTTCCTGCAGCACGATCGGCCCCGTGTCCATCCCTTCGTCGACCAGGAACACGCTCACCCCCGTCACCTTCACGCCGTGGGCGAGCGCGTCTCGGACCCCGTGCATGCCCGGGAACGAGGGCAGCAGGGAAGGATGCGTGTTGAGCCAGCGGCCATCGAACACGTCGAGCACGGCGCGGCCGAGCAGGCGCATGTATCCGGCGGTCACGACGACATCGGCGCCATGGCGCACGAGTGCCGAAGTCACCGCCTCGTCGAACGCATCGCGATCGGGGTACCCGGAGGGCTCGATCACCAGGGTCTCCACGCCCACGGCATCGGCTCGTTCGAGCGCCCGGATCGCCGGTCGGTCGGCGAGCACGAGCGAGATCCGTGGCCCGCAGAAGGCATCGTCGAGCAGTGCCTGCAGGTTCGTGCCGTTCCCCGACACCAAGACGGCGATGCGCTCCCCCATCCCGCGGCATGCTACCGAACCAGCGGCCGCGGACTTTCCGGGCGGAGCGAGCGGCACGGTTGGGGTAGCCTGGACGCGTTTCCGACCGACGAGGGGACCGCCGTGAAGAAGTGTCCGTACTGCGCCGAGATGATCCAGGACGAGGCCATCAAGTGCCGTTACTGCCACAGCGACCTGACGGTGGGCGTCGCCTCGACGACCCAACGGGCCTCCGAGCCCTCTGGGGACCCCGGGAGCACCACCGCGACCTCGCCGCCAACGCCGGCGGCGACGGCCGCCTCACCCACGCCCGAGGTCGAAGCTTCCGCACCCACGCCCGAGGTCGAGGCTTCCTCACCCACGTCCGGAGCGTCGCCCGTGAGTGAGACCACGGCACAGCCGGTCGCGTCGCAGACCCCCGCCGCGGACCCCGGGCAGGCTTCGCAGCCCGGTTCAGTGGCGGGCGACGTTCGATATACGCACTCGGGCTACCGTT
>Ga0224505_10000860_pt1 | contig 20443 bp, 21 predicted proteins | sample SF_Jan12_sed_USG_FD_169102 | JGI IMG/M metagenome (GOLD analysis project Ga0224505, IMG submission 169102) | Sediment microbial communities from San Francisco Bay, California, United States - SF_Jan12_sed_USGS_4_1 | ecosystem: Environmental > Aquatic > Marine > Sediment | place: USA: California... | reverse complement strand
GACGCGAGCGCGGTCCACACGTGAGTCTTGTTCAACCAAAGGCACGAGACAAACCAGACCAACCAGACAGATCAAACGAACTAAACAGACCAGATAGACCGATAGCCGGGTCTTGCTCGATTGATGGCGGGACAATGGAAAAAAGGAGCGATCCCACCGCTCTGGGATGGGAAGGCAGCGGAGCGGATTGTTGGACAGTTGGAACGACTACTGGTTGCCACATGATCTGATGCTGGAAGCATCTAGATGGACGAAGATGTTGGGATGTTCAGATCATGACGGGTCATTCTGACGACAGGCGAAAGCATCGTCCCGAATATCAGGAGTGTCAGACCTGAACGCAAGATATCTCGTGCAAGCTTACGGTATCTATTGGAAGCTAAGACGAGAGGACTGCCTTTAGATAAGTAAGAAGTTAGCCTGCCGCCTCTTTTAATTCAGTGATTTATTTCTGGTTCGAACGCTTCGCTCGGAACGCACTCACGCTGTCACAAAAGCGATTTTAAGTTGTCACATTCCTAGACAGCCAATACCATCATGGAACCCTCATATAGTTTTACAGCGCTATTCGGTATGAGGCGGGTCGGCACTCGGATTTGAATAACTTCCATATCCAGGCTCCTGATTGATGGATTCGTGAGCAAAGCTGCAAATTGGACTTGTCAGGCGCGCAGGCTATTGAGCGACAGACGAGTGGGAGAACGCAATGTGATCAAGAGCTGGCAGAACGGAGAAATAGATCGTGTCGAAGGTGAAAGGTCGCTAAGAAGGAAGGAGATGAATGAGTTGCTCTGGCAACAAAGAGACCAGGCTACCTGAGGACTGGTTTGCATTGATGCTTGCCGTGTCGTGCGGCGGATTGCCAGAGTGATGAAAGGCATTGTTGTTCAAGTTTGTATTCTAATGAGCGTGGAGTTTTATGGAATCCGCCGTTTCTTGCCGATTCTTTCTGACATGATATAGCCCTTCAATTGTAGTCATGATTGCGAACCAAACTTCAATACAATGGTTGTAGATTCTACGCTCCAGTCGCAGAAGCCATCCTTGATGGGCCGGATGGAGTTTCGAAAATTCATAGGGCTTCTCAGCGGTTCGGCGACCCAGTTTCTGAGTTTGGCTATTCTTGGACTGCTCCTGGCAAAGGTTCTTACCGTTGAGGAATTTGGAATTACCAGGACTGTCACCTCGTACATGGTTGTCCTAACAATGTTGGGCCACATGACCCTACATGATGCGCTCGCGACCTACGTTGCTAGTACAGAGGACCGTGATGGGAAGTCTCAATATGTTACCCATAGCATGGTCCTAGTGGTCGTAGTCTCCGTGCTGCTGGCGGCCGTGTTCCATCTGCTTGTTGCGAACAGTGGATGGTGGGCAGGATTATCTCGAACAGCCTTGATGACTGTCGTGATAATCCTGCCGTTGGAATGCCTCTCCATTCTTACCATGTCATTACTCAATGCGTCGGGAAACATTCGCTCAATGGCGGTGTTTTCTGTTGTCTGTGGAATGGTGCCGCTTGGAATCATTGCCCCCTGTGCTGCAACCTGGGGTGTGAACGGCTGGATCGTCGCTCGTATCATCTCAAGTTGCACAGTTTTTGGGATCGGTGTCTTGCTTGTGAGAGAGTATCTGCGTATGCCTCGGATAGATATGGGCAAGGTGTTGGACCTTATTCGATTTGCTCGAGTTCAGTTCGTTAGCGGTGCGTTATCGACGATGATGCTTAGTGGAGATGTGATTGTTCTTGAACGTCTGAGTCACGACAGTAAGGCGATTGGGCACTATGGGTTAGCCGTTCTCTTCTCGAGGCCACTGGCGTTGGTTTCGTCCACACTCGGCCGGCTCTACTTTAAAGATATCGCGTCTTCGGTACAAAATCCTCGCCAGCAATGGGACATGATTCATCAACTCATCAAGCTCACGCTTGGAGTGAGCGGTATCTTGGCGGCCAGTGTGTTCGTGTTCGGAGCGGCCGTCGTGCGCATGCTTTATGGCGAGCAATATACGGATAGCGTGAAAGTGCTAGAAGTATTAAGCATTGGGCTGGTCTTTTCTTCTCTTTGGTCAGCATTGTCAACAGCCAATATCGCACTAAAAGTACCTTTTGGTTCTGTCATAACCAGTTGCACCGGTCTTGTTGTGGCTGGAGTCCTGTTCATGCTGTTTGTTCCTGCGGCCGGGGCGATAGGCGCTGCGTGGAGTATGAATGCGGCTTACATGGCAGGCTGTGGAGCCGGCATGATCTTTCTCAGTAAGCAGCTGAAGAAGCACAACTAATTGCATGAAGGATTATTGTGCAGAATGAGTGACTCACGTTCCGGGACCGAACCCATCGGCACTGCCTCTCTTCCACACCCGCTGCATGTGGCATTTGTGAGTATGGGCATAACTTGTCTTGCGTGGATGGTGTTCTTGGCAGCTGGAGAAGAAGGCATTACAAAACTGACCCTCTTCAGCAGCAAGTTAAAGGTTCTCCAAGGAAATGATGGTTTAGTCATAGCTTTGATTGGGATTTCCGTGGTCTGTGTAGGTGGTAGTGCCGCAGTACTTCCTTTTAGGCCTCGCCTGCTAATGGCCCTGATCTTGCTGTCGTTTGGCTTGGCTGAAGTGGTTATTCCTTGGCTGAATCTCGGCGCATTCATGATTAGATATCTCGTGGTTATTACACTAACCGCGGGAGGAGTTCTTGCGCTGTTTCACACCAAGCGGACAGAGATCGGATGGCTAAGATGGGTGGCCCTCGCTTTTCTTGGTTGGTGCTTTGCAAGTGTCGCTGTCACCGGGGCAAGAACAGAGTCTCTTGTGCTGCTGCCTATACAACTCGTTCTAGTTGTCGGCATGTTGTTTGGGGCTAGAGGAATTTATCACTCGCCACCACTGATTATTCAAGCTGCGAATGTGTTCGCAGGCATAGCAGTAGTCATGACGGGCATACATCTAATGGCATTGCTTGCTCTGCCCGATTCTTTCCTGAAAGGACGGTTTACGTCGATTTTCCCCCTCCCAACTTCTTTTGGGAATAACTACGTATTCTTTATGGGAGCCATGCTTTGGCGAATGTTCCATGGAGGGAAAATGATTGAAGGAGCCATATTGGCGAGCTGTTCAGCGATAGGCGGGGTCATGTTGCTTCTTTCGGGAACTCGGAATGCGTTTTTGATGGTGGCTATCATGGTACTCGTGTACTTTTTTGTGTGGAAGGCACGGGTCACGGCAATTGCAGGTGTCTCTGTCCTGATTACCGCACTGGTGGCGACAGGGTTCTTGTTGGAGTCCAGCATGTTTAAACAGGCAACTCATCGGGCCAACAGTAAAGAGTCTCTTGAAATTCGAGAACAGGTATGGGGGGTTGCGTGGGAATACATTAAAGAAAGGCCTTTGGTGGGGTATGGTTTAGGAACCAGTGCGGAAACACTCGCAAAAAGTCTGCCTTCATGGAAGCGTTTTAACGCGCACAATGCATATCTTGGAATCTGGCTTCAATTAGGTGTCATAGGACTCGTGGGAGTTGTTCTTATGTACCTTGGAGCAATGGCCATTGGGTGGAAGATATTGATGGGTAGTGCTGTGCCGAAAGATCTTGTTGTAGCTGTTGCGCTACCGCTCGCGACGTTGACGGGGTTGTTTGTTGGAGGAATGTTCGAGGAAAACCTTTCTAACAGAGGGGGATTGCAGCAAGTAATCTGGGGGCTAGATATTTGTCTGATTCAATCGGTTCGGGCCCAGCTGAGAGCCATGAAGCCCGGCATAGTGAGCGATGACCAGGTAGGCACGCTCTCTCCGGCTGCCTTGGGAGATCTGTGAGAATACTATTTCTCGCTAGGGGTTTTGAAGACTATGTTATTGAGTTGGTAAACGCTTTAAGCGTTCACGTAGAAGTGCACATAGTGGTGTCAGCAAAAGATGAGTGGATTGCCGCTCATCTTTCCCCAGCAGTCAGAGTGTTTTATTCGAAAGCTCCGCGAGTCAGTTCTCTGTCGAATCTTTTCGCGATGGTCAGAATCGCAGAATATATTCGTTGTGTCCGTCCAGCGATTATTCATCTCCAAAGCGGAGTGAGCTGGGAGCTGATGATCAAAGCGATGTTCCCGGGGATCCCCATGGTTGTAACCATGCACGATCTCTCAAAGCATCCAAGCTGGAGCGAAAAGTCAATCAAATACAAGTTCCAGCAATGGGGACTGCGCATGGCAATCCGATTGGCTGATGCACTGATCGTACATGGTGAATGGATGCTGGAATACGCAAACACCCTTTGTGTTTCCAAGGGGCTCAAGAAGAGCATCAGAAGCATTTCTCACGGAGTGATTACGAGATACGGAACAGGAGTTGCGAGGGTGCATCTCGATTCTGCAGGGCATGTGCTCTTTTTTGGGAATATGAATAAATACAAGGGGATTGAGTATCTCATCAAAGCCGAACCACTCATCCGAAAGAAAATGCCTGGTGTAACCATAAGAATAGAGGGTAATGCAGAACAGGCCAACTATTATCGTGGCTTGCTTCCCGCGGAGAGCCGAATAGAGATGAGAACAGAACGAGTGGATGACAAGAGAGTTGCTGAGCTGTTTCAACGGGCCGATGTGATTGTATTGCCGTATGTCGAGGCTTCACAAAGCGGTGTCTTGCAGCTTGCACTCGCATTCGCAGTACCACCCGTCGTCACTCAGGTGGGCGGATTGCCGGATGTGGTCACTCATGGCGTGTCTGGACTTGTCGTACCACCATATAGCGAGAGCGCGCTAGCAGCCGCCATAGTCGAGTTATTATCCAATATAGATTTAAGGCGGAGAGTCATTGTAGAGCAACAGATAGCACGCGACGGAGAGTTTTCTTGGAAGCAAATTGGATTGCGGACATTGGATCTCTACACGACCGTATTGCAAGAGCATGAGGCGCAAGGCGTGCCTGTGAGCGCACGGGGTAATTGTATGCCAAAGGCCTAGAGTGAGTTTGCGAGTATTTGTATTTCATCGGTGCATCATCGTGATTCATTCACTTATGGATTGGAGAATGTAAGACGTGAAGACGAAGATGTGGGGTGCTTTATTTGGACTACTCGTGGAGCTCAGTATTGGGGGGCCGGTATCAGCTGTTGATAAACTTTCCACTCCCCGTCAAGAGTTTCGTGTATTTGACGCGACCTTCTATACCGACAAGCCAGATTTGGAACCGTACGGCATCGAAGCGCTCCCCATCATCTATAGTGGGCAACTCTGGGATAATAATGAAGATAGAAGTAATCTTCCAAGAGAGGAGCGTGTAGCCGCATTGGCCAGAGAGGTTGAGTCAAGGGCACAGAATAAGATTGTTGCTATTGACATTGAGCACTGGCCCTGGGTTGAGCATAAAGGCGATGTGGCCCTTGGAATGAAGAAATTCATGATCGTACTGGACTGGTTTAAAAAATATGCACCGTCTATCAACTTTGGTTATTACACGGTTCCTCCGGTGCCTGACTATGATAGTGCGGCTGCAGGCCAGCTGACTTGGCAACATAAACGGTGGCAGCGACAGAACGATCAAATTGTGCTACTCGCTCAGGCATGTCAGGTGTTATTCCCATCTATGTACGCATTTTCACCAAACAAAAAGCTATGGGTCGCGTCTGCCATCGGACATATTCGAGAAGCACGTCGATATGGTACAGGCGCCCCCGTGTATGTGTTCTTGTGGCCACAGTACCATGAAATTACGCGGGGCTTGGCGCTTGAGTTTATCGATAGAGAGTTCTGGCGTACGCAACTGGAAACTATCAAGCAATATGCTGACGGAGTTGTAATATGGGGCGGCTATGACTTGAAAGCCAACAAGCGGATGAAATGGGATGACAGCGCTCCATGGTGGAAGGAAACCGTCTCCTTCTTGGGTGGAAAGCGGTAACCGTACCATTGAAAGCGTTCTGTTTACGGAGTGTGTCCTGATGAAGATGATGTGCAAGAGATGGAGTATGCGGATCCTGAAGCAGTTCGTCCCATCCAGGGTGTATTGGTCTCTCTTGGCATGGAAGGTGCGTAATGAAGAAAAAGAAATGCAGTTGCTTCCTTGGCTGTGCGACAAGTCGAAAGTCGCACTTGATATAGGAGCTCTGGGGGGAAGTTATTCCGTGCACTTGGTGAGATATACGAAACGATGTATCGCGTTTGAAGCTGTGCCAAGTACAGCGGAGAGACTTCGTGCTAAGTTGATGTTTTGCGGTGATCCTAGATTGCAGGTAGAGTCGACAGCGATTGGAGATCGTTCTGGCGAGGCGCAGATAAGAGTTCCCATGAGGGATATGGGACGCAGTACATTGGCACCTACGAACTCAGTCGGAGCGCTCGGTGATCTTGATATCATTTCTGTCCCAGTGCGAAGGCTTGATGACTACCAATTTGGTGAACCCGTTGGGTTCATAAAGATTGATGTCGAAGGTCACGAGGAAGCCGTCTTGCAAGGGGCCAAGTCGTTACTGGCGGAGGACCGTCCGAGACTTCTCATCGAAATAGAAGAGAGGCATAACCCTGGGGCTATAGAGCGGATCAGTGTGGTGCTGAAGTCTTTCGGGTATAGTGGGTATTTCTTTCATGCGGGTCTACTGGAACCCCTGGCGCACTTCGATGCGGCGAGTGACCAGTGTGTGGGGTGCCTGAATGGTGATCCTGCGCAGCGCACAAAATATATTAATAACTTTGTGTTTCTTCTGCCAGAGCACCATGAGAACCTGCGCCCATTGCTGAAGAGCATGTAGGGGTATCTTTTCCGAATGCCGGATCAATGTACTGGGACGGGTAGAACGCACCCACTGCACCGAGTGTTAGGCCTGAGTAAAAGAGCCAGTCTCGCTGAGGGCCAACACATGGAAAGAGGATGCCAGTGATAAACGTACAAATCATCCAACCATTGGTCCCAGAGTATCGAGTTGCGTTTTTTAATAAACTGGCCCAGGACCCGCGCTGCTGCATTAACGTCTTCGCCAGCCGCACGATGCCGGGCAGTCAAAGTCTTCGTTCGTTCCCGAATAGTGCGTCGTTTGTTCATCTTGATCATCCCTGCTGCGATGTCCTTTGGCATCAGTTTCATTGGCAGCAGGGGCTTTCCTTGCAGAAATCATTAAGACGTGGGGATGTTCTCGTGGTGTGTGGGAATCCGAGGTTCCTTAGTAATCTTCCGCTTGTATTTGAGGCTCGGCGTAAGGGGATTGCAACCGTATGGTGGGGGATCGGCACAATGCCCAACCAAGACCGCCTCCGAGGTTTTCTGAGGCGAGGGCTCATGAAACAGATGGACGTGATTCTGCTATACACCGATCGCGAGCGCGAGCAATTTCTCCATCTGGGGTTTGCTCCAGATAGGCTATTTGCCATCAACAACGCCATAGACCAAGAACCAATTCAGGAGGCCATTGCTGATTGGTCAGCGATCCGATTGTCGTCCTTCGCGAGCGAGCACGGTCTTGGTGGGAAAAAGCTATTCCTTTTCTGTGGCCGTCTGACATCCAAAGCTCGTGTCGATCTCGCCTTAGAAGCGCTGCATGAACTCCGAACGCGGGACTCTCGCTATGAGCTTGCCATAATCGGTGAGGGTGAAGAACGCGAGCGACTGGCGATCTTGGCAGAAAGATTGGAGTTGGGAAACGCGGTGCGATGGCTCGGTGCGATCTATGACCAGAGAGCCATGGCACCCTGGTTCCTTACTGCCAAAGCATTTGTCTATCCTGGCTATATTGGTCTGAGTATCGTGCATGCTATGGGATACGGTCTCCCAGTTGTCACGCACGACAACATGGCGAACCAAGCTCCCGAGGTTGCAGCTCTCAAGAATGCACAGAATGGCTTGCTCTATACAGAAGGTGACGTCAAAAGGCTTGCTGCCCAGATGGCTCGTCTCGCGTCATCAGACGCGATGAGAACGGCCATGTCTCAAGAGGCCAAGAGGACCGTAACAGAAGAGTTTACATTGACCGGCATGGTGGAGCGGTTCGTCTCAGCGATCCATGCAGCAGCTGTGAGTGTGCAGTCGCACTCGATGTAGTGTGGAGCGATGGATGGGGAACATACGAGGGGCCTGAGTAATAGTAAGAGAGTGTCACGATGAAACTTGGCATCATGTGCTCTTCCATTTCAAACGGGGCCGGAGGAATGTTCGGTGCGATGGTCGGACAAAATCTTGCCATTGCTCGTGTCTACAAGCCTGAGATTCAAATATTTGGCCTTGAAGATGAGCGGAGCAGTTCCGACCTGGCACTCTGGAAGAATCTGAATGCACAGACCTATCCGATTGCTGGACCTAGGAAGTTTGCCTTCTCTCCGCAACTCCTACCTGCCCTCCTTAACGCGAACTTAGACCTTCTGCACGTTCATGGACTGTGGATGTATCCTTCCCTGGCCAGTCGAAAATGGGCCCATTCGACTTCTAGGCCGTACGTTGTTTCTAGTCACGGGATGCTTGACAGGTGGGCGATTCAAAATGCTCATTGGAAAAAGGTTTTAGCTGGCACGTTCTTTGAGCGTGGTCATCTTCAAAATGCGGCCTGTCTACAGGCTGTATCACTCGCTGAGGTCGATGCGATACGTGCGTATGGGCTGCGTAATCCGATCTGTCATATACCCTATGGCATTGACCTGCCTCAGGGGCTACCCATCGCACGATCCTCTGAGAATCGATCCAAGAGGTTGCTGTTCCTGGGACGTTTGCATCCCAAAAAGGGGCTAACGAATCTCATACACGCGTGGCATCGAGTACAGGGCAATCAATCAATTGAAAGTGGGAAATGGGTGCTCACCATTGCGGGCTGGGATCAGGGTGGGTATGAACAACAGCTAAAGCGCTTGGTGTCAGAGCTCGGACTCGTTGATAGTGTACATTTTGTCGGGGCTAAGTTTGGCAGCGACAAGGACAAGCTGCTTGCTGAATCCGACGCGTTCATTCTGCCTTCATATAGTGAGGGACTTCCCGTTGCGGTACTAGAGGCGTGGTCTTATGGATTGCCTGTTCTCATTACTCCTGCCTGCAACATCCCGGAAGGTTACGCGTGGCATGCGGCAGTTCAAATTCTACCCCAGGTTGAAGCCATAGAAAATGGGCTTCTTGAACTGATTGCCATGACGGACTCACAGCGTCAAAGCATGGGCAGACAAGGGCGACGGTTGGTTGAGACGCAGTTTACCTGGGAGCGAGCTGCACGAGACATGGTTGCGGTATATCGATGGATCTTGGGGGAAGGATCACGCCCAGCATGTGTAATGACATCGTAGGCGTAAGTGGCTGGCTCAGCGATCCAGCGATTTCGACAATCGTCCACTCAGTGCTCGATAAGTTTAGGGACCTATCTCGTACAATGAGAACCCCCTTCATTGTAAGGGAAGTGACGATAAGGAGGGTTCTCAACCATCAGCGCGAGCCGGTTTTACTTGGGAGTTCATGGCGATGCCAAGTCTAACGGCTGTTGGCCCATCGTTGGCTGACTACGTTTCAGGTCAATACGATCCTGGAGCAAATTGGTTCAAGAGGACCAGTTGGTACCTGGTCAATGCGATTATCTTTCAGTCATGGCTATGTCCAATGAGTAGTGTGAAGGCAGCGCTTCTTCGGATCTTTGGGGCCCACATTGGGGCGGGACTTGTCATTAAGCCGCGGGTAAACATCAAACATCCCTGGCGCCTCACACTTGGCGATCATGTGTGGATCGGTGAAGGCGTTTGGATTGACAACCTCGTCATGGTTCACATCGGTTCAAACGTTTGTCTTTCTCAAGGTGCGTACATACTTACTGGGAGCCATGATTATTCCGATCCGTCGTTTCGCCTCATCTTAGGCGAGGTGTATCTTGAAGATGGGGCCTGGATTGCTGCTCGATCCATGGTGTGTCCGGGTGTCCGATGTGGTCGCAACGCCGTCATTACTGTGGGTAGCGTGCTTCGGAAAAACGCAGAGTCCGATGGTATTTATGCAGGAAATCCAGCTGAGCTTATTCGAAAGCGCACCATTCGTGATAGGAACCTGGGTACACCCGTAGCTACTGCCGACAGCTCTTCTATCATTTGACGCAGGCTCAGCAGTGGAAATCCAAGGCATGGAAAATCCGCCGATGAACTCGACTGAATTGCTGTACAACCCCTGAGCCTAGTTGCGGTCAAGTTCACCTGCGGTGCAGTTCAAGGCTGGTAACTTAAAGCTTGACCAGCCAGGGTGCTTTTGGGGCCGGTGTTGGCCTGCATTGTCTACTGCGACGTTTAGGTTCAAGTGAAGATATGAGCAGACAGTTCCTGTCTCTCTCACGTGCCGATACAACGTATATCGCATCAGTGGAGAAGTGGTTGATCAGCGATAGGGAAAACGCACGTAACTCAACCTTCCATGACGTAGGGTAATTCTATCGACTTCAATACAACAATGGTGCGGAGACTTCACGCTCATCACCTTATACGGCTTATTCTGCTGCTTGCTGTCATTGGAGGCCTTGGTGAGATTGTAGCCCGCCATGTTCTTGGACTGGGTACTCCTCCACTGTATGTGTTACACCCTAGCATTGAATATATGTTCAACCCAAATCAGGATGTGTACAGATTTGGCAATCGCTTCATCGTGAATCAATTTGGGATGCGGACGGAGCCCTTTACTTTGAAGAAAAGACAAGAGGAATTTAGGGCAATGGTTTTTGGAGACTCTGTCCTGAACGGTGGTTATCTGACAGATCAAGCTAACCTGGCAACGAGCTTGCTAAAAGCAACGGTTACCCATGCCGGCTATGAACATGTCGTTATTGGCAACATATCGGCAGGCAGTTGGGGACCTGGAAATTGGCTTGCGTATGCAAAAGAATACGGATTCTTTGATGCCGACGTTGTTGTCTTAGTGGTGTCAAGTCATGACGCATCCGACAATCCAACGTTTACACCACTGAATAAGAACACTCACCCGATGGATCGGCCGGTATCGGCTCTTCTAGAGGGAATGGAAAGATATGTGCCACGCTACCTGCCGTCGTTTGATAGTGGCAAGAAGACAGTAGAACCAGATCGTTTTGAAGCAACAGGCGAGCAAGAGGTCAAGCAGGGACTGAAGGATTTGAGGGAGTTTCTTGAATTGGCGAGGTCGCGAGTCAGGGACGTTCTAGTGTTTCAACATTTAGAACAATCAGAGTTGGAAACCAATTCGCCTAAGGCTGGGTTCTTTCAAATCAAGGATCTCTGCACTCGATTAGGAATCAAGGTGGTGTCGCTTAGAGATTATTATGTTCGAGCGAAAGACCGAGGACTTGGCCCATACCGTGACAATATCCACCTTAATGAGGTTGGGCAAAGTCTTCTTGCAGAGGCGATGGAGGAGAACATACCTTTCGCGAGGACAGGACATTGACGCAGCAAGTTGTCGGAGAATACAGGGCAGGTCAGCAGTTCCTGACCTATTGCATAGGTAAGGGTTTAAGAAAGTGTTGAGGTACTGCGCCAGTCGTCCGAGGAATGTGATTGTGGGTTTGTCGTGAGGATGGTATTCATCAATCGGTTCTTCTACCCCGATCAGTCGGCTACCAGTCAACTATTGACTGACCTAGCGTTCCACTTTGCCGAGAAGTCGCATCCGGTAACCGTAATTACCAGTCGCCAGTTGTATGGGGATGCTCGTAGCTTGCTTCCCCCGCAGGAGGAATTACGGGGGGTCAAGATTTGTCGAGTGTGGTCTACGCGATTTGGTCGAGCTAAGCTACTGGGGCGCGCACTCGACTATGCTACCTTTTACCTTGGCGTTGTCGCGGCACTGTTCAAAATGGTCCGTGCTGGCGATATCGTAATTGCCAAGACTGATCCTCCGCTTATCTCCGTAGTGGCGGCTGCCATCACAACGTTATCTGGGGCCCGCCTAATTAATTGGACGCAGGATCTGTTCCCGGAGATAGCTGGAGCGATAGACATAACAGGTACGAGAATCCTCGAACCAGGGCTAAGGTGGCTTCGTAATCGGGCTCTAAAGATGGCCGCTTGCAATATTGTGATTGGTGAACACATGGCTGGCCGCTTGCGTGGCGAAGGAGTGCCAGCCTCCACCATTCGGGTCATTCATAACTGGGCCGATAGTGTGGCCGTTCGTCCCATTGCTCATCACGACAACCCCCTTAGAATTGATTGGAACCTGCAGGATAAATTTGTCGTGGGGTATTCAGGAAATTTAGGTCGAGCACATGAATTCCAAACGATTCTACAAGCCGCAGAACAACTTTGCGATTCACCCACCATACGATTCTTGTTCATTGGCGCCGGGGTCGGACTGCTGCCCTTGCAGCAGGAGGTAAACCGTCGTGCTCTGTCCAATGTTCTGTTTCAGCCGTATCAACCTCGGGAGCAACTCTCCTATAGCCTTAGTGTAGCGGATCTTCACCTAGTGTCACTACGACCTGCCCTTGAGGGTCTAATCGTCCCCAGCAAGTTTTATGGTATTGCTGCCGCTGGTCGACCAGTCCTGTTTCTGGGAAGCCCTACAGGCGAGATTGCGGGAATTCTGGGGGAGCATCACTGTGGGTACACGGTCGGTGTTGGCGAAGTGGATCAGACTGTTACCATCATTTCCCGGCTTGCCAGTGATGAGGGCGAATGCCGACGCCTCGGCCAAGCGGCCCGCATGGCTCTCGAACAGCACTACGACAAAAAGGCTGCATTTCGTGATTGGGATGAGACGCTGGCTCCCTGGCTCAACGCTGCGTAACTCATATCAATACACGGTCATCATCTTGCTGGACCCGGGACCCGGGGTCGTTGCTTGACTTGACGCTCGCAGTGAGAGGCAGGAGGTGAAAGGATTGCGGTGGGAGGCTTGGGGGTGTGGGAGGGGTGCCGAGTTTCACGTTCCGAGTTTCACATTCCAAGTTTGAGGATGAGTGAGATGCGACAGGCTAGTGCCAAGATCAAGTTGGGGGGGCGAGAGCTGCTTGAGGCGCGAGGAGAGATTGGAAGCATCTAGGGAAGTCAAGGCTAAGGTGACGGGCCGCGCTTGACGCATCCCATGGAGTATGGGAATGTTGCGTGACGGTATTGCAGGAAGAGCAGGATTGTCACGTTGTCGTTAGATGATCGCAGGACGGTTATGCCGACAATTCTCCAGATTCTTGGTTGGCGTTTGTTTTTCTACGCGAACGAAGGAAATGAGCCTCCGCATGTGCATGTGCGTAAAGCCGAGAAGGAATGCAAGTATTGGCTGGATCGGGAGGGCTATGACCTTGAAGAGGCTTTTTCTTATCAGATGACTGCACGAGACACGCGTGAGGTGAGAAAGATTGTGTTTGAACATTTCGACTACATTCTCCAACAGTGGGATGAGTTTGAGCGGAGGAAGAAGAATGGGTAGCTATCATAATGTGACAGAGGTTGTCGTCGAAGAGGGTCGATTACGCATTGAAGTGGACGGGAGAAGGCTTTCTTTTCCGCTCGCGGAGTTGTCGGATCGGCTCGCGGGATCGACACCGGAACAGCAGCACGTATTTGAGGTGAGCCCATCGGGATACGGTATTCGTTGGCCGCTCATAGACGAGGATCTATCGATCGACGGGTTGCTGGGTATTCGACACGAACCGAGCAAGAAAGCCTGCGCATAACGAGGTGGTCCATCTTACTCGTTTCCCCCTGCCACCTTGTCCGATGCCTACGTCGATTGGCTCGAACTGACGCTCGCCGTACGATCCGCTGAAATCTTCAACCACACCGGACTCTCTATGATGTGTGCGGTGCTGGATAGTGGAGGCAGGAAGAGTGTTAGAGGGCTAAGGTTCGAGGGTGGAGGGAGGAAGAAAGAACGTGAGAGGGTGTAGGTGGGGTATTGGAGGGGAGTGATGAGTTTCGGGTTTCGAGTTTCAAGTTGGGGAGACGAGAGCCGCTGGAGGCGGGAGACTGCAGATCGCGAGCGAGACGTGCGAGGATGATGAGGCTAGAATCCCAGTGCAAAGAGGCACGCGGAGCGAAGCTCAGACATCTTCCGCGGACTCAAGGTCGTAATCACTGGACCGATCTTCCCCTTGGCGACCGTCTGGATGTGATCGAGGTTTACCGCACAGCCCCGAGACAGGCCATCCGCCTCAGTTAAGAGGACCTCCGAGGGGATGTCGCGAATTGTGGATGTGACCGGGGCGACCGTCACTTCTCCCAAAAACTCCAGGGCGGAGTCTCTGGTGAGAATCACGATCGGCCGTCTCTTATCGGGTTTTGAGAACGTGTACCACCTGACCTCGCCTCGGTGCATCACTCGTCCCACACCTGCTCGTCTTCCCAGACGCTGAACTCCCCTTTCCCGACGGGTTTTCGCCGATATCCCTCCCGGTGTTTCCTTTCCATTTCTTTCACCTGAACCTTTCCGAGGGCGGCTCGAAGCGCTTCTCGGGCGAACGCCGACCGGGTGGTTCCGATTCGCTTGACGGCCTTGTCCACCGCATCCACAAGGCCCTCGTCCAGGGTCATCTGTACCGTCTTCATCGTGCTCCCTCGCAGATCATAGCTATTACTATAGTCATTGTCCCATACATGCAGACGAAACACAACTGACAGGCTGTTGACAAAGTCCGCCAGCGACGTTCTCGCGGTGCTCAGAGGCTCAACGTACGGCAGAGAGCGCTTCGCCCCTTCGCGTGCTGCAGCCTTGTTCGGTGCAAGATCACGGAGTCGTTGCTTGACTTGACACTCACAGTGAGAGGCAGGAGTAAAAGGATTGCGGTTGGAGGCGGGGGATGGGAGGGGTGCCGAGTTTCACGTGCCAAGTTTGGGGATGAGAGCCGGTGGAGACGGGAGGTTGATGGGAGGTTCGCAGGAAAAAGACCTGTGGAGGCGACGAGGAAAGGGTATGGGAGGCTAGCGATAAGTTTCAAGTTGGAGGGGCCAGAGCCGCCGGGCGGGATGGCTCACAAGTGGGAAGGCTTTCCCGGTTTGTGCAGGGCGTAGACACAAATTGAACGCCAGTGCACAAGAATGGAGATCGAGGTTCCTGTGCGTTGGGATCATCTTCCTGAGTTTTTAGTCAGATAGACACCAGCCTCGCTGGCCTGTGATTTGCTGAGTCGTACCCCATTAACTGTATTCGTGTCACGAGCCAGTCATTTGCAGGAGGACCGGCGGTATGTCCATTCTCAAACAATGGCTTCGAAGAGGATTGATCCTGTTAGCTGCTACGACTTTTGTCATCTCGGTTCCGATGACGGTAGTGCATGCAGCTCTGGTGAACCATTCATTTTCATTTATCGGAGCTCTAGACCCAGATTTCGGTTCTATCCCAATAACCGGCTCTTTTCAATTGACTACGGTGTCGGGCAGTAGCCCAGGGGTTTACACTGGGGCTGTAACAGACTTCAGTCTGAATATACTGAATCCAGGAGGAACCCATGGGTTGTGGGCATTCAAGCCTGGGACCAATGCCGTCACCATTTCAAAAGGTATCGATCTGGGGAGTGGCAATGGGGACCGATGGGAATTGGTATCTGCTGCTACAGGGGACCAGATTTTGAACGGAACGCCACCAGTGGTATTTACACCAGTCAGTTTTGATCTTCATCTCGACCGCGTAGGGGGGGGCTTGTTTTCTGATACCTCCCTTCAGGATCCGCCAAGTTTTTCCACTCTGAGCAATCCACAAGGTGTGACGGGAAGATGGCGGCTCCTTTTTGAGGGTCCGAACCAAACTTTCGGTGAGTATGCTGGATCGATCGCAAGACTGACGGCTGTGCCGTTGCCGGCTTCGGTTGTCCTGTTCGGTATCGGTCTCATTTCACTGGTTGGCTTGGGTGCAGGGAGGATGCGAAATCTCCAAGGATTTCGGGCCTAGGCAAGAACATTGTTCTTTAACAGAAGGGGCGTGAGGCCTTATGAAGGTCTCACGCCCCTTCTGTTCCTGGAAGGATGTTGAAAAAGTCCTCAACCTCAGGGAGGCCCAGGGTGAGAAGGAGCTTCCGGGTTTTTCGTGGGCGAGAGAACGATTTCGCCCCCTCGACTTGATACGATCGATGCCTTCGCAGACGCCTCCTTCGTAATGAGGGGCAAAGGACTGAACAGAGTAGGCAGTTTTTTCCGTTCCGCCGGCAGCCGTCACATATTTGAACGTTACTGCAGGAATCTTGACACAGTTACGATCAGAACTGTCTGTTCACTACCTTTATTTTCAGAGACATAGGAGCTTCCTCAGTTGGCCTGCTGTTTGCTTGAAGGTTATCCATTCCTACGTGTCCCTAATAAAGCAATTATGTGTCAACCTTTAGCAGGAGTGGTGGTATGCGAGAGATGAAGCGGTTGTTTGGTAAGAGATTGATCTTGCCGTTGGTCGCAATATGTTCGGTGCTGCTTCCATTGAATGCAACTCAGGCAGCCTTCATACCCATAACCTATAACTTCACCGGCTTAGTATCGGATGTGAGTGACCCATTGTCGCCACCAATCAGCTCGGTTGGCCAGCAGGTTCATGGGTCATTTACGGTGAACTTTAATCCCGCCGCCACTGGTGGAACGTACCATGGTGTGGTTGCCGGGTTCTCCATTAATTTCAACGGAACATCGTATTCTGCCACTATTCCGCCCACGCCAGGTCTTATTAATGTAGTTCAATTGCACAATGCTGGGGGTAACGGGGCAGACAGTTTCAAGCTTGTGACTAGCACAATAGGTACGGCGATCAATGGCTTCGATCCACAGTCTTTTAGTCTTGAGCTGAAGGGAAAGAACATGCTTGAGACGGATAATCTCCAGCCGCCTAATCTCGGCGTAGCCTTGAGCAAGGCCAGTTGGCGTCTGAATTTTGAGAATGGCGACGAAGATATGGCGAGAATTAAAGGTGGGTTCTCACACTTGACAGCTGTGCCCTTGCCGGCGGCGGTGCTGCTGTTCGGCGCGGGGCTGATTTCTTTGGTGGGGCTGGGCGCGGGCGGATTGAGAAATCTTCGTACATCCAAGGTCTAGGTCACTCCTTCATTCCTGGTCGCGAGGGGCTTGGTATCTCTCCAGAGGTATCAAGCCCGTTCTTTCTCCGAAATCAATCGACAGCGAGACGGTTCCGATAGACAATCAGGTTTCGCCCCGCTTATTCGGATCGGCGTCGCTTGTTTGACCTATTCCTCATATCTAGGTGAGTGAATCTGTCCTATGGCCAGCACACGCGCTCTTGGTGTTTCGTCGATCCTGATCGTCTCGTTTCTCGGCTATCTGTATGCCGACAGTCTGGTGTTTCTGTTCAGCCGCTGGCTTGGGAGTGAGGACTATAGTCATGGAGTATTTGTTCCACTCATTAGCGCGTTTCTCATCTGGCAATCCCGATATCGGTTGTCTCACCTGCCACGTGAACAATCATGGTGGGGCTTGGCCGTTATCGGTCTCGGTCTCCTTTTGTATGTGGTCGGTGAACTGTCCACGCTGTTTCTCGTCCTGCATGTGTCTTTATGGGTCGTTCTGGTTGGGCTGGTTATGACTCTCGTCGGGATTCACGGGACGAAGGTGATCGCATTTCCTCTTGTGTATCTCCTGACGGCTATCCCTCTGCCCACATTCTTTTATGCGAATTTGTCGAGCCAGCTTCAATTGTGGTCCTCCTCGCTTGGCGTCGGATGTCTTCAGCTTGTCGGTGTGATGGCCTATCGAGAGGGCAATGTCATTGATCTGGGGCCGGTTCAGCTCCAAGTTGTGGAAGCCTGCAGCGGTATTCGCTACTTGCTCCCTTTAACGTCGCTTGCCCTGCTCTGCGCCTATCTCTTTAAGGACCTGATGTGGAAGCGAGTCGTCTTGGTTATATCCTCGATCCCCATTTCAATCCTACTTAATGGTTTTCGAATCGGCGTGATCGGCGTGTTGGTGGAGCTCTATGGGAAAGGAGCCGCGGAAGGCTTCTACCATCTCTTCGAGGGATGGGTGATCTTCATGGCGAGCCTCGGGCTATTGATCCTCGAACTGTGGATGCTTGCCAAAATTCAATCGACGGGCGGCACGCGATCGTTTTTCGAACGGTTTACCTGGAGCGATGACGGACACTCCTCAGGCCTCCAACCTTCAGCCTCCAACAGAGTTGTCCCTGGTCCCGCCTATTTATGCAGTGTGGCTCTATTTGCCCCATGTGCGTTGCTTGGAACTCTGCTTGTGGAGCGTGAGGAAAGTCCTCCCCCGCGAGCAGCCTTTGTCGATTTCCCGATGGAGATCAACGGATGGCACGGGCAGGCCTTTCCACTTGAACAGCAATACATCGATGTCCTTCGGTTTGATGATTATGTGCTTGCCGACTATCGATCGAGTGCCAACCATCAAGTGAATTTCTATGTGGCCTACTATCGCTCACAACGAAAAGGACAGTCTGCTCATTCGCCTCAAAGTTGCCTGCCGGGTGGCGGATGGGAAATTGCCTCTTTGACGCAAGCAGAATTGCCGGACTCAGGGCCTGCGAAGCAACCCTTGATGGCCAATCGTGCCGTCATTCAGAAAGGGGATCAAAAGCAAATTGTCTGGTATTGGTTCAAGCAACGTGAGCGCAATCTCACAAGCGAATATTTGGTCAAGTTGTACCTCTTGTGGGACGCGTTTTCCCGACAACGGACCGACGGAGCATTGGTGAGATTGGCCGCTCTCGTCGGTCCCGGCGAATCCGAAGCCATGGTCGATCAACGCCTCCAGGAATTTGCGACGGTAGTCGAAGGAGAGCTGACGAGGTTTGTGCCGGACTGAGCACGGCTAAGTCGGATTGGCGGGAGTACCTATGCTGAATGAACTCTTTTTCAGTTCCATGACCGCGCTGCTGGTCTGCATGGCTCTGATTCCGTTCTTGCGGATCGTAGCGGAACGGTTTCAGATCATGGATCAACCGGGTGGCCGGAAGGTTCATGAGCATGCGGTGCCACGGATCGGTGGGATCGCCTTTGCCGTCGGCGCCTGTGCCTCGATCGCCTGGTGGGGGCCTAAAGATGCCGTGACCTTCTCCGTGTTATTGGGATGCGGGATTATTGTGTTATTCGGCGTATGGGATGACCGAGTTGATCTAGGCTATCGAACAAAAATAATCGGACAGCTGTTGGCTGCGCTCGCTGTCGTGTTTGGTGGAGACATCTGGTTTACCACACTTCCCTTGCTTCCCGACCTGGAAGTCCCGGCCTGGGCTGGGATGTTCGTGACGGTCGTGTTTTTGATCGCTGTGTCAAATGCCGTGAATCTAACGGATGGCTTGGATGGCCTAGCCGGAGGATTGTCGTTCCTCACGCTCAGTGGGATCGCCTATCTGGCCTATCTTTCCAGTGACTCGACGGTCCTCGCGCTCACTGTTCCCTTTCTTGGGGCGATCTTGGGGTTCTTGCGGTACAACACCTATCCCGCCCGCATCTTCATGGGGGACGGCGGCAGTCAACTTCTAGGCTTCATGATGGGAGTGCTGGCGGTCCTCCTGACGGATTCGTCCCGCGGTCCCTTCAGTCCTAGCCTTGCGCTGTTTCTTTTGGGATTGCCGTTTTTGGACACGATCGGGGTGACGGCGCAGCGGTTGGCCGAGGGACGGTCGCCGTTTGTCGGGGATCGATCACATATTCACCACAAGTTGCTCAAACTCAGACTGACTCACTATGAGGCCGTGACCGTGATTTATCTCATACAGGCCGGCATGCTGGGGCTGGCCTACCTGTTACGATGGCAGTCCGATAGACTCATCGTGCCGCTCTATCTGGTTCTGGCGTGCTTGGTTCTGTTGCTGTTTGTTGCCGTGGGGCGAGGGCTCTTTCCTTCTCCGGCCACGGAAACAGGGCACGTTCTCTCCAATGCCGCCATCACCAGATTCGTCAACGGACCATGGTTGACGGATGTGCCGATCCAGTTTCTGGCGGTGACCGTTCCCCTGTTCCTGATTGTGCTGGTGTTTCTTCCCTCGACGGTTCCCAATGACGTGGGGTATGTTTCGATCGCGCTGTTCACGGTCGTACTGATCGGGCTTTCCTGCTCGTCGCAAGTGGCTCCCTATTTCGTGCGCGGAGGACTCTATGTCGGGACCACGTTCTTGCTCTATGCCTGCGAGGGCTCTCGAGTCGGTACGGTCTCTGTCGTTTCGATGGCGCATAACGTGTTCTTTGTCGTCGCCGCCGTGATGGTGCTGTTAAGTCTTCGGTTCAATCAAGCAAGCCGTTTCCAGACCACGCCGCTCGACTATTTGATGGTGTTCTTGGCCGTGACATTTCCACTCCTTCCTGAGGTCAGCGCGGACGTGTCGCATTTGGGTGTCTTTGCCGCAAAGTTGATGGTGCTCTTCTTTTCGTTTGAGCTGCTCCTTCATGCATTCTCCACTCGTGTCAGACAGTTGGGACTCGTGTCGCTCTGGATCCTCTTTGGGTTGGGAATTCGGATTTTGTTGTAGAGAAGCGCGTTACGTAATAACCTACAAGCATGAATATTGGAACCCTGCAAGAGCCTCGAGGGAGGATTCTCCGCATGGCTGGGATGCTCGGCATCGTGCTCCTGGCGACGGTCCTCTTGGCGGCGTG
>Ga0224505_10000858_pt1 | contig 20459 bp, 16 predicted proteins | sample SF_Jan12_sed_USG_FD_169102 | JGI IMG/M metagenome (GOLD analysis project Ga0224505, IMG submission 169102) | Sediment microbial communities from San Francisco Bay, California, United States - SF_Jan12_sed_USGS_4_1 | ecosystem: Environmental > Aquatic > Marine > Sediment | place: USA: California... | reverse complement strand
CTCGGCCTCCGTCTCGTCCCCGCGCGCCGAGAGGAACCGAGCGACGCGCTCGACCGCGTCAGCATGTGTGTCGCCGAGAAAGCACGAGGTCATCACGGAGAACCCGAGCGTGGCGGGATCACGCCCGTGGTCCGCGCAGGCTCGATCGAGCCGGCGCTTGCGCTCCCGCAGTTCGTCGTTCGAAGCACCGAGCGTGTTGACCTCGGTCGCGTAGCGGGCGGCAAGCGCCGCGAAGCGCGGCTTGACGCCTCCCCCCAGGACGAGCGGCGGATGCGGGTGCTGAACCGGGCGGGGCAACGCCTGCTGGTTCTGCAGCTCGTACGCTGGACCTCGGTGGTCGAACCGGTCTTCGGTCCACGAGCGGACGACGATCTCCACCTGCTCGGCGAAGAGCTGGAACCGCTGCTTACCGTCGAGGAACGGGAAGCCGTGAGCCTCGTGCTCGCGCTCGTACCAGCCCGACCCCATCCCGACGTCGAGGCGACCCCTGGAGATGTGGTCGACCGTGACGGCCATGCGAGCGAGCACGCTCGGATGCCGGAAGGTCGCGGGCGAGACGAGCGTGCCGAGGCGGATTCGCTCGGTGACCGCCGCGAGCCCGGCAAGCGTCGCCCAGGCGTCGAGTGCGTCGGCGTCAGGGCGGATGATCGCCGTGTAGTGGTCGGAGCGGAAGAGGCCTTCGAGCCCGCCGTCCTCCGTGAGGTGGGCCAGACGCACCCAGTCCTCCCAGGTGACGCCCTCCTGCCCTTCGATCATGAGACAGACGCGCATCTCAGACCACGATCTCCTCTGATTCGGTCACAGGAGCCTGACATGCGAACCGCTCGCAGATGTAGACGGCCGGCTTGCCGCCAACGAGTCCCTTGCCGGCCAGGAGCGGAACGTCGTCGGACGGGCCGAGCGCGACCACGGTGTTAGGTTGAAATGGAGCCAGCGCCGCGCGAGCGACCGGCGAGTCTACTGAGCCGACGATCGCGATCTCTCGCGGTGGGCTGAACCAGAGGTCGAGGCCGCACAGCGCCCAGGCGAACGCGCCCGGCGCGCGTTCGAGTGCAGGTCCAACGAGGCGGAAGACCGACACGGCGCGTTGTTCGAGCGCGTCGTCACCCCAGATGCGGGAGAGCCGCAGCAGCACCAGCGCGAGCATGGAGTTCCCCGAGGGAACGGGTGTGTCCTGGAGCTCCTTCGTCCGCGGAACACGCGCATCGCCATCCGCCGCGGAGAGGAAGAAGCCACCGCGCTCGGCGTCCTCGAAGAGCTCGATCGCGAGCAGCGCCAGCCGGCGGGCTTCGAGCAGCCAGCGCAACTCGCTGGTCGCGACGTGCAGTTCCAGCAAGCCGTACGCGACGTTCGCATAGTCGTCGAGGTAGGCCGCACCGCTCGTGCGACCATCCCGATATGAGCGCAGAAGCCCACCACTCTCGCCCGAGAGCGGGCCGAGCAGGAACTCCCCCACGCTGCGCGCAGCGTCGAGCCAGTCCTTGCGTTCCAGTCGGTAGGCCGCCTCTGCGAGCGCCGCGAGCGCGAGCCCGTTCCATGACGCGATGACCTTGTCATCGCGGAACGGCTGAGGGCGTCTCGCACGCTCTGCGAGGGCGTGCGCTCGGAGCTCAGGCCCGAGCTCGCCGCGAACGATGTAACGCCCGTGTTCGAAAGGCTCGAGGACCTCGGTCGGCAATCCCACAGCCGCCGCCTCTTCGACGGTCCACGTGTGCGTCGCTCCCTCTACGCCTTCGGTATCGGCGTCCTGCGCCGACGCCAATCCGCCTTCCGGGAGCGCGAGCTCCCGAAGGACGTACTCGAGCGTATGCTCGACCACCTCGCGGTAGCGCTCCGTACCGGTGACGGACCACGCGTGCAGATACACGGAGGCAAGCACCGCGTTGTCGTAGAGCATCTTCTCGAAATGGGGCACGAGCCAGCGATCGTCGACCGAGTAGCGATGAAACCCCCCGGCCACGACGTCGTACATGCCTCCGGCGGCCATGCCGTCGAGGGTGGCCTTCACCATCGCGAGCGACTCCTCGTCGCCTCGCCTGAGAAGGAGCTCCAACGTCGAAGCGGCCGGGAACTTCGGCGCTCGACCGAACCCGCCGAATGCCGGCTCGAACGTGCGGGCGATGCCGCGCGTCGCCTCCGTGAGGAGCGACGAGGTCAGCGGCTCGGTCGAGGGTGGAGCCTGCGCGACGCTCCTGAGCGCATCGTCGATGCGGCTCGCCTGGCGATCGATGTCGCCGCGCCGCTCGCGCCATGTTTGTGCGACGGCGCGAAGGACATCCTCGAAGCTCGGCATGCCATGACGTGGCTCGGGCGGGAAGTACGTTCCGGCGTAGAACGGCTTCCCGTCCGGTGTCATGAACACCGTGGTCGGCCAGCCGCCGGAGCCGGTCATCCCGACCGTGGCCTCCATCGTCACTGCGTCGACGTCGGGTCGCTCCTCGCGATCGACCTTCACGTTCACGAAGAGCTCGTTCATCACGGAGGCCGTCGCGGCGCTCTCGAAGGACTCGTGCGCCATAACGTGGCACCAGTGACACGAGCTGTAGCCGACCGAGACGAGCAGCGGCTTGTCCTCGAGCCGCGCTCGTTCGAACGCCTCGTCCCCCCACTGGTACCAGTCGACCGGGTTCTCGGCGTGCTGCAACAGATACGGGCTGGTCGCCCCGGTCAGGCGGTTCACACGGCGCAGGGTACGCGGGGAGCTAGTAGGTGATGACGATGTCGCTCTCGAGCGCGAGCGCGACGAGCCTGTTCGGCATCGCAAACTCGACCGGCTTTCCTTCGAGATCCGACTCGGCCACCCCGCGGGCCTTGCTCGACATCCCCGACGCGTACAGCCGCGCGCCACTCGCCACCACTGCGTCGTACGACTCGCGGAGACTCCCGGTGCCGAGGCCGGTCAGGGAGTCGAGCACGGCGTCTCGCAGCAACTGGACGCCATCGCCGGCAAGGAACATCGAGACCTCGTGGCCATCGTCGATCGCAGACCGGGCCACCAAGAATGCGAGCGCGGCCTTCGTCGGACTCTCCGGCCCGCAGGTGACGTGAACGAGAACTGTTGCCATACCACTGATCCTTTCAGATGGGAGCTCAACCCGACAAGTTGCGTCTTCTTGCCCGGGCGTGCCGCACAACCTCGACGACCAGGCCGAGCGTGAGCGCGACTCCGAGCGCAAGCAGCACGCCGTAAAACGGGTGATTCTCGAACGTCTTGCCGCCGAAATAGCCCAGCATGGCGCCGTACGTTCCCCAGATCAGACCTGCAATGACGTCGTAGACGATGAAGCGCCGCCACGTGAGCGAGTGCACGTAACCGGCTGAAAACGTGATTGCCGTCCTGCCGCCGGGGATGAAGCGGGCGGCGATGATGATGTAGGCGCCGCGCTCGTCGAGCGTGCGCTCCGCCCACTCGAACCGCTTGTGCGCCTTCTCGCCGCGGAACCACCGCTTGACGGTCCTTTCCCCCACCCACGACCCGATCCCGTAGGAGATGTTGTCCCCCAGGATCGCGCCCGCCGAGCCCGCGAGGATCACGAGCAGGAGGTTGAGGTCGCCAGAGGCCGCGAAGCTGCCGCCGATCACGAGCACGGTCTCGCTGGGCACGAGCGGGAAGAACGCGTCGACCACGGCGACGGTGAAGATCACGAAGTAGCTCCACGAGGAGCCCGAGACCCAGTCGGCTATCTGCTCGAAGTCGAGCCAGTTCGGCATGCGCCCATCCTCGCAGAGCGTGATGATTGGCCTGATGTCCTTCCTCCCGCTCGCGAACATGAAGGTCGTCGACGTGACGACCTCGATCGCGGGGCCTTACTGCGCGGAGATCCTCGCCGCGCTCGGGGCGGAGGTGGTCAAGATCGAGCGCCCGGACACCGGCGATGACGGCCGCGCGTGGGGACCACCGTTCTGGAACGGCGAGAGCGCGATGTTCCTGTCGGTGAACGCGGGCAAGCGCTCGTTGGCTGTATCACTCGCTGACGAGCGTGGGCGCGAGATCGTGCGACAACTCGCTGGCGGCGCCGACGTCTTCCTGCAGAGCCTCCGGCCCGGACTTGCGGAGCGCATGGGCCTCGGGGCCGAGGCGGTCCGAGCACGCAACTCGCGCCTCGTCTACTGCTCCGTCGGAGCCTATGGGCACACAGGGCCGCTCGCGCACGAGCCAGGCTACGACGCGCTCATGCAGGCGGCCGGCGGCCTCATCAGCGTGACGGGAGAGCCGGGTCGGCCTGGCGTTCGGGTCGGCTCGTCGCTCATCGACATGGGTACGGGGATGTGGTCCGCGCTCGGGATCGTGTCGGCGTTGCTCGAACGCGAGGCGACCGGTGAGGGCACACTCGTCGACACCTCCCTGTACGAGACGGCGCTCGGATACATCGGATATCACCTCGTCGGGTATCTCGCCGACGGCACCGTCCCATCAGGTCAGGGAACCGTCTTTCCGATGGTGGCGCCGTACCAGGTCTTCCCGACGCGCGACGGCGAGCTGATGATCGCTGGCGGTAACGACCGACTCTTCTCGCTTCTCTGCGAGGTCGTCGGTGTGACCGAGCTCGTCTCGGACGCACGTTTCCAAACGAATCCCGAGCGGGTTCGGAATCGCGACGAGCTCGTGTCCCTGCTCTCCGTCCGGCTGCGAGAGCGCGACACGGCAGAGTGGCAGGAGCGGCTGGCCGCCGCCGGCGTTCCGGCGGCACCTGTCGCTGACGTCGCCGACGTCGTGAATGCGCCCCAAACGAACGCGCTCGAGATGATTCAAGCCGTTGCACACCCTCGGGTCCCCGAGCTCCGCCTGGCGGCGCTCCCGTTCTCGTTCGACGGCGAGCGAGCGCAACATCGGTCGCCTCCGCCGCTTGTCGGCGAGCACTCGGGCGAGGTGCTTACGGAGTTGGGCTACTCCGGGGACGAGATTGCGTCACTCGCGACGGATGGGATCATTCGACTCGGCAAAGCTGGCTAGGCTGAGGCTCGGATGGCGCACGTCTCACCTTCGTTCTCGGCCACGCTCCGCGTGCGCCTCGACGACACCCCGGGTTCCTTCGCGCGTCTGGCGGAAGCGATCGGGGAAGCCGGCGGCTCGCTCGGCTCGATCGACATCGTCCGAGTCGAGCGCAGACACAAGGTGCGCGACGTCACGGTCTCGGCGACGGACGACGAGCACCTGCATCGGATAGCCGAGGCGGCTCGAGCGGTCGACGGCGTCGAGGTTCTGCGCGTCTCCGACCGAACGTTCCTGATGCACCTGGGCGGAAAGATCGAGATCCGCTCGAAGATCCCTCTGAAGACGCGGGACGACCTGTCGATGGCGTACACGCCGGGAGTCGCACGCGTTTCCCAGGCAATCGCGGACGATCCGTCGTCAGCGTGGAACCTGACGATCAAACAGAACACGGTCGCAGTCGTCTCCGACGGGACCGCCGTTCTCGGGCTCGGGGACATCGGGCCTGAGGCAGCGATGCCGGTGATGGAGGGAAAGGCGCTCCTGTTCAAGGAGTTCGGCGGAGTGGATGCATGGCCGATCTGTCTCGCAACGAAGGACGCCGACGAGATCGTCGCCGTGTGCAAGGCGATCGCACCGGGCTTCGGGGGGATCAACCTCGAGGACATCTCCGCGCCACGCTGCTTCGAGATCGAGGCGAGGCTCCGAGAGGAGCTCGACATCCCGGTCTTCCACGACGACCAGCACGGTACTGCGATCGTCGTTCTTGCCGCCCTCGTCAACGCGTTGCGAGTGGTCGGCAAGAGAATCGAGGACGTGAAGATCGTCGTCACCGGAATCGGCGCTGCAGGAATCGCGACGACCGATGTGCTCCTGGCGGCAGGTGTCCGCCGGATAGTCGGCTGCGATCGCGAGGGCGCGGTCTACGTCGGGCGCCCCGGGCTCGCGTCCCACAAGGAAGCCTTCGCCGCGCGGACGAACCCCGACAGCGAGCCAGGGAGTGCGGACGAGGTGCTCGCCGGGGCAGACGTCTTCATCGGTCTCTCCGCGCCCGGAGCGGTCTCCGCGGCAGGCATCCGCACGATGGCGAAGGACGCGATCGTCTTCGCAATGGCGAACCCGACGCCCGAGGTCATGCCCGAGGAGATCGAAGGCGCCGCTGCCGTGATCGCCACCGGCCGCTCCGACTACCCGAATCAGATCAACAACGTGCTCGCGTTCCCTGGCGTGTTCCGGGGCGCCCTCGACGTTCGTGCGCGATCCATCACGCGTGAGATGGAGGTTGCGGCCGCGCGTGCGATCGCAGCGACGATCCCGGAGGATGAACTCGGTCCCGAGTACATCATCCCGAGTGTGTTCAACCGCGACGTCGCGCCGAGGGTGGCGGCCGAGGTCGCAGCCGCGGCCGAGGCGAGCGGCGTGGCCCGCCGGCCTCGCCCGGGTTCCCAGCCGAATACGTAGTTCCCCGTAGCCGAGGCAGTACCGGCGCTGATGTAGCCAAGAGGCGGGCGAGCATCATCGACGTATGCCTGACGAGCACGAGCAGGCTTTCGCGGAGACGGCCGGATCCGGAGCCTCGGAGTCGGCACCTCCCGCGACCGACGAGCCTTCACCCCAGGCGGCGCCTGCCTCGGAGGCTCGCCGACTTCGCCGAAGTCGTGACGACCATGTCATCGCCGGCGTTTGCGGGGGCGTGGCCGAGTACTTCGGAATCGACTCCGTACTCGTCAGGATCGCGGCCCTCGCTCTGGTCTTCGCGGGAGGCGCGGGGATCATTCTGTACATCATCGGCTGGATCGCGATGCCCGAGGCGCCCGTGACAGCCGTGGCGGGTTCTTCGGGCACCGCGGTCGTCGCCGCACCAGGTGAGCGCACGACCAGCTCGCTGGCAATCGGACTGATCTTCGTTGTTCTCGGCGCGTTCTTCCTGCTCGACGAGGTGTGGTCGGACTTCCTCGCGTGGCAGTACGTGTGGCCGATCGCACTGATCGCGGTCGGCGTCGCGGTCATCTTGCGCGCACGGCAATGACGAGCCGGGTCGCGTTCGGAGTCCTTCTCCTCGGCGTCGGTGTCCTCTGGCTTCTCTCGATCACCGACGTGATCGGGCTCTCGTACCAGACGTGGATCGGGCTCCTCCTGATCGCCATCGGGCTTGCGATCGCACTGACACCGGGGCGACACGGCCTCCTCGTCGTCCTCGGAGTGGTCGTCACGCTCGCCGGGCTTCCCGCGCTCGTCGTGGGCGATGTGTTCACCGGCGATGTCGGAGACGCGATCGAAGCGCCCGTGACGCCGGCGGAGATCGTGCCGTACGAGCACGGGATCGGGAAGCTCACCGTCGACCTGACATCGCCGCGCCTCGGAATGGAAGACCTCGACGCCGAGGCGCAGATCGGGATCGGCGAGCTCCTCGTCCTCGTCCCGGCAGATGCCGACGTCGTCGTCGACGCGCACGTCGGGATCGGGAACATCGACGCCTTTGGTCAGACCGAAGGCGGTGTGGACGTCGATCTCGACGACCGGATCCCCGGCGCCGGGTTGCAGGAGATCACGCTCGAACTCGACGCCGGGATCGGAGACATCCGGATCCAGCGCCGCTAGCACTGCCGGGAAGCCAGGCTACTCGTACGCGATCGCCTGGAGCGGATCGAGCTTCGCAGCCCGGCGTGCGGGGAAGATCGCGGCCACGATCCCGACCACAACCGCAGCGATCACGAACACGATGACCTGCGTCGTCGGGAAGGAGAAGACGAGGAAGTCGACGCGCGCGATCAGAAGCGCCGCGAGGACGATCCCGAGCACGATTCCGAGCGCCGCACCGATGAGCGCCGTGATCACGCTCTCGTGCCGAATCATGCGTCGCACTTGGCGCCGCGTCATCCCGATCGCACGGAGCATCCCGATCTCTCGCGTGCGCTCGAACACCGTGAGGACGAGCGTGTTCACGATCCCGAACAGGCTCACGATCACGGACAGCGCGAGCAGCACGTACAGGATGTTGAGCACGGAGCTGAGGCCCGCGATCTGGTTGTCGATGAACTCCTGGCGCGTCTGCACCTTGGCGTTCGGGAACTCCGCGAGCGCCTCCTCGAGAGCGCGCGTGTTCGCGTCATTCTCGTCGCCGTCGATTGCGATGAAGGTGTAGAGGTTGCGCGGGTTCTCGACCTTCGCATCCCAGGCCTCGGTCGAAAGGGTGACGTTGCCGAACGGTGAACCTCCTGTCGGCGGGTCGAAGATCCCCTTGACGACATACGTCTCCGTCGAGCCGCTTGGGAAGGTCACGTCGATCGGCGAGCCGACGACGAGATCGTTCGAGTCCGCGTACCCGTCATCGACGAACACACCGTCGGCGCCGAGGTTCGCAAAGACGTCCTGGGAGCCGTCCTTCCACTTGAGCGCGATCAACTCGCGAGCCGTCGGGTCGACTGCTGTTGCAAAGATCGTCTCCTTGAACGCGCGCACCTCGCCGGTTCGGACGTTCATGACGGCAACGACGCCGGGTGCCTGCGCCGCAGCGTTCGCGGCATCGATCGGGATCGGTGAGAAGTTGTTCTGGGCGGTGATCGCGTAGTCGGAGTCGGAGTTCTTCCAGAGGTCGTTGACGGCTCCTTCGAACGACGCGATGATCCCGGCGGCCAGCGTGGCCACGAGCGTGACGAGCGCGAGCCCGATCATCAGCGCGGCCGCCGTCGACGCTGTGCGCTGCGGATTGCGCCTGGCGTTCTCGCTTCCGACGCGGGTCGTCGAGCGATCGGGAATCACGCTGGGGAACTCGGCTGGCCACTCAGGCGCCCAGTGAGTGACGCCCTTCCGGAGCCACATCGCCAGGACGAGCACCAGGATCAGCGGATTCAGAAGCGCGCCACCGACGAAGGCGAGCACGCGCTTCCCGGGAGCGCCTGGCCCCCAGGCGCCGTAGCGCAGAAGCCAGTACGGAAGGGTGAAGAAGGGCCAGAAGAGAACGAGCAAGGCGAAGACCGACCAGCGCGCGATCGGAGACATGAATGCCGCCAGGCTCGGGATGAGCCGAGTCGTAACTCGGGCGACGCCGAAGAACACGAGGAGCACGCCGACGCCCATCCAGAGCAACACGCTTGTCGTCCCCAGGCCGGGAACGAAGAGCCCGTAGACCAACGCGGCGAAGCCGAGGGCGCAGGATGCGATCGCGCCCAGCGTGCGCGATGGGAACAAGGCGCAGCCGAAGAGGGTCAGAACCAGGCCGAGCACCGCCAGGAGTGCGCTGACGAGCGAATTGCCGGGAGTCGTCGTGATGGCGACGACACCGACTATCACTCCGACGCCTGTCATCAAGGCTCCTGCCAGCGTGCTCCTGACGCGATCGAGCGGCTCGTCGGGCAGGCCCGCACCTTCGCGAACGGCCGCGATCGGCGGCACCATCGTCGCGCGAAAGCCCGGATACACGCTCGCGAGGAAGGTCACGAGGATCCCGGCCGCGAGAGCCACGAAGATCGTCCGCGGCTCGAAGACGAGCCCCGAGTTCGGAAGCGTGAAACCGACGGCGTCGAAGAGCCTGAAGAGGCCCTTGGCGAGCGCGAGCCCGAGGAAGAGCCCGACGATCGATGCGAGCGTGCCCACGACGAGGGCCTCGACCATGACCGACCCGAGCACCTGGCGGTTTGTGGCGCCGATGGTCCGCAGCGTCGCGAACTCGCGCGTCCTCTGCGCGATCGTGATCGAAAGGGAGTTGGCGATCACGAAGGAGCCGACGAACAGGGCGATGCCGCCGAAGGCGAGGAGGAAGGTCTGAAGAAAGGAGATGAACTCGCTGGTCTCCGCCGAGTCCGATTGCGCCTGCTCGTTGCCGGTCTTCACTTGCGCTCCGAGCGGCAGGATCTCCTTAATCTGGCGCACGAGCTCGGCATCGGGCGCGTCGGGCTTCGCCGCGATGGCGATCTCGTCGAGCCGCCCGACCTTCTTGAACAACCGCTGCGCCGTCGCGAGATCGAAGCCGGCCAAAGTCGCCCCGCCGATCGTGAGGCCCGAGCCGAACTCCACGACTCCTGAGACTCGTACGCGCTCGACCGGGCCCTCGGCCTGGACTCCAATCGTCTCCCCTACCTCGAAGCCCTGGTCCGCGGCGGTCTCCTTGTCCACGACGACCTCGTTCGGACCTGGCCACGCGCCGTCGACGAGCGTCAGTGGATTGAAGTCCGAGTCACCGTTGGCTATCGAGAACCCGAGGTTGGGAGCCCCGCCTGACACGACGGCTTTTCCGTCGTCTCCAATGAGCTGTGTCGCGTCCGAGTCGACGCTCCCTTCGGCCTGCGCGACGCTCGGAAGCTCGCGCACTTCGCCGAGCAGGCTCTCGCCCAGCGTAGGATCGGTCACGCCGCTTCCGTCGGAGAGGTCGAAGGCCGACCTTCCGGTGATGACCGCGCTCGAGCCCTTGCGAATGTCCGTGAAGATGCGATCGAACGCCTGGTCGATCGAGTCCGTGAGGACGTAGGTGCCGCTGATCATGGCGACGCCGAGGACGATCGCGATCGCCGTGAGCGCAGTTCGGAGCTTGCGGCTCAAGAGTCCACGGATCGCGAACTTCGTCACCGCCGCCTACTCGTACGCGATTGCTTCCAGCGGATTGAGCTTCGCCGCGCGCCGGGCGGGCATGATCGCAGCGAGGATCCCGATGATGATCGCAACGATCGTCAGCACGATCAGCTGCGCCCATGGGATCGAGAACCGCACATCGAACTCGCTCAACGCGCGGTTGACGAGCGCGGCGAGGAAGATCCCGAGGGGAAGTCCGAGTGCAGCTCCGATGAGGGCGGTGATGATGCTTTCCTGCCTGATCATCCGACGCACCTGTCGACGCGTCATCCCGATCGTGCGCAGCATCCCGATCTCTCGCGTGCGCTCGTACACCGAGAGGACGAGCGTGTTGATCATGCCGAAGATGCTCACGAACACCGCCAGCGTGAGCATGACGTAGAGGAAGGTGATGAACTCGTTGAAGTCCGCGTCCTCGCGGTCGATCCACTCCTCGCGGGTCTCGAGCTGGGTATCCGGATAACCCGCGATAGCCGTCTCCATCTGCGCCCGGCTCTCGTCTGTCGGCTCGCCGGCGAGGTTCGCCCAGGTCCAGCGGTTGCGCGGCCGGTCGTAGAGCGAGTCGAAGAGCTCCGAGGAGACGTTGACGCTCTCGAGAAGGGGGTAGAAAGGCGGGGGCTCGAACGTTCCTACGACGGTGACCGTCGCCGTGCGATCGGCGGTGGAGCGAAGCGTGAGCACGCTGCCGACTCCGATGTCATGGTCCTGGGCGTAGTTACTGCTGACCACCGCGTTCGTCGTGCCGAGGGTCGCGAGCACGCCGTCGTCGCCGTCGCGCCAGTCGAAGTCGTAGGCGGCCGCGATCGTGCCGGGTTCGATACCGCCTATCTCGGCGCTGTCACCGTCCACCAACCCTGCATCCGAGCGGACGCTCGTGACGAGATCGGGTACGGAAGACGCGGCGAGCGCATCACCGGCCGCAGCGACGAAGGGCGTATAGCCGTCCTGCGACGTCAAGACATAGTCCGCGATGACCTGTTCCTCGATCGCCTCGCGGTTCGACGCCTTCATCCCGTTGGTGAGCGTCGCGATGAACGAGACGAGCGCGATCCCGATCATCAAGGCTGCCGCCGTCGCCGCCGTCCTGCCCGGGTTGCGAACGGCGTTCCCGCTCGCGAGACGACCTGCGACACCTCCCGCAGTGTGCGCCGGGAGCCCGACCACTCTCGCGATCGGCTTCACGAGGTGCGACGAAAGCATCGCAACACCGAGGAAGAGCAGGAGTACGCCGCCCGCGATCGAGAGCAGCCGATCACCGGTGCCGAGCTCGTCGGTGAACATCGCGCGCGCGAGCGCGAGCAATGCGACGACCACGACGATCCCCGCGATCCAAGGCGTGAAGCGGTGGAATCGCGACTGCGGGAGCGTCGCACCCTCGCGCACGGCGGCGATCGGAGGCACGCGCGTCGCCCGGATCGCGGGAAACAGACCGGCAACGAGCGTAATGCCCACCCCGACGGCGAGCGATACGACCACCGTTCGGGTCGCGAAGACACGATCTCCCGTGGGGAAGTCGGCACCGAGACTCTTGAACAGTGCCTGGATTCCTTCCGCGAGCAGCACGCCGAGCCCAAGCCCGACGAGCGCGGCGGCGAGCCCGATGACGAGCGACTCGAGGATCACGGACCCGAGCACCTGCCGCCGAGATGCACCGATGGTCCGCAACGTCGCGAACTCGCGCGTTCGCTGCGCGACGGTGATCGAGAACGTGTTGAAGATGACGAATGCACCGACGAAGAGCGCGACCCCGGCGAACGCGAGCAAGAAGTACCGAAAGAACTTCGTGAACTCGCCCACCGCGTCCGTCTGCTCCTGGGCTTCGGCCGTCGCACTCACGGCCTTGGCATCCTTCGGAAGAACTGGCTCGATCGCCGCGACGAGCTCGTCCTCGGTGAAGCCCTCGCGTGCGGCGACGGAGATGGCGTCGTACTGCCCCTCTCGACCCAGGAGCTCCTGCGCGGTGGGGATCGTGAACACGGTGAAGCTGATGCCTCCGAGGCTCGCCACCTCGCCGTACTGAGCGACGCCGACGAGCGTGAACGCGCGTTTCGGCTGCAGCGTGGAGATCTGGACGGTGTCGCCGATCTCCCATCCCTGTTCATCCACGGATCCCGCGTCGATCACGACCTCGTCCGCGGCCGTAGGCCACCTACCTTCGTAGAGTTTGAGTGGGTTGAACTGCGCGAAAGCCGGAGCGGTGTCGATACCGAACCCGAGAGTGGGCCAACCCTCCGAGTTGACCGGCTCGCCATCCGAAGTGAGGAGCTTGGTGCTGTCCTCGTCCGCCACGCTCCCGGACGCGAGCGCGACGCCCTCGACCCCGCGCACCACGTCGAGCAACGACGCATCGACCGGCGGGTCGGGCGGCTTCTCGCCGTCGATCGAGATGTCCAGGCCCTTGCCAGTGACGACGGCGTCCGTTCCGGCGTAGGAATCCGTGAACAGGTTCGTGAACGCGCTTTCGACCGTGTCCGTAAGGATGTAGGTGCCGCTGATCATCGCGACGCCGAGGACGATCGCGATACCAGTCAGAGCCGCGCGAAGCTTGCGGCCGGCAAGACCGCGGAGGGCGACTTTGATCACGCTGCGGAGACTTCCTCCATCACGGAGAGGATGTCGTGCGCGCTGGACTCGCCCAGCTCGCGCACGATCTCACCGTCCGCGAGGAAGAGCACTCGATGCGCCATCGCAGCTGCGCGGGCGTCGTGGGTCACCATCACGATCGTCTGGCGGTACTCGTCGACCGAGCGACGCAGGAGCTCCAGGATCTCGTGACTCGTCGACGAGTCGAGGTTGCCGGTGGGCTCGTCCGCGAAGAGCACCGTCGGCTTGGAGACGAGTGCGCGGGCGATCGCCACGCGCTGCTGCTGTCCACCCGACAGCTCGGCCGGCCGATGCGAGAGTCGGTCCGTCAGCCCGACGTCGGCGACGAGCTGCTCGAACCAGCCGTCCGCCGGCTTCTCGCCGGCGATCGTGAGTGGAAGCAAGATGTTCTCCTTCGCGTCCAGCATGGGCAGGAGATTGAAGAACTGGAAGACGAAGCCGATGTGATCCCGGCGCAGCTTGGTGAGCGCGTTGTCGCCGAGTTGCGTGATCGCAGTTCCGGCGAGCTCGACGTCTCCCGACGTCGGCTTGTCGAGTCCCGCGAGGATGTGCATGAGCGTCGACTTCCCCGAGCCCGACGGCCCCATCACTGCGGTGGCCTCGCCGGCTGCGATATTCACCGAAACCCCTCGCAAGGCGTCGACCGCGGTCTCACCTTCACCGTATCGGCGGGTGACATCGCGCGCGACGACGACCGCCCCATTGTGGCTTTCACTCATTTCTCCCGGCTCCTCTCTCGGCTCTGAGCACGAGAATCTAGCCGACGTCACCCGATCGGTCTTTGCTTCTGGTCACGGGTGAGGCAGAGTTCGTCTGTGGAATCGCGAAACGAGATCCGCGCCGCGCTCGAGCGAGCCCGCGCGGCGACCGATGCGCTACTCCAACCGGTACGCGACGCCGAGCTCACGACGCCGATCGGGCACGACCAGCGCCCGCTGGTCTGGGCCTACGCGCAGATCGCGTACTTCGAGGAGCTCTGGCTGCTCCGCAACGTCAAGGGCGACCCGCCGATCTCCCCTCTCCACGACGAGATCTACGCAGCTCTTCGGAACGAGCACGGCGAGCGTGCGCCGCTCCCGATCCTGCGACCTGCCGCGGCACGAGCGTATGCCGAAGATGTGCGCTCACGCGTTCTCGACGCGCTCGAGCACATCGATCTGGACGCTCCCAACGCGCTCCTGCGCAACGCCTTCGTCTTCGGCCTGGTAGTTCAGCACGAGCTCCAGCAGCAGGAGACGATGCTCGAAGCACTGCAACAACGCACCGATTTCGAGTATCCGGACCCAGCGAGCTCCGCTCCAGATCGAGCGCCCAGCGGACCTTCCGAGATCCATGTAGCGGCCGGCTCGTTCATGCTCGGTGCAGTCGACGAGCCGTGGGCGTACGACAACGAGCTCGCCCCGCACGAGGTCGAGCTGCGCCCGTTCTGGATCGATCGCGCCCCGGTGACGAACGGCGCGTTCATGAAGTTCGTCAAGGACAAGGGATACCGGTCGAAGAGGCTCTGGAGCGCCGAGGGATGGGAGTGGCGCGCGCGAGAGGACGCGCATGCACCTCTCTACTGGGAGAAGGGCACGGACGGCTGGGAGCGCATCCGGTTCGGCCGGCGCGAGCCCGTTCCCGCAAACGAGCCCGTGCAACACGTCTCATGGCACGAAGCCGACGCATTCGCACGCTGGGCTGGGAAGCGACTGCCCACGGAAGCCGAGTGGGAGCGCGCGGCGGGCTGGCACGAGCAAGAAGGGAAGTTCCGCTACCCCTGGGGTCAGGCGTGGATGGGATTCGAGGCCAGCCTCGATCACCGTCGCTTCTCACCCGCCCCGGCTGGCTCGTACGCGGGCGGGGTCAGCCCTGTCGGTTGCGTCCAGATGGGAGGCGACGTGTGGGAGTGGACGTCGTCCCCCTTCCAGCCGTACCCAGGGTTCCTCGCGTTCCCCTACCCGGAGTGCTCCGAGGTCTTCTTCGGCGAGCAGTACCGCGTTCTTCGCGGCGGCTCGTGGGCTACCGATGCCCTTGTCGCGCGCGCTTCATTCCGGAACTGGGACTTCCCGGGTCGGCGGCAGATGTTCGCCGGCTTCCGCTGCGCGCGCGACGGGTAGTCGGCGCGACCCGCCGATCGCGGCTAGAGGTCTTGCTCCTCGGTGTACGAGAGGAGACGCTCGGCCAGCGCCCGCGTCACCTTTCGCTCAACGGTAGGGCTCTCGTCGAGCACACGACGGAAGTCGCCCCTCGTCAGGATGAAACAGCGAATCGGAGTCTTCGCGGTCACCGTCGCCGTCCGCTTCGTGGTCGTGAGGAGCGCGATCTCGCCGAAGAACTCACCCGCCTGCCGCGTTGCTAGGCGTTTTCCACCTTTCGTGACCTCCGCGACTCCGTCGACGATCACGAAGAACTCGCGGCCGAGGCTGCCCTCGCGGCACAGAACCGTGCCCGCCTCGATCCTTAGGTCGTCAGTTGCCCTCGCGAGATCTCGCAGCTCCTTCTTCGACAGTCCCTCGAAGAGCGGTGCCCGCTTGAGCGCTTCGACCTTCACATCCTGGGTGAACAGACGCACCGGAAGAGTCTAAAGCTGTGAGACTTGCGCAGTGCACGACCAGACGCGATACGCGCGGAGTGGCGAGCTCTGGATCGCCTACCAGGTTGTCGGCGACGGGCCTGTCGATCTCCTCTGGGCGCCGGGTTACATGTCCCACATCGAGCAAAACTGGACATGGCCGGCGTACGCGGACTACCTCGAACGACTCGCCTCGTTCTCGCGACTCATCCTCTTCGACCGCCGCGGCACCGGACTCTCCGATCGCATCCTCGAGCTCGGCTCGTTCGAGGAGATGCTGGACGACATGCGCGCCGTGCTGGACGCCGTGTCGTCCGAGCGGGCCGTGCTCTTCGGCGGCGCCGAGGGCGGCCCGATGTGTGCTCTCTTCGCGGCGACGTTCCCAGAGAGAACTTCTGCGCTCGTTCTCGGCGCCTCGTATCCGCGACGGGCGTGGGCGCCGGACTATCCGTGGGGGCTCGACGAGCAGGCGCAGGAGCGCATACTCGCTGCGTACGAGACCAAGTGGGGCACGGACGCGTTTGCGGTCCGAACGACCGCGCCGTCCCTTGCTGAAGACGAGAGATTCAGGAAGTGGAACTCGCAGGCCTGCCGCTTCGCCGGAACGCCGGCGTCGGCCCGAGCGTGGTTCCACATCACGATGGCTATCGACATTCGCGACGTCCTCCCCGTGATCCGAGTCCCAACGCTCGTGATCCATCGCTCGGGCGACCGGGTAGTTCCGGTCGAGGCGGGTCGCTACCTCGCCGAGCACATCCCGGACGCGAAGTTCGTCGAGCTGGACGGCGTCGATCACTATCCGTTCGCCGGGGACAGCGAGGCGATGCTCGACGAGGTCGAGGAGTTCCTGACCGGTTCTCGGCGGTCGCGGGAACCCGATCGCGTGCTCGCAACGGTGCTGTTCACCGACATCGTGGGCTCGACCGAACGCGCCGCCGAGCTGGGCGACCGGCGCTGGACCGAGCTCCTGGCAGAGCACCATCGGCTCGTGCGCACCGAGCTCGACCGGTCTCGCGGCAAAGTGGTTCGCGTCGAGGGCGACGGGACGCTGTCGACGTTCGACGGCCCCGCACGCGCCGTCAGTTGCGCTGCCGCAATCCGGGAAGCCTTGCGCGGGCTTGGGCTGGAGATCCGAGCAGGGCTCCACACGGGCGAGATCGAGCTCGCCGAAACCGGAGTCGAGGGCATCGCGGTCCACATCGGGGCTCGCGTCGCGTCGCTCGCCGAGCCGGGAGAGGTGTTGACCTCGAGCACGGTCAAGGACCTCGTCGTCGGCTCCGGAATCGAGTTCTCCGACCGCGGTACTCACGCACTCAAAGGCGTGCCGGGAGAGTGGCAGGTCTACGCCGTCAGCGGCGTAGGCGCCGACCGCTAGACAGCGCCTCGGCGGGGGCGCCACATGCCCCAAAGATGTGGGCCGTCCGGAAGATCGGTCTCCGCACTCACGTCAAAGCCGAGGGGGTCATCGAGGATGGCGCACCAGCGTGTCGATCGCAGGAGCGCGGTCGAGCACCGTCGCTGGGCGAACGTGCACGGTCCTTACGAGCGCATGAGCGACGCGGCTTCCGTCAAGACCTCGCCGAGGATTCCGACGATCTCGTCGAACTCGGCCTGGCCCGCGACGAGCGGGGGCGAGATCTGGAGCACCGGGTCGCCGCGGTCGTCCGCGCGGCAGATGAGGCCCGCTTCGAAGAGCGCGTTGGAGAGAAAGCCGCGCAGGAGCTTTTCACACTCGTCGCTCGAGAAGGTTTCGCGCGTGTCCTTGTCCTTGACGAGTTCGAGCGCGTAGAAGTAACCGGCCCCGCGCAGGTCACCGACGATCGGCAGGTCGAGGAGCTGGGCGAGGGTCGCGCGAAACGCCTGCTCATTGTCCCTGACGTGTTCGATGATCTGCTCCCGCTTCATGATCTCGATGTTCTTGAGGGCGATTGCGCACATGACCGGGTGTCCGCCGAACGTGATGCCATGCGAGAACATGGACGTCGCGTCGAGGAACGGCTCGATGACCTTGTCGGTCGCGATCACACCGCCGATCGCGGCGTACGACGAGGAAAGCCCCTTCGCCGCCGTGATGATGTCCGGGCGGATGTCGTAGCGCTCGGAGCCGAACCAGTAGCCGAGCCGCCCGAAGCCCGTGATCACCTCGTCTGCCGAGAGCAGGATGTCGTAGCGATCGCAGATCTCGCGTACGCCTCGCCAATAACCCTCGGGCGGAGTGAAGGAGCCACCCGCGTTCTGCACCGGCTCCATGTGCACGAGACAGACGGTCTCCGGCCCCATCGCCAAGATCGCCGCCTCGAGATCGTTGAGGAGAAATCGCGTGAACTCCGTCTCGGTCTCGTCGGAAGGTCGGTGGTAGGAGTTCGTGTTGGAGACGTGCCGCACCTCTGGGATGAGCGGCTCGAACGGAGCGCGGATCCCGGGGATTCCGTTGATCGAGAGCGCCCCCAGCGTCGTCCCGTGGTAGGCGAGGTGCCGCCCGATCGCCTTGTAGCGCCTGGGAGGTGTGTGCATCATCGCGACGAGCTCGTCGTGCCGCGTCTCGGGCTCGGCCAGAACCATCTGCATCTTCCGCTGGCTGCGCGCCAGGTAGTACTGCCGGGCGAGCTTCCACGCTGACTCGACAGCTTCGGAGCCGCCGGAGCAGAAGAAGACGCGGTTCAGGTCACCGGGTGCCAGGGAGGCGAGCTCAGCAGCGAGCTCGATCGCGCGCGGATGTGCGTACGTCCAGTTCGTATAGAAGGGCAGCTCGCGCATCTGCTCGAGCGCCGCCTGGCCGATCTCCTCGCCGAAGGAGTAGCCAACGTTGACGGAGAAGAGGCCCGCGAGCGCGTCCAGGTAGCGCTTGCCGTGCGAGTCCTCGACGTAGCAGCCTTCTCCGCGGACGATGATCGGGACGTCCGCGGCTGCGAATCCCCCCATGCGGGTGAAGTGCATCCAGAGGTGATCCTTTGCGGCTTTCTGGAGGTCGAGCGGTATCGGTGTCGTGGTGGTCATGTGGCTCCTTGGGTTCGTCTGGCGCTTCGGTATTCCCAAAAGACGTTACCAAGGGCGAGGGCGATGGCAATGAGGAAGATCGCGCTCGCGACGACGTTGATCTGCGGCGGCACGCTCACACGCGCTGCCCCCCAGACGAAGATCGGAAATGTCTGCGTGCTGCCGGAATTGAGGTACGTGATGACGAAGTCGTCGATCGAGAGAGCGAAGCCGAGGAGGGAGGCGGCAAGCATCGCCGGCGCGATCAGCGGAAGGGTGACCTTGCGGAACGTCGTGAGCTCGTTCGCCCCGAGGTCCATCGCCGCTTCCTCGAGATGACGGTCGAAGCCGATCAGACGCGCCTTCACGGTGACGACGACGAAGCTCACGATGAACATCACGTGTGCGATGAAGATCGTCACGAATCCGAGCTGGAAGACGGCAGTCGTATTGAGGAAGAGCGTTAGGAGCGAGGCCCCGAGGACGATCTCCGGCGTCGACATCGGGAGAAAGACGATGAGGTTCGTCGTCGAGCGCCCCACGAAGTGGTGACGCACGATCGCCATCGCAATCAGTGTCCCGAGGACGGTTGCCACGACGGTCGCAAGGAGCCCGACCTCGAGGGAGGTCACGACGGCATCCTGGATGCCGAGGATGGAGTTCCAGTTGACCCAGTTGTCGAGCGTGAACCCCTGCCAGACGTAGTTGAACCGGCCCTTGGGGGCGTTGAACGAGAACAGGATGACGACCGCGATCGGCAGCATGAGGTACACCACTACGGCAAGGGCGTACACCGTGAGCGCGTGTAGCTTCGCGAACCGCCAGGCGCGCGAGCCGAGCCCGAGCCGAGAGGAACGAGCCGGTTCGGCCAGTGCGGTCATCCGGTGAGCCTCTCCGCGCCGACGACGCGTGCGTAGACGAGGAGCCCGACGAGGATGATCCCCATCAGGATGAACGACAGCGACGCCGCGGTCGGGTAGTCGAGCGACTCGAGGAACTTCGCCTGGATCACGTTCCCGACCATGCTCTGTTTCGGCGTTCCGAGGAGCGCGGCGTTGATGAAGTCTCCGGCCGCCGGGATGAACGTCAGGAGCGTGCCGGCGACGATTCCCGGAGCCGAAAGTGGGAGCGTGACGCGCAGAAACGCCTGGGTGGACGACGCATAGAGGTCCTTCGCTGCCTCGAGCATCCTCTCGTCGATCTGCTCGAGAGAGACGTAGATCGGCAGCGCCATGAAGGGGAAGAAGTTGTAGGCGATGCCCGACACGACCGCGAACGTGGTCGCGAGAAGGCGGCCGTCCTCGCCGAGCACATGGATATCGCGCAACAATTCGACGACCGGACCCTGGTCGGCCAGGATATTGAGCCAGGCGAGCGTACGTACGAGGTACGTCACGAAGAACGGCGCCACGATGGCGAGGAGGAAGAGGTTCCGCCACGGCCCGGCGCGAAACGCGATCCAGTACACGAGGGGGTACGCGAGCACGAGGCACACGGCCGTCGCGATCCCGGCGTAGAGAAACGATCGGAACAACTGTTCGTGGTAGTTCGAGAACGCATCCGAGAAGTTCGAGAACTCCCAGGTGAACTCGAAGTTCGGGTAGATCCCGGACTGCAGCGACTGGTACCCCAGGAACCCGAGCGGCACCAGGAAGAACAGCGAGAGCCACAGCACCCCGGGCAGGAGCAGGAGGTACGGCGTCAGGCCGCGGTTACGGTGGAAGAACGTGCCCACGTGAATCGGCCGGGTCTCGTCTCGACTACTGGCCGGTGACCCCCTGCCAGGTTGTGATGAAGTCGTCGTTGTTGAGCGCCGCCGAGTCG
>Ga0224505_10000857_pt1 | contig 20472 bp, 19 predicted proteins | sample SF_Jan12_sed_USG_FD_169102 | JGI IMG/M metagenome (GOLD analysis project Ga0224505, IMG submission 169102) | Sediment microbial communities from San Francisco Bay, California, United States - SF_Jan12_sed_USGS_4_1 | ecosystem: Environmental > Aquatic > Marine > Sediment | place: USA: California... | reverse complement strand
GTCGTCCGACATCGTCGGCGAGGTGGCGGCCGTCGTGGCCGCTCACGACGGCCGGTTGTGGCGTGAGCTCGACGCCGAGGGCGCAACGGTGTGGTCGCTGTTCGTGCCCCGCCGCCCGCAGTTCGGCCCGATCCCGGGATCATCCAGCCAGAACCGCGGGTGAGGCGGTCGTCGGCCGATCAGAGCTTGCGCATCACCGTGACCACTCGGCCGTAGATCGAGACGTCGTCGGGCGAGAACACCATGTCGGTGAGGGCCGGGTTGTGGGGCGCCAGCACCACCTTGTCGCCGTCGCGCCGATAGGTCTTGATGGTGGCTTCGTCGCCGGGTATGCCCGCCACCACGATGTCACCGGGGTCGGCGTCGGGCTGAGCCCGGGCCACGATGAAGTCGCCGTCGAAGATGCCGGCGTCGATCATCGAGTCGCCGCGGACTCGCAGCATGAACAGATCGCCGTCGCCGGTGAGGTCGGCCGGCAGCGGCATGGTCTCCTCGATGTTCTCTTGGGCCAGCACATCGGTGCCGGCCGCCACGTCGCCCACGAGGGGCACGTGGCGCACGGGGCGCCGGTCGACCACGGCCCCCGAGTTGGAGTCCCAGTGCACCTCGATGGCCCGGGGCTTGGTGGGGTCGCGGCGCAGGTAGCCCAGCTTCTGGAGCGTGGCCAGATGCGAGTGGACGGTGGACGGCGAGGTGAGCCCCACCGCCTCGCCGATCTCGCGCACCGACGGCGGGAATCCTCGCTCGCGCACGGTCTTGTCGATGTGCTCCAGGATCTGGATCTGACGCTCGGTCGGGGAGTCGGCCATGGGTGCCTCGCTTGGGGTGACGATTCGGGGGAGTGGGTTGCGGTCGAACAGATGTTCGTGTTGACTATAGCGAACGAACAGGTGTTCGGAGTACGTCTGTTCGACCAACACATGTTCGCCGAACAGGTGTTCACCGTCAAGGACCCTCACCCTCGCCCAGAGATCGTCGCTCAGAAGACTGTCAGACCCCCTGGAGACAATCATGACCATGACCGCAACCCTCCCGCTCCCCAACACTGCTGCCCGGCTCTCGGATCGCCAGCGTGCCGCGCACCGCGAGGCCCGCCGGCAGGTGTTCCTGCGACGCCGTCTGCTGGTGGTGGTGCTTGCCGTCATCGTGGTGGTGGGGCTGGTGGCGTCCACCCGCAGGGTGCAGGCCGACGACGGTTCGGCGCCCATCACCGGTGAACCGATGGCCTACGTGGTGCAGCCCGGCGACTCGTTGTGGTCCATCGCGAAGCGTCTGGCTCCCGGTTCCGATCCCCGGCCCATCGTTCACCGCCTCGAGCGCAGCGCCGGCTCGGCGTTGTTGTCCGTGGGCCAGACGGTGATCATCCCCGCCGAGCTGGTCGACTGATCAGCCGGTGACCCTCGCGTAGCGCAGGAACAAGGCGTCGTCGTGTTCGAGCACATGGACCAGCGCCAGTCCGAGGCCCTCGGCCGCCGCGGGTCCCTCCGCCACCCGCTTGCTGGCCCCGGCCACCAGCACCGGTGCCACGCTGAGGCACAGCTCGTCCACCAGCCCATCGGCCACGAACTGCCCGTTCAACGACGGCCCACCCTCCAACAGCGCCACAAGGTGGCCACGCCGGGCCAGCATCGCCATGGCCGCACCGAGATCCACATCGCCCACCCCGGCCCGCTCGATGTCGGCCACCGTCGCCAGCGCCGACACCGCGTCGGTGGGGGCGTCCTCGGTGGTGATCACGATAGGCCGATGGCCGTCACCGAACAGCCGGCTGCCAGGATCGATGGCCGCCGAGCGGGTGATCACTGCCAGCTGGGGAACCGGCGACTGGCCTCGAGCCGTGCGGCGGGCCATGGCGGCCGGCCCCAGGCGCGGCGGTCCGTAGTCCTCGGCCCGTACCGTGCCGGCGGCCACCACGATGACGTCGGGAACGGTTCGGACCACGCCGAACACGCGGCGATCGCCCGCACCACCGAGCGCGCCCGATGTGCCCTCCACCGCGGTGGCGCCGTCGAGCGACGCCACCATGTTCATCAGCACCCACGGCCGGTCCGGGTGGGGGGTGCGATCGTGGGTCTCGTAGGCCCCCAGCAGGTCTTCGTCGGTGAGCTCATCGGTGGTGACCAGCCGGCGCATGGACGCGACGCTACCGGCCGCGGTCGCGGGCGGCGTGTTCTCCCCACCCCTGTGGACGATCGGCGCGAAATCCACCGGGATTTCCCCAGCTCGTCCCCTTTTGGTTCGGTCCCGATACCCCTAGGGTCATGCACTGGCAGATCGCAGTGTCGACGGTCGGATTGGTGGTTGACGTTCCTCCTCTGGTGGGTCGGACGACTCCTTGAGCGGTCGGATCGGCGAACCCACATCGTTCCCGCCCCGGCCGCTTGGACCTGGTCGTCGCGCTGCGGTCTGCCCATCACCGCAACGACGCCGGGCCCCCTCCGCCGATCGCTACCGTGGGTGGTGGCGCATCCGATTCGACCCGATTGAGGATTCCCCGTGGCCCTTGCCCCCGACCAAGCAGAGATCGGCCTGCGACGCGCCTTCACCACGCCGGGCGTCGACCCGTACGACGCCTTCGAGTGGGGGCGGCGCGACGCCCGCATCGTCGATCACCGCGACGGCTCGGTGGCCTTCGAGCAGCTCGACATCGAGGTGCCGACCCAGTGGTCGGTCAACGCGGGCAACATCCTGGCCCAGAAGTACTTCCGGGGCACCCTGGGTACCCCCGCACGGGAGACGTCGCTGAAGCAGGTGGTCGACCGCGTGGTCGACACGATCACCGCCTGGGGTCGCCGCGACGGCTACTTCGTCGATGACGACGAGGCCGCGGCGTTCTCCGACGAGCTCAAGCACCTGGTGGTGTCACAGCGGGCGGCGTTCAACTCGCCGGTCTGGTTCAACATCGGCGTCGACGGCGTGCCGGCCCAGGCCTCGGCCTGCTTCATCTTGTCGGTCGACGACGACATGCGGTCGATCCTCAACTGGTACGTCGAGGAAGGCATCATCTTCAAGGGCGGTTCGGGGGCCGGCGTGAACCTCTCGGCCATCCGGGGCTCGGCCGAGAACCTCGCCGGCGGGGGTACCGCCAGCGGTCCGGTTTCGTTCATGCGCGGCGCCGACGCCTCGGCCGGCACCATCAAGAGCGGGGGCAAGACCCGGCGGGCAGCCAAGATGGTGATCCTCGACGCCGACCATCCCGACATCTCCGACTTCGTCTGGTGCAAGGCGGTGGAGGAGCGCAAGGCCCGGGCGCTGCGCGCGGCCGGGTTCGACATGGATCTCGATGGGGCCGACAGCCACTCCGTCCAATACCAGAACGCCAACAACTCGGTGCGGGTCACCGACACCTTCATGCAGGCGGTCGTGGACGACGGGCCGTGGGCGCTCACCGCGCGCGCCGACGGCTCCACCATGGCTGTCGTGGCCGCCCGTGATCTGTTCCGCCAGGTCGCCGAGGCCTCGTGGGAGTGCGCCGATCCCGGCCTCCAGTACGACACCACCATCAACCGTTGGCACACCGCGGCCAACACCGGCCGCATCACGGCCAGCAACCCGTGCTCGGAGTATCTCCACCTCGACGACTCGGCCTGCAATCTGGCCAGCCTCAACCTGTTGCCGTTCCTCGTCAGCGACGGTGCCGGCAACGAGGGGTTCGACATCGACGGCTTCCGAGCCGCCGTCGAGGTCGTGTTCACCGCCCAGGAGATCCTGGTCGGCAACGCCGACTACCCCACCGAGGCCATCGCCGAGACCACACGGGCCTTCCGTCAGCTGGGCCTCGGCTACGCCAACCTGGGCGCGCTGCTGATGGCACTCGGCCTGCCCTACGACAGCGCCGAGGGCCGGGCCATCGCGTCGGCCATCACCGCCGTGATGACCGGCCAGGCGTACCTCACCTCGGCCAAGACCGCGGCCCGCATGGGCCCCTTCGCGGGGTTCCACCACAACCGCGAGCCCATGCTCGATGTCCTGGCCATGCACCGTGAGGCCCTCACCACCATCGACGAGGGGCTGGTGCCCGACGACCTGCTGGCCACGGCCCGGCAGCTGTGGGACCAGACCTGTGCCCAGGCCGCCGTCACCGGCGTGCGCAACGCCCAGGCAACCGTGCTGGCGCCCACCGGCACCATCTCGTTCCTCATGGACTGCGACACCACCGGCATCGAGCCCGACCTCGGCCTGATCAAGACCAAGAAGCTGGTGGGCGGCGGCACCATGACCATCGTCAACCAGACCGTGCCCCGCGCCCTGGCCCACCTGGGGTACGAGCCCGATCAGATCGGCGACATCACCGATCACATCGCCGAGCACCACAGCGTCATCGGCGCCCCGCACCTCGAGGCCGATCATGTCGCGGTGTTCGCCTGCTCGATGGGTGACAACACCATTCACTACCGCGGCCATCTGGCCATGATGGGCGCGGCCCAGCCCTGGCTCTCGGGGGCCATCTCCAAGACCGTCAACGTGCCCGAGTCGGTTTCGGTCGCCGATGTGGAGCAGCTCTACCTCGAAGCCTGGCGCCTGGGGCTCAAAGCGGTGGCCATCTACCGCGACAACTGCAAGGTCGGCCAGCCGCTGTCCGCCGCCAAGGCCGGTCCCGACGCGGCCTCGGTGGTGCAACAGGCCGTTGAACGGGTGGTGGTGCACGAGCCCGTTCGTCAGAAGTTGCCCCGTAGCCGCACGTCGCGCACCTTCGAGTTCCGGGTGGCCGACTGCAAGGGCTTCGTCACCGTCGGCGAGTACGCCGACGGCCATCCCGGTGAGATCTTCGTGCGGGTGTCCAAACAGGGGTCCACCCTGGCCGGCATCATGGACGCCTTCGCCATATCGCTCAGCCACGGCCTCCAGTACGGCGTGCCCCTCCGGGCCTTCGTCGAGGCCTTCGTGGGCATGCGGTTCGAGCCGGCGGGCATGACCGACGATCCCGATCTCCGCATCGCGTCGAGCCTCATGGACTACCTGTTCCGCAAGCTGGCGGTGATGTACCTCACGCCCGAGGAACGGGCCGAGCTCAACATCTTCACGGTCGGCGAGCGCACCCAGCCGACCCTGCCCGGTGTGGAGGAGACGGTCACCGAGACCGTGCAGGGCGCTGACGTGACGCCCGATCCTCCGTCGATCCCCTCGGCCTCGGCGCTGGCTGCCCAATGGTCCGACACCGACGCCAGCGACGGACCGATCTGCATGCAGTGCGGCATCGCCATGCAGCGGGCCGGCAGCTGCTACGCGTGTCACGATTGCGGCGCCACCAGCGGCTGTAGCTGACGAGGTGCACCCGCCGATGCTCACGAGCCGATGAGCCGGCCCCACGAGCGCGTCGTCTCCGATCTCCGGTTGGTCGGGACCCTGGGCCGGGCCCTTCCCGGCATGGCCAGAGCCTGGCCCGGGCGGGAGTACAGCGTGGCCGATGTGCTCGAGGCGCAGGCGGCCCGTCACGCCGACCGCGTGGCCCTGTTGTCGAACGACGAAGTCATCACCTACCGAGAGCTCGACCGGCGTTCGAATCAGGTTGGCAGGTGGGCCCAGGACCAGGGGCTCGGCCAGGGCGATGTCGTCGGACTGTTGATGGGCAATCGCCCCGACTACGCCGTGCACTGGCTGGGACTGGCCAAGGTCGGGGTGACCACGGCGCTGCTCAACACCAACCTCGGCGGTCGGTCTCTCGCCCATTCGATCACGGTGGCCAACGCCCAGCGGGTGATCGTCGATGCTGCGCTGGCCGACAACTGGACCAGCGCCGCCGCCACGCTCGACGAGGTCCCGGCCGCCTGGGCATCGCGAGGTGCCGTGGCCGGCGCCGAGGATCTCGATGCCGCCCTCTCCGAGGAGGCATCGGCCCATCTCGGTCGGCGGGCCCGACGCGGCCTGCGCACCACCGACCGGCTCTTCTACATCTACACGAGCGGCACCACCGGACTACCCAAGGCCGCCAACTTCAGCCACCAGCGGTTCATCGGGGCGGCCGAGGGGGCCAAGGCCATCACCCGCATGGGCAGCGGCGACCGGATGTACATCTCGTTGCCGCTCTACCACACCGCCGGAGGCGTCATGGCGCTCGGAGGTGCGCTCATGGCCGGCGCGGCCGCGGTGATCGCGCCGCGGTTCTCGGTGAGCCGCTTCTGGGATGACTGCATGCGTCACGACGTCACCGCCTTCCAGTACATCGGCGAGCTGTGCCGCTACCTGTTGCACAGCCCGCCCCATCCCCACGAGCGGGACCACGGGATACGCGTCTGCCTGGGCAACGGGCTGCGACCAGAGGTGTGGGCGCCGTTCCAGGAGCGGTTCGCCATCCCCCGCATCGTCGAGTTCTACAGCGCGACCGAGGGCAACGTCACCCTTTTGAACGTCGACAACCGGGTGGGGTCGGTGGGTCGCATGCCGCCGGCGATGAGGCGGGGCATCGGCATGCACCTGCTCCAGGTCGACATCGAGTCCGAGGATGTGGTCAGGGGTCCCGACGGCTTCTGTCGGGAGGCGGCGGTGGGTGAGGTCGGCGAAGCGGTCGGTCGCATCACCCGGACCGTGCCCTTCGAGGGCTACTCCGACGCGGAGGCCACCGAGGCGAAGGTGCTGCGCAACGTGTTCCGGAAGGGAGACGCGTATTTCCGCACCGGCGACCTGTTGCGCCGGGATGGCGATCACTACTTCTACTTCGTCGATCGCATGGGCGACACGTTCCGGTGGAAGGGCGAGAACGTGGCCACCAGCGAGGTCGGCGAGGTGATCCATGGCTGCCCCGGTGTTCGGGAGGCCACGGTGTACGGGGTGGCCGTGCCCGGAACCGACGGCCGAGCCGGCATGGCTGCGCTGGCGGTCGGCGACGGCTTCGACCTCGACGACATGGCCGCCATCGTGGCCGAGCAGCTGGCGCCCTATGCCCGACCGATGTTCCTGCGGATCCAACCCGAGCTCGACATCACCGGCACCTTCAAGCACCGGAAGGTGGAGCTGGCCGCCGACGGCTTCGACCCCGCCGACGTGACCGACCCGCTGTACTTCTTCGATCCCGACCAGCATCGCTACGTGGTGCTCGACGAGGCTCTTCATCGCCGCGTCATGGACGGCGACATCAGGTTGTGAGCAGACGCCCTACACCATGAACTCGCCGCCGTTGACGTCGAGGCACTGCCCCGTGACGGCCCGGGCGTGATCCGACAGCAGGAACAGGCCGGCATCGGCGATCTCGTCGGGCGTCGGTATGTGGTGCAGGGCGTGCTCGGCGGTGATGTCGGCTTCCACCTCGGCGGCCGTGCGCCCCTGCTGGTCGGCGAGGATCTGGAAGTAGAACTTCACGGGGTCGTCGTAGATGTACCCGGGGGCGATCGAGTTCACCCGAATCCCGTCGGGTCCCAGCTCGACGGCCAATGCCCGGGCCATGCCCAACAGCGCGTGCTTGGCCATCTTGTAGGCGCCGAAGAGGGGTCGGGGTTTCCGGAGCACCGACGACAGTGTCATCAGGACGGCCCCCCCGCCGTTGGCCCGCATCACGGGCGCCGCGGCGCGGGTGAGCGACAGGTGGGCCAACAGGTTGATCTCGAAGCCGGCGCGGATGGTGTCGAGTGGCTGCTCCTCGAGGGACTCGAAGGGCGGCTGCTGGAACGCGTTGTTGGCCAGGCCGTCGACCCGACCCCAGTGATCGACAGCTCGATCGATCACCGAAGCGCAGGCGGCCTCGTCGGTGATGTCGGCTGGTGCCACCAGCGCCTCACCGCCGCCGACAGCGATCTCGTCGGCCACCGCCCGCAGGCGATCCTCGTTGCGGGCGACCAGGACCACCCGTGCTCCCTCGCGCGCCGCGCCCAACGCCAGCGAACGGCCCAATCCGGGACCGACCCCGGACACCACCACGACACGGTCGGCGAGCAGGTTGGTCATCAGAACTCCACGGGAAGCGAACGGGGCCCGCGCATCACGGTGCCACAGGGTCGGGATGCCTCGACATCGACGAGACGGAGGTCGGGGAGGCGTTCCAGCAGGGCCTGAACGCCCATCGCGATCTGGGCTCGGGCCAGGTGCGAACCGGGGCAGTAGTGGCTGCCGAAACCGAAGGTGAGCAGCCGGCCGGGCGGCCGGTCGATGTCGAATCGGTGCGGGTCGGGGTACATGGCGTCGTCGCGGTTGGCCGAGGCGATGCCCATCAGCACCATCGAGCCGGCCGCCACGGTCTGGCCGGCCAGTTCCACATCGAAGGGCACCAGGCGGGGGAGCACCCCGATGGGAGGCTCCCATCGCAGCATCTCCTCGACGGCGCGGGGGATGGCGGTCGGGTCGTCACGGAGGCGGTCGACCACCTGGGGATGGGTGAGCAGGGCATACAACGTGTTTCCCAGCCCGTGGTGGCTGGTGGCGGCGCCGGCCGCGAACAAGGCCCGCACCGTGGACAGGATCTCCTCGTCGTCCAGGCGACGATCGTCCTTGGTCGCGGTGACCATGGACGACAGCAGGTCGTCCGCCGGATCGCCACGGCGCTCGGCGAGGATCGGCTCCACGAAGGCGGTCAGCTCGGCGGCTGCGGCCAGACCGGTCGCGTGATCACCGGCGTAGCCCAGGATGTCGAAAGCCCAGGGCATGAAGCGCTCGTGGCCCTCCAGCGGGAGCCCCAGTCGGTCGGCGAACACCAGGAACGGGAAGACGGAGGTGAAGTCGGCCACCAGATCGGCCGAGCCGCGCTCGACGAATCGATCGATGGCCTGGTGCGCGAGGTCGGGGATGCGGGCCGCCGCGTAGCGTGCCACCGGTCGGGCCCGCAGGGAGCGGGTGGACAGGTCACGGAGCACATGATGCTCGGGGCCGTCACGTGATTCGAAGGTGACGCCCTGGCACGGCTCGATCGAGTGCTCATAGGTGGGCCCGGCGGGAAACCCCTCGTCGTCGCGGAACGCGGCATCGAGATCGGCGAACCGGGTGATGAGCGGCATGTCGATGCCCATGAACCGGGTCGGAGCCAGTCGATACCGGGCTCGGAGGTCGGCCAGGAGCTCGTGGAAGGCGGCGCCGGGCAGCAGGGGTTCGTCGGGTAGGAGGGTCCCGGCGAAGTCGGTCTCGGGTTCGATCACAACAGGGTGCGCACCATCCAGCGGTAGGCCTCGATGCCTCGCGCCGGGTGTCCGACACCGCCGTCGTAGATGGCTCTCGCCGGAGCGTCGTCGATGGCCTTCCCGCCGTCCCGGACCTTCAGGTTGGCCTCGGCCGCCCGCTCGGCCACCGCGAACCAGCCCACGGCCTCGGCCACGCTGGCGCCGGTGGTGACCAGTCCATGGTTGCGAAGGATTCCCAGTCGGGCCGAGCCCACCGCAGCCGCCAGCCGACGCCCATCCTCCACGTCGGTCACATCGAGGGTGTCGTCGTCCCACACCGCCTGATCGCCGGCGAAGCAGCAGGACTCCTGGCTCACCATTCGCAGCGGCTCGACGAAGGCCGACCAGGGTGTGCCGTGAGGGGTGTGCACGTGGGCCGCGCTGACCAGTTCGGGTCGGGCCTCATGCAGCGGATGATGGATGCAGTAGGCGGCCCAGTTGATGGCGCCGTCGCCCTCGGCCAACGTGCCGTCGGGGCCGACGAGCACCAGGTCGTCGGGGGTGGCGTCGGGGTAGGGGACGCCGTAGCGCAGCAGCCAGAAGTGGTCGGGTCGCTCGGGGTCACGGGCCGAGATGTGTCCGTCGCCGATGGTGCCCAGCCGCAGCGCGCCCCAGACGCGGTAACCCAGGGCGCACTGGCCCTTGCGGTGGGCCCGCACCGCCTCGAGGTCGTCGCCGGCCGGTTCTCTTCGGAGGAGCTCATCGGTGTCCACCCCTCCATGCTGCCTCACGGTCGGTATCCTCGCCATCGATGGCCGAATTGCGTTTCTCGTTCGGGACGATGGGGTCGGGGAAGTCCACGCTGGCACTCCAGATCAACCACAACCTGGCGTCGCGCGGGTTGCGGGGTGCCCTGCTGACCCAGCTCGACCGGCAGCTGGCCCGGGTGTCGAGCCAGCTGGGTGTCTCCGCCGCGGCCATCGACGTGACACCCGAGACCGACCTGTTCGAGCTGGCCCGCAACATCGCCGTGCGCGAGGGCAGCCTGAGCTTCCTCGTGTGCGACGAGACCCAGTTCTACCTCCCCTCGCAGATCGAGCAGCTGGCCCGCGTCGTCGACTCGTTGCAGGCCGACGTGTACGCCTTCGGTCTGCTCACCGACTTCCGTGGGCGGCTCTTCCCCGGCTCGGCCCGCCTGCTGGAGCTGTCGGACCATTGTCAGGAGCTCCAGGTCGAGGCCCGCTGCTGGTGTGGCCGGCGGGCCACCCACAACGCCCGGCTGGTCGACGGTGAGCAGGTGTACGAGGGCGAGCTCATGGTGGTGGATGATCCCGAACGTGCCCCCGAGGTGCGCTACGAGCTGCGCTGTCGGGTGCACTGGCACCAGGGGAAGGGCCCCCAGATGGCGCTGCATCTCGACGACGACAGTGTCCCCGTCGTCGAGTCGGTCCTGCCGGCCGAGAGGTCGTAGCCAGCCACCATCCCGGGGTCCACCGCCGGCCGCCCCGTAGACGACCATGGTGCCACCCGGCCTAGGCCAGCCCCAGCGCACGCAGCATCGACGGCGGTGGCGAGTCGTCTCCGGCGGCCAGCCGCGCGGCCCGCTCGACGTTGACCGCGTCCCACCGACGTCCCACCCAGCCGTCCCACGGACCGGCGGGGATGGCGCTTGGATCACCAGCCGCTTCCACACACGCCCACAGGTAGGCCTGGAGGGCGACCACCTCGTCGAGGCCGCCCACCGGTCCGTGACCGGGCACGACGATGCGGCCCAGATCCGACATCGCGTCCAGCGCCTCGGCCCAGGCAGCCGGGTCGCCGTCGAAGGCGATCGGTGTCACCCCGAACGCGCACAGGGCTCCGGCGAACACGATGTCGGTCCCCGGCACCTGCACCACGAGGTTGTCGGCCTGCTGACCTCGGGTCGGTACGGCCACGGCCGTCTGGCCCAGCCACGCCGGGTCGGTGACGGCGTGACTCACCGCCCGTGTCTCCAGCTCGTCGTACTCGGCCGCGAACTCGGGAAGGAGCCGGGCGTACCCGGCCCGGTTCGGTGGGAGGTCGAGGTTGAGTGACGCGGTGGCCGATCCGTACACCCCGGCCATGGTGAACTCGCGGCTCCCGCCCACGTACTCGACATGGCTGGAGGTGACCACCAGGCGTCGCACCCGTTTCGGTTCCAGCGCCCGGCTCAGCGCGGCCGCAGCCGACGGGGCGGGCTGCGCGTCGATCACCGTCACCGACCCGTCACCGTCGATCACCACACCACTGTTGGGCCGGCCGTGGTCGGGTCGGTCGGCCAACCAGACCGAGACATCGGGGGCCAGCTCCACCAGCTGGTACACGCTCGGTCAGAGCTCCATGGTCATGTGGGCCGACAGATCCCCGATCAGGTCCATCAGCGAGTAGTCCCGCTCGCAGAAGCGCCATTGGCCGGCCACCCGCTCGAAGCGGTCGTGGTAGCGGCCGGCCACGATGGGCTGGATCGGCTGAGCGCCCACCTGTTGGAACACGGTGTAGTACGAGCGGGCGGCGGCCCGATCGGCGTCTTCGTCGATCTCGATGATGGGGTTGGTGACCACGTGCTTGGTGCGGGGCGTCCCGTCGTCGTAGCGCACCACGTACTGCTCCCACACGGCGAGGATGCCGGCGGCGTCGAGGCGGGCCGCCCCCGGCGTGGGATCCACGATGATCTCGGCGTGCGCGAACAGCTGAGAAGCCCCCACGAAGTCCCCGCCGTCCATCAGCTCGGCGTAGCGAAACAGCAGGTTGGCGATCTCGACGGCGCTGGTGCTCATGGCCGACACCCTAGAAGGCGGCCACCGTGGGACACACTGGTCATCCCATGATCACCCGTTGGCGGCGCCTGCGCGCCAGCCGCCCCTTCCGCTTCCTCGTCGAGTTCATCGACCAGTGGCAGGGCGATCGGTGTGGGGGGCTGGCGGCCGAGATCGCCTTCTGGGGGCTGTTGGGGGTATTCCCGACCATGCTGGTGATGACCTCGGCCTTCGGCTGGTTCGGGTCGTGGTTGGGCCCGAGCAGTGCCCGCGACGCCGAGCGGTGGATCGTGGATCGTTCCGTCGACCTGTTCGGTGCCGACAGCGAGCTTCCCGCGGTGATCGGTGATCTGTTCGCCCAACCCAGCCCGGGGGTGCTCACCGTGGGCATCCTGGTCACGCTGTACAGCGGCTCGAGGGGCTTCGCCGCCGTCGTACGGGCCGTGGACGTGGCCTATGACCATCCACACCGACGAGGCTGGCTGGGGTCGCGTTCGGTCGGGTTGGCCCTGACCGTGGGCAGCATCCTCGTGGGGTCGGTGGTTGTCGTGCTGCTGGTGCTGGGGCCGCTGCTGGGCGACGGTAGCGAGGTGGCCGACGCCGTGGGCGCCGGCGCCGGGCTGGCCACCATGTGGAACCTGCTGCGCTGGCCCATCGCGCTGTTGTTGTTCCTGGCCTGGGCCGCCACCATCTACCACGTCGCCCCCAATCTGCGGACGCCGTGGCGGTGGGATCTGCCCGGTGCAGCCGTGGCCATGACGCTGTGGCTGATCTCCACGTGGGCCTTCGGGTTGTACCTCGATCTGGCCCGCGCCGGCACCAACGCGGTCTTCGGAATCCTCGGCGGAGCCATCTCGCTGGTGCTGTGGTTCTACGTCCTGGCCAACGGCTTGCTGGCCGGCGCCGAGGTGAACGCCATCCTCGCCCGCCACCACGACGTGGGCCAGCCCCGTCGCCAACCCACGGTTCGTGGGGTGGCCCGTCGGGTCAAGACCCTGGTCGACGAGCTCGATCTCGACGAGAACGAACCCACCATCGACCAGTAGGTTGGGCCGGTGACCGAATACCGAGCTCCTCTTCGCGACCTCCGGCACGCTCTCGCGTGCTTCGCCGATCTCGACGGCATGTCCGACTTCGCCGAGGGGGTGGACGTGGACACCACCATGGGATTCCTCGAGGAAGCGGGGCGATTCATGGTCGAGGTCCTGGCCCCGCTCAACCGTGTGGGCGACACCCAGGGCAGTGTGCGCAACGATGACGGCTCGGTCACCACACCCGACGGGTGGGTGGAGGCCTACCGGCAGTACGTCGAGGCCGGCTGGGGTGCCGTCTCGTTCGACGAGGCGTACGGCGGTGGCGGTTTCCCGCACACGGTGTCGTTGGCCATCCAGGAGATGATGACCAGCGCCAACATGGGTTTCTCGCTGTGCCCGCTGCTCACCCAGGGCGCCATCGAGATGCTCACCCACCACGGGTCCGAGGAGCAGAAGGAGACCTACCTGCCCAAGATGGTCACCGGCGAGTGGGCCGGCACCATGAATCTCACCGAGCCCGATGCGGGCTCCGACGTCGGTGCCCTGCGAACCCGCGCCGTGCCGGTGGGCGATGGCACCTATCGCATCAGCGGTACCAAGATCTTCATCACCTACGGCGACCACGACCTCAGCGACAACATCATCCACCTGGTGCTGGCCCGCACGCCCGACGCCCCGCCCGGCACCAAGGGCATCTCCTGCTTCATCGTGCCCAAGTTCGTGTTGGACGATGACGGTTCACCCGGGGTCCGCAACGATGTGGCGTGCGTCAGCATCGAGCACAAGATCGGCATCCACGCCAGCCCCACCTGCGTGATGTCCTTCGGCGAGAACGACGGTGCGGTCGGCTACCTCATCGGCGAGGAGAACCAGGGCATGCGGTACATGTTCACCATGATGAACAACGCTCGGTTGTCGGTGGGCCTGTCCGGACTCTCGCTGGCCGAGCGGGCCCTCCAGCAATCACTGACCTACGCCGTCGAACGCACCCAGGGCCGAGCCATCGGCGCTCCGGCCGGCGCTTCCTCGCCCATCATCGACCATCCCGATGTCCGCCGCATGCTGATGAGCATGCGGTCCAAGGTCGACGCCATGCGGGCCCTGCTGTACCTCGATGCCGGGGCCGTCGATCGAGCCGATCGTCACCCCGAAGCCGATGTCCGGGTCCGCAACGACGAGCTGGCCCAGTTGCTGACCCCCATCTCCAAGGCATGGTGCACCGACCTCGGGGTGGAGTTGACGTCCACGGCCATCCAGATCCACGGCGGCATGGGCTATGTCGAGGAGACCGGTGTGGCGCAGTACTGGCGTGACTCGCGCATCACCCCGATCTACGAGGGCACCAACGGCATCCAGGCCATGGATCTGGTGATGCGCAAGCTGCCCATGGACGGGGGCCGGGTCATCACCCGCTTCCTCGACGACATGTCGGCCACCGTGGCCGAGCTGCGCCGCGCAGGAGGACCCGTCGATCCACTGGCCGACCCGCTCGAGGCGGCGGTGGCCGTCCTGGCCGAGACCACCGGGTGGCTGGCCGAGAACGGCATGGGTGATCCCGCCGCCGCCCTGGCCGGAGCCACGCCCTACCTCGAGATGATGGGCCTGGTCACCGGTGGTTGGTTGTCGGCCCGATCGGCGCTGGCTGCGCACCGCGCCCTCGAAGCCGGTACCGACGACCAGGACTTCTACCGGGCCAAGATCGCCTCTGCGTCGTACTTCTGCACCCAGGAGCTTCCCCGGGCCCACGGCCTGCGCGCCGCGGTCACCGCCGGCGCCGAGGCGCTGTTCGCCCTCACTCCCAGCCAGCTCGGGAGCTGAGCCGATGATGCGATGGAATCCAGTAGCCGGGCAGCGGGTTCCTGCCGTGCTCTCATGATCGACCTGCTCGCCTCCATCCCCAGCCCCGGTCAGGAATCCATCGAGCTGGGGCCCCTCACCCTGCGGGCCTACGGCCTCATGATCGCCCTCGGCGTGGTGGCCGCGGTGTGGCTGGGGCAGCGGCGCTGGCGTGCCCGCGGTGGCGATCCCGACGATGTCACCACGTTGGCGATGTGGGCGGTGCCGGCCGGGCTCATCGGGGCTCGGCTGTACCACGTGATCACCGATTGGCGGTCGTTCGAGGGTCGGTGGGAGGACGCCATCAAGATCTGGCAGGGGGGCCTCGGCATTCCCGGCGGCATGTTGGCCGGCGTGTTGATGGCCACCTGGGTCATCCGGCGCAAGGGCTGGTCCACGCCCGACATGTACGACGCCCTCGTCCCCTCGCTGCCTCTGGCCCAGGCCATCGGCCGCTGGGGCAACTGGTTCAATCAGGAGCTCTACGGCAAGCCCACCGATCTGCCTTGGGGCCTCGAGATCGATCCCGAGATCGTCAACGAGCGCACGCCGCAGTACGTGGGCGAGACCACCTTCCACCCGACGTTCCTCTACGAGAGCCTGTGGAACTTCGCGCTGGTGGGCGTGCTGTTGCTGATCGATCGGCGGCGGGTTCTCAAGCCCGGTCGGCTCATCGCGGTGTACGTCCTGGGCTACGGCATCGGCCGCCTGTGGATCGAGCTCATCCGCATCGACAAGGCCAGCCTGGTGCTGGGCGTGCGGGTCAATGTCTGGGTGAGCCTGGTGGCCATTCTCGGGGGTCTCGTGGCCATCCTGTGGGGTGGTCTCCGTGCCGACGCCGACGCCGACGCCGACGCCGCCGCCGGCCGGACCGATGACGGCGGTGAAGCCGATGATGACCGTGAAGCCGATGACTCGGCCGCCGACGGGGAGGCCGCCGACGGCTCGGCCGAGGGCGCGTCGACCTGAATCCGATCAGCCGCCGGTGAGCTGGTGGAGGTGGCCCCGGCCCTCGGCGGTGAGCATCAGTCGCTGGAGGGGGTGGGCCGGACCCAGGCGACTGTCCGGCGTGGTGGGCGGCAACGAGAGCAGCTGGTGCACGTCGAACCCGATCGAATAGGTCACCAGCCGGCTGAACAGGTGGGGGTGCGCGAACAGCTCGGGATAGGCGGCCTCCAGCCGGCGAGGGAGTGCCCGGTACAGACTGTCGGTCGTCAGCGCCTCGTAGTCGGCGGCCACGTGCAGCTTCGGGAAGCACACGAAGCGCAGCAGGACATCCAGGTCCAGATCACGTGGCGCGGGTCGGGCCCACTCGAAGTCCAGGATGGCCTGGATCGATCCGTCGTGGTACAGCAGGTTCTCGAAGGTCAGATCGCCGTGCACCAACGTGGTGGGCACCCGGTCCACGAAGTGGGGCGCCGCCTCCTCGACCATCCCGGCGAGGTGCACGATCAGCGACTTGGGGACGTGATCGAGCTGGTAGGCCCGGGTCAGCTGCTCCCGCAGTCCGGCCAACGGATCGTCGGCGCTGAAGTCCACCAGCTGGGGGGCCGCGCTGGACACGGAGAGATCGCCGATCTCGGTCTGGTGCAGCAGTCGCAGCCGCCCGGCCAGGTCCGTGGCCAGCTCGGCGCGCTCGGCGTCGGAGATCCGAGGCCACACGCGGCTCAGCGCCACGCCAGGCAGACGCCGCGTCGCCATCCACTCCCAGCCGTCGGTATTGCCCGAGTCGATGATCTCGGGGTATCCGATGGCGTCGGGCAGCCGCTCTGCGATGGCCACCTCGTCGGTCAGTCGACCGTCGGCCCGGCGGTTGACGCGAAGAACGAGCTCGCCGCTGGTCCAGACCTCGTTGGTCACACTCGGCAGTCGGTAGAGGGGTTCGCTCGACGCGACACCGAGGTGATCGGTGATCGATCGGGCCCGGATCTCGGCCAGCCGGTCGACGGGGAGTCCGTCCATCACTCGCACGCCGCTCCATCGGCCGCGAACCGGGGGCACTGAAGGACGCCGGGCGACACCCTCGCTACAGGTGGCCGAGCACGGCATCGGACAGCACCGGCCAGTGCTCGATGGCCCACGGGCCGAAGGGTCGGTCGGTGAGTGCGATCAGCGACACCGATCGGCTGGGGTCGTGCCACACGAACGTGCCGGTCTGGCCGAAGTGGCCCCAGGTGGTGGGGTGGTTCCCGGCGCCGGTCCAATGAGGGGCCTTGTGGCCCCGGATCTCGGGGCCCTGACCCCAGGGGTTGGGGGTCTGTCGGCCATAGCCAGGGAGAACACCGGACAGGTCCGGCCGGTGGGCCGTGGTGAAGCGGGCGATGGCGTCGTCCGACAGCAAGCGGCCGGTCGTGATGGCCGACACGAACCGGGTCAGATCCCGCACCGACGATGAAGCGCCGGCCGCCGGTGAGCCGGCGACGGTGGTGCGCGTCAGCTCCAGCGGCTGGAGCACCGCCTCGTCGACGTACTCGGCGAAGGAGAAGCCGGCGCCGAGGGCCACGCGCTCGGCGAGCACCTCGTAGCCGGTGTTCGAGTAGATCCGGCGCCGCCCCGGTGCGGTGACGGGGTGCCGGGAGTCGGGTCCCAGGCCCGAGCAGTGGGCCAACAGATCGGCTCCGGTGGCCCCGGCCACGTGCTCGATCGGGAGGGCGAGGTCGACCGTTCCCTCGTCGTGGGCCACCTGCACGGCCGCCGCCGTCACCAGCTTGGTCACCGATGCCAGGGCGAACACGTGGTCGGGGTCACCCACGAAGTGCCACTCCCCGGCCCGGTCGATCAGCGCGCCGGCGCCGTGGTCGACGGGCCAGGAGGTGAGGAGGTCGAGTGGAGGCACTGCTCCGGCACGGTACCGGGTCGGGTGGTGCGGGTACGGTGGCCCGGTGGCTGAGCGCGTCCGGACGGTGAAGCGGGTCGACCGTGCGTTCGCTTTCATCGACCTCTCGGGCTTCACCGCCTTCACCGATACCCGTGGTGATGCCGAGGCAGTGGCCGTTCTGGCCCGGTTCCGCGCATTGGTACGAGAGGTGGCGGCGTCGCGCGCCGTGCGGGTGTCCAAATGGTTGGGCGACGGGGCCATGCTGGTGGCCATCGATCTGCCCACCTTGATCGAGACGGTCACCGACATCGTCACCGAGGCGCCCGAGTGGCGCATCGAATTGCCGCTGCGGGCCGGGGTGGCCCACGGAGCGGTCATCTTGATGGAGGGCGACGACCACATCGGCGGAGCCGTCAATCTGGCCGCCCGCCTGTGCGACGAGGCCCAGCCCAACGAGGTGCTGGCCCCGTCGGCGGTCACCGGTGAGCCACTGCCGGCCAACACCACCGCGCGCGTGGTGGGCCATCGCAAGGTGCGCGGGATCACCACACCGATCGAGCTGGTGTTGCTCGAGGCGGCGTGAACGACACGCCCTTCGCCCTCGCCGTGGCCGAGGTTCTGGACGGGCTCGGGCCGGGCGATGTGATGACCTACGGCGAGGTGGCCGCCGAAGCAGGATTCCCCGGCGCGGCGCGTGCGGTGGGCACCTTCCTGCGCACCACCAGCGGTCATCCCTGGTGGCGAATCATTGCCGCATCGGGACGATTGGCCCCCGGGCACGAGCAGGACCAGGCCCGTCGGCTGCGAGCCGAGGGGATCATGGTGGACAACGGCAGGGTTCGCCCGGATGCCGAACCGCACCGCCGCTCGGCTCGACACCGCTATCGTTGACGCGGGCTTGTAGCACCTCCGCGCTCGCCCCTTCCACCGAACCAGAGAACATGACCATCACATTTCGCGACCTGGGCGTATCCGACCCTGTCGCCCAAGTGCTCCTCGATCGGGGCATCGAATCCCCGTTTCCCATCCAGGAGCTGGCGCTCCCCGACGCTCTCGCCGGTCGCGATGTCTGCGGGAAGGCCAAGACCGGGTCGGGCAAGACCCTGGCTTTCGGCATCCCGGTGCTCGAGCGAATGACCAGGGCCCGGCCGAGGACCCCCACGGGTCTCGTGCTCGTCCCCACCCGCGAACTGGCCAACCAGGTGTGCGACGAGCTGACACCGCTGGGATCCGCGGTCGACCGTACGGTCAGCGCCATCTACGGCGGGGCCGACATCGACAAGCAGATACGCAAGCTGGGCAAGGGCGTCGACCTGGTCGTCGCCACCCCCGGACGCATGATCGACCTCGTCGAGCGCAAGGAGATCTCCCTGGCCGAGGTGGCGCACGTGGTGGTCGATGAGGCCGACCGGATGGCCGACATGGGATTCCTTCCGCAGGTCGAATGGCTGTTGCGCCACATCGAGCGTGAACACCAGACCCTGCTCTTCTCGGCCACGCTCGACGGCGTGGTCAACACGCTCATCAAGCGCTATCAGACCGACCCGGCGATGTGTGAGGTCGAGTCCAAGGAAATCACCGTTGCCGAGATGGTGCATCGGTTCATCGCGGTGCACGAGATGGACAAGGCCAAGGTGGCCGGGGCCATCAGCGCCGGCGCCAACCGGGCCATCATGTTCTGTCGCACCAAGTGGATGTGCGACAAGCTGGCCGGTGAGCTCCAGAAGCTGGGCATCGAAGCGGCCGCCATCCACGGTGACCTGCGCCAGAGCAACCGGGAACGGGCCCTCGCCGACTTCGCCGCCGGCAACCTGCACGTGCTCGTGGCCACCGACGTGGCCGCACGCGGCATCCACGTCGACGAGGTCGACCTCGTGCTCCACTACGACCCGCCCCAGGACCAGAAGGCCTATCTCCACCGGTCGGGGCGCACCGCCCGGGCCGGAGCCGGAGGGCTGGTGGTCACTCTCGTGATCTACAAGGAAGAGCTCGAGGTCCGGCGGTTGCAGAAGCGGCTGAAGATCGAGCAACCCATCGTCGAGATGTTCAGCAACGACGAACGACTCCGAGACCTGACGTCCTTCGACCCGAGCGAAGCGGCCTGATCACCGCCTGATCGCCGAGGCGGGGAACCAGCCCACGCAAAACGATCGTCTCACCTCCTGATCGCCATCGGGAGGAACATCATGAATCGTCGACTGGTCGGTGCCGTGCTGGCCCTCACCGTCCTGGCCGCGGCCTGCACGTCGGAAGACGATGCGGCGACGTCGGGATCCGGCGTCTCGGTCACCGAGGCGTCAGCGGACCGCTCGACCGGAGGCGGCGGGACCGATGCGAGCACGAGCGGTGACGGCTCCGCTGATGGCGGAACCGCAGCTCCGGTACCCGAGACCGAGGCCGACCGGACCGCCCCCGGGGCGGCTGCGGAAATCGCGGCCGGGGACGAGTCGGCACCCGAGGGGCTGAGCCGCCCGGTCGAGCAGCTGGCCCTGAACGCGGGTTGGGTGGACGACAACGAGCAGTTCGCCGACTATCTCGACTTCCTGGACGGGACGGCCATCGAGGGCGTCACCCTGGTGGATGTGGCCGGCCGGGAGGTGATCCGTGTCGTGGACCGCGGCGGTCGACCGATCGCCGGTGTCGAAGTGGAGCTGCTCGTCGGCGACGACGTGGTGCACGAGGCCCGGACCCACGCCGACGGTCGGGTCTTCGCCTTTCCGATCGATGGAGAAGAAGCCGTGGCCCAGCAGCGCCGCGAGCCGGTGTACCGGGCCCGAGTGCGCTCTGGCGGCGAGACCACGGAGTTCGACCTGGCCGCCGACACCGACGCCCACGAGCTCACCCTCGACCGCGACCGCACGCCGACCACGGCCCTCGATGTGCTGTTCCTGATCGATGCCACCGGGTCGATGAGTGACGAGATCGACCAACTGAAGACCAACATGGCCACGGTGGCCACCGAGATCGCCGCCGACCAGGGCCAACGG
>Ga0224505_10000856_pt1 | contig 20521 bp, 23 predicted proteins | sample SF_Jan12_sed_USG_FD_169102 | JGI IMG/M metagenome (GOLD analysis project Ga0224505, IMG submission 169102) | Sediment microbial communities from San Francisco Bay, California, United States - SF_Jan12_sed_USGS_4_1 | ecosystem: Environmental > Aquatic > Marine > Sediment | place: USA: California... | reverse complement strand
CATCTCGGCAAACGTCCGCTTCCTGACCCCGGTCAACCGCCGGAACGTCTCCTCCGGCATACCTTCACAGCCCTGAATCGCCATGGCGCTCCTCCCTGTCAGAGAAGGCATGGAAGCACATCCATGGTGGAAAGGGAATCCTCAAACGGAGGTTATGCAAGAAGTCTATTGCCGTTCAGTCTCGTGTCGGGCTGGCCGTTAGGGGCGAGTAGGGCCATGACACCGTCCTGGGTTGTAGCCGTTGGTTGTCCCTGCCCCACAATCAGGACATGCTGGTCCGGCAAGATTCTGACAGTTCTGCTCCTGTCGTTTTCACCGGCAACATCTAGAACAACGATGCCTTCATCACCGTACGTCCTATCCCGGTTCCATCTGCCAAGAATCGGGCAGTCATGATATCCACCGTACCGGCCGATGTATCTCGCCCATAGCGGGCAAGGATTAGATTTTCCCCCTGCAAGGCGACGTCATAGGCCTCAGCGATAAATGGGAGGAGACGGCGTGGTGAACGTTGCGCTCGGCCAAAGCTTGAATCAAATTGCCCATCCGGCAGCAATCGAAACAAGACGATGGTAACGACACCCGCATTGGACGTATGACCGCTGACCACGGTCTTCTCATCAGGCTGTATAATCGCGGTACGTGGGCTGTCGGTTCCCGTTCCGATGTCCAACGTGACGAGGCCGTTTGTACCGAATGACCTATCGACTGCCCCTGTTGCCGTCAATTTCATCACCGCGTAATCGATGTCCGTACGGCCTGGTCCGTCTGCAACCTTGCCGCCGACTACTAAGAGGTCATCACCTGACAGTAGGGTCAGCCCCCAGGCGGTATCCCCCTGAAAAGCCGTACCGGAGACGGTTCCGGTACTGAGATCGAGCCGTACGATTCCGTTCGCTCCAAATGTTTGATCGAGTTGACCGGTAGTGTCGAAGCGGGCCACGGCAATGTCCGTATCACGTGCCGCGTCCCCTGTTGCTGAAGTGTCATGTTCAACCGGCTCGACGACTACGATCTGACCAGTCGGACTGGACACCACAGAACCTAAGAATTCCACTGTTTTACCGCGCCAACGGCCACGTTAACTGTAGCAATTCCGTTTGAGCCGAAGGAGGTATCAAGGTCGCCGGTCGACCCAAAACGCGCGACGGCCATATGAGTGTCATCGCCTATCGTGGTGAACCCTGCGGCATAATAACGCTCACTGGTCGTTGAAGCTACGGCGAAAAAGCAGTCTGTCTCCTCCGTTGAAAGGGGGAGAGACCGGATCTCCCTTTTGAGGGTCAGCGCCATCGGCGTACTGGATGTGTAGTCCTTTTTTCCGCGTTCGTGCTAATCGAAAATTCGAACGGTCATCCCGGGTTTAGTCGTGGTCAATTCAGTTCTCTCAATAACCTGTTCAACCAAGCTTTGAGTCGTCTTGTCCTCATCGACTTGGCCAGTCCTCTCGCCTGCCCTCGTTGACGGTGGATTCGGCGGCACTGTACGCACCACAGCTGGGGGTTCTCGTTCCAGATTAGTTTGTGGCAGCGTCGGCAGGTCATGATGAGAGAATGTGAACGCGAGCGAGTCTTCATAGATCCCTCTGTCCTAATGCTGTGTTGGCCTGAGCAGTCGGTGATCATAATCTACTGATAGTCCTCGTTCAGCGATTGGAGAAACGCCACAAGTGACGTGACATCGCTGTCGGTGAGTGCAATGCCTCGCAGCTGTTCCGCCCCATTGCGGAGTGTGCCCGCGCGGGCAAGTTCGGACATCTCAATATAAAATCTAATCACGTCCTCAAGCGTGTCGAACTGACCGGTATGCATGAATGGAGCGGAATGTCCCAGATCGCGCAGGCTGGGAGTTTTGAATCGGGCGATCGCGCGATTCAGAAGTTCGCTTTGAGCAACGGAGCAGGGTTGCTCATCATCGCAGAGAATGTTTCGGATCTTGTCTTGTGGCACAGGAATGTCGGGATTGGCGAAGACGTTCCATAAGCCGAGGTCGGTCAACGTCGTGGCGGCAGAGGGAACGGCTCGGAATCGCTCGCTGGTTCCCGGATGTTGCTCGGTGGCCGGCAGATCATCAGCTGTTCGTGTGGCCAGCGTAGGAATGGCCAGATTCATGAAGGCACCGCTCCCATGTCCGGGGATCTCGTCATACTCTTTCTGGGTGGTGCCCGTATTATGGGCCTTGAAATCCGTGAAGTTCGGTGCGGCATGACATGAGAGGCAGTTGCCGATTGTTCCGGTCTCCAGTTCAGCCGGCGAGGCGGGCAGTGCCGCCGGTTCGGCGAGAAACATCTTCAGCCCGGCTAACTCGTGCGCTCCGAATGAGAATTGCTCGGTATGAAATTGGAACTGACCGTCTGTTCTGTTGGGGTTCGAGGTGACAAACTGAAGCGTTCCAGCCGACTCCCGCGAGTTGACGAGTTGTAGCAGGCGACGGCTGTAGGCGAGGGGAGATTCGTTGGAATCCGGGGCTTGCGGGAGACCGTTGGTCTCTAGGAACACGTCGAAGGGAGAACGGATCGGCGCTTCGCTGTCTTCGGTTTGAGAGAACAGGAGACCGTTGACATAGGCGGCGACGACCTTGACGACGGCATCGAATACCTCTTGGTCGGTCGCGGAGCCGATCGCCATTCGGAATTCGGAAGTGAGCTGGAATTCTTCTGGTATAGAGGCATCGGTTCCTCCGAAGAGCGTTCGGAACGGGGTGCCATCGAATTCCTTTGCCAGGTCACCGGTGCCGTCATCCGAACGAACCACACGAGCGATATGGGCGATGGCCTGTGCTCGTTCTCCAGGCAGCCAGCCGAAGTTTCTACCGGTGAAGGTAGCTGCGACCAACTCTTCCATCGAATTGAACTCTGCGTCGAAATGGAACAGGACACCCCCTGGTCGATCGAGTGCGGAGTTGACAAGAGGCGGGGAATTGCGGACGGCAACAGTTTTGCCGTCCGCTCGGGCCGGGAGGGGGCTACGCCGCGCAAGATCTGTGTAAGTCCGCATGCCGCCTCCCGGCGCATCCAGCACTTCGTCGACCAAATGACAGGCCCGGCAATTCATGGACAAACCCTTGAACGGCCCTGGGTCGATCGGCGCACCCATGGTTTGAACGGTATCAACGACCCTGTCACTGATATTCGGGTCGTTGATATTACCGCCGTTGTCCAGAGACACCTTGAATGATTGGGCAAATCGAGTTTCAAGAAACAGACGTTCACCGACCGCCTCTTCAGCACCGGGTGTCCCGATGGAGGCAAGAGATGGAGAGGGAGGGGGTGTTTCATCTCCGGAGCATGCGACTGCCCCTGCGAGGAAAAGTATTGAGCAACTCAATGCCAGAGAGGTCTGCATTCGCTTCGCGATACTGTTACAATTCATGCTGCACCATTCCTCATGTTGATTATTGAGCTTGATCTACGTCCATATTCTTCGTGCACATGTATGAGCTACGTCTGAAAGCCACGTCGTGGATGATTCCATTGCCATCGTGCTGTTAAGTACGGCTATCTAGTCCATCACAAACTGCTCTAGGAAAAGGGGCGGCAAGGGCCCTCGGGAGGCGAGGGCCCTTGCCTGGTCAAGTGGGAGAGGTGGGCCTCCCACCTTGAGGCCGGCGTAGGGCTGACGCCGGCTGTGGCTCCCATGGGATGAGATTCAGACATGTATGGCATAACCCTCGGTAAACAGCGCCTCCAAGGCATCGACGACCATGGGATCAAACTGTGTGCCCGAAGCGACGCGTAGAATCCGGAGCGCAATGCGATCGCGTAGAGATCGTTCTTGGACATGGGGAACCTGGATGGCGTCGAATGCATCCGCAATGGCGAGTATTCTCGCTCCCAACGGGATCAACTCCCCTCTGAGACCATAGGGATACCCAGAGCCGTCCCACCGTTCGTGATGATGAGCGATCATCACCGTGGCTTCACGAAGAAACGAAAACGGCTCAAGCAGCATGGCCCCGAGGCGTGGGTGATTCTGCATCGCCACATACGACTCTGGCTCATGCCACTCCCGTCGGCTCTGTAGGCAAGGTGGAAGCATTAGAATACCGATGTCGTGTAGCAGAGAGGCCAACCTGAGCTGATGCAACTTCTCGTCTTCCAGGTGGAGGGCCCGCCCGAGCTCCAGTGCGATCGCAGCCGTGGCCTGTCCATGCCCCGCTTGCCACGGGAGAAGCCGATCTAATTCGTGTGCCACTTGCCGAACGAGGATGCTCTCCAGATCACGCCGCGATGCAGGAGGAAGACAGACACGGTCGATCTTCTTGAGCATGTGTTGAAGTCTCATTACGGTCGTTTGGGAAACGTCGACCGCATCGGTATCGATCTGCATAATGTCACCTCCAAAAAACAAAGAGCCCAGGATCATCCGTGTGATCCTGGGCTCTGGGTGAAAAACCGCTGGCCGCTAAAGAAGGCTAGAATTGATGCCGGTGGTCTCGCTTCTTAGGAGCGCTTCCCTCCCATCAACGGTTGTCCGAGTATCCACATTTCATAGAGAGGGACCACCATCATGACCAAAAAACTGATCGTCATCAGGGTATCACCGGCCAACATCGACAGGATAAAGATAGGGGAGACATAGCTGATCAGCCAAGGTGACGCCAGATCAAGCATCACGCCTCCGAATCCAGCCCATGTCACGATCGCTTTGAGTGTATGGCTGGCGCTGGTCAGGTACATCACGTGAATCAGGATCATGAAGACCACCGGCATCGTAAACAGATGGAAGTGGGTGATCTCCGCCAGTTCCCGAAACGACATTGGTTCGCCGAATGTCGCATCAGATCCACGGTAGTGCTCAGCGATACCTTGCGGTGATAATCCGGTCATGCTATGGGCCCAAAAAAACGAAAAACAAAAACCAGCGAACATCAAGAGCAAGAACAACGTGTATAACAGCCGAATATGACGATCAGAATCACGAAGCCTGAATTTCTGGTTGAAGTTTCGCATGCCGGGGACGCGGGGTCCGCTTTGATTAATTTCCAAATATCGACGTGAAAAATCCCTTGTCCTTTTTCGCAGCCAGTGTGTCGCTGCCGATTCCGGCTGGCTTCAGGTAGAACTCATCAATCAATACGAGTACGCGTTTGATTCCGGCACTCATGGAACGCACGGACATTGTGGCGCCGGAGATGTTGATGATGTCTTTGTTGATACGGACGGGATCGAGAACCGACTTGCCCTCATACTGTGCGTTGAACCGCTTCTGTCGAACCTCGCTCCCACGGCTTTCGCGGAACACAAGAAGTTCAATATCCGAGACGAAACCCCTGTTATCGACGCCGACCATGTATGTCATGTGTTTATGTTTGCCGATTGTGTTTTGTACGACCGCATAGCCGTCAATCTGAGTTCCTGATTCTCCGATGTAGACTTCAAATGATTCTTCAGGAAATTTCCAGCCGATACGTTCTTGGATGAGGGATTTCTGATCAGGATTGAGCGTGATGAGTTCTTTGCGAACGCGCTCAGACTTCGGGAACATGATCTTGACGCCCTCTTCTTCCTGGAGATAGACCTCCGCCATCATCATCTCCTGATCGGTGAGAAAGCGTTTGAGGTCATTGTCCCAGATCCGTTCAGCTCCGATCGAGGGAGTTGGTAATAGGGTAAGGGTCATGAATAAGAGGAAAAGGCCGGTAATCATCAGGTCCCTGCACATCCCTTTTCTTTGAGGCGATCATTGAGTTTGGTGGTGATCTCATCCAGCACTTCTTCTGACGGCTCGATGGACCACCATCTAGCTGCCTGGGGGGTGGCGCCTCCTCGAGCATGCCAGCGTTGGCGGGTTTCCAACACGCTCACAGAGGTGACGTCGTTCGCCTTCTTGACGGCAACTGTCAGACGGGCACGCTCGATGTTGCCGAACCCTTCGCGCCTGAAAAGCCCGTACGGGCCCTTCTTGCCCTCCATTTCCAGCCATGCGGTTTCGATGGTTCCCTTGTCCTTGTTTTGCGAGGCGATGGAGTAGCCCTCCATCGTATCCAGTGTGGTTTCCCAGACTGTGTTATACGAGCAAGCAAAGTAGGAATCACGGCTTCCGCTTAATGTGGCGCAGGCCGTAAGCATGATGCATGGCAGAGCGAAGGCAAGAGGCCTGAGGTGTTTCTTATTCTTCATCGATATGAACTGTGGGGGGCTTCTCTCGGAGAAGCCCCCGCATACCTCCTAGAAATAGGTTGCCACCGACATGACAAAAGCACTGTCGTGGATCCGTTGTCCAGAAACAGGGTTAAAGGACTTAGGGAGATATTGATAACTCATCTTGATAACCGCATCTTCGATTGGGCGGTAGTTCAAGCCGAACGAGATCTGCTCCCATTCGCCGGCGTTTTCCCCTTTATTGTCCATATTCAAATTGACCCGGTCATAGCGAATTACAGCCGTAAACGTCGATCCCTCACCGAAGCGCTTTGGAGAGAGCTTCGTCAAGAAAGAGGGCATGAAGTGGTAGTTGCCTTGGATGTAGAAACCCCAGAGCCGCTGGGGATGAGTTGCTCCGGGGTTGAGGGGGCTGCCTCCGGGTAGCAGCGAGCCAGGAGTGAAACCCAAAGTGTTTCCAGGAATAGCTAGGCGGTTTCCTCTGGCATAGGCCCAGGCTGCTTCACCGATGAGTTCAAAAGGGCCTCGTTGAAGCGTCCAGTCCACTGCATAGATGCTGAGTGGGTTGTAGCTGGTCGCTGATTGATTGCCGAAATAACCGGAACCGCCGACTTCCACTCCGAGCATGGGACTGAAGGCCACACGGCCGGATACGGCTTTCCCATTGTTGATATCGAATCCGTCATCCGACCAGCATTTCCGCTGCCGTGATTTGCTCGTGCCATTTTCCTCGCTGACACGGGGTGTGCCATCACCCTCATACCCGCAGGGGCCGGTCGTAAAATACACTTCGTAATCCACCTTACCGGTGCGGCTTGGATAGAATGTGCCGTAGAGACCTGCGCCTGTCTCCGACATGGTCGATGGAATGACTAGTCGGCTCACAATCGGCCGATCGGTCAGATCGTTCAACGGCGAATCATGCAGCAAATTGAATTTGCCGAGAGGGATCAGCACGATGCCCGCCCGAACGTTCAGGAGTTCATGAACCAGATAATCGATGTGGGCAAATTCGAGGCTGATTTCGTTGTTGCCGGTGTTTCCTCTGATCCCATGTTCGATCTCAAGCTCGGAGGCAAACTTCAGATGCTCGGTGATATCAGCGTAGATGAAAGGGACAAACCGCTGCTGATCATAGCCGTTGGTCGTCCCAATACCATCGGCACCGGTTTCAAGCACCGCGTTACGATGGATGCGGTACTGAAGATCCATGTAACCACCGACGATCGCTTTGGGGTATGAAACGAACGGTTTTGCGTAGACCAGCCGGCCGGAGCCGCTCGATCCGAATGAAAGGGGAGCCTGCTTTTGCGCTCGGCGTTCTTTCCCCACTTCCGGAAGAGCGCCGATCCCTGGCTGGCTTGCTTCTCCCGGCGGACCTTCCTGCGGTTCGCGAGCGCCCTCTCGACGTTCGCGCTCTTGCAGGCGTTTTTCTACTGCTTCATCAACCAATTTCTTGATTTCCTCTGGGGTCAAGTTTTCAGCCAAAACTGGCATCGCCGACAAGCTGAAGATCAGAAGAGCCCCGAGGATGGACCGCATCTTCATCGGTATCCTCCCTAATGAGTAATATTGTGATCTGACTCGGGACTCGGCGGTCTCTGGTCTTCTGGAAAACACAGCACTTGCATGAGTAAATTTTAAGACAGGACGGCAATTCCTCCTTTCGCAGGATGACTTATGATGGACCTGTCCCCCAACCCTCGATTGAGGAGAAGGGGATGACGACCATGCGCTTACACCGTTTGCACTTCAGTTCAAGCCCCTGGTCGCAGACCTTGGCGATTAATTGCCCGCACTCGCAGCGCGTCTCGAGGCGGTGGCACGGTTCTAAAGAATGAGCTTTTGCGATAGCCATGTCGTCTAGCGAACTAGTATAATGAAATTGAGAACGATTATTAATATTCCAGGCGACGCTTCATTGTCAAGCGGCAAATTTGGATATGGATAGCTGTCTCGTGCGTTCCTTAGATCATTGGTTTTCTTGCCACTCTACGAACCAGAAATCGATGGTTCTCCATGCTCTCGTACCGATACTCCTTTGTGGTGTGTGGAGTTGCGCCACGCCCCTATCGCCCGTGGCGGACCCGGCTGAGGTGACAAACGGTTTGGTCGTGGGGCGTGTCGTGACATTTTTGACCGGGGAAAGGTCAAGACGGTATCTGCCAGAGATGCGGTTTCTAGAATTAGAGCACCAGGATTCGTCAAAGCGCTATCAGGTGGAGATCGATTCGACTGATCAAGCTATTGTTCTTAGTCTGCCACCTGGGAGGTATCGAATCACTAGGGTGCAGATCAGCGAAGGGCCGTTCCTCTCCATGGCAGAGTTGTCGATGACCTTTACCGTTGATACCACAGCCGTGACCTATGTGGGGACCTGGAGATTCGGAGTGGATTCGCCCCGCTATGGCCGGATGATCGTGGCCTCTGTGGTTGCTGATCAAGCAGAAAAAGCAAGGACACAGGACATTCTGAGAAAGCGGTATCCGGACTCCCAAGGTCGCCCCTTTGTAGGTAAACTTCCACAGCCTATACAGGTGGAAGCTCGGCTCTACGAAGTGATGCCCTATCCACGGTATCCCAGGATGTTTCGCCGGCATTGGTGGTGAGAGGTCGACTGTCATGATGACACACGGGTCATTTGCCGTGCCTTACAAAGTAGTGTTCTGTCTCACTATGGCCTTCCTAATCGGTTGTGTCGCAGCACAACCTGTGACTCAACCCGTCGTCTCCAAACGCGCTCAGATGCATATGGGCACCTTGGTTACACTCACAGTTGTGGCACCGGATACGTCCGTGAGTGAACAGGCTATGCGGGCAGGATTCAATGAGATCAAGCGTCTTGAACAGTTGTTGAGCACCTGGCGTCCTGATACCGAGCTGTCGCTGGTGAACGCGGAAGCCGGCCGTCGAGCTGTGAAGGTGAGCCAGGAGACGCTCGAGCTGGTGATCCGCTCTCTCGATATGGCAAATCTAACCCATGGCGGCTTCAATATTGCCCTCGGTCCAGCCGTTCAAGCCTGGAATGTCACTGAACGGCAGCACGTTCCAGATGATCGGGAGTTGCAAAAGTTGAAGCCACTTGTCGATTGGACCAGTATTCAAGTCAACAGGGTCGCACAAACTATTTTCCTTCCGCGCAAGGGAATGCGCATCGACATTGGAGGAATTGGCAAGGGCTATGCTGCTGATCGGGCGGTGGCGGAGATGAGACGCGCTGGAGCGATAGGGGGAGTTGTCGCCCTATCGGGTGATATCAAGACATTTGGCATGCTTCCGGAAGGTAATGGGTTTCCTGTCGGGATCCAGCATCCTCGCAGGGAAGGCGAGCTGATCGCGATTGTTGAGTTAAAGGATGAGGCCATTTCCACCGCCGGGGACTATGAGCGATTTTTCGTGCAAGACGGAGTCCGGTATCATCATATCTTGTCCCCCCAGACCTTGCAGCCGGTACGGGTCTGTCAGAGCGTCACAATCATCGCTAAGGAAGGGGTTGTGGCCGATGGATTGGATACGGGAATTTTTGTCTTGGGGCCCGAGGAGGGGATGGCATTGGTGGAAAGCTTGCCGGGGGTGGAAGCCATCATTATCGATGCTGAAGGAACGATGACGGTGTCGTCAGGACTCCGGGATCGCCTCCGCACTCCCTGAGATCAAGGTCGACGATCACCGAGTTGTTTTCAGATCGTAACTGATTGAAAATTTCACCGGTATCTGAGCTCGGTCTAGTGGATGGGCTAGATATACAGGCGGGCCATTCTGTACATCTTCCACTGCAACTTGATCAAGGGCTGTATAGCCTGAACTCTTCACAACACGCACGTCGCTGAGTAGTCCATCTTTGTGAAGGATCGCCGCCAGCGTCACTTTTCCCTCTACCCCGTCGGTTCGAAGCATGGCAGGGTACCGCTTGTTCAGGTCCTCGATCCATTGCGCCATAATTGCAGCGAGCCATCCGTAATCGGCCTTGGCCGACTTGAGTTGATCGACGGACGAGACGGGCACATTTGTAGACGATGAAGAGACAATCGGAGACTCTGAGGTTGTCTGGGAATCAATTGAGGCGGTGAGTGTCTCATGCGGAGGCGTGGCCTGTTCGGACACGGTAGCTGAGAGTTGTTGCGGAGTAATGTCAGGCGGGGAGACGTCGGAAGGTACAGCTCCCGGACTGGTTGGCGTTGACTCCTCATGGAAGAGTTGCTCTTGGTGCGACTCTGCGGATTCGAACTTGTCTGCTGGTGTCGGTGAAGCAGCCGGTCGCGGCATGATCGGTTCAATTGGTGTGGCCTTTGGCGAGACAGGCTTCGATCCTTGAGTAGATTGTTGAACCGTGTGAGCCGGCGGAGTTGTCGATTGAACGGCAGGCGCGGATTCCACCGAACTGGAGAGCGGCGCGACCACCGCGACATCCCACTGAAAGGGTTCAGTCTGAGGAGCAAGTTGTAGGTGCCGAACGAAGAATAATGCGGCTATGGCTAGCACTGCGTGCAGCAAACATGAGACAAGCCAACTTGCCGCCACTGGACCCGTCGGATGAGGAAGCGGAAGTGAGTGACCCATCACAGTCGAATAACCTCCAGGCTGACTTGCTGAAAACCGAGGCCACGAATCTCATCGACTAACGCCACAAATTTTTCCAGCAAGGTGACTTTGTCAGCCCGTACAACGACCGCCGACTCACGAGGCTGTGCGCTCAGCGCCGTCGGAAGGCCTCCCTCCATGATCGGCGAGTCATTGACGAAGAGGCTCCCATCCGCGGTCAAGGAAATGACGATGGGAACATCCTTCCGATCTCCCACTTCTTTCGCTTTTGCCAAGTTGACCGGAATTTGTCCGGTGCTAATAAACGTAGCGGTGGTCAATACGATGACGAGGAGGACCAGCATGACATCCACGAGGGGGATGACGTTAATCTGATCAATGTTCCGGTCCATGTTGTGCCTTGTATTCGGTCAAGAGCTCGGTCACGCGACGGCGAAGCAGATTGTTCATTACGACACAAGGAATAGCAACCAGGAGACCGACGGCTGTCGCCTTCAAAGCGAGACTCAGGCCGATCATGATGGTGTTGACCGCCATCGTACCTGAGGTTCCCATCGTATGGAAGGTTAACATGATTCCAAGGACGGTTCCGAGGAGACCGATATAGGGGGCATTGGCGGCGACGGTCCCGATGATCACCAGTCGTTTTGTGAGCGTGATCTCCAGCAATTGTGCATTGGAAAACCGCGAGAGATCGATTCGCTTGTAGAACAGCCACCGTTCGATCGCGACCGCAACCGACCAGAGGCTCAAGACCAGAAGAAGGCCGATCACTCCATAATCAATCGCGTGCTTCAACGCGTCCATCACAGCTCCTTAATCTGGGAGACGTAGGCTCAATCCGGTGGGTTGGAAGCCAGCGTACCGGTCCATCCATGCCAGATCCCGGGGGAAGCTGTCAATCGGGTCGGGCATGAGTCAGTTCCTGTCCCGCTATGCGTGAGGTTGCTCTTCGGCAGGAAAGAGCACGGTGTGGGTGGCGGATACACGAAGTTCGACAGCGGTGCCTTCGTGGTACACGCTGGTTGAACTCTCGCTGCTATGGACCACCTGGCCGGACGGAAGTTGAACCGTATATAAATTTTCTGAGCCTCTGAACTGCCTGGCCACGATCCGTGAATTGGCTGACTTATTGGGTACGAGGTGAATATCATCCGGGCGGATCATCACCATGACATGTGATCCCTCAGCACCGTCGATGGTATTGGGAAACTCTCCCAGTTCCGTGTGCACGAGGCCCTGTCGAATCTTGCCCATGACAAAGTCGGCTTGACCGACGAAGTCAGCCACGAACTGAGTTGCCGGGAGATGGTAGATGAGTTCCGGAGCGTCCAATTGTTCGATCTCCCCTCGGTTCAGGACGGCGATGCGATCGGCCATCGCAAACGCTTCATCGTGATCATGGGTAACCAGGATGGTGGTCGTCTTGGTCCGGCGGAGGAGGCTATGGAGGTCTTGCCGCATGCGGCTGGCCATGTCGGGGTCGAGGTTGCTGAATGGTTCGTCTAAAAGGAGCAGGACGGGGTTCTGCACCAACGCTCGTGAGAGCGCCACTCGCTGCTGTTGTCCGCCGGATAATTCATGTGGGTATCGGTGTTCGAGCCCTTCCAACCCGGTCAGTCGCAACATTTCTTGGACTCGACAGGTTCGTTCCGCTCGCGAAAGATGATGGAGCCCGAAGGCAATGTTGTCAGCAGCTCGCAAGTGTGGAAACAGCGCGTATTCCTGGAAGACCATGCCGACACGGCGTTCTTCAGTCGGCACAGTTTCGGTGGATGAGGAGACCAATCGGTCAGAAAGAAAGATCTGGCCGGATCGGACAGGTTCGAAGCCGGCGATCGCTCGCAGGACGGTAGTCTTCCCGCAGCCGGATGGTCCGAGGAGACAAAGAATTTCGCCTTCTCGAATGGAAAACGAAATATCCTTGATAGCGGGCCGGCTTGTGTCATAGGCGCAGGAAACGGAACGGAGCTCTAAGATCGACGAGGCTGGTCGGTACACACCGATGTGACTGCCAGGCTCGCCGGTCTTCGTATGGGTTGTGTGAAGTGATGACTGCATCATGGACCTACGCCGCCCTCCAATCGCGGGAGAGCAGCAAAAACAGAGCCGGCAACCCGACCAGTACGATCAACAAGGCCGATGGGGCCGCCAGCTGATAATACTCCTCACTCGCTTCCAGCCACACTCGGATCGCCAAGGTGTCGAATCCAACAGGTCTCAATAATAACGTCGCCGGGAGCTCCTTCATGGTTTGGAGAAAAACAAGGACCCAGGCCACGATGACACCGTTACGGATCAGCGGCAGCGTGACTCGCCTCCAAGTTTCTCGAACCCCGAGCCCCAAGGTCCGGGATACTTCTTCAAGATTGGGTGTGATCTGCTGGATCGACGGTTCGAGTGACTGCAGTCCTGCAGGGAGGAAGTGCAGGACGTAGGCGACGATCAAAACGAGCACCGTTCCGTAGAAAAACGGCAGAATCTTCAAGAAGAGGACCAACACAGCTAGGGCTGCCACCGGGCCTGGCAGAACATACCCTGCATAGGCAGCTTGGAGACAGCCAAGATTGAGCCAGGTCGGTTTCCGGCTTGCCAGGTAGGCGAGGGGGAGGCCAACGATCACGGCGGCTGTCGCTGCCAGACCCGATAAGAGCGTGCTGTTCCAAACAAATCCAAAGAAACGAGCATCTAGAATAGCCTGCGCCTCAGGGGAGAGGCTCCATGTCACCAAAAGACAGGCAGGGATGCCGAAGGCCAGAGCGACGACGGAGGCAAGGCTGGTCGTCAAAAGCCCTGCGGAGAGCCACCCGCACGAGATACGTTGGGGCGAACGATAGCGCCCTGAGGTCTGATAAAATCGGCTTTTTCGTCGAAACCAGCGTTCGGTTAACAGGAACAGCAGCGCCAGAACCACCAACAAGATGCTCAGGATGCTCGCAGCTTGATTGTCGGATCTGCCGGTCATCTGTTGAAAGACGGCATAGGTCAGCGTTTGAAAGCGCAGCAGGGAAACAGCGCCGAAATCCGAGACGACATACAGCACCACCAGCGCGACACCGGCCACGATGGAGGGGCGCAACAACGGCAAGGTGACCCTGAACATCGTGCGCAGTGGTGATGCGCCGCAGCTACGCGCCACTTCCTCAAAGGACATGTTGAAGCTCAAGAGCGCGCTGCGTGTGAGGAGATACACGAACGGAAAGGTGTCGAGTGCCATGACGAAGGTGACACCCCAAAAACTTTGCGGGGAGACAATTCGTGCCTGCGGTCCTGCCACCATCTGCCACAGCTGTTCGATGGGACCGTTGTATCCCAACAGATAGTTGTACACATAGGCCAGCACGTAGGTCGGCATCGCCAGGGGAAGTACGAGAGCAACTTCCCAGAGGCGGCGTCCTGGAAACTCAAATCGGGTGACCATCCATGCCGTTAATACGCCCAACACGAGGGTAATTGCCGCTACGGCTCCGGCCAACGACACTGTGTTGAAGAGGAGTTCGGGTACACGAGTCGCCCAGAGACGCTGCCAGACCGCCAAGTCGGCCGACAGGGCCAGCGTGGTAACGTAGCCCAATGGCAACAGGATCAGCGCGGCACTGGCCATGACCAGCAATTGCAGGGCTGAGGTAGATGATCGGGGTACAGCAATCACGAATCTGCTCGAAGGGTTATCGCATGCCGACTTGTTCAATGAGCAGCATCGTAGGCTCTCGCAGTTCCGCGAGCTTGCTCAACGGCACAAGCGCCGCTCGGAAACTTTTCCGGTCGGGGAGTGCTGGATCACCCTTCACCTCAGGATGGAGTGGGTATTCCTTGTCGAGGTCGGCGAACATTTTTTGCCCGGCCTGAGCCACGAGAAATTCCACGAGCAGCTTCGCGTTATCGATGCGGGGTGTGTGCTTCAAGATCCCGATGCCGGCCACATTCATGATGGCTCCCATCCCGCCGTCCTGTTGATCGGGCATTAAGACTCCCAGTGGAGCCGTCGGTTGTGTCGCGAGATGTCGATAGACGTAGTAGTGATTCACGATACCCAGCGCCACTTGCCCTTTGGCGACCGCCTCGACGATTTGAGAACTCTTTTGGTAGACCTGTGTGCCCGCGTTATCTCGAAGTCCTTCAAGGAAGGTTTTTGTGACGTCGTCGCCAAGGCTCGCTCGAACGACCGACACACCGGCTTGGAGGTATTCGCTGCCTGCGTTCGGAATCGCGATCTTGTTCTTCCAGGACCGATCGGCCAGGTCCAGTAACGACTTGATCTGATCAGGTTTCATGAGGTTGGTGTTGTACACGATGATCCAAAATCGTCCGGATAGGCCGATCCAACTGTTATCGGCCGCGCGGAATTGAGATGGAATGGCTCGTTCGACCTCCCGCATGCTCAAGGGGCGAAGGAGCCCTGCGGTACGGGCGATCTCCAGACTTCCGGCATCGTTGGTGATAAACACATCGGCCGGACTGCGGTCGCCTTCCGCCTTCATCCGATTCACGAGCTCGGTCGTGCCGGAGGACAGCAAGTCGATCTGAATGCCGGTCTTCGCGGTGAACGCGTCAAGGACCGGTTTGATCAGCCGTTCAGCTCGCCCGGAATAGACAGTCAACTTATCTGCGGCAGAGACGTCGGTGAGAGGGGCACCCCACAAGAACGAAACAAGCCCCGTGACAAAGACAAAGCGTGCAAGGACACCAATCGTCCGAAGGGAGCGTCGTGTATGCATCATGATCCTGTTTTATACCGTTAAGGAAGACTCTTGAAATTGATAAACCGTATCAAAAAGAATACCAGAAACGGTTCCAAGGGTCAATGGCGGCAGCGAGAGCAGAGCCCGTAGAGTTCGAGGCGGTGGGTTTGGATCGTAAAGCCGTTTCGTGTCGCGACTTCCTCTTGTAGACGCTCGATATCGCAGTTTTCGAATTCCACGATTTTCCCGCATCCGGTGCAGATGAGATGATCGTGGTGGCCCTTGTGCGACACATTGTCATACTGTGTTTGAGTTCCAAAATGCCTGGCCTGGGCGAGCCCCGCTTCGCAAAAGAGGTTCAGCGTGCGGTAAATGGTCGCCAGTCCCAAGTGGGGATCTTTGCGAGCCAGTTGGTGATACATCTCCTCAGCCGTGATGTGTTCTTGTTTCAGGAAGGCATCGAGGATCAATTCACGCTGGCGAGTAAATTTCAGCTGATGTTTCCCGAGGTGTTCCTTGAGGATTCCCATTTCTTTGACATGTTTGGACATGGTGATCAGGCTGAGCCTCCCGGGTCGGAATTAAAGACGAAACCGAAGAGCCGGTCAAGAGTGTTCCTAGGACTTTCAGTGACCGGTCGACTTTGACGGCTGCGTTGGTCGCCGTCTATAGTAAAACAATTATGGCCATCATGGGTGGGGAATAGTTGAGGCTACCCAGTCAGATTACCATTGACCGAGCCCTGCTCCTGTATGTTCTGCACCTGACGGAACCCTACGGAAATCTGAGCGATGTGAAGCTACAGCAGCTCTGTTTCCTGTGCGAACTTCAAACGTTTGCGAAGGGACTCAAAGCGTTCCACTTCGAATTTTTCAGGTTCGCCTATGGCGCCTTCAGTAAGGATCTCGACAATGACCTGACCTCGCTTCGCCGGAAAGGGCGCATCGAAAACTTCACGCTCTCAGATCAGGCGAGGGAAGAAGCGATCCCTCTGCTCCTGAGCGCCATCACAGAGGTGGAACCGAACGAGAACGTGAAGGACGTTTTTGATGCCGTCATCACGGTCTATGGTCCACAAGACAGCGGCGCCATCACGGCGTCCGTCGAAGCGGTGCAGCTCAGCACCCCGCAAGATCCCGATTTAAAAATTCCGATTCGGGACATCGTCTTCCATACCACGCTGCTGGTTCCGCACCGGATCGAGGTTCAAGCCGAGTTTACTTTGGCTCCTGCCATGTTGACGAAACTCAATGCCGCATTGGGTTACGACAGTCGGCCCGCGATCGACGCTCAAAGCTGGTAGAGCTCGCCGTACTTCTTTTCCGCATAGTTCAGGAACGGTTCGGGGTTGATCGTAGAGCCTGTTACACGTTCTGCGAGATGGGCCGGTGTAAACATGCGGCCCCAACGGTGGATTTTCTGTTCGAGCCACCGGCGCAGGCCCATCAGTTGACCAGCGGCAATCTCGTCTTCCAAATTCGGGAGTTCCCGCATGGCCTGTTCAAAAAATTGGACCGAGTACAGATTGCCGAGTGTATAGGTGGGAAAATAACCAAAGGCGCCAAACGACCAGTGCACATCCTGCAGCACACCTTCCGCGTCCGTTGGGGGGACGATGCCTAGATACTCCTCCATCTTCCGATTCCAGATTGAGGGGAGGTCCTCGGGCTTTGTCTTGCCTTCGATCAAGTCCTGCTCAATTTCAAACCGTAGCATGATATGGAGATTGTAGGTCAGCTCGTCCGCTTCTACACGGATCAACGAGGGTTGCACACGATTAATCGCGGCATAGAACTGCTCCATTGTGACGTTATGGAGCTGGTCGTGGAAGGTTTGTTGCAAGATCGGGTAGAAGAAACGCCAAAAGGGGCGCGAGCGACCGACGCAATTTTCCCAGAGGCGTGACTGGCTTTCATGGATGCCCAGTGATACGGAGTCGCCCAACGGTGTGCCGAAATACTGCTGGTCGAGCCCCTGATCATAGAGCCCATGCCCGCCTTCGTGGATGCAACTAAAGAGACAGGACTGTAGCTCCTGTTCATGGACGCGCGTCGTCACCCGAACGTCAGTTGGGTGAAAGGAAGTCGTGAAGGGGTGAGCCGAGAGGTCGAGGCGGCCGTGCTCAAAGTCATACCCCATGGCGGTCAGCACCAGGCGACCGAATTCCAGCTGCCGGGCCTGGTCATAGGAGTGATGCAGAATGCCGTCGTTGATCTGAACCCGGCTCTGTCTGATGCGTTGGAGCAACGGCACCAAGCGGGTCTTAAGCGCGGCAAATACCGGCTGGAGTCCGGCGATCGTCGCGCCAGGCTCATAGACATCCAAGAGCGCGTTGTAAGGCGAATCCTGATACCCGAGATACTGGGTTTCTTCGCGTTTGAGCTCCAGCACGGTCTGGAGATTCGGCAGGAACATGGCAAACTTGTTTTTCGATTTTGCCTCGACCCACACTTGTTGGGCGAGCGAACATTCACGGCTCAACTTCACCACGAAATCCGAGGGAAGCTTTTTGGCGTGGCTGAAATCACGCCAGATCTCGCGCAAGAGCGACCGAGACGGCTCATCCCAGGCGTTACCGGCTGTGTCGGCGGCTTGGCCGGTCGCAGGATCCACCCATTGGGATAAGAGCGACTCTACATCCGGTGAGACTAGCTTCTGGTGGGCAATGCCTTGGAGCACCGCAATCTGCTCGGCCCTGGCCGCTCCTCCGCCGGCCGGCATGTAGGTCTCTTGATCCCACGAGAGCACCGAGGCGGCGCTATGGATCCGCTGGATTTCCAGCAGTCGGGTCGTGAGCGGTTCCAACGTGGCGACGGTTTTCAAATCGGCCTCCTCTTCACTGTGCTAAGATTCGCGTTCCAGTTTGGTCGTCGTGCAGTGTACGCAAGGGGCGATGCGTTTTCAAACAGCTGAGGGAGATTCGAAATGGAGCAGTTGGTCCCATCCGAGATCGAAGCCTATGCCGAAGCCCATTCCATGCAAGAGTCTACCGTCTGCCGGGCTCTGCGCGAGGAAACCCAGCGGACCATGGAGTATCCTCAGATGCTGGTCGGTCCGTTGGAAGGGGCATTCCTCAAGATGATGACGCAGCTGGTCGGCGCCAAACGGGTGCTCGAAATCGGCATGTTCACAGGCTACAGCGCCCTCTGCTTTGCGGAAGCCTTGCCGGCTGATGGAACCGTGATCACGTGTGAGATCAATGAGAAGTCGGCCTCGGTTGCTCGACGCTATTTCTCGCAGACTGCGGTAGGAGAAAAAATCAGTATCCGTATGGCTCCGGCGCTGGACACGATGCGAACGCTTAGCGGTCCATTTGATCTCATCTTCATCGATGCGGACAAGACCAATTATCTCAACTATTATCGGCGGGCGCTCGATTTGCTGGCACCGAACGGCGTCATCTTGATCGACAACGTCCTCTGGAACGGCGAGGTGTTGAAACAACCGCCGCCGGATGACTCCACCGCGGCCATTCAGGTGCTGAACCGTGCCGTCGCAGCAGAATCCCGTGTCACGGCAGTGCTGGTCACCATCCGAGATGGGATATTGGTGGTGAGAAGAGCAAAGTAGAGCGCGAGGCATCCTAGTTCCAGAACACATCTTGCTTATGGTATCTGTACGGATACAGATTGTATCTGGTTCGATACCCTGTCAGGGCGACAGCTCCACTTCGGCCGGGTTTTCACTTCAGACAGAACAGCTTCTTTCACCGTGTGATCATGAGTTTACGAGACTGTGGTGAGGATGGCATGAACTCTTTGATCTAGGCATCAGCTTTGCCTTCGTGAAAATCGAGAGAAGACAAAACGGATCATCCAAACCTATAGTCGCGAGGCGACCATGCTGAAGAAACCAAAAGATCATGAACAGATGCGCGCAGAGATGGGGACGCTCATTGAGGCGCTGAAGTTGCCAGAGCTGAATAAACAGTTTCTCCGCGCGCGGTGGCTGGAACAGGTCATCTGGATGGATGAGAAGGCTTGGGAGTCCGTGCTGCGGCATAATATCCTACGCCTCACGACGATTATCGGTGGTGTGATCGTGCCGGCGCTGGTGAGTTGGAACGTCGGAGATAGTGCTGGTGCTGATCTGATCAAGACGCTCACAGTTATTATTAGCCTCGTGGTGGCGTTGAGTGCTGCGGTGGAAGAGTTCTTTCACTATGGTGAGCGCTGGCGGCACTATCGACGGACCGTCGAGGCGCTCAAGAGTGAAGGCTGGCAGTTCTTCCAGCTCAGCGGACCCTACGTCAATATGACTCATGAGCTGGCCTATCCGGCCTTCGCCGCGCGTGTTGAGGAGTTGAGCCGCGAGGAAGTCGAGACGTACATGACGCAGGTGGCGAAAGACAAGAAGGCCGAGGACCAGACAGTTCCCACGACGTGATGCGGCATGGTTGACTTGGCTGGCTCAGTAAGGAGAAGCTAGTGCTCCATGGCTGCGAATGAGCCAGATAATCAACGCCAGCCGAAGAAAGTCTTTCTCTTCAGCGGGCACATGATCGATGGGCCGACCAGGCCGAAGCCACGTTTCCCTGCTGCCAAAGAACCGGTCGCGGCACAGAAGATTGCCGAGGCGTTAGATCAACTCGGTGCCGGCCCAGAGGATCTCGCCCTTACGCAAGGCGCCTGCGGAGGAGATCTGCTTTTTACTGAGGCTTGTCAGCAGCGAGGCGTGCAGGTGCAGTGGCAGCAACCGTTCGACGAGTCTGATTTTATTCAAAAGTCGGTCGTGTGTCACAGCGAGACCTGGCGCGCACGGTACCTCGCGGCCAAAGCCAAGATCACGACCGTGGTTCGCTCCGCTCCGCGAGAGCTTGGTCCACTGCCGCCAGGGAGTGATCCCTATGAGCGCTGCAACATCTGGCTTTTCGAGACCGCGTTGTCCTACGGACCCGATAAGGTTCAATTTATCTGTCTCTGGGATGGTGGCGGCGGCGACGGACCAGGTGGGACGGCGCATATGTATCAAGAAGTGAAGCGCCGGACCGGGCAAGTCACTTGGATCGATACCCGAACACTCTAGCAGCTGAATCTATTCGGATACAGTTCGTATCTTTTTATATTCTGGGTCTTCTCCTTCCCGAGTGGGTGATTTTGGCCTGATTTCATATCGGGTCGAGCATGCAGGTGAGAACTTTGAGGCGCAGATACTCCTCGTCGCGTAGGCCGTAACTCCGCCGCTGAATGACGCG
>Ga0224505_10000853_pt1 | contig 20547 bp, 18 predicted proteins | sample SF_Jan12_sed_USG_FD_169102 | JGI IMG/M metagenome (GOLD analysis project Ga0224505, IMG submission 169102) | Sediment microbial communities from San Francisco Bay, California, United States - SF_Jan12_sed_USGS_4_1 | ecosystem: Environmental > Aquatic > Marine > Sediment | place: USA: California... | reverse complement strand
CCGCTATTCCATGGACTCGGCCATCGGCCTCTCGACAATGATCGCCATCGGCCCTGAAAATTTCCGTTCGATGCTGGCGGGATTTCACGCCATGGACGAGCATTTCCGCACCGCCCCCTTTGACCGTAACATGCCGGTGATCATGGGGCTTTTGGGGTTGTGGTATACCAACTTCTTCGGCGCGCAGACCGTGGCGGTGCTCCCCTACGACCAGTATATGAAGCGCTTCCCTGCCTATCTCCAACAGTTGACCATGGAGAGCAACGGCAAGCGCGTCACCCTCGACGGCGCCGTGGTCGACTACCAGACCGGCCCCATCTACTGGGGCGAGCCGGGGACCAACGGCCAGCACTCGTTCTACCAGCTCATCCACCAGGGGACGAAGCTGATCCCCTGTGACTTTATTGGTTTCTGCAAAACCCTGAACCCACTGGGCGGCCATCACGACCTGCTCATGGCCAACCTCTTTGCCCAGACCGAGGCCCTGGCCTTCGGCAAGACGGCGGAAGAGGTGAAGGCCGAGGGGACGGCCGACTGGCTGGTGCCGCACAGGGTCTTTGAGGGGAACCGGCCGACCAACACCATCCTCGTCGACCAGTTGACGCCGGAGAGCTTGGGTAGGCTGGTGGCGCTCTACGAGCACAGCGTCTATACGCAGGGGGTTGTCTGGAACCTCGATTCCTTCGACCAGTGGGGGGTGGAGCTGGGTAAGGTGCTGGCGAAGCGCGTCGGTGCGGAGCTGGAGAGCGCCGAAGAGCCGCGTCTTGGCCACGACAGCTCGACCAATACGCTCATCCGGCGGTACCGGGGGATGAGGAAGTAGAATTCTTTAGATACGCCTTGATTATTTCTGAACCGATGAAAGAGAGCCATGTCGAAAGTAGCCGTCCTTAAAACCACCCCCGAGACCGTCCTTGACGACTACAAGCGGTTGATGCACCTGGCCGGGTATCTGGAGCACCTGTCGAAGGACAACGACCTTCTCATCAAGCTCAACTTGTCTTGGACTAAATATTTTCCCGCCTGCTCATCGCAACCGTGGCAGGTCGAGGGCGTCGTGAAGACGCTGCTGGAAGACGGTTTCCCGAAGGAGCGGATCTTCCCCATCGAGAACAAGACGGTGGTGACCAACCCGCGGGAGGGGGCGAAAAACAACAAGTGGATGCCGATTCTCGACCAGTACGGCCTGCCGTTTATCCCCCTGCCTGAGGTGGAGTGGCAGGTCTACCAGTTCAAGGAGAAACTCCTCAAGCTCGACCAGATCTTCCCCGAGGGGATACAGATCCCGAAGATGTTCATCGGTAAACAGGTGCTGCATCTGCCCACCGTCAAGACCCACGGCCATTCCACCACCACCGGCGCCATCAAGAACTCCTTCGGCGGCCTCCTCAAGGAGGTGCGTCATTACGCCCACAAGTACATGCACGAGGTGCTCACCGACCTGATGATCATGCAGAAGGAGCTGCATCCCGGCATCTTCGCGGTGATGGACGGCACCGTCTGCGGCGACGGTGCGGGGCCGCGTACCATGTTCCCGAGGGTGAAGAACTACATCCTGGCTTCGGCCGATTCGGTGGCCATCGACAGCATCGCGGCAAAGCTGATGGGGTTCGATCCGATGACCATCCCCTACATCCGCATGTGCCACGAGCGCGGGCTGGGGGTGGGCGATCCGCGGGAGATCGAGATCGTCGGCGAGGATATTGCCGGCGTCAACTTCGGTTTCAAGACCGAGAAGAGCCTCGTCATCTGGGGCGACCAGATGCTCCGCAAGGGGCCGCTTCAATTTCTGGAAAAAATACTCCTCCATTCGCCGCTGGTGGTCTGGGCACCCTTCGCATCCAACGTCTACCATGATTTCATCTGGTACCCGACAGTGGGGGCCAGCAGGATTCGGGAGTTCAACAACACCGAGTGGGGCAGGCTGTTTCAGCAGTATAAATAGGTAGAATAAGCGGTCGAAAGAGAAAAAGCCAAGGCATCCGCCTTGGCTTTTATTTTCTGGCTCCCCGAGCCGGACTCGAACCAGCGACATGGTGGTTAACAGCCACCCGCTCTACCGACTGAGCTATCGGGGAATAGGGTACTTCTTGCGAAGAGGCGTTAAATTATCACACTGCCTAAGCCCTGTCAATACGAAGGCACACCTTCCGTTGTTTTCTCGGGTAGTTAGTGGTACCATTCCCTAAATTATTTTTTTGCGCAGACCTTATCATGATCCTTCAGCCTCTCCTCCGGGCGTTCTGTAAAACGGAATGATATCCTGATGTACCCCCTCCTCGAAAAATACCGCGACGACATCTACAAGTGCATCCGCTGCGGCGCCTGCCGGGCTGTCTGCCCCACCTTTGCCGCCGAGCTGGACGAGACCATGACCGCCCGGGGCAGAATGGCCTTGGTTGAGGCGGTGCTGGACGGCAAGCTGCCGCTGACCGACCGCTTTGTAGAGAAGATGTCGACCTGCATCGGCTGCATGGCCTGCTCTGCCGACTGCCCCAGCGGCGTGCCGGTGGAGGAGATCATCCTTGCCGTGCGAGCCGAGATTGCGCGGTCCAGGGGAATGAATCCTCTCCAGAAACTTATCGCCCGCAACGTCCTTGTGCCGGGTTGGCTGCTGGGGCCCTTGAGCCGCATCGGCGGGCTGACGGAGCGCGTGTTGCGCCCCTTTTCCTTTTTGTCGCCCTTTCAGTGGAAGGGGATGGCGAGGAAATTCCCCGATATCTCCGGTTTGCCGCTACGTGACAGCTACCCGGAGGTAGTCAGGCCAAAGGGAGAGGTCAAGGGGCGGGTTGCCTTCTATGTGGGATGCAACATCAACCTGGTCTACACCGATATCGGCCGGTCGATGATCTCCCTCCTCACCCGGCTCGGGATCGAGGTGGTGATGCCGTCCGATGAGGTCTGCTGCGGCGCGCCGCTCCTTGGTTTAGGAGAGCGGGAGACGGTGATCGACCTGGCGGCGAAAAACCTTCAGGCCTTCGCGAACCTCGATGTCGACGCCATTGTGCTGGGCTGCCCCACCTGCGGACACATGCTGAAGAAATATCCTGAGATGGTCGCCGAGGCTCGGCCCGAGCTGAAGGAGGAGGCGGAAGCCTTTGCGGCGAAGGTTATGGACATCAACGACTACCTGCTTAAATTCACTGATATTACATCCCTTCTTGCCAATGCGGGACTCGATCAGCTCCGCGTCACCTATCACGACCCCTGCCACCTCAAGCGCGGGATGGGCATTTCAAAGGAGCCTCGTTCGCTCATTGGCACCGTCCCCGGCGTCACCCTCGCCGAGATGAGCGCCCCCGACCGCTGCTGCGGCTTTGGCGGCACCTTCTCTCTCTCCCACTATGACCTTTCCATGAAGGTGGGCGAGATGAAGGCGGAGGACATCCGCGGCACCGATGCGGAGTTGGTTATCACCTCGTGCCCCGGCTGCCGCATGGGGCTGGAGGACCTGCTGGACAAGTCGGGGCAGGAGATTCCGGTGAAACATGTAGTACAGCTGCTCGACGAGGCGCTGAAGGGGCAGGGACGATAGTTATATAGTATACGGTGTTGACAGCCGATGGTTCAGCGACATAAACTCCAGCGTAGCGCTACATGCATAGGAAAGGTATTTTGAGCCATGCTCTTCGGACGACAAAAGCTGCTGCTGAGTCTGCTTGACGCAATCGGCGGAGCAGTCGGCAACCTCGATTATCAAAAACTGCTACTTCTTTATACTCGCGAATTTGAGCAAGAGCCCAGCTTCGATTTTGTCCCTTACCGTTATGGTGCCTTTTCGTTTACCTCGTATGCGGATAAACGGAGCCTTATGAGAAAAGGGTTACTGGTTAACGATGATGGTGCTTGGCAGCTTACAAGCGCAGGTAAAACAGAAGCGACTAAAGCATGGGATTATCACCAGCAAGTGAAACGTTTTTGCCACTACTATGGGCAACTACGTGGGAATGCGCTGGTTGAATTCACTTATAAGAAATACCCTTATTTCGCTATCTGCAGTGAGATCATCAACCAAGTATTAACCGACAACGCCGATTATGAGCGAGTTGAGGCTGCCCGCCCCGCTCGGCGTCCTCCCGGTCTGGCCACTATTGGCTACGAAGGCAAGTCTTTGGAGTCTTATCTTAACCTGCTGCTTAAGGACGGTGTGTCGCTATTGTGTGACGTGCGCCGCAATCCAATAAGCCGCAAGTATGGTTTCTCAAAGAACACCCTCCAGCACGCTTGTGAGGGTTTAGGCATTCGTTATGTGCATATGCCTGAACTTGGCATTGCATCAGAGGACCGACAACACTTGGAAACCAAGGCGGATTACACCGCACTCTTTATCATATACAAACGCGACGAGCTTTCCAAGCAAGGCGCGTCGATAAGAAAAATTGCCCGGTGGGTTGCCGAAGGATCGCAGCGGGTGGCACTGACCTGTTATGAGCTTCAACCGGAGCAGTGCCATCGTCATTGTGTAGCCGAAGCTGTATATGCGCGGCTTGGGAAGGACTACGATATCGACCATTTATAGAGCCATGCCCAAAGAACGTATCCTCATCACGGTCAAAACCTATCCAACGTTGTCGCAAAAGTACGGAGAACTTGTCTGCACGGCAGGTGTGCGTGAAGACGGTTCATGGGTGCGACTCTATCCGATTCCCTTTCGACTTCTTGACTATGAGGACCGTTACAAGAAGTTCGACTGGATAGAAACTACGCTGGTAAAGAGCGCAAAGGACCCGAGGCCGGAATCCCATCATCCAGTAGACCATCAGAACATAACAATACTTGGCAACATGGATACACGGGACAACTGGCGAGAGCGTAGGCGACTTGTCCTTGGGAAAGCAACGGTCCACACCAAGTTGCCGCTGCTCATTGAGGCAGCCCATGCAAACAATATGTCCCTGGCGGTGTTTCGGCCTACGCGAGTGCTTGATTTCATATGGGAAGAAGACGAGCGGGCGTGGGACACAGCAAAGCTGGAGGCTATGAAATCCATGGCCGACCAAGGTGACCTGTTTGTCGGTGCCGATCCCAAGAGGATGTCCAGAATCTTCCCGAAGCTTCCTTTCAAATTCTCGTATCGTTTTACCGACGCCGACCATCGGGAGAGCGAACTTCAGGTGTTGGATTGGGAGGTTGGGCAGTTGTTCTGGAATTGCTTGAAGCAGGCCAACGGTAACGAAGCGGCGGCACTTGTAAAGGTCCGTGAAAAATATTACGGTGACTTTTCGGAGACGGACCTTCATTTCTTCTTGGGGACAACGCAGCAATATCACGGCTGGGCTACCAATCCGTGGGTCATTATCGGCGTCTTCCCGGTACCGCACGACAGACGGCTGGAGTTGTTTTGAAATAAGAGATGCAGTAGCTATTGGGATGAATGTTGGAAACGTAAGATATGAACGAGATGCAAAGAATCACACCGGTCTTTCAGGCCGAGTATTACCAGTTGCCAGCGCCAATGTTTGAAGTCGCCGAAGAAACCACTCGCGCAATCCTCTTCTCCCACCGCCCGTTAACTAGGATGGACAAAGCTGATCGTATTCGCGCCTGTTACCTGCATGCCTGTCTTAAGTATGTAAACCGAGAATATCTAACAAATACTTCTGTCCGTGAGCGTTTTGGTATCGAGCCCCAGAATATAGCCATCGCTTCCCGGCTTATCAAGGAAGCAGTGGCTGCCGACGCAATTGTTCTTCATGATATTGGCGCGGCACCGAAGCTGAGGAAGTACATTCCGTGGTGGGCGGCGCCCGATGCTGACGAATCAATTTGACGGGTACTTGACGGGTACTTGATAGAATGGGCCGCTTACATAAAAATCACGTTCGACACCTTAATAAAAACCTCGAAATAACAATCAGATAATAGTCTTCTGGCAACAACTGGCTACTTGATGGGTACTTGATAAGTGAGCAACTCGGAACGAGTGGCATACCTTTGAAACATGTGGTACAGCTGCTCGACGAGGCGCTGAAGCGGCAGGGACGATAAATCATGTCTGTCACACAGCCGGTTGACTAAATCACCCATCAGTGCTACTTTTTTGAAAAACATAACACGGAGGCCATGTGGGAGAGCTTGCCCGATTCGGGGTATCGATCGATGCGGAACTGCTGGATGAATTTGATGGACTTATTGACCGGAAGGGGTATTCCAACCGGTCCGAGGCCATTCGCGACCTGATCCGCGACAGCCTTGTGGGGCTGGAGTGGGAGGCGGGGGAGAAGGAGACGGTGGGCACCATCACCATCGTTTACAACCACGAGGTGCGGGAGCTCTCCGAAAAGCTGACCGACCTGCAGCATGAGCACTTTGCCGCCATCGTCTCTGCCCTGCATGTCCATCTCGATGCCCACAACTGCCTCGAGGTGCTGGTGGTGCGGGGGAAGGGGCGCGAGATCAAGACCATCGCCGATGCCCTCATCGGGACAAAAGGCGTGAAGCACGGCACTCTCAGCATGACCACCACCGGCAAGGACCTTAAGTAATGCACATTCCCGACGGTTATCTGAGCCCCGCTACGTGGGGAAGTCTCTACGCCGCCATGATCCCTGTATGGGGCATGGCCTCCCGCTGGGCCAAAAAACACCTCAAGACGAAACAGGCGCCCTATCTTGCCCTCGGCGCGGCTTTTTCGTTCGTGATCATGATGTTCAACATCCCCATTCCGGGCGGTACTACGGGCCATGCGGCGGGGATGGTGCTGGTGGCCATTCTTCTGGGACCTTGGGCGGCGGTGCTGGCGATTACCGTGGCGTTGGCAATTCAGGCCCTTGTTTTCGGTGATGGAGGAATAACCGCGCTGGCAGCCAACTGCTTCAACATCGCCTTTGCGGGCTCGTTTGCAGGGTACTGGACCTATCGCCTCATTGCGGGGAAATCGGAGACGACGGGAAAGAGAAGGATTACCGCCTCTGCCGTGGCCGGTTATGTGGGTATAAACGTCTCGGCCCTGCTCACGGCGGTGGAGCTGGGTATTCAGCCCCTCATTGCTGTAAGCGCCACGGGTCAGCCGCTCTATGCGCCCTATCCGTTGTCGGTGGCGGTGCCGGTGATGATGGGCGAGCACCTGCTGCTCTTTGGTTTTGTGGAGGCAGCGGTTACGGCGCTGGTGGTCCGGTATATCCAGCAGACCGACCCGAAGATGCTGGCGAGCTTTCACCTCGCGTCGACGAGGGCATGATGGAAATGGCGATGACGACGCAAAAGAAATTATGGATTGGCCTCTCCATCCTCGTGATCCTTACCCCCATCGGCCTGATCCTGCCGGAGCTGCTGGGGGCTGGCGGGGCATGGGGCGAGTGGGGGGCCGACGAACTGGAAAAGATGCTGGGATACCTGCCCGAAGGGATGCGCCAGACCATCGACCGCTGGCGGGCGCCTATGCCCGACTACGCCACGGGAGAACACGGCATGGGGCGTCTCAGCGCTGAGTATATCCTCTCCGCCATCATCGGTGTTGGCCTGTGTGCCGGTGCGGTTTTTCTGCTGATGAAGCTGCTGGGAAAGAAAGAACGGGATGATTCCTGACTGGCTCGCCGAGCCGAGGGAGCGTCCAGCCCCTCCACCTGTTAATACCGGTCGCGTCGGCATGCGGCAGAGAAAGTATCTCGACCGGACGCTTCAGGGGATTGCCCGACTGGGAAGAGAGGCGGCCTTCCTTCCGGCAACGGGAAGCAGCGGCCTGTTTCAGGCTGTCGACCCGAGGGTGAGAATCCTCTCGATCCTCCTTCTGATTGTCGCCGCCAGCTTTGCCCGGACTCCTCTGTCGCTCGTCATCCTCTGTCTCATGGGCGCCATCCTCGCTGCCTTTTCCAGAATCTCGCTCGGCGGCTATCTCGCCCGGGTCTGGCTGGTAGTTCCCCTCTTCACGGCGGCCATCGCCCTTCCGGCAATGCTGAATGTGATAACGCCGGGGACGGCGCTGGTCACCCTCTTTTCCTTTTCAGGCCCGATTACCTTTGGCCCCGTGCATCTGCCCGAAGCCATCACCGTCACGCGGGAAGGGTTGATTGTAGCGCTGATGCTGGTGCTGCGGGCCGGTGCATCACTCTCCATGGTCATGCTGGTCATGGGTACCACGCCGTGGCACGATCTGCTGAGAGCCCTCCGCGCCCTGAAGATCCCCAGTCCTTTTCTGATGATCCTCTCCATGGCGTACCGCTACCTCTTTGTGCTGGTAGTGGCGGTCGAAGAGATGTGCCTGGCAAGAAAGAGCCGGGGGATCGACGAGGCGAGTCTTGCCTCGTCGTCAGGATCCGGTGACAGCGGCCGGGGCTGGGTGGCATCTCGCATGGGGGCGCTGTACCGCAAGAGCCGTGTCCTTGGCGAAGAGGTGGGCCACGCCATGATCTCCCGGGGGTTCCGCGGGGAGGTGCGCAGTCTTCCGGTTTACCGATTCAGCGGGGCCGACCTTGTCTGGTCGGCCTGTTCGCTGATTATTGCCGTGGCAGTGGCGAGAGACCTTGTCAGTCTTCCTTGAGGACCAGCGGGATTATCTGTAGGAGCGCCCCCAGGCCGATGGTGGGCATGGCGATCATGATGGCGTCGAGGATCTCCTCCTTTGTTGCACCCGCCTTCTTCGCCTTGGGGATGTGCGCCCGCACCCCGCCCGGCGACTTGGCCGCCGTCTGAACGGCCAGGACGATAAGCTGCCGGGTTTTGTCGTCGAGCGACTTGCCGAGGCTGTCGAGATAGGTGAGGTAGTTCTTCATTACTTCGGGTCGCGCTTCCATGATCATCTGTACCGGTGATTTTTCTTCTGACATTATTGCCTCCCTGGTAGGGGCGAATCTTGTATTCGCCCAATAATGAGGGCGATCACAAGGATCGCCCTTACGTCATTAAAACCGCATGTACCTCTGACCGCCCCTGGTCAGCGGAAATGCCTTCTGGATCAGGTCATAGATAAGCCGCTTCGCGCCGCGTACCGCCTCTTCCGGTGACACGCCCTTTGCCAGGTAGGCGGCAATGGCCGACGACAGGGCGCAGCCGGTGCCGTGTACCGGTGGACCTCCCGCCCGGTGCCCGCTTATACTGATAAACCGTTTGCCGTCATACAGCAGGTCTTCCGGGTCTCCCAAGAGATGCCCGCCCTTTACCACCACATACCGGGGCCCCATGCTCCATATAGCCTCAGCGGCAGCCTTCATCCCGTCAGCGTCCTTCACCGATAGCCCCGACAGTATCTCGGCTTCCCGAAGATTGGGAGTCACCATGAAGGCCTGAGGCAACAGCGCCGATTTGAGGACGGTGACAGCGTCGTTCTTCAACAAGGGGGCTCCCGTGGATGAAGCAAGCACCGGGTCGACTACGGAGAACCGGATCGATTCGGACTGGATGAACCCGGCGACAGCCGCTACGTTCTCCGCGGAATAGAGCATCCCTGTCTTGATGGCAGCGGGTTTTACATCCTGCGTCAACCGATTGAGCTGAGCGTTGAGAAACTTTGCGGGGACTGCCAAAACCGACGAAACGCCGGTCGGCCCCTGGGCGGTGAGGGCCGCGGGAACCGCCATGCCGTGCACGTCGATAACCTGAAAGACTTTGAGGTCGAGCTGTATCCCCGCACCTCCTGACGGGTCGGAGCCGCCGATGGAAAGGACGGGAATAGGGGTGAGGGTTATGTCGGGAAGGTTCGCCACGGGCTCCTCTGAAACACAGGTGTCAGGCTGAAGATATGCCTCCAGCCTGTCCACCTGCAAATCTAGAGGTTCTAGGCGATCATTTCAAGAGATTTTATCCGCGACTGGATGGGCGGCCGCTCGTAAGCGTCGATCATTACATCGATTACCGTGGGTTGACCGGCCTTGATGATATCGTCCATCAGGCTGCGGCTTATCTCGCCCGGTCGCTCCACCCGAATGGCGCGGGCGCCAAGCCCCTCGGCGATTTTCACGAAATCGACCCGCTTGAACTCCGACGCCGTCACATGGGCACGGGCCGACATCTGCTGGCCGTGCCAGACCATGCCGAGCTGGGCGTTGTTTTCCACCACCCATATCACCGGGATATCGTGGTTGACCGCCGTTGCCACCTCCATGCCGTTCATCAGGAAGCCGCCGTCGCCGACAATGGAAACCACCGGCCGTTCAGGCGCCGCCAGCTTGCCGCCGATGGCTGCCGCCACGCCGTACCCCATGGAGCCGAAGCCGATCCCCGCGACAAAGGTCCGGGGTTTGTTTACCTTGAGATAATGAATTGCCCAGGCCAGGTTGCTGCCGATATCGGCAAAAAATATGGTGTCGTCGGGAAGGCTTGCCCGAAGGTCGTTCATGAGCCGTTGCGGTTTCAGCGGCATTTCGTCGGAAAGAGCCTTGTAGGGGTCTCTTACGGTTTCGTGCATGCTTTTGAATGTTAAGAGGCGTCTGAATTCCACATTGCTGTCATTCAACTGAAGCTGGCGTCTCAATTCAAAAAGCAGTTCCCTTACCACGGCCTTGGAGTCTCCCTGCAGGCCGACAGAACAGGGATAAACCCTCCCGAACTGGGTCGGGTCGATATCGACCTGTATCACCTCTTTGTTGTAGGCCAGCCGCTGGTCCCAGCCGTGAGTGGCCCACTCGTTAAAACTGGTGCCGATGGCCAAAAGCACGTCGATGTTGTTGTCCAGCAGGAACGACTCGGCCAGAGGGGAGCCGGCAAATCCGAATACGCCCAGTGCCAGCTCATGTGTTTCCGGGAAGGCACTCTTTCCTTTTGGCGTGGTGGCAACAGGGATATCAAGGAGCTCAGCAAGCTCCAGAATCTCTTCGGTTGCCCTGCCGATAAGGGCGCCGTTGCCGAGGATCATCGCGGGATTCTTCGACTTCATCAACAGATGCGCGGCCTGCTTCACCGCCATGCGGTCGAAAGGCGCCGATGCAAAGTGATAGCTGTGGGCCGGCATGTCATTGATCACCTCTTCATACATGACGTCGGAGGGGAGGTTCAGGTGCACCGGTCCCGGCCTGCCGCTTTTGGCAAGCTTAAGGGCGCGGCGGGTCATCTCGCCGGTCTTGTCCGGGTTGATGATCATCGCGCTGTATTTCGTGACCTCGCCGAAGATGTTGACTACATCCGTCCCTTCGGCGCTCGATTCCTGAAACGCCCCCCGGCCGAAGGACCGGGTAGGGACCTGCGCCGTCAATGCCATGACCGGCACTGAATCGGCGTGGGCCGAAGCAATGCCCGTTAGGAGGTTGGTTGCGCCGGGACCGGTAGTGCTGCCGCACACGCCGACATTACCACTCACTCGGGCATAGCCGTCGGCCATGAATGCCGCACCTGCCTCGTGCTTCGTGAGGATCGATTCAATCTGCATGCTCTCATGCACTGCGTTGTAAATCGGCTCCAGGGCTCCGCCCGGAATACCGAAGAAAAATCGAACGTCTTCACTCTCCAGATGTCGTACCAACAGTTCTGCTGCGTTCATCGTTTTTATCCTCAATTAGGTTGTTTGGATTTGCCTCTATTCCCAGCGCATAATGATCGTGCCGTTCGAAAAACCAGCGCCCTGCGCCACTACTGCAACATGATCTCCTTTTTTTATCATCCCACGGGTAATACCCTCATGCATGTTGAGTATCGTAGTCACCGCACCAACATTGCCGTATTGATTATAGGTTGTTGGGATGCGTTCTGCGGGTATTTGCATTGCGGGCAACCATCTCTCAACAAGGGGTTTGACGTTCGCATGTATAACGGCGCAGTCGATATCAGCCGGCAAGAGGTTTGCCTTGCTAAGCGCTGTGTGGAAGTTTGCAGGCAGAGCTGTTGAAAGGAATCGCGAGAATTCGGAAGGGGCGCCTTTTACACCATCATTATCAATATAGAAAAGAAGTTTTTCGTTATGTTTATTGTAATACCTCAGCTTATGACTACTTCCCAATCGTATTCCGCAGTCATAAAAAAAGCCACCGTCAGTCTGCATATCGAACGAGACTACGCCGAAGCCGGCACTGGAATGAGTGAGGACCATGGCAGCGGCACCGTCACCCAGTACAAAGTTCGAAATAGGATTATTGGGGTCACCGATTGTGGACCAATGTGTAGAGACGGTTAGAAGAATCCGACGATATTGGCCCAGAGAGATAAAGTTAGCGGCTATGAGCATGGCTGGAATTACAGAACCACAGGCCTGATTTATATCTAGGGCGGTTGCCTTATTTGCCCCCAAACGATGTTGCAGAAGGTTTGAATTCGGGATACCTATCATTTCAGGCAATAGCGTTGCACTAAGGATCAGGTCAATATCTGATGCGTGCATTCCCGCATTATCCAATGCGTGGCGCGCCGCCTTCACCTCGAGGTCAGCGGCAGTTTGGTCATCCTCGACAACTCTTCGCTCATAGACACCCATTCTTTCTATTACATTGTCAGGTATCCCCTGCTTGATAAAATCCTCTCTCGTCTCCCGCCGCTCAGGGAGATATACTCCCAGCCCGGCAACCTTCAGTGGCAGCACTTATTTAAACCTCCATTGTTGTGTTTCACTGTAATATCCCTTGATGGAGCAATCGTTATTGAATATCAATAACGGGCGCCATAACTAGCAATTACCTTGCCATGGGAATCGCATCGTTGTAATCAGTGAAGATTAAAGGATTTTTAATGTGCCTGTATGGCAAAAGGGGGGGGCGAATTGTCCTGTCAGGAATAAAAGTTGTACCCATTGGGTACAGCGCGTGACGAAAGGAGTGTTGGGCTACGCCTGTAATCCAAAGAGAGCTTTTAATATTTCTACAGCAGTTTTTACTGTAATCCCGTCTGCAAGCCCGTATCTTTGAGCGGCCAGGTTTACTGCCGAGATGCTGCCGCATTCGTACGAGTCCTTGCCGTCGCCTATGCGGGCGGACCAGATGTCGATCGCTGCTGCCGGAATGTTGTGGGCATCAAATAGCGCAAGCCCTGCGATTCCTGCATTATCTTTGCCTTTTCCCGCGTCGCTGAAGAAAATGGCAGCGGGTTCAAAGGCCAGTGCATGGCGCGCCGCTGATGCGCCACCGTGCGACCCGCAAACGACGATGGCACCTTTGCACTCAGGGGTCAGGTGTGAAACAGAGTCGAGGATGATGAGGTTCGTCATAAAGGCCCCCTCGTTTGGAGGGTAGAGCGAAGCGTTAGAATTTGTACCTGGCTTCGAGGAATATCTCTCGACCATCTCGAGGGTAGTCGCCGGGAACGGTGGTCGAGGGTGCGGCGTCATCATAACGCTTGTCGAGGAGGTTCCTGGCAATGAGCTGAATCTCCAGCCCTTTTAAATAGCTCTTGAAGTTCTTGACGGTAAGCGCTGCATCGATAGTTGCATAGGACGGGATGTCCTTGCGCGAATCACTGACTGTTCTGGGGCGATCAGCTGATATGAAGAGGTTGGTATTGAAGTTGAAATACCGGGCGAAGGCCACGTTACCACCGATGTTGGCCCGCCATTTTGGAATATCGGTAATCTCTCCACCGCTGCCCAGCCGCTTGGGTTCGAGCCAGGTAAAGTTGGTATAGACATGGTCTGTCTTGTTGAAGTCGTATCTGGCTTCTGCTTCAACGCCTGCGGTTTTGCTTCGGCCTCCATTGGTGTATATCTTTTCTGCGCCAACTTGCTGCAATTCAATGATATCTCTAATATAGTTCTTGAAATAACTCAATCGAAGGGTCGTGTCCTTTATCTTCTTTGTTTCCACACTTACCTCTGTGGTAGTTATAACTTCGGGATCAAGGTTTGGATTGCCGGTAACGGCGGGGTTATTTTGATTGTAAAGTTCTTCAAAGGTCGGCGCACGGAAGGCTCGGCCTGCCAACAGCTTGATGTAGGTATCCTTCATTGCTTCCCACACTACCCCTGCCCTGGGATTGGTGGTGTTGCCGAAGTCACTGTACTCATCATGCCGTACCCCGCTGATAAGTTCGATCTTGTCAAAAAGCTTCCAGGAATCCTGCACGTACCAGGCTTTGATAGTTCGGTGGCGGTTCTGGTTCCAGTTCAAGGTGTCGGTGACATTCTGAAATCCTCCAGCCAACGGCGCACCGGTGTTCGGGTTGAAGTTAGCCCAGTGTTGTACGTCGTATTGCTTTGACTGTTCTTGAGTGATACCGATGGTCAGCAGGTTATCTTTGAATAGTTTATAGTCAGCCTGTAGCTCAAAACCATATGCTTGATTTTTGAACCGGGGATTTCCTAGAAGTCCATCGGGATAAACGCCCGCGAACCCTTCAGAGTATATCTCCCAATAGAGATTTGTTCGTAGCAGGCTGGCATATGTGCGGGCCATGACTGTCAGGTTATCGCCGAAGACATGCCGATAAGTAAGCTCTCCGATGTCTTCGATAGACTGGGCGTGGCTCTCATCATTTAGCGCTGAAGCAACGCCAATATATGGCCCTCTGTTACTCTCCATATGTCGATACTCAAGACGCAGATCTTTCCACGAAGCAGTAAGGCCGCTGTCGAAACGTCTCCGCCACAGATCAGTATTGCCAGGGGCGACGGAAGAGGCGTAGGGATCCGAGTCCTGCTCGACGCGGTCGCGAAAGCCGTTGGTATCTACGTAGTTGAAAAAAACAGCAGCCTGAAGGTCACCTGACTTCTTTCCCGCAACCGCCCCGTAATGTTGCGAATCCCAGCTACCTCCGCCAACATGAAGGTCAACACCGTCGATATCGGCCCCCTCCTTGGTGATGACGTTGATAATTGCAGCGAATGCATTGGCGCCATAAAGGGCTGAAGCGGGGCCGCGGATGACCTCAATGCGCTTTACGTTATCCAGCGGCATATCCGCATGTGTAACAAAAGCTCCGCCGTACAGTAGGTTGTTGAGACGAATGCCGTCGACAAGAAGCAGTATCTTGGATGACGTCAAAGACTTTATACCCCGAACTTCAACCACCTTGTCGTGGAAAGCATCCTGGTACACCCCAATCCCCGGCACGGCCTTCAAGGCTTCCGATAGCGTCCTCGCCCCCATATTCCGTATCTGCTCGGCACTGATAACGGTGGCGACGGCGGGGACCTTGCTCAGGGGGGTTGCCTGTTTGGTGGCGGTAACGACGAGATCTTCTTCAAAGTAGAACAGGCTGAGTTCTTCTTTACCCGTATAGGTTAGGGGAGCGTTCTCGGCCTGGGCGGGAAGGTGGGTGAAAGGTTGCGCAAGTATTGCGGCGATAAGCAGAATCAGCTTTGCCCTTGATTTGCGACCCTTCTTGAGCAACATTCTATGTCCGGCTCCTTGCAAAGATGTGATGTACAGAGAAGCACCGACTGAGTTCAATAGAATTGAAGATTAAAAAATTACAACTGTTTCCCGGTGGAGTCAACCTCAAAAATTAGTGTTCAAAAATGAACGAAACTTGTTCCATCCTAAAAAATATGCCCCGGCACACGATATGCTCCACGGTGCATGGCCGGATCGGAAGCATTGATTCCTATGCCATCCCCGCTTCTAGTGCAATGGTAAAGGTCATTACCTTGTTTTCGCAGCTAGATGTCAACTCTCCGCCAAGCTCGTCCACATTCATACGGCCTACATGAAGTGGGAGGTTGTCCAAGGTCAATCGAGAGCCCTCTCGCTCGTTTGCCTGGTCAGGCATTTCACCATCTGTTGGCGAAGCTCCCGTAATCCTGATTTCAACGCGCTCGTCAGCGGAGCTGACTGAAATATGCACATGCTTCATGGAGTTCCACCCGATGGAATAGTGAAGAATGCTGCATATCGCCCGCTTCAGCCGTGCGCTCTCGATATTGAGCTGGGGCAGTTCCTCCTGATACTCTTCCGTCACGGTAACCCCGGCCTTTACCGCAGGGTTGTGCAAAAGCAACACGATCTGCTGTACCAGTTTTTGTATGTCGATAAGCTCGACCGGCGACTCTTTCTGGCTGGACATCTCAGTGAGGCCGTCGATAAGTCGCTTCAGTCCGGTTGCCTGCTCTTCGATGATCCTGACGCGGCGTCTTTGCGGGTCATTTTCCGCCATATTGGCTAAAAGGACTTCCGTGTACCCCATGATGCCAAAGAGGCAATTACCTATCTGGTGGGCGAAGTCCTTAGTCAGGCGCCCCGCCATGGCGGCTCCGTACAGATCGTGCAGACAGTCTTCCGCGGGAAGCGGCAACTGAAATTTCACGACATCTCTTTCAGGACAATCAGGCATCGAGAGCCCTCCTAATACCTTCAACCAACTGGTCGCGGAAATACGGTTTTTGGACAAACCCTGACGCCCCGCTGCTGAGGATGTCTCTCACGTCCTCTTCGTCTCCGTATCCACTGGAAATGAGGATTCTTATGCCCGGATAAATTTCCTTGATCTTTGCGAAGGCTTTTTTGCCGCCCATTCCGGGCATTATGAGATCCATCAGCACAATGTCGACCGGTGGCTGATTCGCCGTTAACATCTCTAAGCACGCTTCACCGCTTTCCGCGGCCAGTACTGTATAACCAAAGGGAGTAAGCATCTCTTCAAGCATATCCCGGATGAATGATTCGTCGTCCACCACGAGAATGGTTTCATTGGCCATACGTTTTTCCTCCTTGCTGACAGTATGAGTTTTCAGGGTTTCTTCCGCTCGAGGCAGATATATCTTGAATGTCGTGCCTGTGCCGGGGACCGAGTAGACGCTGATGAACCCGCCGTGGTTCTTGATGATGCCGTATACCATGGCCAGCCCGAGTCCCGTCCCTTTCCCCGGTTCCTTGGTAGTGAAGAAAGGCTCAAAGATGCGCTCAACGGTCTCCTTGTTCATGCCATGGCCGGTGTCCGAGATGGACAACTGGACATACCAGCCGGGATTTACCTCGTATTTGTACTTGTCTGCCGCCTTCCGGTCAACAAGAATGACATCGGTCTTGAAAGTGAGAGTGCCTCCCTCGGGCATGGCGTCGCGCGCGTTGAGGCTCAGGTTCAATAAAACCTGGTGCAACTGATTGCCGTCTGCTTTCACCAGAGGCAGCTCGGGGGCAAGATGCCTTACAATATTGATCCGCCGGTCCAGCGTCTCCGAAAGGAGGGCCGTCACTTCATCGGCCAGCAAGTTTAGCGACAGGGGCTCCGAGCGGTATTTGCCCCGCCGGGCGAAGCCGAGCAGCTGCTGGGTGAGTCCGGCGGCGCGGCGGCCAAGGGAGTCTATGGTAGTGAGGTGTTTTTGCGCCTTGCTGCCGTCACCCTTGAGGGAGTCCATGGCCAGGGTTGCATAGCCGATGATGCCGTTCAGAACGTTGTTGAAGTCGTGGGCTATTCCTCCTGCCAGTGTCCCGACAGCCTCCATCTTCTGTGAATGCATCAGACTCTTTTCAAGCCGGTCTTTCTCGGTAATGTCTCGTTCGACGAGACGTGTGTATATCTTTTCACCCTTCTCGTTGAATATGGGGGAGATCGATATCTCCGCCAGAAATGCAGAGTTATCCTTGCGCGTTATCGTGATCTCAAGGATATGGGGTTTCCCCTCTTCGAGCGCAGCCTTGAACTGCTCGCAGTGGTCGCCCTGTTTGTCGCAGTCGATATATTCAATGAGGCTGCTGCCCAGTACTTCGTTTCGCTCTCGCAGGGTCATACGTTCAAAAGCGGGGTTGACATAGACTACCCTGTGTTGTGGGTCGGCTATCAGAATGCCTTCGTTGGCTCCTTCAACGGCCTTTGCAAGCCTCAGCAGCTGGACCTCCCGTTCCCGAAGCGCGTCGGCCATACGGTTGAACTCTTCGGCAAGGATTCCTATCTCGTTTGAAACAGGGATTTCTATCTTCTGGTCGAGCTTTCCCTGACCCATCTCTTCGACTGCTGCCACCAGCTGTTTCAGAGGCCTGCGGATCTGTCCCCTAAGGAAAAGATAAGTCAGTGCGACCACGGCGAGGGTCAGCACCACGGCAATCAGCAGACTGCGCCGGACCATTTCCCGGTTTTTCATTGCAATGGTCTTCCCCGACATTTCCACTCTTGTCCAGCCGATGGTGCTGAGCTGGTTGGAGCCGGGCAGTTCATTGAAGAGGTCGAGTTCGGAGGCGTGCATCTTTGTCTGGACAGGCGCCATGAAAAGATAATGTTTCGCGTCGTTTCCAGGGAGAGACTTCTTCCGGTTAGCCGGCATTGCCATTTCTTCCTCGCTTAACTGTTCCCTGATGTCGCCTTTTGATCGTTTGCCCGTGATCAAACGCCCGTTATTGTCGTAGAATGAGACTTCGACAATGTCGGCGTCGGACATGACGTTTCCGCACAGGGAGAGCAGCAGCTCCCTGTTTCCGCTGAAGACGCCGAGTTCTCCGAGAAGGGCCGTGCGGCTGGCGAAGAAGTCCCCACGCTTGACGAGCTCTTCTTCCTGGATATTCCTCCCCTCCCACAGGAAAAAGGACGTAATGATGGCGCTGAGGACAAATACGAGAAAGATGACCCCGAGCAGTACAGTCGTATATATGGAACGGAACGGCCTCGTCATCATGGCGTGTAGACGTTCACCTCTTTAAGAACCTTTGCCGGTATGGTAATGCCCAAGCTCTCGGCGGTGCGACTGTTCACATCGATGCTGAACTTGCGCGGATGCACAAAAAGTACTGATTTTGCAGGTTCACCCTGTACAATGCGCCGGGCTATTTCCGCCATCTGGCGTCCGATATCCCGCTCGTCGAACGACAGTGAAAGCAGCGCCCCCATCTTTACGTATTTGGAGGAGAACCCCACCACCGGCAGCCTGTGTCTGAATGAGCTGAGGAGGAGATAGTCGAGTGACACCGCATTGATCGCGACCATGTCGGGCACCAGCAGAAAGGCGTCCACGTGGCTCTCCAGCGATTTGAAGGCGTCAACTGCCTGGTTGGGAGTTTCGACGGAGCGCATTATGAGCTCTATCTCTAATGAGGCGGCATCCTTCATTGCCTCTCTGAGCAGCTGGGAAGACTGGGCAGGGTTGTACACGACCCCCACCCGTCGCACCGAGGGGGCAATCTGCTTTAGTGTCCGGAGTGAGGCGAGGGGGGGGATGGTAAGCGTTACCCCCGAGATGCCGGATCGATCGATATCGGGGAATGCAAGGGGGTTGACCACCATGCCGGTGACGATGGGAATTCCCTTGAGGCCCGCTACATTCTTCAGAGGTTCGGCGCCGATGGCGGCGATTGCTGCGTACTCCCTCTTGTCAAGCATTCTGGCAAGAGATGATGCGTTGTATTTGGTCGTTTCGAAAACGTCGACCTCTCCCCTGAATTCTTCTTTGAACCCGGCGAGGGCCTCGGCGTAAGGTTTGAGGGAAGAGTCGACGATGACGGCAACGGGTGCGGCAAGCGAGCGGAGCGGGTGCAGAAAGACGGAAAGCAGCAGGATTGTAGCAAAGATAAAACCCCTGTTTCCGGTCAACAGATGCATTTGTGTTTTATAGCTCCATTGGGCTTTTGTCGCACAGGCGGTGAACATACGGGTCTATTATCGGCCCAAGCTGACAATTATTAAGTATTAATCTGCACTATGCGCATAAATTTGTCATCAATTTTGTTGCGGAAGAGAAAATTTCGGAAGGGGGGGATATCTGTCGAATCATGCGGGAAGGCATCTGCCGATTATGCTTGACAGGGCAAAATCGAACATATTACCTTAGTAGCGTTTTCTCGCGATACCCGCAATTATGCCGGGATTACAATCTGGAGCAACGCAGGTTGCCCAGTCCCAACCCACCGGACAGCCCAGTTGGTGTTTCATGAGGGAGATCTCGTGGAATGAAGTCTGACAGGGACGTGTGCCGGCTTTTTTATTTTCCCCTTAATGCATAAACAGACTGAAGATGACGACCGCTTATTACCCTATCTTAATACTTCTGGCGCCGCTTGCAGCAGCACTCATTACCGCTCTTCCCGGTGATATGATCGGCCGGAAGGCATTCAGGTTCGCGGTTCTGGCCAAGGCGGCGGCATTCGTGGTCTCCCTGCAGGTCCTCATTGATGTCGCCGCGCCGGGACACCGGGCAATCCACGTACCTATCTTTTCATCGCCGTTAAGCGGTTTCCTGAGCTTTGACCTCTATATCGACCGGCTGGCGGCCGTTATGATGACCGTCATTTCGGGGATTACCACGCTCATAGCGCTGTTTTCAACGCGCTATATGCAGCCGGAACGGGGGCGCGGACGCTACCATACGCTGCTGGCGCTTACCGCCTTTTCGCTTCTGTGCATGGTCTCCAGCGCCAACCTTCTGATGCTCTTTTTCTTCTGGCAGCTTTTAAGCTTCTTTCTGAGCCTTCTCTCCTATAACTACCAGCATCCACCGACTGTGCAGGGCTCCTTCAGGACGTATACCATGCTGCGAATAGGAGATGTCGGTTTTCTCGCCGGGATCGTCCTTGCCTATCAGGTTTACGGCACGCTTGATTTCCGCCAGCTTTTCAGCCGTGCCGCAGAGGTTACGACCACTTTTTCACTGTTGCCCGGGGGAGGTCTTGAGATAAGCGCCGCCACGGCGGTCACACTGCTTATCTTTATCGGCGCCATGAGCAAGTCGGCCCAGTTTCCGCTGCATGGGTGGCTGCCCGAATCGCTCTTTGCGCCCACACCTGTCCATGCCCTTCTTCATGCAGGGATCATAAACGCCGGTGGTTTTCTCCTGAA
>Ga0224505_10000851_pt1 | contig 20552 bp, 19 predicted proteins | sample SF_Jan12_sed_USG_FD_169102 | JGI IMG/M metagenome (GOLD analysis project Ga0224505, IMG submission 169102) | Sediment microbial communities from San Francisco Bay, California, United States - SF_Jan12_sed_USGS_4_1 | ecosystem: Environmental > Aquatic > Marine > Sediment | place: USA: California... | reverse complement strand
CGCCCGTGCTCCTCGGTGGCGTCGAAGATCGTCGAGTGCCCGGCGCCCGCGATCACGTGCTTCTCGGCACCCTCGATCCCCTCGTAGACCCCCTGCTGGCCGACGCCGTTCGGCCCCTGGTCCCACGGTGTCATCAGATCCTCGTCGCCGCCGAGCACGAGCGCCGGGGCGCTGATCCTCGGGAGCCACGACGTCAGGTCCATGTCGTTCATCGCCTGGCAGACGGCGGTGAAGACCTCACGCCGGTTGGAGTCGCGCAGGATCTGCTGGCAGACATCCGCGATGCCCTCGCCGTCCGGCGTCTCGAGGAAGCGCTTGTTGACCGCCTGCCACGCGATCAACTCGGCGAGCAGCCTGCTTCCCGGCCCGTCCGGGTCCATGTTCGCGATGTCGATCCAGTTCTTGAAGATGAGCCGACCCATGCGACCGAGCTTCGCGGCGGCGCAGTTGATCACGACCGAGTGCGTCCGCTCTGGATACTTCCCGGCGACGACGATCGCGACCATCCCGCCCATCGAGGTGCCGTGCACGTGCGCCCGCTCGATGCCGAGCGCATCCAGGAGGCCGACGAGGTCGTCGGCGAACACCTCCATGTCGTAGTGCTGGAGCGGCTTGTCGGATGCCCCGTACCCGCGCTGGTCGTAGTCGACGACCCGGAAGCCGGCCTCCGCGATCAGCGGCGTGACCGGGTCGAGGTTGAAGTGCCCGAACCCTGCGCCGTGGATCTGCACGACCGGCTCGCCCTCGCCGCTGATCCGATGCCACAGGTTGACGCCGTTGACCTCTGTGAAACCTTCCATCTGCACCACCACCTTGATCGCCGTTCCCGAGGGCGACAGTATGTGCTGAATGTCAGACATAAGACAAGGCGGGAGGCTCGCCGGGAAGGTCGCCCTCGTCACGGGTGGCGGCTCGGGGATCGGCCGCGAGACGGCGGCGCGGTTCGCGGCAGAGGGGGCGCGCGTGGCGGTCGCAGACCTCCGCGCAGGAGCTGCCCACGAGGCCGCCGCGGAGCTCGGCGGCGAGGCGGCCGGGCTCGAGCTGGACGTCACGTCGGCGGCCTCCGCCGAGCAGGCCGTGGCCGCGGTGGTCGCGCGCTTCGGCGGGCTCGACGTCGTCGTCAACAACGCGGGCGTGACCATCGTCGGCGCCGCGCACGAGCTCGCCGAGGACGACTGGGACCGCGAGCTGGCGACGAACCTGAAGAGCATCTACCTCGTGTCGAGGGCGGCCTGGCCGCACCTCGTGGCCCGGGGCGGCGGCGCGATCCTGCAGACGGCGTCGATCGCCGGCCTCTGGGCGATCCCCGCCGACGCCGCGTACTGCGCGTCGAAGGCAGGGGCGATCATGCTCACGAAGTGCATGGCGCTCGACGGCGCCAAGGACGGGATCCGCGTCAACTGCGTCTGCCCCGGGTTCACGGAGACGCCGATGATCGAGGGCTACTTCGCCGCACAGCCCGACCCGGCGGCCGCCCGCGCGCACGCCACCGGGATCCATCCCCTCGGCCGGCTCGGCCGCCCGCGCGACCTCGCGGACGCCTTCGTGTACCTCGCCTCGGACGAGGCGGCGTGGGTCACCGGCACCGCGCTCGTGGTGGACGGCGGGCTCACCGCAGGCATCTGGGGCGGCTGAGCGGGACGACCGCACGAGCGGAAGGAGGAGGGATGAGCGAGCACTTCATCGAGCGGATGACCTGGCAGGAGGTGTCCGAGCGGCAAGCCGCGGGTGTCGACGCGGTGCTGATCCCGATCGGGACGACGGAGCAGCACGGCCCGCACATGCCCCTCGACACGGACTGCCTGATCGCCCGCTCGCTCTCGGAGCGGGCCGCCGCGCTGGCGGAGGGGCAGGGCGTGAGCCTGCTCGTCGCCCCCACGCTGAACGTGACGCTGTCCTGGTACCACATGCAGTTCCCGGGGAGCATGCGCCTGCAGACCCCCACCTTCCTGCAGGTCTTCCGCGAGGTGTGCGACTCGCTGGCCCACCACGGCTTCGAGCACCTGGTGGCGGTCAACGGGCACGGCGGCAACATCGCCGCGCTGACCGTGGCCGTGAACCACTACTTCGAGCAGACGGGTCGCCGCGTGTTCCTCGTCCAGTGGTGGGACCTCGCGGCGGACGCGCTCGCCGAGATCGAGGGCCCGATGATCCACGCGGAGGAGGCCGAGACCTCGCTCGCGCTCGCTCTGGGCCAGCGCGTGCTGATGGAGAAAGCGACGCGAGATGCCTGGGACCGGGGCCGGGCGGTGAAGGACGCGGGGCTCCCGTGGACGTCGTACGGGCAGTACGGGATGCGCCACGCGGGGCCCAAGGTGGTCGTGCCGATGGACATGCTCCGCGACATCACGCCGTCGGGGGTGGTCGGCGACGCGAGCCGGGCGAGCGTCGAGACCGGGGAGCGGATCGTGGAAGTGCTGATCCCGCGGATCGTCCAGGTCTGCCGGGAGATGACCGGAAAGGAGGAGTCATGACGCGTCGGGTGATCGATCTCTCGCAACCGCTCTCCCGGGAGAGCCAGCTGCATCCGTTCTTCCCCCCCACGCAGATCCTGCGCCACATCCTCCACGGCGACGCGGAGCCCGGTCGCCCGTCCTTCTCGGCCGAGGTGATCATCACGTCGAACCACGCGGCCACGCACGTCGACGCCTTCGGCCACTACGACCCGAACGGCGTCGCCATCGCGGAGATGCCGCTCGACACGTTCTGCGGCGAGGCGCTCTGCGTCGACATCCGCGCCTACGGCCAGGGTCACGACGTGACCGCCGCCGAGGTCGAGCAGGCGGTCACGGAGAGCGGCCAGGAGCTCCGCCGGGGCGACATCCTCGTCTTCTGCTCCGACCACTACAACCAGACAGCCGGCACGCCCGCGTTCCTCGACGGCTTCTGCGGCATCTCCGCCGAGGCGGTGCACTGGATGGCCGACCGCGGGGTGAAGATCTTCGGTGTCGAGACGATCTCGCCGGACCTCGTCTACCTGACCGACGAGTACCCCACACACCGCGCCTGTGCCGAGCGCGGCCTCACCCACTACGAGAACCTCAACAACCTGCGTGAGCTCGTGGGGCGGCGCTTCGAGTTCTACGGCTTTCCGCTGCGGCTCGAGACCGCCTACGGGTCTCCGGTGCGGGCGGTCGGGATCGTCGAGGACTGACGCTCAGCGCTCGACTGCGACGGCGACCGCCTCGGGCGCGGCGGCGGCGAACGCGTCGCGGAACTCCGCCTGCGTCCACGGACGCTTCGGCAGGAGCCGCCGGACGAGCCGGAGCGCCAGGGACGGCTCGGCGAACGGGTAGGGCGTGACCCGGGTCCGCCAGGCGCCGAGCGGCTCGAAGCGGTACGACCCAACGTCGAACGGGTCGCCCGGCGCGTCCCAGTCGCGCATGCAGAAGGCGAGCGAGAAGCGGTCGTGCCACTGCAGGCGGTGATAGTCCTCCCAGCGGAGCTCCTCGGCGACGCCGATCGCGGCCACCCGCTCCGCGTATCCCGACTCCTGCTCTTCGACGAACGCGTCCACGAGCTCCTGCACCTCCGGCGCACGGCTGAGCGCGAGGCCGGGGTCGGAGCCGTAGCGCTGACGGTAGATCCCTGCCCCGTGCATCGAGACGAGCAGGCCCGCATACGGGTCCTCGTCGGTGATCGCCATGATCCCCGCGCGGTAGAACGCGAGGTGGGCGGGCACGTGCACGTCGAGGAACGCGACCGGCCGGGAGTCGGCGTCGACGAGCGGCGAGCGCTCCCAGGTCGCCCAGCCGTCGTCGTGGCGTCGGGCGGCGAGCACGAGCGAGTCGTGCCGCGGGCCTCGATCGGCCCAGGCCGCGGCGAAGCCCTCCGCGAGATCCGCGTGGTCCGTCTGGAGGACGATCTGCCACGCGTCGCCTGCGTCCCGCACGATCACGCGGCCATCATCGCCGATCTATGCTCCCCGCGTGGAGGAGCAGCGCCTCACGTGGCTCCGCGTCCCCGAGCCTGCCGAGCTCCCCGAGGCCGTGCACGAGCTGTGGGCGCCCTCGCTCGAGAAGCTCGGGTTCGTGCCCAACGTGCTGCGGCTGTACGCGCTACGGCCGTCGCACCTGCTCGCGTGGACGGCCCACTACGAGGAGTTGATGAAGGGAGACTCGGGCCTGACCAAGGCGGAGCGCGAGATGATCGCCGTCGTCGTCTCGGTGACCAACGACTGCGCCTACTGCATCGCCGCGCACTCTGCGGCGCTGCGCAAGCTGACGAAGGACGCCGCGCTCGCCGACCAGATCGGGGCCGATCACCGGCAGGCCGCGATCCCCGAGCGGATGAAGACGGCGCTCGACTACGCCGTCAAGCTCACACGCCAGCCCACGCAGATGGCGGCGGCCGACGTGCAGGCGCTCCGTGACGCCGGCTGGACCGACGAGGACGTGATGGACATCGCCGAGGTCACGGGCATGTTCAACATGTCGAACCGCATGGCCTCCGGCCTCGGCTGGGCGCCGAACCCGGAGTACGAGACGCTCGGGCGCTAGCTCCTCTCTGCGCAAGGTCGGGATCCGCGGAAGCGGATCCCGACCGCGCGAACACCCCTGAAGGCGGCCGCATCCGCGGCCGCGGCACCGATCCATCCAGCCGCAGACGGGAACCCTCGGAAGTGCGCAAGCTCTGCGCAAGGCCGCATCCGCGGCCGCGGCACCGATCCATCCAGCCGCAGACGGGAACCCTCGGAAGTGCGCAAGCTCTGCGCAAGTCTGCGCAAGGTTGGGATCCGCGGAAGCGGATCCCGACCGCGCGAACACCCCTGAAGGCGGCCGCATCCGCGGCCGCGGCAACCGCCCGAAGCCCCATAGACGCGGATCCCGGCGCAACACCGTCGACGGCGGCGCCGCACGCTCAGCCGTTCGGCAGATCGGCGAGCTCCCGCAGGACGTCCTCGACGCCGGCGACGTCGCCGTACTTGGTGTCGATGTCGTAGAGGTTCGCCTCGTGGGCTGCGGGGTTGCGGTCGCCGACCGCCTCGCGGGGGACGACCGGCACGTACCCGTGCTGGAGCGCGTCGAGCACCGTGGCACGCACGCAGCCAGAGGTCGAGGCGCCCGTCACCACGAGGCTGTCGCAGCCGTGCGCGGCGAGGAAGCTCGCGAACGGCGTGCCGAAGAACGCCGACGCCCACAGCTTGTTGAAGACCGGCTCCGTCGCCAGCGGCGCGATCCTGGGGTCGATCTCCACCCACGGGCTGCCCGCCTCGAGCGCGAGCAGCGCCGGGATCTTGGCGATGAACGCCGCCGCCGCCTGCTTCGCCGCCTCGTCGTAGGAGACCGTCGTGTACGCGACCGGCAGCCCCCGCTTGCGGAAGGCTGCGAGCAGCCGTTCGATGGCGACGACCACCTCGTCCAGCTCGCAGACGAGCGGCGAGGCGGGGTCGGTGAAGCCACGGTTGACGTCGATCACCACGAGGGCGGGGCGCCGGCGGAAGCCGGCGCGCCCGTGGAATCCCTCGTGGAGCATCATCTGCCGCGCCAGACCGGGATCCGCTGCCGCGGATCCCGGTCGCGCACACACCCCTGAAGGCGTCCGCTGCCGCGGCCGCGTCGCCGAGCCTCCCTGAGACCGGTCACTCGCTCACGACCCCGGTGCCGGCACCCCGTCGCCTTCCCGGACGCGCGCGAGCGCCTCCTCGCCCGGCTCCAGCGGCGACCACCGCAACGGCGTGGCGGGGGACGGCGGCTCGAGGCCCGTCTCGGCGACGCAGTTGGCGATCACGTCCTCGAGCGGCGGCCCGAAGTCGAAGGCGAGCGCCTCGCCTCGCTCCGTCCGCTGCCGCTCGCGCTCGACCTCCGTGGACGCCTCGTCGACCGACCCGTCGGCGGCGAGCACGACACCGTAGCCCTCTGTTGCGAACTCCCGGCTGACGAGCCCGAAGGAGACGTCGCGCGCGACGAGCTCGGCCGGACGGTCGAGCCGGTCCTTCCAGCCGCCGCCGCCCGCCGTTCGGTACACGAGCATGTCGCCCGGCTCCACGACTACGTTGTCGCACTTCGACGGCAGCACCTGCTCGGTGCCGTCGGCGCGCTTCAGCAGCTTCGACGAGCGGGCGCCCGGCCAGCCGCCGAGCACGCCCCACGGCCGCGTCAGCCAGCGGTCGTCGTGGATCGAGACCTCGCCAGGCTCCAGGTACACGTACCGCTTCTCCACGCCGTTGCCGCCCCGGTGGAAGCCCGGGCCGCCGGAGTCGGTGACGGTCGTGTAGCCGTCGATGCGCAGCGGGTAGTAGGCCTCGAGGTACTCGGTGGGGATGTTCTCGAACAGCGGCCACCAGGAGTGGCCGTCCATCCCGTCGCCGATCGGCCTCCCCGGGATCCCGCCGTACAGGATCTCCATCGAGTAGAAGAACTCGCCGGCATCGTCCCAGCCCGAGTACAGCATGTACGGGCTCGTGCCGTAGCCCGACGCCGTGTTCAGCTCCGGCGCCTGCTTCACGAGCGCGCCGCCGAGCACGTCGAACAGTCGTGCGAGCGCGTGCGTGCGACAGCCGAGCGCAGACGGGAAGCGCGGGTTGAGCAGGCTGCCCTTCGGCATCACCACGTGCAGCAGCGGGTAGAAGCCGTCGTTGAAGAGGATCTGGGGATCGTTGACCATGATCAGGTAGATCCCGATGAACATCTTGAACATGCCCTCGGAGAGGTAGAAGTTCACCGGGCCGAGCGCCTGCGGATCGGTTCCCGACCAGTCGAAGAACGCCTGGTCGCCCTCCCGCCAGATCGTCAGCTGCATCTTGAACGGGCCGTTGCCGAGGCCGTCGTCGTCGACGTAGTCGACGAACGTCTGCGGCACCTCGGGGATGGCGACGAGGATCAGCGTCCGCATCGCCTCGTACGTGCGGTCGAGGAGCGCCTGCAGCGCGGCGAGGTAGGTCTCCTTGCCGAACCGGTCGCAGAGCTCCATCACCCGCTTCTCCCCCGCACGGCAGCCCGCGACGATCGCGAACAGGTCGGCGCGGTTCATCTCCGGCAGGCGGACGTTGTTGAAGATCAGCCGGAGCACGTCCTCCTGCGGCACGCCGCGCTCGATGATCTTGAGCGGGGGGATGATGATCCCCTCCTCGAAGATCGTCCGGGCCCCCGTGGGCAGCGACCCCGGCAGGGGGCCGCCCGCGTCCATCTGGTGACCGAACTGGCTCGACCAGCCCACCAGCTCGTCCTCGTAGAAGATCGGCACGAGCACCAGCCAGTCGTTCGTGTGCGAGATCGACGCGGAGCACTTGAACGGGTCGGACGTGAGGATCACGTCCCCCGGGTACACGCCCCGGTCCCACTCCTCCATCATCTCGTTGATGTACGCGCCGAACTGGCCCACGACCATGCGGCCGCGCGGGTCGGTGATCATCGGGAACTCGTCGTGCTGCTCGCGGATCACCGGGCTCATCGCGGAGCGGAAGAGCACGGCGTCCATCTCGAAGCGGGCGCTCTTGAGCGCGCCCTCGATGATGTCGAGCGTGACCGGATCGACGTCGATGTCCGTCGGGATCTCGGCGATCCGCAGCTCGTCGTGTGTCGTCGCCATCTCGGACCTCACGTCTTCGGGTTGATGAGGATGTTGTAGTTCACGTCGACCTCTCCCGAGTAGCCCGGGAGGACGACGGTCGTGGAGTCGAACTCGGTCACGATCGCCGGGCCGTCGAAGCGCATGCCAGGGGCGAGCTTCGCCCGGTCGTAGATCTTCGTGGGCACCTGCTCGCCCTTGAAGGTGATCGCGTGCTCGTCCGTCACTGCCGCCGAGGCGTCGGCGCCGCCCACCTGCCCGACCGGTAGCTCGGGCTTGGGCACGGCACCGGAGCCGACTGCCCGCAGGTTGACGATCTCCGACAGCGTGTCGTGCATGCGGAAGCCGTACAGCTGCTCGTGCAGCGTGTCGAACCGCTCGTCGAGGTCGTCGAGCCCGTTCGCGCGGACGTCGTCCGGGTCGATCGTCACGGGGATCTCGTACCCCTGGCGGTGGTAGCGCATGTCCGCCGTGTACGCGATCTGTTGCCGGTCGACCTCGATGCCCTCACCGTCGAGGAACGCCTGCGCGCGCTCACCGAGGCCCTCCAGGATGGAGGCCACCTCCTCCGGCTCCGCGTCGGGGAGCACGCGGATGTATGTCTGGGCGAACTCGTCGCGGAAGTCCGCCACCAGGTCGCCGATCGCGCAGAGCAGCCCGGGGGCCGGCGGCACGAGCACCGGGAAGGAGCCCATGATCTCCGCCACCGCGTTCGCGTGCAGCGGGCCGGCGCCGCCGTAGGCGACGAGCGCGAACTCGCGTGGATCGTGACCGCGCTGCACCGAGACGAGCCGGAGAGCGCCCGCCATGTTCTCGTTGACGATGGCGAGGATGCCCTCCGCCGCCTCTTCGACGCTGCCCAGCCCCATCGCGTCGGCGACGGCCTGCACCGACGCCCGAGCTGCCTCCACGTCGAGCTGCATCTCGCCGCCCAGGAGCTGCGGCGGCAGGTGGCCGAGGACGACGTTCGCGTCGGTCACCGTCGGCTCGGTGCCACCGCGCCCGTACGCTGCCGGGCCCGGGTCGGCGCCTGCCGACTGCGGCCCCACGCGGAGCGCCTTCGTCAGCTCGGGGACATGGGCGATCGAGCCGCCGCCCGCACCGACCGTGTGCACGTTCACCGACGGCACCTTGATCCGGAAGTGGCCGATCGAGGTCTCTCGGCCGATCGTCGGCTCGCCGTTCTGGCAGAGCGCGACGTCGGTCGACGTGCCGCCCATGTCGAAGGTGAGGATGTTCTCGAACCCCGCCTTGCGGGCCACGTACAGCCCGCCGGCGACGCCGCCCGACGGGCCGGAGAGGATCCCGTAGATCGGGTTGCGGGTCGCCTCCGCCGTGGTCATCAGCCCGGCGTCCGAGCGGAGGATGTTGACCTCCGCCGTGGCGCCGACGTTCTGGAGCTCCGTCTGCAGGTGGCCGACGTAGTCCGCCACCTTCGGCCGCACGTACGAGTTCATGCACGCCGTCAGCGTCCGCTCGTACTCGCGGAACTCGGGGAGCACGTGCGCGGACAGCGTCACCGGGAACCCGGGGTACAGTCGCTCGACGATCGCCCCGATCTGCTCCTCGTGCGCCGGGTTGACGTACGAGTTGATCAGCCCGACGGTGAGCGACTCCACGCCCGACTCGACGAGGTCACGAACGATCTCCTCGACCTGCGTCTCGTCGACCGGGGTGATCGTCGCGCCGCGCGCGTCCATGCGCTCCACGGCCTCCCGGGTGTCGGCGAGCGACGCGGGCGGGTCGGGCTTGATCATGATGATCCATCCCGCCAGCGGGCCGGGCGTCTGCGAGCGGGCGAGGTGCAGGATCTGCTTGAAGCCCGTCGTCGTGATCAGCCCGACGCGGGCGCCCTTCGACTCCAGCACGGCGTTCGTGGCGACCGTCGTGCCGTGGAGGATGTTGCGGAGGTCAGCTGCCTCGATCCCGGCTTCCTCGCAGATCCTCGTCACGCCGTTCAGCACCCCCTGCGAGGGGTCTGTCGGCGTCGACGGGGTCTTGACGCGGTACTGCGCCCCGCCGTTCGAGTCGCTGACGAGGAAGAGGTCGGTGAACGTGCCTCCGACGTCGACCCCGAGCCTGTACGCCATCCCGGTTCTCCTTCTCCTCGTGCTTCCCCTGGTTATCCGGAAACCGGCGCGAACACGCCGGCCTTGTAGACCATGCCCTCGAGCTCTCTGCCGAGGACGCCTTCCAGCCACTGCGCCACCTCGACCAGCGCGTCGAGGTCGATACCCGTGTCGAGGCCCTCGCCGTGGAGCAGGTAGACGAGGTCCTCGGTGCAGATGTTCCCCGTCGCGCGGGGCGCGAAGGGGCAGCCGCCGACGCCGCCGACCGATGCATCGAGCACCGTCGCCCCAGCCTCGACGGCGACGAGCGCGTTGGCGATGCCGGTGTTCCGTGTGTTGTGGAGGTGCACGCCGACCGGGACGCCGAGCGCCGCGCCCTCGCCGACGAGGTGCCGGACCTGACGCGGCACGGCCACGCCGACCGTGTCGGCGAAGACGATCTCGTCGGCGCCGCCGGCGGTGAGGCGCTCGGCGAGCTCGAGCACGCGCCGCGGGTCGATCGCGCCCTCGAACGGGCAGCCGAACGACGTGCCGAGCGTGACCGTGGCCCTGATCCCGTCCTCGCGCGCGCGGGCCAGGATCCGCTCGCCCGCCTGCACCGACTCGTCGGTGCCGGCTCCGGCGTTCCTCCGGTTGAACTCCTCGCTGACCGCGAATGCGAAGTGCACCTCGTCGAGCGTCGTCTCGCGCAGCCGGTCGTACCCCCGATCGTTCAGCGCCAGCCCGGCGTAGGTGACGCCGTCCAGCCGCTCGATGCCGGCCACGACCTCCTCCGCGTCGGCCATCTGCGGCACGCGCGCGGGATTGACGAAGCTGACCGCCTCGATCCGCGGGATGCCGGCGGCAGCGAGCCGGTTGACCAGCTCCGCCCTCGTCGCCGCGTCCAGGATCTTCGAATCGTTCTGCAGCCCGTCCCGGGGGGCGACGTCGCAGATCGTGAGCGCGCTCACGCTACTTCCCCCGCAGGGCGGGTCTTTCCCCGCAGATCATCCCTGAAGCGGCCGCTGACGCGGCCGGTCCCGGTCACGGACGTACCGCCGGTTGACGCAAGAGGGCTCACACGACGGCTCACAGGACTCCCTCCTCGCGCAGGCTCGTGATCTCCTCGTCGGAGAGCCCGAGCAGCTCGCCGTAGACCTCCCGGTTGTGGCTGCCCTCCTCCCAGGTCGCCGACCAGCGCACCGACCCCGGCGTGTGCGACAGCTTGGGCACGATCCCCGGCCCGATGTACTCGCCGAACTCGGGGTCCTCGTGGCGGAGGAGCATGTCGCGGGCCTGGTACTGAGGGTCCTCGAAGATGTCGGCGATCGTGTAGATCGGCCCGCAGATCACGCCCGCGGCGTTCAGCACCTCGTCGATCTCCTTCGCCGTGTGCTTACTCGCCCAGTCGGCGACGATCCCCTCGAGCTCGTCCTGGTTCTCGCCGCGTGCGATGTGCGTCGCATACTTCGGGTCCTCGGCGAGCTCCGGGCGGCCCATCGCGTCGCAGAGCCGGCCGAAGACCTTGTCCGCGTTGGCGGCGATCACCATCCACTTGTCGTCGGAGGACTTGAAGATGTTGGAGGGCGCGATCCCCTTCAGGTTCGTCCCCTGCGGCCCCCGCACGATCCCCAGGCGGTCGTACTCGGGAACGGTGCTCTCGAGCAGCGCGAACGACGCCTCCATCAGTGAGACGTCCACCACCTGGCCGACGCCGCCGCCGAGCGCATCGCGCCAGTAGAGCGCGGCGAGGATGCCCTGGATGGCGAACATCCCCGCCAGCGAGTCGCCGAGCGACAGGTGCATCCGCGGCGGCGGCTGGTCGGGGAAGCCGTTGATGTGCCTGATGCCGCCCATCGCCTCGGAGACCGACGCGAACCCGGCGCGTTTCGCGTAAGGGCCTGTCTGCCCGTAGCCGGAGACGCGGGCGAGCACGATCCGCGGGTTCGCGTCGCTCAGCTGCTCGTAGCCGAGGTTCCAGCGCTCGAGGGTGCCGGGGCGGAAGTTCTCTACCACCACGTCCGCGCGCCGGGCGAGCTCGAGCATCAGCTCCTGGCCCCGCTCGTGCCGCAGGTTGAGCGTGATGCACTTCTTGTTTCGCGACTGCACCGGCCACCACAGCGAACGGCCGTGGTAGCGCGCCTTGCCCCAGTCGCGGATCGGGTCCGGCTGCCCGGGCGCCTCGACCTTGATGATCTCCGCACCGAGGTCGCCGAGCAGGCGACCGGTGAAGGGGCCTGCCAGCAGCTGTCCCAGCTCGACCACGCGCACACCCGCGAGCGGCCCGGAGGCCGCCTCGGTGGCGGCTGCGCCCGCCGGCGCCGGGGTGAGGTCGCTCACCGGCGCGGCTCTCCGTGGAGATGGCGGACGAGCACGTCGCGCGCCTGGAACACGTGCTCGCGCATGATCGCGTCCGCCCGCTCCCCGTCTCCGCGCTCGAGCGTGTGCACGAGCTGCGTGTGGGCGTGCAGCGAGAGCCGGGCCTGCTCCGGCGAGTACCAGATGTACGAGCGATAGACGAGCGGCGCCACCACCACCTGGCGCACCATGCCGGTGAGCCGGTGGCTGCCGCACGCGTCGAGCACGATCTCGTGGAAGACGCCGTTCTCCTCGACGAGCTCGGTCACGCCCTCGCCCGCCCGGTGGCCGGTGACCAACTCCTGGAAGCGGGCGCAGCTGGCGCGCAGCTCGCGCAGCGCGTCGTCCGTGATACGTGTCGCCGCGCGACGGGCGGCGTGGCCTTCGAGCACTGCCCGCAGCTCGTACATGTCCTCGAGCTCGCCGACGTCGTACGCGCGAACGGTGGAGCCGCGGTTGGGCGTCGCCTCGACGAGGCCCTCGGCCTGGAGCAGCAGCAGCGCCTCGCGGATCGGCGTGCGGCTGATGCCGAGCTCGGTCGCCAGCTGCACCTCCTTCAGGCGCTGCCCCGGCACCAGGCGGCCGTCGACGATGGCCTCGCGGATCACCTCCGTCGCGGCCGCGGACGCGGTGCGGGAGAGCGGCGGGTGGCCGCTGAAGATCGCCTCCACCCCGCCGACCATACAACGTGCAGGATGGCCGTGAAACCCCTCGCGGAGCCGTCGTGACGGCGTCGCAATGCGTTCGGGGTGGCCGAGGCCCATCGGTCTCGTATACACCATGCGATTTCCGCGGGCAACCGTGACCGCCGCGCCCCGACGCGAATTGGAACACTCTCGGCGTGACCAGCCGACGGCTCGCGCTCCAGCACGAGGACGACGCGACAGGCCTCGTGGCCTCCGTGTTCGCCGACATCCGGCGGCGGATGTCGTTCACGCCGGCGATCTTCAAGGCGCTCGCCACCGACCCGCCAGCGCTCGAGCGCGCCTGGGTGCACGCGCGGGCGGTCGTCGACGACGGCCGCTTCGCAGCGGCGACGTCGCGGCTCCTGGCGGCCGCGCGCACTCCCGTCTCCGTCCGCGCCTCGCCGCAGCTGGCCGACGCGCTGCGCCCGTTCACGACGGAGCTGCCCGGGATGCTGCTCGTCGTCTCCTCCCTCGGGCTGGCACTCGACGGCCGCCTGCCCCTCGTCCCCCCGCCACCGCTCGGCCTCGTCGACGGCGAGGCGCCACCCGAGCCGACCGTCCCGGAGGCCCGCGGGGAGCACCCGCTGTACGACGCCGTCCGCGAGCTGTACGGCACGGAGCACGTGCCGACCCTGTACCGCTCGCTGGCTGCGCGCGGCCTGCTCGACGAGGCCTGGCCGGCGGTGTCGTCGCTGCTCACCGGAGACGACGGTGCCGCGTCCGTCGCCCGGCTGGCCGAGGCGGGGGAGCGGGAGGCCGTTGTCTTCGACGGCGCGGCGTGCTTCGACGTGGAGCGCACCCGGCCGATCCTCGACCAGTTCCGGATCGCACTCCCGCGGAACCTGGTGGTGGCGGTCGCGCTCAGCGAGAGCGCGGATCGACCGCTACCGGGATCGCCGTCCGCGTGAGGCGGCTCGCGAGCAGCGCCCCGAGCGCCGCGACCGCCGCGGTGGTCAGCCAGAGGCCGTCCCAGCCGGCGACGTCGGCCAGCGCGCCCAGCAGAGGCGTCACCACCCCGGAGATCACGAACACGACCGTCGCCGCCACGGCCACCGAGCGTGCGGCGAGCTCGGCGCTCGCCCGCTCGCCGGCGCTCACGTAGACGAGCGCGTTCCAGCCGAGCGCGCCGATGCCGAAGAGGACGGCCGAGGCGACGATCACCACGGGGCCGACGTGGAGCGCGAGGGCGAACAGCAGCGACCCGGCGCAGGCGACGAAACCGACCTCCACGAGCGTGCGCACGCGGCGAGAGCCACCTCCGGTGTCCGCGATGCGCCCCCACGCGATCCGCGCGAGCATGGCGGTGACGTTGATCGCGACGTAGGCGGTCGACGCGGTCAGCGCCGAGTGGCCGGCGGCACGGATGGCGGGCACGATGTACGCGAGCAGCGCCTGGAGCACGACGATGTAGCACGCTGCCACGAGCAGGAGCCGCTGCATGCCGGGGGCGCGCCAGATGCTCCGGAACGGCTGCTCGACCGTTCGCACCCGCCCGGTGTGGTCGTCGCCCACCACCGACCCGAACCACACGCCGGTGACGAGCGTGGCAACCGCGCCGACGAGCAGCGTGAGGCGCAGCCCTCCGGCCGCGTAGAGCAGCGGAAAGCCGATCGCGGCGATCGTCCCCCCGAGCGGGACGGCGGTTTGCCGGACGCCGAGCGCCCAGCCGCGGCGCCCTGCGGTGAACGAGCGGAACAGCGCTCCCGCGCCGGCGACGGGCGTCACGGCCGTGCCGATCCCGAACACGAAGAGCGCCGCGAAGAGCACGCCCGGGGCGGATGCCACCGCGGCCACGACGAGCCCTGCCGTGCCGAGCGCGGTGCCGGCGAGCATCGACCGCCGCGTGCCGTAGCGGTCGACGGCGATGCCCGCCGCGATCAGCGCCACGCCGGAGCCCAGCAGCCCGGCGGTGAGCACGGCGCCGAGCTCGAGCAGGCTGAGCGAGAAGTCTGCTCGCAACCGCGGCCCGACGGCGGGCAGCCCGAAGTTCACGAACGAGACCGACGCCTGCGCTGCGGTCGCCCCTGCGAGCACCACCCTCGGTGAGCGGGAGGTGTGCGACACGTGCCGATTATCCTTGCGCCGTGGACCGCGACGCGATCGCACGGCGCAGACGACGGCAGGAGGTCGTAGAGGCCCTCGAGTTCGAGCGCGAGCGCGAGGCGGCGCTCCGCGAACAGGTCGAGGAGACGGTGCTCGAGGAGGAGCGGTCGCGCGTCGACCGCGAGGCGCTCGCCCGGCTCGACCCCGCTGACGCGGAGATCGTGCGCGAGCTGCTCGGCGACGGCGGCGAGCTCGTGATCTGGGACGAGGAGGGCGACGAGGAGGTGTTCGCCCACGCCGACGTGGACGACGACGAGGGGGGTGGTGCCGCCGAGGAGGCTGCCGAGGAGATCGCGCGGCTCCTGGGGGAGATCGACCTCTCCCATGCACGCCAGCGGGCGCTGGAGCGCTTCGTCCGGGCGCTCGAGCAGCCGCCGACCGCTCCCGCGGACGTCTGACGGCGGTGTAGGGTCACGTCATGGCGCTCGACCCGGCACGGGTGGTCGCGCAGCTGCAGGAGCTCCGCGAGCTGACCGGCGACGAGAACGGCGCGCAGCGCGTCGCCTGGACGGAGACGTGGGCGCGAGCTCGGGCCTGGCTGGCCGACCTGCTCTCCGACCTGCCGCTGGAGGTCGAGCGGGACGCCGCCGGGAACGACTGGTACACGCTGCGGGGGGAGACGGAGCGGGCGGTGCTGCTCGGCGGCCACATGGACTCCGTGCCGAACGGCGGCTGGCTGGACGGGTGCCTCAACGTGCTCGCGGGCGCAGAGGCCCTGCGCCGGATCGCCGGCGAGGGCACGCCCGCCGTGACGGTGCGCCTGGTCGACTGGGCCGACGAGGAGGGCGCGCGCTTCGGCCGCTCGCTGTTCGGGTCGTCGGCCGCGGGCGGCTCGATGGCCGACCAGGAGGAGCTGCGGCGGCTCACCGACCGCGAGGGCGTGTCACTGCCGGACGCGGTGGGCGCCTTCGGCGTCGAGCTCGACCGGGCGCTCGAGGCGCACGCACAGCTCGCGACCGCGGCGGCCTACCTCGAGCTGCACATCGAGCAGGGCCCGGTGCTCGAGTCGCGCGAGCTCCCGCTCGGCGCGGTGCTGGGGACGTTCGGGGTCGAGCGCTGGCGCGTCACCTGGACGGGCCAGGCCGCTCACGCGGGCTCGACGCCCATGAAGGAGCGGCGTGACGCGCTCGCGGGCGCGGCGAAGCTCGCGCTCGCGATCCGCGACATCGCCCGGGAGACGGGCGGCGGTGCCGTGTGCACGTCGGGCGGCGTGACCTGCAGGCCGGGGATCGTCACCTCGGTCGTGGAGACCGCCGAGCAACTGCTCGACCAGCGACACCTCGACGCCGCGGCGCTCGCCTCGATGCTCGCGCGGGCCCAGGAGCTGTCGCGCGGGTTCGCGGAGGAGGAGCGCATCGACGTCGCCTGGGAGCGGCTCTGGAACATCCAGCCGATCCTCTTCGACGAGACGCTGATCGGCCTCTGCGACGAGGCGATCACCGAGATCGCGGGGGTCTCGCACCGCCTGCCGTCGGGCCCGCTGCACGACGCGGCGGAGGTCGCCCGCGCAGGGGTGCCCACGGTGATGATGTTCGTGCAGAGCCTGCGCGGCCTCTCCCACACGAGGCTCGAGGACACGCGCGAGGAGCACCTCGAGCAGTCCGTGGCGGCCCTCGACCGGCTGGCCGCCAAGACGATCGCGCACGTCGCCGCCGCGTAGGGCACGACCTCCGACCGCTCGATGTCACGGGTCGCCGTCGCCGCGGGGCTCGCCACCGGCGGCCTCCTGACCTGGAACGTCGGCAACGTCGGCGCCGTCGCCGACACGCTCGCGCGCGTCTACGGGGTATCGCTGTCCGCGGTCGGCCTGCTGACGACGGCGCTCTTCGTCACCCACCTGCTGGCGCAGCTCCCGGCGGGGCGCGGGTCGGACGTGGTCGGCGCCCGCACGGTCGCGCTGGCCGCGATCACGGCAGCGGTCGCCGGCAACCTGGTGCTCCTCGCCTCCGACTCATGGGGCGTCGCCATGGTCGGGCGCTTGATCGTGGGTGCCGGCTCGGGCGCCGGCTTCGTCGCTGGGCTCGACCTGGTGCGCGCGGCTGGCGGCGGCACCCTGCTGCACGGCCTGTACGGCGGCGCGACGATGGCCGGGGGCGGGCTCGCGTTGATGCTGGTGCCCGCGCTGACCGAGTGGGCGGGGTGGCGGGCCCCGTACTGGACTGCGCTCGTGCTGGCCTCGGCGGCGACGGGACCCGTGCTCGCCGCCCGCGGGCTGCCGCGCGCGGGCGGCCACGCGGCGGCCACGGTGCTGCGAGACCGGCGCCTGCTCCCGCTGGGCGCGCTCCAGGCGGCGAGCTTCGGACTCGCCGTCGTCGCCGGGGTCTGGGTGGTGCCGCTACTCGAGCGGCAGGGTACGAGCTCGTCCCTCGCGGGCCTGGCGGGCGGGACCGTGCTCTTCGCGGGCGTGGTCACCAGGCCGTGGGGCGGGCGGCTGGCGCGTGGGCCGAGGCGCCCGGCGATCGTGGCGGTGAGCGTGTGCACGACCGTGCTGGGGCTGCTGCTGCTCGCGGCCGGCGGGCCGCTCTGGCTGTCCGCCGCGGGCGCGCTGCTCGCGGGGCTGGCGGCGGGAGTGCCCTTCGCGACGATCTTCGCGGCGGCACAGCGGGAGCGCCCCGACGCCCCGGGGGCGGCAGTCGCGCTCGTCAACGGCTGCGCGGTGCTGACCATCCTCGTCGGCACGCCCCTCGCAGGGCTCGCGTTCGAGCTCCCGGGAGACGGGCGGCTCGCGTTCGCCGCGCTGGCGGGGCTGGTCGCGCTGGCGCTGCTGGCGCTTCCACGCACGCACCTCTAGCCGTGGCGGCGGGGTTGATCCCGCGCGGGGCGGCGCCGCGTGGGGGATAATCGTCGCTCGGGCTCGACCAAGGAGGTTCCGCATGGCCCTCAGCTTCGGCGTCACCGTGCTCCCCGATCCTCCCGCGACACGCCTCGCGGAGCTCATGGCGCTCGGTGAGCGCCACGGTTTCGAGATCGGGTGGACGTACGACTCGCACGTGCTGTGGCAGGACTCGTACCCGGTGCTCGCCCTTGCGATCCAGGCGACATCGAAGATGAAGTTCGGGCACCTCGTGACGAACCCCGGCACGCGCGAGCCGACGGTCGTGGCGAGCCTGTACGCGACCCTGCACGACATCTCCGACGGCCGTATGGTGATGGGCATCGGTCGCGGCGACTCCGCGCGCCGGGTGATCGGCCAGAAGCCCGTGCGGGTCGCCGAGTTCGAGAGCGCCCTCCGCATGATCAAGCCGTTCATGAACGGGCAGGAGGTGCGCTGGAACGACAAGGACCTGCAGCTGAAGTGGGTCCGCCCCGAATTGCCCGAGATCCCGATGTGGGTGGCCGGGTACGGCCCCAGGGCGCTCGGCGTCGCCGGTCGGGTCGGCGACGGCGTGATCATCCAGCTCGCCGACCCCGAGATCATCCAGTGGATCATGAGCACCGCCCGCGCGGCAGCGGAGGAGGCCGGTCGCGACCCCGCCGCGCTCAAGTGCATCGTGTGCGCGCCGAGCCACGTGGGGCCGATCGAGGACGGCCGCGAGCAGACGCGATGGTTCCCGGCGATGGTCTCCAACCACGTGATGGACCTGATCGAGCGCTACGGCGCGGACGGCTCGACGATCCCCACCGCCCTCACCGACTTCGTGCAGGCGCGCAAGTTCTACGACTACAGCGAGCACTCGCGGGTCGGGGCAGCCCACGGTGAGTTCGTCACCGACGAGATCTGCGACCGCTTCTCGGTGCTCGGGGACACGGAGCAGATCACGGCGAAGCTGCGCGAGCTGGAGTCGATCGGCGTCGACCACTTCTCCATCTACCTGATGACGCACGGGCAGGAGGAGACGCTCCGGGCGTACGGGGAGCACGTGATCCCGCAGCTCAAGGGCGTCGTCTCGTAGGCGGGCGCTGCAAGCCCGTGAACGAGCTGCCGGGCGACCAGATCGAGTCCTGGCGCTCGGTGGCGGAGGGCTGGGCGCGGCAACGGGAGGCGCTCTGGCGTGCGACCCGCGCCCTGTCGGAGCGCATGGTGGAGCTGCTCGACCCGCGCCCGGGCGAGAGGGTGCTGGAGCTCGCCGCGGGCTCGGGCGACACGGGGTTCCTCGCGGCGGCGCGGCTGGGCCCCGAGGGGCGGCTGCTGTCGACCGACGCCGCGCCCGAGATGGTCGCCGCCGCGGTGCGGAGGGCGGAGGAGCTGGGCCTCACGAACGTCGAGCTCTCCGTCGTCGACGCCGCCGCCACCGGCCTACCGGGCGCCTCGGTGGACGGCGCGCTCTGCCGCTTCGGGGTGATGCTGGTGCCGGACTGCGACGCAGCGGCGCGGGAGCTGGCCCGCGTCGTGCGGCCGGGCGGACGCGTGGTGCTGGCGGTCTGGGCGGAGGCGCGCGGGAACCCGTGGCTGTCGGCGGTCGGCCGGGCGGCGCTGGAGCTGGGGCTGATCGAGCGTCCAACGCCCGACGAGCCGGGGCCCTTCCGGCTCGCCGACCCGGGGCGGCTGCGACGCCTCGTGGAGGAGGCCGGGCTCCGGGTCGATGTGCTGGAGGACGCCGAGGTGACGTGGCGGGCGGCATCGCTCGACGAGTGGTGGGCGATCGCGCAGGACACGTCGCAGCTCGTCCGCACGCTCGCGGCACGTCTCGGCGAGGCCGGGCTGGCAACCCTGCGCGAGCATGCGGCCGGAGGGCTGCGGGCGCACGCCCGCCCCGACGGGTCGCTGGTCGTGCCGGGGAAGGCACGCGTCGTCCTCGCCGGCCGGGGCTAGAGGATCGTCTTGCCGAGGGCGCTGGCGACGAGCTCGACGGCGGTCGAGGCCGTGGTGTTCTCCCGGTCGAGGATCGGGTTCACCTCCACGACCTCCAGCGAGCCTGCCTGACCCGACTCGGCAACGAGCTCGCAGGCGAGGTGTGCCTCGCGATAGGTGAGGCCGCCACGAACCGGTGTACCGACACCCGGGGCGACCTCGGGGTCGAGAGCATCCAGGTCGAGCGACACGTGCGTGAAGCCGGGGCCGGCGACCCGCGCAAGCGCCTCCGTGACGGCCCGCTCGATGCCGATCCGGTCGATCTCGCTCATCGTGAAGACGCGGATGCCGGTGGTGCGGACGATCTCGCGCTCGTCCGGGTCGAGCTCGCGGACCCCCACGAGCGCCACCCGCGCGGGATCGACGGTGGGGAGTGGCAGCGCCGGATGGGCGAACATCTCGCCGGCGAGGCCGAGCGAGGCCGCCAGCGGCATGCCGTGCACGTTCCCGGACGGGCTCGTCTCGGGGCGGTTGAGGTCGCCGTGGGCGTCGATCCAGAGAACACCTCCCGCGCTCTCCGCGGCGGTGGCCAGCCCGGCGAGCGTGCCGAGGGCGACCGAGTGGTCTCCGCCGAGGACGAGCGGCACTGCGCCCGACTCGACCGATTCGCACACGGCCTGGGCGAGCGCCGCGCACGCGTCGAGGATCTCCGGGAGGTAGCGGGCGCGGAGGTCGCCGACGGCGAGCGCCTCGGGCTCGCGCGTCCTCAGGTTCCCGCGATCCTCGACGTCGAAGCCGATCGAGGCGAGGCGCTCCTCCAGTCCCGCGTAACGGAGGGCGGACGGGCCCATGTCGACGCCGCGCCTGCTCTGCCCGAGGTCGAGCGGCGCACCGATGATCCGGACTGCGCGCTGCGTAGCCACGGTCGGGGAGCCTAGACGACGTGGGGGAAGCCATGGCTCCCCGCGAGCCCCCTGCCCACCTCAACCACCGGGCAAACCGCAGGCCGGCCTCCCGCCGGGTCAAGCACGGCTCCGGCCGACAAGCGATGCGACGCACGAGCCGTTCGGGCATACGGCGGTGCGTGGGACACCCCGCGGCATACCGACATCCTGC